>CEUM01020545.1_pt1 | contig 70536 bp, 77 predicted proteins | sample 356421 | NCBI WGS metagenome assembly CEUM01 (sample SAMEA2622716, study PRJEB7988) | marine metagenome | biome: marine biome (ENVO:00000447); feature: surface water layer (ENVO:00002042); material: "saline water (ENVO:00002010), including plankton (ENVO:xxxxxxxx)" | depth 5 m
AATAATTGCTTTAGAAGATAAATTTATTTCAGGCTGTGCCCTAGATGTATATGAATTTGAACCTAATTATGATATCAGATTAGCAAGGATGGATAATGTTGTTTTAGCTCCTCATGCAGGAAGCGCAAGTGTTAAGGCAAGGAAAGGTATGGTAGAGTTAGCAGCTAAAAATATTGAAATGTTTTTTCTTGAGAAAAAGGCACTTAATCCAGTAAATATAATTAATTAAGAGGTAAACTATGGCATATACAATTGATTTAACAGGGAAAACAGCACTTGTCACTGGTGGAGCATCTGGAATAGGCTATGCAATTGCTGAAGGTTTCCAAGAAGCAGGAGCAGAAGTAATTGTAACAGCTCAATCTGATGAAAGTTTAGAAAAGTGTGTTGATAAAACAAAATTTGGAAGCTTACGCAAGTTAAAACTAGATGTTACTAATGATATATCAATTGAAAAAACTTTTGATGAAATAGATGAATTACATATTTTAGTTAATAATGCGGGGAGAATTAAGAGAGGCTTGGAATATAGAATTGAGCATTTCGCAGATGTAATAAATACTAATTTAATGGGTGTAATGCGAATGAGTCATGAAGCATTGCCCAAATTAGCTTTAACTCATGGAAATATAATTAATATAGCTTCAATGTTTTCATTTTTTGGTTCCCCAATGTCGCCAGGATATACTGCTTCAAAGACTGGTTTAGTAGGCTTAACAAAAAGCTTAGCAAATGGTTGGAGTGAGCATCATGTTAGAGTCAATGCAATAGCTCCTGGATATATTGAAACAAAACTTACTAAAGCTTTAAGAGAAGAAGATGAAGAAAGAGAAAAAATTACGAAACGAACAGCATTAAAAAAGTGGGGAGTACCTAAAGATATCGCTGGGGCAGCTGTGTATTTGGCTAGTGATAGAGCAAGTTATACTACGGGAACAACTATTACTGTTGATGGCGGTTATAGTATCACTTAATTTCATAACCATTTGATTTTTTAGCAAATCCATCAAAAAGGTTTAACATTCTTTCTCTCCATAACCATAGAATATCATTTTTATCTAGAAGTTGTTTTGGACTTGTATTTCTGGCCCACATAAAAAAACCGAATAATAAATAATCACAATACATAGGCTTTTTACCAGAAAAAAAATCATTATCTTTTAATATTCTTCGAAAAGGATTTAATTCTTTTTGTAATATTATAATATATTTTTCACTCTCTAAATCTATGTCTTCTATTTTTTTATTCAACATTTTCTCTCTAGTTTCTCTAAAGTAAACTTTATCATCAGGCTGTAAAACTTTATAAACATCAGATACAATAATACGAGCTAAAATACTTAAAATTTTTGGATCAAGCATGTGATTAATAATACTTGTCAGTTCCATATTTTCTTTACTACCAAAAAGCGATGGTTTATCTGGATATGCTTCTTCTAAATATTTAGCTATTTGTAATGATTCTCCAGTCCAAATATTTCCATCTTCTAAAACAGGGACAGTTTTAAACCCTTTATGACTGATTAATGATTTATCAGAGAATTTTACCTGAACTCTTTTAGTGTCATCATATAACTCTTTATGATTAAGAGACATTAATATTCGCCATGTATAAGGACTAAAATATTGTTCATTAATTGCATCAAGTTCATATAGAATCATTGTAAATAACTTTCTTTTTTCTAGTAATTAATTATATATAAGCATATATGAGGTAAATTTTAACAGTTATTAATAATAATTAAATATTATGAATTATAATAAATTTTTTTCAAATGCATTAGATTCTCTTAAATCTGAAGGAAGATATAGAGTTTTTAATGATATAAAAAGAACTTTAGGAAAGTTTCCTAATGCAATTCATTATTCTAACTCAGAAGAACGAGAAGTTTCTGTTTGGTGTTCTAATGATTATTTAGGAATGGGACAAAATAAAAAAGTTTTAAATGCTATGCATGAGGCTATTGACTCTTCTGGAGCTGGTTCAGGAGGTACTCGAAATATATCTGGAACATCTCATTATCATGTTTTGTTGGAAAAAGAATTGGCAGATCTTCATAATAAAGAATCGGCATTATTATTTACGTCTGGTTATATCTCTAATGAAGCATCTTTAAGTACAATTGCGTCAATTTTGCCAGACTGTGTAGTGCTATCAGATGAATTAAACCATGCTTCTATGATACAGGGTATGAAAAATAGTAAAGCAGAAAGATTTATTTTTAAACATAATAACCCTAAACACTTGGAAGAAATACTTCAGAATATTCATCCTGATCGTCCAAAATTAGTAGCTTTTGAATCAGTTTATTCCATGGACGGAGATATAGCTCCTATAAAAGAATTGTGTGAAGTAGCAAAAGCAAATAATGCTCTTACTTATTTAGATGAAGTACATGCAGTGGGTATGTATGGGCCGCGTGGAGGAGGTATTGCTGAAAGAGAAGGGTTAATGGATGAATTAGATATAATAGAAGGAACTTTAGCAAAAGCTTATGGTACAATGGGGGGCTATGTTGCTTCAAACAAAGATATAATAGATGTAATAAGATCTTTTGCATCTAGTTTCATATTTACCACCTCTTTACCTCCTGCAATAGCAGCAGGAGCATTAGCGTCAGTTAAGCATTTAAAAAATTCAAATGAAGAAAGAATTATCCACCAAGCGAGAGCGAAAAGCCTTAAAGAAAAATTAAGACAAACAGGGATTATCGTTATGCCATCTGAAAGTCATATTGTTCCGATTTTGGTAGGAGATCCTGTTCTTTGTAAAAAAGCTTCAGATTTATTGCTTTCTGATCATTCAATATATGTTCAACCTATTAATTACCCTACTGTTCCTAAAGGGAAAGAAAGATTGAGAATAACCCCTAATCCCTTACATGATGAAAAAATGATTGATAATTTAGTAGAATCATTAAAGATTGTATGGAAACAATTAAATATCTCTATAGTTAGTTAATATTTTAACTTTACTTAAGTGTTAATTATTTAATATGTTAAATATATATATTATAGGGGAAGAATATTATGAATATCTTTAAGAAAATTTTATATTTTAGTATTGTATTTTTATTTTCAAAATTTTCATATGCTGATGATGGAATAGATGCAGCTATAGATAAGTGGTTAACTCCTATATCTGATTTTGTAGTAGGTAAGGTTTTTTATTCAATTAGTATAGCAGGTGCAGATGTAAAATTAATTGTGCTTTGGCTAATTGCAGGCTCTATATTCTGTACTTTTTATTTTAATTTTATCAATTTAAAAATGTTTAGACATGCTCTGGATTTAGTTAGAGGAAGATATGATAAGCCTGAATCCAAAGGTGAAGTATCTCATTTTCAAGCATTATCTACAGCTATATCTGGAACAGTGGGTTTAGGTAATATTGCTGGAGTTGCTGTAGCTGTAGCTGTAGGCGGGCCTGGTGCAACATTTTGGATGATTTTGGCTGGTTTTCTTGGTATGTCGCTAAAATTTTGTGAATGTACTCTGGGTGTAAAATATAGAGTTATAAACGAAGATGGAACAGTTTCTGGTGGGCCAATGCATTATCTGTCTAAGGGGCTTGCAGAAAAAGGACAAGCTTCATTAGGAAAAATATTAGCGGTTTTTTTCTCTATTTGCTGTATTGGCGGTGCTCTTGGAGGAGGTAATATGTTTCAAGCTAACCAGTCCTTTCAGCAATTTGTATCAGTAACTGGAGGAGACGGATCTTTTTTTGCAGATAAAGGTTGGTTATTTGGGCTTATAATATCTATTATTTTAGGATTTGTAATTATAGGAGGCATCAAGTCAATCGCTAAAGTTACTTCAAAATTAGTTCCTCTTATGGCAATTATATATTTAGCTGCAGGATTAGTTATTATATTAATTAATATCACAGGAGTTCCAGAAGCTATTATAAGAATTATATCAGAGGCATTTTCTCCTTCTGCGGCAGCGGGTGGAGCTCTTGGAGCGTTAATTATTGGATTTCAAAGAGCAGCTTTTTCAAATGAAGCGGGATTAGGCTCTGCTCCAATTGCACATTCTGCTGTCAAAAGTGATAAACCTGTAACTGAAGGTATAGTTTCTGTATTAGAGCCATTTATTGATACTATTGTAATATGTACAGTAACAGCTTTAGTTATTGTTATTACTGGAATGTATGATGCAAGAGGTGATTTAACTGGTATAGGTTTGACATCGGCAGCCTTTGCTACAACGATATCTTGGTTTCCATTTGTACTTGCTATTGCGGCTATTCTATTTGCCTTCTCCACAATGATTGCATGGTCTTATTATGGTTTAAAAGCATGGACTTATTTATTTGGTAATTCAAAAATTTCAGAAAATATATTCAAAATAATATTTTGTGTATTTATCATTATCGGCTCTTCAGTTAGTCTTGGTTCGGTTTTAAATTTATCAGATTCTATGATATTTTTAATGTCTGTTGCTAATTTAGTTGGAGTTTATTTTTTAGCATCAGTTGTGAGAAGCGAGGTAAATAAATATTTATCTGATTTGTCTGAAGGAAAAATTAAGAGAACTGATAATAATTAACTATTAAATTCTTATTTTTAGATTATATATAATTAAGTATATAATTATTATATTTTTTATTATGTAATTAAAAGGATTTTTTTATTGCAGAGTGAAATTCAAAAGACACTTGTATTAGCTTCTGATCATGCTGGTTATGATTTAAAAAACAATATAAAAACTTATTTAGAAAGTAATAATTTTTATATTAAAGATTTAGGTCCATTTAGCGAGGATTCTGTTGATTATCCTGATTATGGAAACATGTTAGGCAAGTTTATTTTAGAAAATAAAAATTCTATTGGTATTGCCATATGTGGAAGTGGAATAGGTATCAGTATAGCTTTAAATAGAATGCTAGGCATAAGAGCTGCTTTATGTAGCAATGAAGAAATTGCAAAATTATCTAGAAATCATAATGATGCAAATGTTTTAGTATTAGCAGGCAGATTTATGAACTTAAAAAAATCTTCAAGTATAATAGATGTTTTTTTAAAAGAGTCTTTTGAAGGTGGAAGACATGAAAGAAGAGTTAATAAACTTGGTTAATTTTATAACAAAGGATCATTGAATGAATACCATAAATAAACCTATAAATTCTAGTAATATAAATCAAAGTATTGATGATGATGAATTATCAAGCGCTATGCAAAAAGAATTAAATAGGCAGCAGAACTCTATAGAATTAATTGCTTCAGAAAATTTTGTAAGTCAAGCAGTTCTTGATGTACAAGGATCTGTATTAACGAATAAATACGCTGAAGGTTATCCTGGTAAAAGATACTATGGAGGTTGTGAATTTGTTGATCAGGCAGAAGAATTAGCTATTAAAAGAGCTTGTATGTTATTTTCATGTAAATGGGCCAATGTTCAACCAAATTCAGGCTCTCAAGCAAATCAGGCTGTCTTTATGGCGTTACTTAATCCTGGTGATACCATTTTAGGTATGTCATTAGCTGCAGGGGGGCATTTAACTCATGGTTCTAAACCCAACCAGTCAGGAAAATGGTTTAAATCCGTACAATATGGCGTTAATAAGGAAGATGGTATTATTAATTATAATGAACTTGAGGAACTCGCAATTGAACATAGACCAAAATTAATAATAGCAGGAGCATCAGCTTATTCCAGACATATAGATTTTGAGAAGATTAGATTAATTGCGAATAAAGTGGAAGCATATCTACTTGCAGATATAGCTCATTATTCTGGTCTAATTGCTGCTGGCGAGTATCCTAACCCACTTAAATATGCTCATGTTGCAACTACAACTACCCATAAAACCTTAAGAGGCCCAAGAGGAGGTATGATATTAAGTAATGATCTAGAATTAGGTAAGTTATTTGATAAGGCTATATTTCCTGGAATCCAAGGGGGGCCTTTAATGCATGTAATTGCTGCAAAAGCGGCGGCATTTGGAGAAGCTCTCAAACCTAACTTTAAGGAATATGTTTTACAAATAATTAATAATGCAAAAGCTTTAGCTAACGAATTAGAAAATCAAGGTGTTAAAATTGTTTCTGGTGGAACTGATAGTCATGTAATTTTATGTGATTTAAGACCTTTAAATATTACAGGAAAAATATCTGAAGAAAGTTTGGATAGGGCTGGTATTACATGTAATAAAAATGCAGTACCATATGATACTCAGAAGCCTTTTATAACATCTGGATTAAGGATAGGTACGCCCGCAGTTACAACAAGAGGGTTTAAAGAAAAAGAAATGTTGAAAATAGGGCAGTTAATAGGTAAAATTTTAAAATCTATAGCAAAAAATCCAGATGATCTTGCTTCAGTTGAAGAGGAAGTGAAGAAAGAAGTAATAACTTTATGTAAAGAATTTCCTCTTTATTCTTCTTTAAGTTATAATTAGAAAAGTTTAAATTATTAAAGGAAAATTTTTATGAGATGCCCTTATTGTAGTTATTCAGATACGCAAGTAAAAGATTCTCGTCCTACAGAAGATAATGCAGTAATTAGAAGAAGGCGTTCTTGTCCTCAATGTGGAGCTCGTTTTACTACTTTTGAAAGAGTGCAATTAAGAGATTTAATGGTTAAGAAAAGAGATGGAAAAAAGGTAGAATTTGACAGAGATAAACTTGCTCGTTCTATTATTATAGCATTTCGTAAAAGACCTGTAGACTCAGAAAGAATAGAAAAAATGATAACAGGTATTGTAAGAAGATTAGAATCTTCTGGTGAGAGTGAAATATTAAGCAGCGATATAGGTGAAATGGTAATGGATACTTTATCTGAAATTGATCAAGTAGCATATGTCAGATTTGCAAGTGTTTATAGAAATTTTAGAGAAGCACGAGATTTTGAAAAATTTGTTGGAGATTTAAAGGAAGACTTTCCTAAAAAATAATTAGAAGGAATTTTGAGATATGCAATTAAATGTAGCAATGAGAAGTGCATTATCTCTTGCAAGAAAAGGATTGGGCTCTTGTTATCCTAACCCTTCTGTAGGTTGTGTAATATTAGATAAAAATAATAATTTAATTGGGCTAGGCAGTACTTCAGTTAAAGGAAGACCGCATGCGGAAGAGTCTGCATTAAACTCTTTAATAGGTAACCCTAAAGGTGGAACAGTGGTGGTTACTTTAGAACCATGCGCACATAAAAATAATAATACTTTATCCTGCACACAATTGATAATTAATGCTGGAATTCGCCATGTTGTTATTCCTATTCTTGACCCTGATAAAAGAACTAATGGGAAAGGGGTAGAATTACTAAGAAAGGCTGGTATAAAGGTATCAATAGGTAGTTATAAAGATGAAGCTTTTGATTTAAATTATGGCTTTTATTGTAGAAATAAATATAATCGTCCTTTAGTTAGTTTAAAAATCGCAACTAGTTTAGATGGTAAAATAGCTACTAAAACTGGAGAAAGCCAATGGATAACAGGAAAAGTAGCGAGATTACATGGACATACTTTAAGATCAAATCATGATGCTATCTTAGTAGGGATAAATACTATAATTAATGATAACTCTAGACTAAATTGCAGAATAAAAGGATTAGAGCAATGTTCTCCAGTAAGAGTAATAGCAGATACTAATTTAACAATACCGTTGAATTCAAATATATTAAAAAATCTAAAGAAGGTGCCTACGATTATATGGACAAAAAAAGGTATTAAGTCTAAGAAAAAAGATAAACTTATAAAAATGGGAGCAATTATTATAGGTTTAAATAAATTAAATAAAAAATTAAATTTATTGGAAGGTTTGAATGATTTAGCAAATAGGGGCTTTAATAGAGTTTTGGTAGAAGGAGGAAGTAATATATCTGCCTTTTTATTAAATAATAATTTGATTGATAAAGTTTTTTTATACAGGAATGGAATATTTATTGGAGGTGATGGTTTATCAAGTATCGGAGCATATAATATTAAAAAATTATCTTTAGCTAAACGCTTTCAACTACAAAATACTAGGATATTAGGTGGTGATGTATTAGAAGAGTGGAATAAAATTAATTAGGGGTATGATTTGTTTACTGGCATTATTAAAGATATTGGTGAAATAGAAGAATTAGATTATCAACAAGGTGATCTTAATTTAAAAATTAAAACCAATTTAATATTAAAAAATATTGATATTGGAGATTCAATATGTTGTGATGGTATTTGTTTAACAGCAGTATCTTTATCTAAAAATACATTCAATGCAGAGTTGTCAAAAGAGACTCTATCTGTTACGACGTCTAGCTCTTGGAAAAAAGGAAAAAAAATAAATATTGAAAAGTCTTTATTATTAGGGGAGCAAATTGGTGGGCATCTTGTTAGTGGGCATGTTGATTGTTTAGGTGTTTTAAAGAAAAAAGAAGCTATTAAAGGTTCTATAAGGCTAGACTTTGAGGTTCCAATAGAGCTTATAAAATATATCAGTAAAAAAGGTTCAGTGGCTATAAATGGAGTTTCTCTTACTGTTAATTCGGTAAATAAAAACTTATTTAGTGTAAATATTATTTCTCATACTTTAAAAAACACTACTTTAAGTTTTTTGGATCTTAATGATAAAGTTAATATAGAAGTAGATACTATTGCAAGGTATGCTGTAAATGCTGCAGAATGCTATATAAAAGAGAAATAATATGAATGAAACAGAAAAACTAAATAATTTTTTATCTCCGATTGAAGAGATTGTGGACGAAGCTAGAAATGGCAGAATGTTTGTATTAGTAGATAATGAAGATAGAGAAAATGAAGGTGACTTAATTATTCCTGCTCAGATGGCTACTCCTGAAGCAATAAATTTTATGGCCACATATGGAAGAGGCCTTATTTGTTTGTCTATGACAAAAAACAGAATTGATGAGCTTGAGTTATCTCCTATGGGAAGAAGAAATCCAGGTAAACTGGATACTGCATTTACTGTTTCAATTGAAGCCACTGAAGATGTTACAACAGGTATATCAGCTGCAGATAGAGCTAAAACAATTCAAGTGGCCATAGATGGAAATTCAGGACCTTCTGATATAAGAACACCTGGACATGTTTTTCCATTAACTGCTAGAGAAGGTGGAGTTTTAGTTAGAGCTGGGCATACAGAAGCTGCTGTCGATATCGCAAGAATTGCAGGTTTAAATCCTGCATCAGTTATTTGTGAAATTATGAAAGATGATGGAACTATGGCAAGACTAGAAGATTTAATTCCATTTTGTAAAACTCATAGTTTAAAAATTGGTTCAATTGCAGATTTGATTAGATATAGAGTTAACAATGATCCTATAATTAAAAGAAAGAATAATAATATTTTAAAAACTAAATTATATGGTGATTGGGATATTTTTTCATATGAGAATACAGTAAATAAAGATGGACCAGAACATCTAGCATTAGTTAAAGGAAATTTAAATAATAATTCTTCGGTCTTAGTTAGAGTTCATATTTCCAATTTAATAAATGATGCCTTTGACGGTGAAATACCTAATAATGAGGTAAAGAATAATGAATCTATTTCATTAAAGGAATCAATGTCTGAAATTAATAAAAATGGTTCTGGATTAATAGTTGTTATTAATTATCAGGATTCATCTCATGTTTTATCTAGTTATATTGATGGAAATAATATATGGAATGAAGAAGATAAAATAAGGGAGAATGGAATAGGAGCCCAAATAATTAGAGATCAAGGAGTTAAAGAAATGATTCTGCTAAGTAAATCAAAAAGGGAAGTTGTAGGACTTGAAGGTTTTGATATAAAAATTATTGACCAAAGAAATCTATTATAGGATGAATATGAAGAGTAATTGTATTTTAATTATTAGTTCTAGATTTTATACTGAAATATCCTCTTCTCTAGAACTTGAAGCCATAAATTTAATTAAAGAAAAAGGATATGATTATAAGCTTTTGGAGGTCCCCGGTGCCTTTGAGGTTCCTGCAGCTTTAGCTTATGCTGCAAAAACGTCTAAATTTATAGGTTATGTTGCATTAGGATGTGTAATAAGAGGAGAAACTTCTCATTACGATTATGTTTGCAATGAATCTGCAAGAGCACTTATGCAATTATCCATTGAAGGTTTATCAATTGGTTATGGTATCTTAACATGTGAAAGTAAAGAGCAAGCTATAGTTAGAGCTAGTCCTGAAGGATTAAATAAAGGTAGAGCGGCAACTTTAGCTTGTTTAAGGATGATAGAACTAAAAAAAGAAATAGATTAATGAGTATATCTAATAGTAGATCATTATCTAGATTAGCGGCAGTTCAAACGCTTTATCAATATGATTTCAATGAAAAAATGAACTTAAAAGAATTAAAGTCTATAAATAATATGGAAATTTCAGAAATTTATGAAATTATAAAAAAATTTAATTGTGGAATAGAAGAATTTAAAGGCTTAAAATTAGATAAAGATTGGTTTTTAAAATTAGTTAATTCAGTATCTAATAATAAAAATAATATAGATTCTATTCTAGAAGGTTTTTTTAATGAAGATTGGTCTATCGAAAGGATGGACCATACTTTGATTAATATACTAAGGTGTGCATATATAGAATTTAAGGACTTTTCTAAGACTCCTTCTAAAGTTATAATTAACGAATATACTAATATTGCGGCAAGTTTTTTTAATAGGACAGAGGTAAATTTTGTTAATGGAGTTTTAGATAAAGTATCTATGAGCTTGAAAAAATAATTTTTTGTTTATTACATAGGTCAGATAATATGGAAAATGAGTTTGATTTTATTAAAAATAAACTTAAACCACTAACATTTAAAAAAAATGAGGCTAGAGGTTTATCTGATGATTGTGCATATTTTGATAATTTAAATGATTTGGTTGTTAGTGTGGATACTTCTATTGAAGGAATTCATATCCCTTTAGGAACAGATTTAGCTATTCAATCAAGGAGAGCAGTATTAAGAGCTGTATCAGACTTAGCGACTTTTGGTTCTTCTCCTATATGTGTATTTGTTGCAATGAGTCTTCCGAATTCATCTCAACAAATTGACTTTGATAAAATTACTCAAGGATTAAGGAAAGCTCTAATAGAATATGATATTTTTTTAGCTGGAGGGGATATTACCAAACATGAAGGACTTGCAATTTTTTCTATAACAGTTTTTGGAGATGGAGCGAATAAAGAGTTAGGAAGAAATAAAGCAAAAGCTGAGGATTTAATTGTTGTGTCTGGTCCTATTGGAGATTCTTTTTTAGGCCTTGAACTTCTGAAAAATAAGATCTCTATTAATTCATTAGAGGATAAAAATTTAATAAATAAATTTTTAATTCCGGACCCTAAAATTCAACTTGGTAAAAAAATTAAATCTTATGCTACGTCTATTATTGATATTTCTGATGGTTTATTATCTGAATTACATCATTTATCTGAAAATAGTGAAGTTGGGGCTAACATTTATATTAAGGATATTCCTTTTTCTCTAGCAGCTAACAATTATCTTGAAGCGAATTTATATAATTACATAGATTTAATTACTGGAGGAGATGATTATGAGTTGCTCTATACAGTAGATCCAAAAAATATAGATTTAATTGATGATGATTCCTTTATTATAGGTAAAATAATTTCTGATAAAAAAATAAATTTATATTCAATTGATAACAATATAATTGATATAAATAATAGTTCATTTGGTTATAAGCATTTTTAGAAAATAATTATTTTTAAAATTTTTTAATTAATGTTGCACTATATTCTTACCTCTGGCATGTTACCCACAATTTTTATATAAAGTTATTATATTTTAAAATAAATAATGGGATTAATTATTATGACTGAAGTTTTATATTTTGCTATTGCTAGTGGAGTAATAGCTTTAATTTATGGTTTAATAACTGCTAAGTCAGTTATAAGTGCAGATGCCGGTTCTAAAAAAATGCAGGAAATTGCTGGCGCGGTTCAAGCAGGAGCTTACGCTTATCTAAATAGACAATACCGAACAATTTTTATTGTTGGAATTGTAATATTTGCTTTATTAGCATTCTTATTAGGAATCAAAGTGGCACTAGCTTTTGCAGTCGGTGCAATCTTATCTGGAGCTGCAGGATATATAGGAATGGTTGTTTCTGTAAAGGCAAATGTAAGAACGGCACAAGCAGCTAGTGAAGGATTGGCTCAAGGTTTAAGTATAGCATTTAAGTCTGGAGCAGTAACTGGAATGTTAGTTGCAGGTTTAGCTCTATTAGCAGTAACTGGAACTTACTATATTTTACTATTAAATGGTGCAGAAGGAAGAGAATTAATAGATCCTCTTGTAGCTTTAGGTTTTGGAGCATCATTAATTTCAATTTTTGCTAGGCTAGGTGGAGGAATATTTACTAAAGGAGCAGATGTTGGCGCTGACTTAGTTGGTAAAGTAGAAGCTGGGATTCCTGAAGACGATCCTCGTAACCCTGCAACTATAGCAGATAATGTTGGTGATAATGTTGGAGACTGTGCAGGCATGGCTGCAGATCTTTTTGAAACTTATGCAGTTACAGTTGTTGCAACTATGGTTTTAGCTTCAATATTCTTTACAAGTACAGTTATGGAACAAATGATGATTATTCCATTAGCTATAGGTGGAGTATGTATAATAGCATCTGTATTAGGTACATATTTCGTTAAATTAGGAAGTAGTGGATCAATAATGGGTGCACTATATAAAGGCTTTATAGTTTCAGCTGTATTATCACTTATTGGAATTGGTTATGCAATTAATCACGTTTTAGGTTTTGACTCTATTTTTCAGGTTAATGGAACTTCTTTTTCAGGTATGGAAGTTTTTTATTGTGGAATAATAGGTATAGTTTTGACTGGGTTATTAATATGGGTAACTGAATATTATACAGGTACAAACTATCGTCCTGTTAAATCTGTAGCTGCTGCATCAGAGACTGGTCATGGTACAAATGTCATCCAAGGATTAGCAGTTTCAATGGAAGCAACTGCTATTCCAGCTTTACTCATATGTGCAGCAATTATTATTGCTAATATGCTTGCTGGATTATTTGGTATTGCAATTGCTGTTTCTAGCATGCTTGCTTTAGCAGGTATGGTTGTAGCCTTAGATGCTTATGGTCCTGTAACTGATAATGCAGGTGGTATAGCTGAAATGTCTAATCTAGATGAGTCAGTTAGAAAGACTACAGATTCATTAGATGCTGTAGGAAATACAACTAAAGCGGTTACCAAAGGTTATGCAATAGGTTCTGCTGGTTTAGGAGCTCTAGTTTTATTTGCAGCTTATACTTCAGATTTAAAATATTTTAGTGCTAATCCTGATTTATTTCCATATTTTGAAGGTATTACATTAAATTTCTCACTAGAAAATCCGTACATAATAGTAGGGCTATTGTTAGGAGGTTTATTACCTTATTTGTTTGGTGCTATGTCTATGACAGCAGTCGGAAGAGCTGCTGGATCAGTTGTAATTGAAGTAAGAAGACAATTTAAAGAAATTAAAGGCATTATGACAGGTAAAGGAAAGCCTGATTACGAGAGAGCCGTAGACTTGCTAACTAAAGCAGCTATTAAGGAAATGATTGTTCCATCTTTATTACCTGTATTAGCTCCAATAGTATTTTATTTTGTTATATTATACATTACAGGAGGAGATAAATCTGCAGCATTTTCTGCGTTAGGCGCAATGCTATTAGGAGTTATCGTAACCGGCCTTTTTGTAGCAGTTTCTATGACTGCTGGGGGAGGAGCATGGGATAATGCAAAAAAATTAATAGAAGACGGAAATCATGGAGGTAAGGGGTCTGAAGCGCATAAGGCTGCAGTAACTGGAGACACTGTAGGAGATCCTTATAAAGATACTGCTGGACCAGCAGTAAACCCTATGATTAAAATTACGAATATAGTGGCATTAATGCTATTAGCAATATTAGCTCATTAGCAAAGAATAAATAAAACATACAGGAAAGAAGTTTCTTTCCTGTATGTTTTATTTTTTAACATTACTATTTCCTATACCTTTTAAAATATATTGTAATAGTGGTTTCTCATTCCCTCTAGTTTTTGTTACATCTAAATTAAAAGAGATCTCATTTAAATTTTCTAGATCATATGTATTAATTTTTATTGCTTGATTTTCTTTATTGAAGATAATTTCATAAACTTTAAGTTTAATTATTTCAGGTTTATAAAAAGCCATATGTTTGATTGTATTATTAATATAATACCATTTATTAAATTCAAATGCAGAAATTGTTGAAGGAGGACCTAAAAGAGCTTCAATTTCCGCCTTTTCTAATTTATCATTAATTATAGAAGTAATATGTTTATCTATATTTAAAACACCGTGATTACTAATTCTTCCAGAACAATTATTTACTAAAAAAATAATTAACATATATATTAAGCACTTGAATAAAATATTTTTATATATAATTTTCATAGATTTATATTTAACATGTAAATTATAATTTATAAATATGGAAATTAATTTATTTAAAACGAAATATAGAGATAATTGATAAATTTATTTAAAAAATTAAAGAATAAAAATAACGATTCTGAAATTGAATATTACTATAATAATATTCTTTTATTGGCAAGAAATAAAAGGCTATATATTCAGGGTGGTGTTCCCGATACTATAGATGGACGATTTGAGTTAATAATTTTACATTGTCATTTATTTGTAAACCGTTTGATACTTGCTGGCTCAGAAGAAAAAGCATTTGCTCAAAAATTAATTAATTATATGTTTAGGGATTTTGATAGGTCTTTAAGAGAAATTGGGGTTGGTGATTTATCTGTTGGTAAAAAGATAAAGTTTATGGTTTCCTCTTATTATGGGAGAGCAAATACTTATCAAAAAGCACTAAATGAACATAGTAAAAATATAGACAAGGCACTTAAAAATAATCTATATGGAACAATTAGTCCTAATAAAAATGAAGTAAAATATATGAAGTTTTATATTAAGAACTTATTAAGATATCTATCTTCTTTAAAAAATAGTGATGTTTTAATTTGCTTTCAAAATAATATAGACCTTTTTGAAGGATTGGCAGATGAATAAATTGAAAATCAAGTTTAATTCTGTAACTAAATTAGATTCTCTTAAAAAAAAGTCTGGAATTATTAGTATTATAAATCAAGACTCAGAGAAATTATCTGTTTGTAAGCGTTTAGATTTATTAAAATTAAATGCATGTTTCATAGATATAGAATATAAAAAATTAAATTCTAACGATATAATCGCTAATTATAAGTTAGACATTGAAGGAGAGCAAAAGTGTGTTATTTCTCTAAAGCCTGTAAAATTTTTAATTAAAGAAAACTTTACTATAAATTTTTATGATCATAAGAAATTAGAATTATCTACTTTAGAAGATGAATTTACAGAGCCAATTTATAACGGAGAAGTTAATTTTAGTGAGATAGCAATTCAAATGTTTTCTTCTTTTCTAGATCCTTATCCTAAAATCAATAATGGTAATATTTCATTAGAAAGTGTTTATAAAGATAAATCACTTTCAACTAAAAATAAGAATAATCCATTTGAGGTGTTGAATAATTTAAATAAATAGTTATAAGAACATATTAATATAATACATCTATGAAAGGTAGTGAGATGGCAGTTCCTAAAAGTAAGATTTCTCGTTCGAGGAGAGGTCAAAGAAGGTCTCATGATTCTCTTAAAGGAATTAATTTAGTAGAGTGTTCTAATTGTGGAGAAATGAAGCGTCAACATAATATATGCCCTGCTTGTGGATATTATGATGGAAAAGAAGTTTTAGCTTCAGCTGAAGATTAAAATAATATAATATCTTAAATTATGGTTAAAAATACTATAGCGATAGATGCAATGGGAGGAGATAATGCGCCTAAGTCGGTAATTGCTGGCTTAGCTATTTCTTCGGTGAGAAATCCTGGTGTAGAATATATAGTTTATGGAGATGAAAATAAATTATTACCATTATTAAAAAAAAGAGATAATTTAAAAAAAGTAGTAAAAGTAGTTCATGTTGATGATTGGATTAGAGCTGGTGAAAAAGCCTCTAAAGCTCTTAGGAGAGCAAAAACTACTAGTATGGGACAGGCTATAGCTGCTGTTACTAATCGTGAGGCAGGTGCTATTGTATCAGCTGGTAATAGCGGTGCATTACTGGCTATGTCAATATTTGGTTTAAGAAAATTATCTGGAATAAGTAGACCTGCTTTGGCAGCGGTAATGCCTACAGTTTCTGGTGAAATAGTTGCATTAGATTTGGGTGCAAATATAGATTGTAGCAGTCAAAACTTAATAGATTTTTCAGTGATGGGAATAGTTTTTGCGAAGAATGTATTGGGTAAACCTAATCCTAGACTAGCATTTTTAAATGTAGGTGTAGAAGAAAATAAGGGTGGAACTATTATTCAGGAAGCTTCAAGCGCAATGGAGGAAAGTCATTTTTCTAAATATTATGCAGGCTATGCAGAAGGAAACCAAATTATTAATGGTAATTTTGATGTTATTGTTTGTGATGGTTTTAGTGGAAATATTATGCTTAAAACGGCAGAAGGTACTGCTAAACTCTGTAGCGAATACTTAAAGCAAGTATTTAGTTCAAGTATTTTAGGAAAAATTTCTTTTGCAATTGGTAGGTCATCATTTATTGGCTTAAGAAAAAAATTAGACCCTAGAAAACATAATGGAGCTGTTTTATTAGGACTTAATGGTATTGTAGTAAAAAGTCATGGTGGAGCGGACTCTATTAGTTTTGCACATGCGGTTGATTTAGCTACAGAAATGTCTGTTGGCAATTATAATGAGCTAATTAAAAAAGAATTAAATAATTTAAAATCTATACATTAGAAAAAATAGTTTTTTTATTTATAAATATATGTTTTTATTACAGTATAAATAAGAGTAGGCATTATGAAAAAAACTATTACAAGAGAATACTTAGCCAATTGTATAAAAGAAGAATTAGGGTTGAGTAGAGCTGATTCATTAAAACTAGTTAGTTTGATTTTAAATAATATTACTAATTCAATAAAAAAAGATAAATTATTAAAATTACCTAATTTAGGTACTTTTAAAATTAAAAATAAGAATAGCAGAATGGGAAGGAATCCAAAAACAGGCAAAGAATCAATTATTACTGCTAGATCTGTAATATCTTTTAGTGCCTCAGAAAAATTAAAATCAAGGTTGAATTTAAAATAGTATATTAAGAAAGTTATTATGAATAAAAAGGTAGATGCGTTAAAAACTATAGGAGAGGTTTCTAAAGAGTTAAAAATTCATACTCATATTATTCGTTTTTGGGAAACTAAATTTGATAAATTAAAATCTGTAAAAAGAAAAAATAATCATAGGTATTATTCTAAAGATGATATTTTTTTCATTAAGTATATTAATAAATTGATCTCAGAAGAAGGGTATACAATAAAAGGTGTTCAAAAATATCTTGATAAAGATAAAAATATAAAATTAGTTAGTAATGAAGAAGAATATCTAAAATTATTAAATGAAATTAAAACAGATATTTATAATATAATTAATGAAAAATGAATGTATATACGGAATGTAGCGCAGTCTGGTAGCGCACTGGTCTGGGGGACCAGGGGTCGTCGGTTCGAATCCGGCCGTTCCGACCAACAAATATTAAGGAGAGTAAAATGATAGGTGCAGTGGCAACAATTTCAGTGGTAGAAGGCAAAGAAAAAGAATTTGAGGAAATTGCTATAAAATTAGTTGAAGCAGTTAATTTAGAGGAAAAAGATAATATATTTTATAGATTATATAAAAAGAATTCTAATACATATATTATCATGGAGGGTTATAAGAATAAAGAAGCTCTCGATTATCACATCACAACTACTCATTATAAAAAGTATGGTAAGGCTATGGCAGAATTTTTAGATGGAAGGCCAGAGGTGGTAATTATGGACGAATTAGCGCCAAATAAATAATTTTACTTTAATCAAGAGCTGATTTTAAATCATTAATTAAGTCTCTAGAATGTTCTAGACCGATTGATAGTCTTATAACTTCAGGACCAGCCCCAGCTTTCTTTTTTTGCTCATCGTTTAATTGATTATGCGTAGTAGATGCCGGATGTAAAATTAAACTTCTTGTATCTCCTACATTTGCTACATGTGAGAATATTTTAACTTTATTAATAATTTTCTTTCCTGCTTTATCTCCTCCTTTTACACCAAATGTGAATACTGGTCCAACACCTTTTGGCATTAATTTTTTAGCAAGTTTATTAAATTTATTACCGTCAAGTCCTGCATAAGATACCCATGATACCTCATTATGTTTATGTAAAAATTTAGCAACTTTTAATGCATTTTCACAGTGTCTTTCCATCCTTAAATGAAGTGTTTCAAGTCCATTTATAAAATAAAAAGCATTAGTAGGTGATAAATGTGTACCTAAATCTCGTAATGAATCGGCTCTAAGCTTCATTGAGTAACCAAAATCACCAAAAGTTTCAGCAAAAATTAATCCATGATAAGATTCCGTTGGCATAGTTAATGAAGGGTATTTTTTAGCTTTAAACCAATCAAATTTTCCACTTTCTATTACTATGCCTCCCATTGAATTTCCATGACCTCCTATAAATTTCGTGAGAGAATGGGTTACTATATCTGCTCCCCAATCGATTGGTTTAAATAAAAATGGACTGGCCATAGTATTATCTACAATTAAAGGAATATTAGCATTGTTGGCTATTTTTGCTATTTTTTCAATATCTAGAATTACACCGCTTGGATTTGATAGACTCTCAATAAAAATACATTTATGCTTATCAGTTAATATTTTACTTATATTTTTAATATTAGTAGCATCTACAAAATCTACACCCCATCCAAATTTTTTAAATGCATGACTAAATTGGGTAATTGATCCTCCATATAGGTTTTGAGAAGCAATTATCTTATCGCCTGGTTCCATTAAAGGATGAAGTGCTAAAAGTTGTGCAGCATGACCTGATGAACAAGCTACACCAGCGCGTCCATTTTCAAGGTTAGCTATTCTTTCTTCTAAAACGGAAACAGTAGGGTTTCCTAAACGCGAGTATATGAAGCCAAAATTTTGCAAGTTAAATAATGATGCCGCGTGTTCAGTACTATCAAAAGTATAAGCAGTAGTTTGATAAATTGGAGTATTTCTTGCACCTGTTACAGGGTCTGGAGCAGATCCAGCATGAATAGTTCTTGTTTCAAATTTATGGTTATTTTTGGGTGTTGCCATTTAAAACCTCTATTTCATTAATGATTTAATCATTCGTCTTTTATTATAAAATGTTCCTGAATTTATTCCAGCCCAACCTAATTCTCCGGATAAACGGCAATATTCAATTTTAGGACACCTATCCATCACAATATTAATATTATTTTTTTTAGCTAATTTATGAATTTTAAAATTTATTACTCCAATCTGAAGCCAAATACTAGAAGGAGATATACTTAATATATCATCAATTAAAAAATCTATATCTGAGGACTTTCTAAATACATCAACCATATCAATTCTCTCTTTAATTTCTAATATGCTAGAATATACTTTCTGGTCTAATATCTTTTTTCCTGCTTCTTTTGGATTAATTGGAAATATTTTATAACCTCTATCTAATAAATATTTAGCTACAAAATAAGAAGGTCTTTGCCAAGAGGAACTTAATCCAATCATAGCTATATTTTTTGTTTTATCTAAAATTTCTCTAATATATTGGTCTTCATAAGTAATAGTTTTATTATTGCTCATTTTTAAGTCTTTAATTGTCAGACCAGATAGGGTCTCTATTTTCTATGAAAGCAGATATTCCCTCTTGAGCATCTTGTTGTAACATATTAGAACTCATCACTTTACTAGTATATTTATAGGCATCTTCAATTCCCATTTCTAATTGCTTATAGAAAGCTTCTTTACCAATTGCAACAGTAGCAGTAGATTTTGACGCTATTATTCTAGCTACTTTTAAAGTCTCTTCTTTCAGATCTTTCTCTTTAACTATTCTATTAATTAGACCTATTTCTTTTGCTTTGATTGGGTCTATAAAGTCTCCCATTAAAAGCATTTCCATTGTTTGTTTTCTATGGATGTTTCTTGATACGGCTACCATTGGAGTAGAGCAAAACAATCCTATATTTACTCCTGGTGTGGCGAATTTAGAGGAATTTGAGGCAATAGCTAAATCACAGGTAGCTACTAATTGACAACCAGCGGCAGTAGCAATACCATGAACTCCAGCAATAACAGGTTTAGGTAACTTAACAATCTTAAGCATTAAAGTACTGCAAAGTTCAAATATTTGTTTAAATCTTTTTTCACTTTTATCAATTTTTAATTCTTTAAGGTCATGTCCTGCACAAAAATTTTTTCCATTAGCAAATAAAGTTACAACTTTAATATTTTTATTATTTTTAATTTCATCTAGTTTAGAAATTAATTCTCTCATTAAATCAGAAGAAAGAGAATTTTGTTGATTTGGTCTATTTAAAGTTAATATCGCTATTTTATTGCTTTCTTCATATGTAAGAAGATTATTTAGAGTTGAAGACATTTTATATCCAATATATTATAATATTAAGCTAATTTTAATAAATTTATTATATCATAATAGATATATCATATTAAAATTTTTATTTGAAAATATAAATTATTTAATGATTTTTAATTACAAACATTGACAGTTTGCTTCTTTTAGGCATACTCCGCTTTTATTACTTGTTTAATGTTTTTTTGAAAGATTGAGAATTATGAAGACCTATGTTGCTCGGCCATCTGATATAGATAGAAAATGGCTACTAATTGACGCGAAAGACCTAGTTTTAGGAAGACTATCAGTAGTTATTGCTAACTATGTGAGAGGAAAACATAAAGCAAGTTATACGCCAAGTATTGATTGTGGGGATAATGTTGTTGTTATTAACGCGGATAAAGTTTCGCTTACTGGTAAAAAAATGAATAATAAAATACATTATTGGCATACTGGTTATCCTGGGGGTATTAAATCAGAAACTTATGGACAAATACTGGAAAGTAAAAAACCTCAAAAGGCTATTGAATTGGCGGTAAAAAGAATGATTCCTAAAGGACCTTTAGGAAGAGAACAATTGAAAAAATTATATATATATACAGGTGAAAATCATCCACATGAAGCACAAAAACCTCAACTTGTAGATATATCAGTTATGAATAGTAAAAATAAAAGAGATGTTAAATGAATGATAACGTAGAGAATATAAATACAGAAGATGCACCTATAGATGCAAATGTTACAAAAAATACAAATGAAGATAATGTTCCTAAAATAGATAAATTAGGAAGAAGTTATGCTACTGGAAAAAGAAAATCATCTATAGCTAGAGTATGGATGAAACTTGGATCTGGTAAAATTATTGTTAATGGAATTGATGTTGAAAAATATTTTAAAAGAGAAACTCATAGAATTATAATATCTCAACCCCTTGAATTGGTGGAAAGAAAAGAAACTTATGATATAAATTGTTCTGTAGTTGGAGGAGGTCATACTGGTCAAGCAGGTGCATTAAGGCATGGAGTTAGTAAGGCTTTATCTTTATATGAGCCAGAATTAAGAGGAACTTTAAAAACTGCGGGCTTTATTAAGAGAGATGATCGACGAGTTGAAAGAAAGAAATATGGACAACCAAAAGCTAGAAGAAGCTTTCAGTTTTCTAAAAGATAAATTTTTTTTTATACTTTTATTAAAGCGGTTGTTAAAATTACAGCCGCTTTTTTTTTTAATATAAAGGTTTTTGATGGAGTATATAGATGTCAAAAAATAAAACACATTTTAATAGTGCTAATATAGCTATACTTGGAGCTAGCGGTTATACTGGTATTGAGGCAATAAGATTATTAGTTAACAACAGTAACTATAATATTGTAGATTTATCAGCAGATAGTAATGCTGGCATGAGTGTATCTGAAGTTTATCCACATTTCAGTAGAATTAATCTTCCAGATTTAAAAAAAATAGAAGATATTAATTTTTCTAAAGTAGATGCAGTTATCTCTTGCTTACCTCATGGTAAAAGCCAAAAAATACTCTCTTCTTTACCAACAAATATTAAAATTTGTGACTTGTCCGCAGATTTTAGGTTTGATAATATTCAGTCATATGAAAAAGTTTATAATAAAAGTCATGAAGCCAAAGGTCTACAAAAAGAGGCAGTATATGGACTAACTGAAATAAATAGAGATAAAATTAAAAAAGCTAGATTTGTCGCAAATCCAGGCTGTTATCCAACCTCTGCTTTATTACCTATTTTACCTTTAATTGAAAGTAATATTATTAAATATGGAACTATAGTGGTTGACTCCAAGTCTGGAGTTTCTGGAGCAGGAAGGACTCTTAAAAATAATTTACTTTATGGCGAGGTATCTGAAGGATTTTCTGCTTATGGATTAGTTAACCATAGACATAGCCCAGAAATTCAAAGTCAAATAACTAATTTTGGTTCATCTGAATATAAAGTTCTTTTTACACCTCATCTTTTACCAATTAAAAGAGGAATTCTTTCTACAATATATTTGAGTATTAATGATAATTTTAATTTAGAGAATGTTGTAAATTGTTTAAGAGATAAATATTCAGAAGAAAAATTTATAGATTATTCAGATACAATTCCTTCTACTCATGAAGTCAGAGGTACAAATTTTTGTAAAATGCAGGCATTTTTTGATGAGAATACAAATAAGGTTATAATAATTTCTGTCATTGATAATTTAATTAAAGGTGCTTCAGGACAAGCTATACAGAACTTAAATTTAATGTTGGGCTTTGATGAGTCAGATGGTTTAATTAATTTTTCAATGTTCCCATAACTTAATATTTAACATGTTATGATTCCGATCTATATAAAATTATTTAAGATATATTTTTTAGTCATTATATTTTTATCATCTTGTGAATATAATAGTATTAGTGACTTTGATAAAGATATTGAAGAATTAATTGATTGGTCTTTAATTAATGAAACTAAATATCAAAGCATAAATTATACTCCAATTACATCTGAAACTTTAGCTGAGTTAATATCTCTTGAAGAATATAGTAATTTAGTTCAGCCAAAAAATGGAATTCTAATAGGTTATTTCATCTTCAAAAGCGATAAAATTTTTTTAACTGAGAGCAATAAAGACTTAATTATTCTAATTTCTAAGGCACAAAAATATGAAGATTTTAATATTCTTATTCAATCAAATGATATAAAATCTAATTTAAATAATGTAATAGAGGAAATTAAAAGAATACTTCTATCTAATGGTGTGAAAAAATATAATATAAAGATAAACTCAAAAGAAGATTTGAATAAGGGTATGGTGATTAAACTTATTAAGCTCTCATAGTTAATTAGGCACAAAATGACAAATAAAAAAAATTTTGAAAGAATAGGGCGTCTTCCACCTTATGTTTTTGCAGAAGTTAATTCTATGAAAGCTAAAGAACGATCTCTGGGTGAAGATATAATAGACTTTGGAATGGGTAACCCTGATACACCTACCCCGCAACATATTGTTGACAAATTATGTGATACAATAAAAGATCCAAAATCTCATAGATATTCAGTATCAAGAGGCATATTAGGTTTGAGAAGGGCTCAATCTAATTATTATAAAAGAAGGTTTAATGTAGAAGTAGATCCAGAAACAGAAGTTATTGTAACACTAGGTTCAAAAGAAGGTTTAGCAAACTTAGCTTCAGCAATTACTGCAAATGGAGATAGAGTAATTGTGCCTAATCCAAGTTATCCAATTCACCCATATGGATTTATAATTGCAGGAGCTTCTGTGTTATCTATAGATAGTAACCCAAATGAAGATTTTATTATCAACCTAAATAAAATCTTATCTTCTCCTAATAATATGGCAAAAGCCTTAGTTTTAAATTATCCAAATAATCCTACAACAAGAATAGCAACTTTAGATTTTTTTAGGGAAGTAATAGAGATTTGTATAAAACATGATATTTATGTTTTATCTGATATAGCATACTCAGAAATATATTTTGATGGAGAGATTCCTCCTTCTATATTAGAAGTTCCAAAAGCAAAAAAAATTGCAGTTGAATTTTCTTCAATGAGTAAGACATATTCTATGCCTGGTTGGAGGGTAGGTTTTGCCGTAGGTAATAAAAATTTAATTCAGGCTCTTACTAAAATTAAATCTTATTTAGATTATGGGGCTTTTACACCAGTTCAGGTAGCGTCAATAGCTGCACTAAACGGCTCTCAAGATTGCGTAAAAGATATTAGGTCTATTTATATGAAAAGACGAGATATTCTTGTAGAAGGATTTAGTAGAGTAGGTTGGGAAATGGAATCTCCAAAAGCGACAATGTTCGTTTGGGCAAAATTACCTGATAGATTTTTAAAAATAGGATCTTTAGAGTTTTCTAAAAAATTACTAAAATATGGAAAAGTTGCGGTAGCTCCAGGTATTGGTTTTGGAGAAAATGGTGAAGGTTTTGTTAGAATTGGCTTAGTTGAAAATGAATATAGAATTAGACAGGCTATAAAAAATGTTAAGTTATTTTTTGATAATTATGAAGTGTAATAAATATGAGTAGTTCAAATATTTTTTCAATAGCTATAGTTGGATTAGGTACAGTAGGAACTGCCACTATTCAACTGTTAGAAAATCAATTAACTAATATTAATAATAAATCTGGTAAAAAAATAATAATTAAAGCTATAAGTGCAAAAAATAAGACTAAGCCTAGAAATATTGATTTAAGTAGATATGATTGGGAAGATTCTCCCTTAATGTTGACTAAAAGAAAAGACATTGATGCTATAGTAGAATTAATTGGGGGCAGTGATGGTTTAGCCAACAAGTTAGCATATCAAGCTGTTGAAAATAACAAACATTTTATCACTGCAAATAAAGCTTTAATTGCAAAATATGGTTATGATTTAAATAGGAAAGTTTCAAATAAAGACATAGGTATTTATTATGAAGCAGCTGTAGCTGGTGCAATTCCAGTTATAAATAGTATTAAAGATGGACTAGTATCTAATAATATACTTAGTATACATGCGATCTTAAATGGAACATGTAATTATATTCTGTCAGATATGACAAATAATTCTAAATCTTTTGAAGAATCATTATTAAAGGCAAAAGAATTAGGTTTTGCAGAAGCAGATCCTACTTTTGATATAGAAGGAATTGATTCTGCTCATAAATTAGTAATTTTAGGATTATTAGCTTATGGAGCAGAACCAGATCTAGATAAGGTGTATATAGAGGGTATTACTTCTATTACAGCTGAGGATATTAAATATGCAAATAGGCTTGGCTATAAAATTAAGCTTTTATGTATTGCTAGTTTAGAAAAAGATAGATTAGATTTTAGAGTACATCCAGCATTATGTTTGTCAGATTCTATTAGTGCTGGCATAGGTGGCGCACTAAATGCAATCTTTTTAGAAGGTGATTATAGTAAAAAAATTACTTTCATCGGAGAAGGTGCAGGGGCGGAACCAACAGCTTCATCGGTTGTATCTGATATTATAAATGCTGCTAAAAATCATAAATTATTAAATAATTTAAATACTATTAAGAATCAAAGAGGCTATAAAGACATAATGTCCAGAAAAGGGAAATATTACGTAAGGTTTATAGTTAAGGATAAAGCTGGTGTTTTAGCCAGTATCACTTCAGTATTAAATGAAAATAATATTTCATTAGACTCTGTAATACAGGAAGGAAATAAAGGTGAGGAAACAAAATATATTATAATTTTAACTCATGATAGTGATGAATTAAATATAATTAATGCTATAAATAAAATTGATAATTTAGATTCAATTATTAGTAAGCCATACTTAATTAGGGTAGAAAATATATAAATTAGGAGTAAAAAATGAGTGAAAGAAATGAGACCGGTATTTTAGATAGAAACCTTGCTTTGGAAGTAGTGAGAGTAACAGAAGCTGCAGCCTTGTCCGCCTCAAAATGGATGGGAAGAGGAGATGAGAAAGCAGCTGACCAAGCTGCGGTAGACTCTATGCGAATAGCTCTAAATGGAATGGATATTGATGGAACTGTTGTTATAGGAGAAGGTGAAAGGGATGAAGCTCCTATGCTTTATATAGGAGAAAAGGTAGGAACAGGAAAAGGCCCAAAAATTGATATTGCATTAGACCCTTTAGAAGGAACTACTATATGTGCAACAGGAGGACCTAATGCTCTAGCAGTTATAGCCATGGCAGTTGATGGAGGGTTTCTTAATGCTCCAGATGTTTATATGGATAAGATAGCAGTGGGGCCAGGCTTAGAAAAAAATATAGTAAATTTAGATGATTCACCTCATAATAATCTTAAAAATTTAGCTAAAGCAAAAAAGCTTGATATTTCTGACTTAGTAGTTTGCATATTAGATCGACCTCGTCATGAAGAACTAATAGCAAAAACTCGAGAGGCAGGCGCAAGAATAATGCTTATATCTGATGGAGATGTTGCCGGAGTAATTGCTACGGCTAGTAAAGATACAGGCGTAGATATGTATGTTGGAAGTGGAGGTGCTCCCGAAGGAGTTTTAGCTGCATCTGCATTAAGGTGTATAGGAGGTCAGATGTGGGGAAGATTAACATTTAGAAATAATGATGAAAAAGGTAGAGCGGATAGATTAGGAATTTCTGATTATAATAAAATATATAGTTTAAATGAATTAGCACATGGAGAGGTTATGTTTGCTGCTTCAGGAGTAACAGATGGTTCAATGTTGAGAGGGGTTAGAAGGTGGAACTCTGGTGCTAGTACTCAATCTATCATAATGAGATCAAAAACTGGAACAGTAAGAACTATTTCAGCAGAACACAACTTTACTAAAAAAAATATTATTGAAGACTAATATTGATTAATAATTATTATAATTCTGTGAAGCAAAAAAGATGGTCCTTAAAGAATATAGAAGATAGAAAAGTAAATAAATTAGTCCAAGATTTACAAATAAGTGACTTCCTTGCTAGAATTATTTGTACAAGGGATATGGATATAAGTAATGTAGAAAGTTTTTTAAATCCAAGCTTAAAAAATAACCTTCCTTCACCATTTGAAATTAAAGATATGTCGTTGGCTGTAGATAGAATTTCTAAGGCTTTTTTAAAGAAAGAAAAAATTGCAATTTTTGGAGACTATGATGTCGATGGGGCAACTTCTTCTGCACTTTTATATAAATCATTTACACAATTTGGAATAATTCCCACGATATATATTCCTGACAGACAAAAAGAAGGTTATGGTCCTAATAAAAAAGCTTTAAAGAATCTAAAAGCTCAAGGTACTGACCTAGTAATAACTGTGGATTGTGGAATTACCTCTTTTGATGAATTGGATTATGCTAAAGAGATTAATCTAGATGTGATAGTTGTTGACCATCATGTTCCAGAAGCTAAATTACCTAATGCTATAGCTTTGGTAAACCCTAATAGGATAGATGATTCAACTAATTTGGGTATGTTAGCTGCAGTAGGTGTGTCATTTATGCTAATAGGTGCGTTAAAAAATAAATTACAAAGTATTGGTTATTTAAAAGAAAAAGACTCAATAAATCTCTCTTCAATTTTGGATTTAGTTGCATTAGGAACAATTTGCGATGTAGTTCCTTTAATTGGGCCTAATAGAGCATTTGTTAAACACGGATTAAAAGTAATGTCAAAAAGACAGAACATAGGAATAGATGCATTATTTAAGGTTTCAGAGATAGAGGACTATCCAAGTGTTTTTCATGCAGGTTTTATTTTAGGACCTAGAATAAATGCTGGCGGTAGAGTTGGAGAGTCAGATCTTGGGGCAAAGTTGCTGACTACAGATGATGATGCCTATGCAAAAGATATATCAATTCATTTGAATACATTGAATGAAGAGAGAAAAAAACTTGAATCTAATGTGCTAGATGAGGCAATAAAAATGGCAGAAAATTATCAAGATAGTAATATTTTAGTTTTACATGGAAAAAATTGGCATCCGGGCGTAATAGGAATTGTAGCAAGTAGAATAGTAGAACAATTTAACAAACCAACCATTATTATTGCTGAAAACCTTGATGAATCTAAAGGTTCTGGAAGGTCTGTCTCAGGTAAAGATATAGGTAGTATGATAACAGCTGCTAAGCAATCAGGAATTTTAGTTAATGGAGGAGGCCATCCTATGGCTTGTGGTTTAACCATAAATTCAGACAGAATAAATGAATTAAGAACTTTTCTTAACAATTTAAGTAATAGAAGTAATAATCTTGTTAAAAATTATTTAATTGATATGGCTATTTCGGTTAGTGGTGCTATACCTGATTTAATAAAAGAATTAAGTTTAATTGAACCTTTTGGTGCTGGTAACCCTGAACCTAAGTTTATTATTAAAGATGTAAATTTATTTAATTCGAAAATAGTAGGAGAAAAACATGTAAAATGCAGTATATCTGATTCAACGAATCGTAGATTAGATGCTATCGCATTTCGAAGTGTAGGAACTGCTTTAGGAAAAAGCCTTTTGAATAATTATCATGCGCATGTTATTGGAAGATTAAAATTATCTGAATGGAATGGTAGAGAAAATATACAAATGCATATTGAAGATGTAATAGAGCTGTAATATTTTTTAAATATAATGAAGTAATTAAAATGGATAAATATATGGATTATTCAAATGAAATTAAAACGGTTGTTTTTCCAGTTGCTGGATTAGGCTCTAGATTTTTACCTGCAACAAAAGTAGTAGCAAAAGAGCTCTTACCTATTTTAAATAAACCATTAATAGATTACGCGATGAGTGAAGCAATTAAAGCAGGAATTGAAAAGTTTATATTTGTTACTTCTCCTGAGAAGCAATCTATTATTAATTATTTCAAGAAAAATATAAAATTAGAAAAGGAGTTACAAGATAAAAATTCTGATTATTTAAAATTAATAAATAATAAATTAATTTTAGAAGATAATTTAATTGAAGTAATTCAAGATAAGCCACTTGGTTTAGGTCATGCAATTTGGTGTGCTAAAGATCATATTACTGGGCCTTTTGCAGTTATTCTACCCGATGATCTAATTGTATCTAAAGTGCCTTGCATTAAACAATTAATAGATACACATAGAGAATATGAATGTAATGTAGTTGCTGTCCAAGAAGTAGATGAAAATAATATAGAAAAATATGGTGTGATTGATTATTATAAGAGTTTAAATAATACTTTTTTTGTTAAGGACATGATTGAAAAACCGTCTAAAGAAATAGCTCCTTCAAATTTAGCTATAATAGGTAGATATGTTTTACAACCAAGTATAATAAAAGAATTATCTAATAAAGAATTAGGTTTTGGGGGAGAAATTCAATTAACAGATGCAATCAGAAAGTTAATAAATAGAGAAAATGTTGTTGGTTATAAATTTGAGGGAAAGAGATTTGATTGTGGTAATGTAATGGGTGCTCTTGAAGCTCAAATATCAATTTCTATGAATGATAGTAAATATAAAGACCAAGTTAAAGAAATAATGAATAAAAACTTAAGCAAGGATTAAATGTATGAATATTTCTATTATTGGAACCGGTTATGTAGGGTTAGTATCTGGTGCTTGTTTTTCCGAATTTGGTTTTAATGTAACTTGCATAGATAAAGACAAAAATAAAATAGACAATTTAAATAAAGGTTTAATTCCTATATATGAACCAAGTCTTGAAGATTTAGTAAAAAAAAATGTTAAAGCGAAAAGATTATTTTTTTCCAATAAGTTATCTGAAGACTTTAAAAATAGCGATGCAATATTTATTGCGGTTGGTACACCTACAAATATAGAAAATAATAAAGCAGATTTAAAATATATATATCAAGTTGCTAAAGAGATAGCAGATTTAATAGACTTAAATGATAAACCAAAGTTAATAGTTACAAAGTCTACAGTTCCTGTAGGTACTGGAAAAAAAATTGAAGAATATATATTAAATTATAGAAAAGATCTTCAATTAAATAAACATTTTGAAGTAGCTTCAAATCCAGAATTCTTGAGGGAAGGCTCAGCTATAGAAGATTTTATGAGGCCTGACAGAGTTATATGTGGAGTAGAAAGTAATTACTCAAAAGCTATTTTAGAAAAATTATATAGGCCATTAAACTTGAGAGAAACTCCAATACTATTTTCAGGAAGAGAAACGGCCGAATTAATAAAATATGCATCAAATGGTTTTTTAGCTACTAAAATTACTTTTATTAATGAAATGGCAGATATTTGTGAAAAGGTCGGAGCAGATATCCAAGAAGTGGCAAAGGGAATAGGACTTGATGGGAGAATTGGGACTAAATTTCTGCATCCAGGTCCAGGCTTTGGTGGTTCATGTTTTCCAAAAGATACAAGAGCATTGTCTGAAATAGCTAAGGAGGCTGGAACTAACACGAGAATCATAGATAGTGTAATTAAAGTTAATGAGATTAGAAAAATTAATATGGTAGAAAAAATTAAATATACTCTGGCTCCTTTAGAAAATAAATCTATTTCAATTTTAGGTCTAACTTTTAAACCAAATACAGATGATATGAGAGAGTCCCCATCTTTAGTAATTGTTCCTGAGTTAGTTAAAATTACTAAAGAGATCAAGGTCTATGATCCTGCAGGTATGCCAGCAGCAAAAAAAATGAAAGAGTTTAATGGAGTAAAATGGAAAAATAATACTTATGACTGTATTAAAGGTACTGATGCAATAGTTCTTATCACTGAATGGAATGAATTTAGAGCCTTGGATTTAGATAAGGTAAAAATGTTATTAAATAATCCTGTCATTATAGATCTTCGTAATATATATAAGCCAGTCTCCATGAATGAATTAGGTTTTAAATATGTAAGTATAGGTAGAGGTGGTATATAAAATATGTCTAATTCCCATATTTTTGATAATAATATATTAAGAGCATATGATATTAGAGGTGAGGTAGGAAAAAATCTAAATAATATCGATGCTGAAAGATTAGGAAATATTTTCGCTTCTTCTTTTAATAAAAAACAAAAAAAAATCATAGTCTGTAGAGATGGAAGGTTATCTTCACCAGAGTTAGTAAAAAGTTTAAAAAAAGGTTTATATGAATCAGGAGCAGATATAATTGATATAGGCTTAGGGCCATCACCCATGTTATATTTTGCGGCAAATCACTTAGATTCAGATGGGGCTATTATGGTTACTGGTTCTCATAATCCTCCTCAGCATAATGGTTTTAAAATAATGAAAGGCAAAGTTCCTTTTTTTGGAAACGATATTTTAGATATTGGTGAGAGAGGCATAAAAGGTGAGTGGGATTATTCTGATGGTAGTAAATTAGATTATTTTATTGATGATAAATATATAAATATTTTATTAGAGTCTTTAAAATTAAATAAGTTTAATAAAGATTTAAAAGTCGCTTGGGATCCAGGAAATGGAGCGGCAGGAGCAATTATTAAAAAACTAGTAAAAATGTTACCGGGTGAACATACTTTAATTAACTCAGAGATAAATGGGTTATTTCCTTCTCATCACCCCGACCCTACAGATCCAAAAAATTTAAAAGAAATTATGGCGTTAGTGAGAAATAAAGAGCTTGATATTGGATTAGCCTTTGATGGAGATGGAGACAGATTAGGTGTTATATCTAGTAAAGGAAGAATTGTTTGGGGAGATCAGCTTTTAGCATTTCTTTCAAAAGAGGTTTTAAGAAATATGCCAAACTCCTCTATTATTGCAGATGTAAAGGCTTCTCAAAATTTATTTAATGAAATTGAAAAATATGGAGGTGTACCTATTATGTGGAAAACTGGGCACTCATTCATTAAATCTAAAATGAAAGAAATATCTTCGCCATTAGCAGGCGAAATGTCGGGTCATATATTTTTTGCGGATAGATACTTAGGATATGATGATGGGATATATGCAGCCTTAAGGGTGTTAGAACTAATTAAAGATAGATATACTTTAGATAATTTTTTAGATAGTCTTCCTAAAACATTTTCTACTCAAGAAATAAAAATAGAGTGTTCAGATGATAAGAAATTTAATATTATTAAAGAGCTAGCTAATACTTTAGATAGTGAAAATATTAAAGTTAATAAAGTAGATGGTTTACGAGTTCAAAAAGATGATGGTTGGTGGCTTTTAAGAGCTTCTAATACACAAGCTGTATTGGTTGCAAGACTAGAGGCTAAAAGTAAAAGTTCATTAAATAATTTACAAAAAGAATTAAATTTATACTTAAATAAATTTGATTTAAGTTTATCTTAATATTTATATTTAGTAGAATTGATTATAAAAATACATATATAATGTTATAGTGTGTATAATGAATTAAAGATTGGATTTGAATTAATGAGTTCTAAAGAAAATAATACAAACTCTAATAATACAGGTACTATTATAGAAGAAAAAATTGAAGTAAAAAAACCTTCTTTTTATCAAGTATTGATAATGAATGATGATTATACACCTATGGAATTTGTTATTTTGGTTTTAGAAAAGTTTTTTAAAAAATCTAGAACTGAAGCTACACAAATAATGTTGCACGTTCACCAAAAAGGAATGGGAGTTTGTGGTTTGTATCCATATGAAGTAGCCGAGACTAAGGTAGTGCAAGTAATGGATTATGCAAGAAAAAATGAACATCCACTTCAATGCGTTATGGAAAAAGAATAATGTTATCTAATAACTTAGAAAAGACTTTGAATAGGGCTTTTGAGCTTGCTGCCAATAATAACCATGAATATGTAACACTTGAACATCTTTTATGTGCACTTATAGATGATGAAGACGCAAATGAAGTGCTTTTATCATGTAATGTCGATATAGAAGAATTAAGAGCTATTTTAAATGACTTTATAAGCAATGAGTTAACTGCTCTAAAATTAAATAAAGGAGAAGAAGTTAAACCAACTACATCGTTTCAGAGAGTAATTCAAAGAGCAGCAAACCATGTACAAATGTCTGGGAATGAAGAAGTTACAGGAGCAAATATTTTAGTTGCAATATTTAGTGAAAGAGAAAGTCATGCTGTATTTTATTTAAATAAACAAAATATGACCCGATTAGATGCGGTATCTTATATTAGTCATGGTTCTAAATCAGAAAGCGTATATGAAGAAAACTCAAATCAAAATACTGAAAGTGGAAAAACTAGTAAGAAAAAAAGTATAATCGAAACATATTGTATTAATTTAAATTTAAAAGCTAAAAAAGGTGAAATCGATCCACTTATTGGAAGAGATAAAGAGGTTGATAGGACGATTCAAGTATTATGTAGAAGAACTAAGAATAACCCATTATATGTGGGAGATCCAGGAGTAGGAAAAACTGCAATAGCAGAAGGTTTGGCTAGAAAAATTGTGAATGGAGATACACCTGAAATTTTAAAAGATGCTATAATTTATAGTCTAGATATGGGAACATTACTAGCAGGCACAAGGTATAGAGGTGATTTTGAAGAAAGATTAAAAGCGATACTTAGTGAAGTTTCACTTGATAATAGAGCTATTTTATTTATTGATGAAATACATACTGTTGTTGGTGCAGGTGCAACTAGTGGTGGATCAATGGATGCATCTAATCTCCTAAAGCCTGCGTTAGCATCAGGTGAATTAAAATGTATAGGCTCTACTACTTATAAAGAATACAGAAGTCATTTTGAGAAAGATAGAGCATTAGTGAGAAGATTCCAAAAAATTGATATTGCGGAGCCTACAAAAAAAGATGCGGTTAAAATTTTAAATGGCTTGAAGATATATTATGAAGAACACCATGGTGTTAAATATACACATGCCGCTATAAAAGCTGCTGTAGATTTAAGTGATAGATATATAGGTGATAGAAAGTTGCCTGATAAGGCTATTGATGTCATTGATGAGTTAGGAGCTTCACAGAGATTATTGCCACCGTCTAGAAGAAAAAAGATGTTAGGCGTTTCTGATCTTGAAAATATTATTTCTAAAATAGCTAGAATTCCATCAAAAAGAGTAAATACTAGTGATAAAGATCAATTATTAAATTTGGAAAGAGATTTAAAATTAGTTGTCTATGGTCAGGATGAGGCAGTGAATGAGTTGTCAGATGCTATTAAATTAGCTAGAGCTGGCTTAAGAGATATAGAAAAACCAATTGGATGTTACCTATTTACAGGCCCTACCGGAGTAGGTAAAACAGAAGTTTCAAAACAGTTAGCTAGAAATTTAGGATTAGAGTTAATGAGGTTTGATATGTCCGAGTATATGGAAAGGCATTCTGTCTCGAGATTAATTGGTGCTCCGCCAGGATATGTTGGTTTTGATCAAGGAGGTTTGTTAACTGATAAGGTGGACCAAAATCCACATGCAGTTTTATTATTAGATGAAATTGAAAAAGCTCATCCTGATTTATTTAATATATTACTTCAGATAATGGATCACGGGAAGTTAACAGATCATAACGGTAAGACTATAGATTTTAGGAACATAATTTTAATTATGACTTCAAATGCAGGAGCAGCAGACTTGGCTAAATCGCCTATAGGATTTGAGAGAAAAAATAGAGTAGGTGATGATACTGAAGCAATAAAAAATTTATTTGCTCCAGAATTTAGAAATAGATTGGATGCCATTATTAAATTTAAAAACCTAGATGAAGAAGTTATAGAAAAAATAGTTGATAAATTCATAGATCAATTAGAGGCTCAATTAGAAGAGAAAAAAATATCAATAGAATTAGATATTAACGCTAAAATGACTTTAGCTAAAAAAGGTTTTGATCCTGTTTTTGGAGCTCGTCCTTTGGCTAGAGTCATCCAAGAAGAAATAAAAAAACCTCTTGCTGATAAAATATTATTTGGAGATTTATCGAATGGTGGACACATAAAGATTTCTGTCAAAAAAGAGATATTTCATTTTGATATATCTGTAGCTTCTAGATCTAAGGAAAAAAGTTTAAATTAATTTTTTTTAAATGGGGTAAATTTATTATTTATAATTTGAATATCTCTATCAATAATTTTTTCTTCTTCATTTAAAAATTCTTTTACAGCATTTCTAAAATTTTCATTTGCTATATAATGGGCGCTATATGTTTTTTCAGGTAAATATCCTCTTTGAATTTTATGCGGACCTTGTGCTCCTCCTTCAACAAATTCATAATTATTCACTATAGCCCATTCTATCGCTTGATAATAACATAATTCAAAGTGTAGATAGTCAATTTTTTTGCTAGATCCCCAATAACGACCATATAAGGTATTTTTTCCAATTACATGCATAGCTGCAGCTATGGTATCACCATCTTCTTTTGCAAATATAATTAGTATATTATCTGAGAAATTCTTCTTTAATAACTTAAAAAAATCTTCATTTAAATATGCATTACCCCATTTTTTATCAGCTGTATTAATATAAAAATCATACATATACTTCCAATCTACAGCTGATATCTCTTTATTTGATTTAAGTATAATCTCAATATTTTTATCCCTAATTGATTTTCTTTCTTTTATGATTGATTTTCTTTTTCTTGATATAAGAGATTTTAAAAAATCATTAAAATCTTTATAATTATTATTTTTCCAATGAAATTGCTCGCCTATTCTAGTTAGAAATTTATTTTTACTTAAAAATACGCTTTCTTCTTTCGTACAAAATGTAATATGAGCTGAAGAAAAATTATTATTAGTAATATCTATTATAATTTCTGCAATATAACTAAAAATATTTGTTTTTTCTTTAGAAGTTAAGCTAGCCTTAATCAAAATTCTATTACCTGTTACAGGTGTAAATGGTATAGATAATTGTATTTTAGGATAGTATTTGCCTCCTGCATTATAATATGCGTTGGCCCAAGCGTGGTCGAATACATATTCACCTTGACTATCAAGTTTTATATACATTGGCGCTACTGCCATTATTTTCTTATTATTATAAATGCATAGGTACTTAGCTATCCATGATGTGCCTGGACCGATAGATTTTGAGTCTTCTAAATTTTTTAAAAAAGTATAGGATAAAAATGGGTTTTCATTATTAGCACACTCATCCCACTGTTTTTTTCCTATAGAAGAAATTTTTTCAAAAGTTTTATTTGATAGCATTATTTAAATTCAAATATAGCGTCAACTTCTACAGGTATATTTCTTGGTAAACTATTAGTTCCAACAGCAAATCTTGCATGCCTTCCTGCTTCTCCAAATATTTCTACCATTAAGTCGGATGCGCCATTAGCCACTTCTGGTTGATCATGAAAATCATTGGTACATGAAACAAATATACCTAATTTTACACATTTTACTACTCTTGACAAATCTCCATCCAAAGCATCTTTTAAGACTGAAACTACATTAATACCACATCTTCTAGCTATAGTTTGAGCTTTAGCAATATCTATATTTTCTCCTACTTTACCAGTGTCATCGTCTCTTATTTTTCCATTTATAAATGGGACTTGGCCCGAAACAAAAATTAAATTATTAGTTATTACATAAGGTATATAATTTGCAGCAGGCTTGGGTGCAGTAGGTATTTCTATTCCAAGTTTTTCAAGTTTTTCATCAATAATATTCATATCTGATCCTTAAGTTATATGTTAAAATATGTTTATTTTATATTATATTTAATATAATTATTATTTTATTACTTATCATAATGAGGTTTATTTTGAAAATAACAATATTCATTTTCATAACAATTATTTTTTCTTTTAAAAGCCTTTCTGCAAACGATCAAACCGATAATATATCATTTAGATCACATGAAGCTATTTATGATTTAAATATAGGTAAAATAACTAATTCTTCAAAGATACATAATGCTATAGGACAAATGCATTTAACCGTTAAAGAAGTTTGTGATGGATGGGTGGTTAATCAAAATACTACTGTAGATATTACTGATAAAAATGGCTCTCAGATTAGAAATTTATATAGGTATTCTTCTTGGGAGTCAAAAGAGAATGATTTATTTAGGTTTTTATCAAAAGTAATTATTAATGATGAAGAGATTATAACATTTGAAGGAAAATCTTCAAAGAAAAATAATCGAGCTAAAGTTGAATACATAAAACCATATAATGAGGTAATAGAAATACCTATTGATACACTTTATCCCATGCAACACTTTTTTACTATTTTGAATAAAGACTTAACTGATAAATTTATAAATAGTATAGTTTTTACTGGAGAAGATGACGAATCTATTAATAATGTTACCACATTTATACTTGATAGCATTAATAACTACAAAGTAATACGCTCTGCAAATTTTTCATACAATGATATATTATCAAAGCCTAAAAATGAAATAGAAATATTAGTGAATTCAGAAAATGGTATTGTGCATAAAGTGATTTTTGATTATTTTGAATATGAAATTATCGGAACCTTGAAAGAGTATAATTTTATAGAAAAACCTGATTGTTAAATATTATTTAGGATAATTTTTTGCACGTCTTTCCAATTATTAACTTTGTAATTACAATCTTTCACTTCTGGAATAATTTTAATTAATTTTTTATTCTGTAAGAAATGAATAGTTATAATATTCTTACAACTATTACTGACAGATGATATTTGATTTGGTAAGTCATCAATAAAAAAAACTTGTTTATTTGTTAACTTTTCTAATTCTAAACATTTTGTATTTTTTGGACCTTCATTACTTATAAAAGTATAATTCATATCATTATTTTTTAAGCAATTAATTCTGCTTAATGATGATGACGAAGGAATATTAGAGAGAATTATAATATTAACTAAACTGCTAAGTTCTTTTAAAATTTCCTTAGCATCTCTAATTAAGGGCATTATTAATGCATAATTTTTAAAAAAATTTGATATTATATTAGGAATTTCAGTACTATTAACTGCTTTATTATTAGTTCTTTTTAATATATTTCCGTTTAATTTAAATGTTGTATACGAAAAATACATACCATTCTTATTAAGATATTCGTCAAATGAGTCCATAAAGTTAAAGATTACTTCATCCGCATCGCAAATTAGTAAAGGTAAATTTTTATCAATATGTATATTATTTTCCATTAAGAAGTGGATCTTAAATTAATTTATTTAATTTTATCTTCTTTAAATAAAACATGCTTTCTTGCGATAGGATCGTATTTTTTTACTTCCATTTTTTCCGTCATAGTTCTACTATTTTTTTTGGTTACATAGAAAAATCCAGACTCTGTACTTTTAAGTCTTATTTTGATAGTAGTCGGTTTTGCCATTTTATTGTACCCTTCATTTTGAAGCTGAGAATACCTAAACTTTATAAGCTGTCAAGATTAGTATAGTAATTAATTTATTTTTTTACCTTCTTTTTAGAAAACCTTCTTCTTTTAGAAGGATTATTTTCTTTTTCTACAATTAAATCAATTGCCCTATTAATACCTATAGTAAACACATCTTCATTGTCATCTTTAATGCTAGCGAATGTACTTTCATGCTTTACATAAGGACCAAACCTTCCATTATTTGCAGTAATCATTTTTCCTGACTCTGGATGTAATCCTATATCTCTTGGTAAAGCTAGCATAGATAAAGCCGTTTCAAGTGTTACGCTTTCTAAATCTATATTTTTTGGAATTGATGCTCTTTTAGGTTTAATTGCTTTCTTGTCTTTTTTCTCTGGTGTTTCACCAGCTTGAACATATGGTCCATATGGGCCTACTCTTAAAGTAATTTCAACATTATTATCATTAAAACCTAGTTTAATAGGTTCAAACTTACTAGATTCTTTTCCTTTTCCAACCAATAATTGAGCAGTATGGTCACAGACAGGGTGATTTGAGCAGCCTATAAACCCGCCACTTCTTCCATAACGAATATTTAATCTACCGTCACTACATTTTGGGCATTGTCTAGGGTCAGACCCATCTTCAGTTTGTGGAAAAAAATGTGGACCTAAATCATTATCAATTCTTTTTTCAACATCTCTTACTCTTAGTGTGGAAGCGTCGTCTATTGAGGACTTAAAAGGAAGCCACCATTTTTGAAGGGCATTTTTCCAATTTTCATGTCCATTGGATATATTATCAAGTTGATCCTCTAATTTAGCAGTAAAGTTTTCCTCTATATAGTTGCTAAAATAACCATTAAGAAATGCCGTAACAATTCTTCCTTTGGTTTCTGGCTCAAACCTTCTTTTTTCATATTTTACATATCCTTTATCTTTAATTACCGATACTATAGAAGCGTAAGTTGATGGTCTTCCTATTCCCAATTCTTCTAATTTTTTAACTAATGATGCCTCTGTAAACCTTGGAGGAGGTTCTGTAAAGTGCTGTAAAGACTTAATATCATAAAAATTAAGGTTATCTCCTTCATTAACTTTTGGAATATTAGAATTTTTATCATCATCAATTTCTTTGTCGTCTTGATCTTCGGTATAAACTTTCTTATAGCCATCAAAAATTAATATTGAACCAGACGTTCTAAAGCCTATGTCTTTATTTTCTGATAATATATTAATACTTACTTGATCAATTTCTGCACTTTCCATTTGGGAAGAAATTGTTCTTTTCCAAATTAATTCATATAAAAGTCTTTGTCTTTCATCTAAGAAGCTTTTTATATCTTCTGGAAGTTTGCTAATATCTGTCGGTCTAATAGCTTCATGTGCTTCTTGAGCATTTGTAGATTTTTTATTAAATTTGTTAGGAGACTCAGGTACATATTTATCTCCATATTTATTTTGAATCATAACTCTTATTTGTTGAATAGCGCTATCAGATAAATTAACGGAATCTGTTCTCATATATGTAATTAATCCCACAGTTTCTCCATTTATTTCAATTCCTTCATACAAACTTTGGGCAATTCTCATAGTATTTTTTGCGCCAATACCTAATTTTCGTGAAGCTTCTTGTTGTAATGTAGAAGTAATAAAAGGTGCAGTTGGGTTATTTTTTACGCGTTTTTTTTGAATTGATTCTATATAAAAATTATTTACATTCGTAATTTTTTTAATAGCTTCATCAGCGCTATTTTTATTATCAATATCAAATTTTTTTAGCTTATTATTGTCTAAGACATTTAGATTAGCAGTAAATGTTTCACTTTCGCCTTTTTTAAACGAAGAATTTATCGTCCAATATTCTTTTGGAGAAAACTTTTCTCTCTCAGTTTCTCTATCACAAATTAATTTGAGTGCAACTGATTGAACTCTTCCAGCAGATTTGGCCCTAGGTAGGGTTTTCCATAAAACAGGAGAGAGAGAAAAACCCATTAAATAATCTAAAGCTCTTCTAGCTTGATAAGCATCTACCATATTTATGTCTATAGTATTTGGATTATTAAAAGCTTCTAATATTGCATTTTTAGTTATCTCATTAAAAATTACCCTCTTTATATCAACATCTTTTAACTTGTTTTTTTCAGACAAAAATGAATGTATATGCCACGCAATAGCTTCTCCTTCTCTATCTGAATCAGTTGCTAACCATAGAGTATCTCCTTTAGATATTGATTTGCTAATTGCTTGGATTTGTTTCTTTTTATCATCCTGTACTTCATATTTCATAAAGAAATCATCTTCTGGTATGACAGATCCTTTTTTATTTGGAAGGTCTCTTATATGTCCATAAGATGCTAATACCTTATAATCATTACCTAAGTATTGATTAATCGTTTTAGCTTTAGCTGGTGATTCTACAACAACAATATTCATTATAACTCTAATAAAATTAAAAATATAAATTCACACTTAATAATCTTTTATCATTTTAGCAAACTATTTTTTTAAATTATTTATTTTATTAAATTTTTGACTCATTACCTAAAATTAGTCTTTTAATATTAGGAATATGTTTTAAATATATTAAAATACTTATTATAATAACTAAATAAAACTCTAAAATTGATATGTTAAGTACATAAAATAAATTATTGTTAAAATTAATTTTATATAAAAACCAAAATATTATAGGTGCAAAAAAACTAGCCGTTAGAGCTCCTATTGACGATGTTTTGTACTTTATAGCCGCTATTAACCAAATAAATAACACAATAAGAGCACCAAGCCAATTTATGAAAAATAATATACCTGCAGAAGTAGCTATACCTTTTCCTCCTTTAAATAATATGAATGGACTAAACATGTGTCCAAGTAATGATAAAATTGCTATAGAGATATAAAGGTAAACTAATAATTCTTCTTCAAGTACAGTTTCAAAATTAGTTTTAACTATGTAGAGCATAATAAAGCTTTTAGATACATCTAAAATAAGGGTTACTATAGCTAAAAATTTATTGCCAGTTCTTAAAACATTAGTTGCCCCAATATTTCCTGAACCTATTTTTCTTATATCTCCATACCCTGAAATATTTGATAGAATTAAGCCAAATGGAATGGAACCTATAATAAAGCTAGTAATAAAATAAACAATAATTATGGGATTGTTAAAAAGCTCTAAAATATTGTTTATAAATATAAGCATATATTTCTTTCATCATAAATTAAATTTTTGATCAGTATATACTATTCTTCCATCCACAATTGTACATAGTATTTTACCTTTTGCCTCATATTCATCAAAAAGTGAATTATTAGACTTGCTATTCATATTTTCTAAGTTTAATACATTTGAGGTTTTTATATCAATTAATGTTAAATCTGCCGGAGAATTTATTGCAATTTTACCTGTATTTAAATTTAACAATTTAGCTGGTTGATTTGTAAGTTTATCAATTAATTTTATAATTTTCATTTTTCCATTAATATGTAAATCTAAAGATATAGGTAATAAAGTTTCAAATCCAATTATACCAAATTCAGCTTGTTCAAATGGTAATCTTTTACTGTCTTGGTCCTGGGGAGAATGATGACTTGAAATAATATCAATTTTATCTTTAATTAATGCATCATATATTGCTTTTTTATCTTTTTTATTTCTTAAGGGGGGAAAAACTTTTGCAAATGTTCTCCATTCATCTACAGCTGTCTCGTCAAGAGTAAAATAATGAGGAGCAGTAGAACATGTTAAATTTAGACCTTTCTTTTTGGCATTTTCTATTGCAATTATTGCTTCATTAGTAGTTATATTAAAAAAATGTAATTTACTACCTGTACTTTCTAATAATCTAATATCTCTTTCTATTTGTATTATTTCTGCCACTTTAGGTATTCCAGGTAATCCTAATTTATTTGCAAGTGCTCCGCCATTCATTACACCATTTTTAGATAGGTCAGGGTCCTGAGGAGATATCATAATAGTAGCATTAAAATTTTTAGCGTAGGTAAGTGCTTGCTTCATTACCTTCGTATTACTTATAACTTTATTAGCCTCTGAAAATAATATTGCACCTGCTTCCAGTAATAATCCCATTTCGGTGAGTTGTTTTCCTTCTAAGTTTTTTGTAATGGATGCAGCTGGATAAATTTTTACACCATTGGTTTCCCTGGCTCTTTTTTCTATATATTGGATTATTGGAATCTGGTCTATTACTGGATTAGTATTTGGCATACAGACAATACTTGTTATACCAGAAGCTAGTGCTGCGTCAGAGGCAGTATTAATATTCTCCTTAAATTCCTCCCCTGGTTCGCCTATATTCGCATTCAAATCTATAAAGCCAGGGCAAAGAATATGATTTTGGCAGTCAATTATCAAAGCATCATCAGGAGTATGATCTTTAAATAAATTTTTTCCAAAATCTTTTATAACTTTATCTTCAGTAACTAATCCTCCTAAATCATCAAAGCCAGTACAAGGATCAATTATTCTAGCATTTTTAAAAACTATTTTATTTTTACTTTTTGATTTTATCATTTCTTTAATTCTAAATTATATAATAGGTGTTCAATTACTGACATTCTTATAGCTACACCTAGTTCTACCTGTTCAAGGATAAGTGTTCTATTTATGTCATCTGCTAGTTCACTATCTATTTCTACTCCTCTATTGATTGGACCTGGGTGCATAACAAGAGCATCATTTTTTGCAAAATTAAGTTTTTCTCTATCTAAACCATAAAATTTAAAATATTCCTTCGCAGAAGGAATATAAGACCCTTGCATTCGCTCTCTTTGTAATCTCAATATCATTACAATATCAACATTACTTAAACCTTCTTTAAAGTTATTATATATATTTGCACCATAGTCAGATAAGCCCTCTGCCATTAGAGTAGAAGGGGCTATTAGATTAACTGTAGCTCCCATTGTTATGAGTAATTTTATATTTGATCTAGCGACTCTGCTATGAGCTATATCTCCACATATTGCAATTTTTAATCCTTCTAATCTATTTTTGCGGCGCCTTATAGCTAATGCATCTAATAAGGCTTGAGTAGGATGTTCGTGTTGTCCATCTCCAGCATTAATAACTGCACAATTTACTTTATTGGCAAGTAAATGGGGAGTACCACTTAGAGAGTGTCTAATGACTAGGATATCAGGCTGCATAGCGTTTAAGGTCATAGCAGTATCTAATAAACTTTCTCCTTTTCTTATAGAAGAGGTTTCAATTTGCATATTTATGACATCAATCCCAAGACGTTTAGCGGCTAATTCAAATGATGTTTTAGTTCTTGTTGAATCTTCAAAAAATAAATTTACAAGAGTTTTACCTCTATATTTTTGGTTACTGCTTGGCTCTAACCTATTTTCTTTTATAATTTCATCGGCTCTATTTAAAAGACTCGAAATTTCATCCTCTTTTAAATTTTCTATACCTAATAAATGATCATTTTTATATTTATTGAAACTGACAGTATTATTATTTTTAATTATATAAAAATTTGATGGATTAACTTTGCCATCTGTATGGAAAACAATTTTTTCCATAATTGATTGTTTAGGAATCCTATTACCAGCTAAGTAGCGCGATAATGAGGCAACAGATATTTTAAGCTTATTTGCAAAAATTTTTCTGCTTAATGCGTTCTCTTTTATCCATTTATCTAAAGCGTGCATGATTTACCTTGATAATTTATTATAAAAATTACCGTTTCGGTAAAAAAATGTCAATTATTATTTATTTGCATTCTTTTTAGTGCTCCATCTAAAATCCAGCAGGCTGCAGAAGCGTCTAGTATTTTTTTTCTATTATTTCTTGATAAATCTATATCATTTATCATCATTTTTTCGACGGCTTGTGATGAGAATCTTTCATCCCATAATAGTAAAGGAAGTTTTAAAGTCTTATTAATTTCTTCAGCAAGTCTTCTTATAGATTGAGATTTTTTACCAGGATTACCATCTTGATTTAAAGGTCTTCCGACTATTACTGCAGAAATATCATTTTCAGATATGATATTATTAATAATAAGCACATCATTTGTTAACTTACCTCTATTTATGACTTTTACGCTTGTTGAAAATGATCTATTTACATCACTTATTGCAATGCCAATTCTCTTTTCTCCTAGATCTAGCCCTAAAATACATCCAACTTTAGGAATTTTATTCATAAATTCATCAATATTTAAATTAATTAGTTTTTTAAATTGCTTGTTGTTAGTCATTTAGAGTAGTAATCAATCCAATAAATTATTATGTATATTATTTATATTTATTTATATGTATAATATTATCAGTATTTTTAAATTTATAGATAGGGTTTTTTTAATATGTCTTTAGATAAATCAACTTTAGAACGTGTTGCATATCTTGCAAGAATTAAAATTGAGGATTCAGAAATTAATAAGATGACAACTGAATTAAATAATATAATGAAATGGATAGAAGAATTAAATGAAGTAGATATTGAAAATGTGAGTCCTATGACCGGAGTTTCAAATGAATCTTTAAGAGAAAGACAAGATATGGTTAATGATGGAGGTTATAGCGATAAAATTGTTAGTAACGCTCCAGAAAAAATTGATGATACATTTACAGTTCCAAAGGTAATAGAATAAATGACAAAAATTTCAAACTTAGGAGTTGTTGAGACTTTAGATGGTTTAAATAAAAAAGAGTTTTCTACTCTTGAGCTTATAAATGAATATCTGCAACTTATAGATAGTGATAAAGAATTAAATGCATTTATTCATTTTAATGAAGAAAAATCATTATCTCTGGCTAAATTATCTGATGAAAGAAGATCTAAAAATGAAGCTTTACCATTAGATGGTTTACCTATTGCAGTAAAAGATATTTTTTGTGTAAATGGAGAAAGAACTTCAGCATGTTCAAAAATTCTGGAAAACTTTATTCCTAATTATGAATCAACTGTTACATCTAAATTATGGCAAGCAGGAGGAATATATATAGGAAAAACAAGTATGGATGAATTTGCTATGGGTTCATCTAATGAGACAAGCTATTTTGGTAATGTAGTGAATCCATGGAGTAAGAATGGAGAAAAGCTAGTACCTGGAGGGTCTTCAGGAGGCTCAGCATCTGCAGTTGCTGCTAAATTAGCTCCTATTGCTTTAGGAACGGATACTGGAGGTTCTATTAGGCAACCTGCTTCTTTTTGTGGAACAGTTGGGATTAAACCTACTTATGGAAGATGTTCAAGATGGGGAATTATAGCCTTTGCTTCTTCATTAGATCAAGCTGGACCTTTAACGCGTTCAGTAAGAGATAGTGCAATTATATTAGAACACATGTCAGGTTTTGATAGTTTAGATTCTACATCGGTAAATATTGATGTTCCAAAATTTATCAGCTCTTGCTCTAAATCTATTAAAGGAATGAAGATAGGTATTCCAAAAGAGTACAAAATTAATGAACTTTCATCCGAAGTAGAAAATATTTGGAATGAAGGAATTAAATGGATACAAGATGCCGGAGCAGATATAATAGAAGTGGAGTTACCCCATACTAAGTATGCTCTGCCTACATATTATATAGTTGCACCTGCTGAAGCCTCAGCAAATTTGGCTCGCTATGACGGAGTAAAATATGGATATAGAAAAGAAGACATAAAGGACTTAGAAGAAATGTATTCTATGACAAGAGCAGAAGGATTTGGTGATGAAGTAAAACGTAGGATATTAATAGGAACATATGTGTTATCTGCTGGATATTATGATGCTTATTATTTGAGGGCACAGAAAGTAAGAACAAAAATTGTTGAAGACTTCAATAGAGTATTTAATAATTGTGATGCCATTCTTACTCCTACTGCTCCTACTGGAGCATTCAAGATTGGTGAAAAAAATGTAGATCCTGTGACAATGTATATGAATGATGTTTTTACAGTGCCTGCAAGTCTTGCAGGACTTCCTGCTATGTCAATTCCATCAGGTTTAGACTCAAATGGATGCCCTTTAGGCTTACAGTTAATTGGTAAAGGGTTTGATGAAGAGACATTATTTAGTGTTGGAGCGGTTATAGAAGATTCAGCAAATTTTAAGGGTATATAATTTTAAAGGTAATAAATTATGAGAGAAGCAATAAAGTTAAAAGGTGAAACAGGAATTTGGGAAATGGTTATAGGTTTAGAAATTCATGCTCAAGTGAATTGTAAATCAAAATTATTTTCTGGTTCAGCTACTGATTTTGGAGCGAGCCCGAACTCTCAGGTTAGTTTTGTGGATGCAGCTATGCCAGGCATGCTTCCTGTAATAAATAATGAAGCAGTAAATCAGGCAATTAAAACTGGTCATGCTTTAAACGCTAAAATCAATAATATTTCTATATTTGATAGAAAAAATTATTTTTATCCTGATTTGCCTCAAGGATATCAAATTTCTCAGTTTAAGTCTCCAATTGTTGGAGAAGGGTGGATAATTATTGATTTAGATAAAGGAGAAACTAAAAAGATTGGAATAGAAAGGCTTCATTTAGAACAAGATGCAGGTAAATTAATGCATGATCAACATCCAAGCTTATCATTTGTAGATTTAAATAGATCTGGTATTCCATTAATGGAAATAGTTTCTAAACCTGATATGAGAGATTGGGAAGAGGCAGGAGCATATCTAAGAAAGTTACGCTCAATAGTTAGGTATATTGGCTCTTGTGATGGAAATATGGATCAGGGGTCACTGAGATGTGATGCAAATATTTCTGTTAGAAAGCCTGGTGAAGAATTTGGAACACGCTGTGAGTTAAAAAATATTAATTCTGTGAAGTTTATGATGAAAGCAGTGGAATATGAGGCATATAGACAGATTGAAATTATAGAAAATGGAGGAGAAGTGAAGCAAGAGACTAGGCTCTATGACCCTAATAAAAATGAGACAAGATCAATGAGATCTAAAGAAGAAGCTCATGATTATAGATATTTCCCTGATCCAGATTTATTGCCGTTAAATATTAGCAATGAAAGAATTGAAAAGTATAAAAATGAGTTACCAGAATTACCTGATCAAAAGAGAGAGCGTTTTCAAAAAGATTACGGATTAAGTTTTTATGATGCCGACGTATTAACTGCAGATAAAAGTTATGCGGATTTTTTTGAAACTGTATCTAAAGATAGGGATGCAAAATTTGTAGCAAATTGGATTATTACTAATTTTTTTGCAATGTTAAATGAGGTAGAAAAAAGTATAGAAGAGAGTCCGGTAAATTCTGAACAGTTAGGCGAGTTATTTGATTTAATTCAAGATGGAACAATTTCTGGAAGAACTGCAAAAGAGGTATTTGAGGAAATGTTTACTAAGGGTGGAAGTGCAGGAGAAATAGTGGATGCAAAAGGTCTTAAGCAAATTAGTAATACTGATGAGCTAGAAAGTATGGCAAAAAATATAATTGAAGAAAATTCAGAACAAGTCAGCAAATATAAAAATGGAAATGAAAAACTTTTTGGATGGTTTGTAGGACAAATGATGAAAAGTACGGGAGGTACAGCTAATCCTAAAGTTGTTAATGAAATTCTTAAAAATTTATTGAATAAATAATATAGGATTTAATTATGTTTTATGAAACAGCTAAAAATAATCATGGGCTAAAATATAATCCATTTAAATCCTGTATTGTACCTAGGCCAATTGCTTGGATTACAACCCTAAATGATGATGGTACTCATAATTGTGCTCCCTATAGTTTTTTTAATGGTGTGGCTGCAGACCCTCCAATGGTAATGTATGCGACTAATGGTAAACAACCTATGGGAAATCATAAAGATAGTATTAGTAATATTAGAAAAAATGGTGAATTTGTAGTTAATATCGTACCTTATTCAGCAAAAGATAAAATGAATGAAACAACAGCACCTTTAAGTCCTAATGAAAGCGAAGTAGAAGTTTCAAAATTAGAGACTAAATTATCTAAAATAGTTTCTCCTGTAAGATTATCAATTTCACCAATACATTTGGAATGTAAAGTATATAAAATTATAGATCTTCCTTCATTAGTTAGTAATGAATATAATGGTATGGTATTAGGTAATGTAGTTGGAATACATATTAATGATGATGTTATTGATGATGGAAAAGTTAATTTAGATAAGATTAAGCCTTTATCAAGATTAGGCTATTTAGATTATTCTGTTGTAGACAATATATTTGAAATGCATAGGCCAGAGGGCTCTCCTCGTCCTGATCAAGTTAAAAATAGAAAGGATACATAGATGATAGATTTTTATACTTGGAGCACACCAAATGGTAGAAAAGTTTCTATTATGTTGGAAGAGTGTAAGTTAGATTACAATTTAATACCTATAAATATTATTAAGGATGAACAATTTGAAGAAAAATTTTTAAATATTAGTCCTAATAATAAAATACCTGCAATTTATGATCACGAAACAAATATATCTATGATGGAATCTGGTTCTATCCTATTATATTTATCTGAAAAAACAGGAGTTTTTTTTCCTAAAAATGATTCTGACCGCTGGAAAAGAGATGAATGGTTAATGTTTCAAATGGCTTCTCTAGGACCAATGCTAGGACAAGTGCATCATTTTATTAAGTTTAATGCAGGAAAATCTGCTTATGCAGAAGAAAGATATTATAATGAAGCAATGAGAATATATGGTGTGCTTGATAAACGTTTAGGTGAAAGTCAATTTGTTGCTGGAAAAGATTATGGTATTGTAGATATCTCAATTTGGCCATGGATATCAAGATATGAATGGCAAAATATAGATTTAAATAAATTTTCAAATATTTTAAGGTGGTATAAAGAAATTGCTTCAAGAGAAGCAGTTATAAAAGGTTATGACGTGCCTAATACGGGAGCAGAAATACCTATTCCATAGATTTTAGAAAAAATAATACATATCTCGTTTGACACATCGGCTACGACATTTTAAAAGCATATTGGACACGTGGCCGAGCGGTCGAAGGCGCGCCCCTGCTAAGGGTGTAAACGGGAAACCGTTTCGAGGGTTCGAATCCCTTCGTGTCCGCCATAATTTAGCTAAAAAATAATTTAATATGAAATACTTAATTAATATATTATGTCTAATAATTTTCTCCCATGGTGCATGGGCAGATGATATTAGCTCTAATGGTTTGATATGTGAGATAGAACAAAAGGAATCAAAAAGAGCACCAAATAAAAAATTAATATATCATTTTGATGGAGGAAATGTTTATGCTGTTCAAGTTTCTAAACAAAGTTCTCCAATTACAATTAATAAAATATTAATTTCTCAATATAGTTATGATAGTGAAAGAATTATATGGCAAGGTGAAAACCCTGCTAAAACTATAAAATATTATGCTGAAGTTAATAGGTTAAACCATATTTTAAAAGTTGAATATGTCTTTGTCTCAGGTTCAAAGACTGAAGATAGTACAAAAAAATCATTCTATTGTAATTTACTAAATTGGAATAAAATTGAATATTCCCTTAAATAGTAATATTTAAATACATATAGTATTTAATATTGACTTAAAATAAAATTAATGATTATGCTTATATTTCGTTATTTTATTTTTTATTAAATTCATATTTATGAAATTAATATTATTTAGAATTTTTTAATTAAGAGGGGAAATATAATGAATAAATTTAAATATATTTTAATTACATTTTTGACTTTAATCTTTTTAAATTCTTCTGCACATGCGGATGGTCATGGTATTGCCAAATCTGGTACAATTAATTTCGTTATTGGATGGTATTTTGATTTAGTTGATACTGCTCCACAAGCAGATGGTTGGGCAGTAGGTGCTGGAACAGCAAAGGGAGCATTATTTAATAACAACGGTTCTGGACCTTTACACGAAGGAAGAGCGTTATGTGCTGCTGTTTCAATGGTAACTCCTGAAGGAGCGAGTAATAAAGGTAATTGCTATTTTGGAGATCAGGATGGTGACAGAATTTATACTTCATTTACTGGAGATTTAGCAAAGGGTGCTGGAATAAATAATATTATTGGTGGTTCAGGGAAATATGCTGGTATAACAGGAAGTGGGCCATGGGAATGTGATTGGCCAGGTCCTGCTGATAATGGAGGTTTTAACTGTCGCAATAGCCTTACATATGAAATTAAATAATATAATTAAAAAGCTTTAGAAAATTATAATAGAGCTTTATTTAATTAGGCCTCTATAAAATAAGTAGAGGCCTTTTTTTTATTTTAAAATATTTATAATTTTGATACAGTTTTTATTATGAGTTATGGTTCAGAAGAAATTGAAATGCAAAATTATCTTAAAGCAGGTGAAAAACGAGCTTTAAGATTGTCTAATAGAGGACCTTTAAGGTTTAATAAAGATGGTACTTTAGATCAAGAAATAATGGACTCCTATTCAGAAAATGGCTTTTATATATTTGAAAAGGTTTTTTCTGATGATGAATTAAATGATTGGGAAAAAGATTATCTAAATATTTTAGAAAGGTTTCCTGTAAATAGAACTTCTAAGATTGATATAAAAGGCAGGCCTGCTATAGCTTCAGATTGTAAGGCTAATATTTTATATTGGTCTAAACCCTTAGCAGATCCTTTTGGCGGAACAGATTTAGCAAATGGAAGACATCCAGTTAAAATGATAGAACCAAAGCCTGATGGTAAGCATCCTGATGAAATAATATATCTAACTCAAGGCTTTCTTCAATTTTCGGATACTTTTTTAAGGGCCTATGGACATCCTTTATTATTAAAAGTCGCCGAAAATATCAATGGAGAAGATTTCGTTCCTTTTACTGAAGGCTATTTTATAAAAGACCCTGGTCTAGGAGCATCCGTAGCATGGCATCAGGATGGAACTACTCATTGGGATAATCCTAATTGGGATCAATATACTCATGGGTTTAATTTTATGGCTCAGTTATATAAAAGCACCCCTGGAAATGGAGTGTGGGTTGTGCCCGGCACTCATAGATTAGGTAAAGTAGATATAAAAGAAAGAGTTTTAGAAGCTGGTACGGAAAGGTTGCCAGAAGCCGTACCTATAGTTTGTGGTCCAGGGGATGTAGCCATAACAAATAGACAGGCATTACATGGTTCATTCGCTAATACTAGTCCTGATAGAAGAGTAACTATAAATTATGGTTTTCACAAAAAGTCATCTGTATTAAATGTTTTAGGAGGGGGATTACACGGAAAACCTCGAGTTTATGATGAAAAGCATATTATAGAAAGATCGAGATTAATTCAGTATGCTATAAGTGCTAGAAGTCAAAAGTACCCTGAAGAAACACCATATATATACAAACCTCTTGAAAAAAATAAAAAAAAGTATGTATGGAATGATCAAGCTAGAAAAGATATCAAAGATTATAGTTTAATGGATATGAGTATATAAAACTTAATTATATCAAAGTAATTTATTAATACTTTTTTCTACTTCTTTTAGTGGAATAAGATTAGGGTCAACTCCCCCCCATCTTTTTGAATCTAATATTATTAATTCTTTAGTATTAGGAGCGTATTTGATAGCATTGTGTTTACTAAATAATGATATTAGTTTTGTACCAGCAACAGCAAACATATGTCCAGTGCCTGAATCATTAGCAATAGCAACATTAACTTTTTTAGCTAAAGCTATTACAAGTATTGGGCCTTTAAGACCACTTTTTATAGCAGTATCCGTCCATTCAGGAAAAATGGCTTGAGGAATATTTTCTTTTATAATTTCTAGTAAATTTTTTTCATCCGGCCCTAAAAAAAATACAGGAATTCTATTTTTATTAACCTGTCCTTGAGCTAACTTAACAAACTTATTTAAGGGCCATATTTTAGTTTTGTCACCAGCTCCTGGAGAAATACCAATATAGGTTTTTCCTTTAGGAAGAAGTTTATTAGATAATTTAATATACTTGTCTTCTATTTTAATATCTTCTTTACAGTATTGAACCTCATTATTATTAATTAATTTTATAAAAATATTTAACCTGTCATTAAGAGAAATATTTTTAGTAGACAAATTATTTGGTTTTAAATCTGAGAATATCCATTTAGCTGATGCAGATAAGAATATTTTATGTTTTATTTTTTTTAGGCATAAAGTAGGCAAAACTACTGTTTGTGTATCAATTATAACATCATACTCTTTTTTTATAGGACTAGTTTTAATAAATTCAATAAATGGATTAACACCTATTTTTAAATTATCTATAACTTCATCTATTAAGTTATTAACTAAGGGTTTTAAGTTATGAGAGTATTCAGTTTTTCCTTGGCCTGCCAACCATGTAATTTTGCTATTAGGAAAATTATATCTTAAATTTTTTATAAAATTTAATTTATATAAAGCATCTCCAATTGCTTCACCGCCAGAATATACTAATATACTTTTATATTTTTTTTTCATATAATTCCTACCTTTTTTTATATGATTATAATATAAACTCTTTTATGGAAATCTTTTTTATAGTTAATTAATTTTTTATAAAGGTATAAATAATGTCCGATCAAATAAATGTTCCAATCTCTCCAGGAGAATTAGTTGATAAAATAACTATTCTTGAAATCAAAAAAGAATTTATTAAAAATGATAATAAACTTAAAAATATAAATCATGAATATGATTTACTTATGAAAATTTATACGACTCAAATTTCTGAAACTGATGGTATATCTGAATTAAAAAATAAATTAAAAGAAATTAATCTAGAACTATGGAAAATAGAGGACGACATTAGAGATTGCGAGAGAGAGAAATCTTTTTCTGATACTTTTATTGAATTAGCTAGATCAGTTTATTTTACTAATGATAGAAGATCTAAGGTTAAGCTGGAAATTAATTTACTATTAAATTCTAATTTAGTAGAAGAAAAGTCCTATAAGGATTATTCATAACAATTATGAATAATAATGAGCAACTAATAGATGGCCTAGGTTTATGGTCAGAAGTGATTTCAAAAAATGAAAATTTAGAAAATAGACCAGCTTTATTTTTAGATAGAGATGGAACAATTGTAAGTTATGAAGAATATCTTCACGATCCTTTAAAAATAAAAATAAATAGTAATATTTGTTCTTTAATAAAAGCATGTAATTTAATAAAAGTTCCTGTAATTGAAATTACTAATCAATCTGGAATAGGAAGAGGTTTTTATGATTGGAATGATTTTAATCAAACTGAAATAGAAATAAGGAAACAATTATCTTTAAATAATGCACATATTAATATGCTTTGTGCATGTGCATTTCACAAAGATGCTAGAGAAAAATATAAGATTAAAGATCATTTTTGGAGAAAACCAAATTCAGGAATGCTTGAAGAGGCTAAAAATATTTTTAATATAAATTTTCAAGACTCTTGGATAATTGGAGATAATATTTCCGATATTCAATCTGGACTTAATGTAGGATTAAAAGGAGGAGTTTTATATAATAATGAAGATAAAGCTTTTAAGCCTAAGAACAATTTTACTATAAAATATGCTGATCAGTCTCATGACTTAGAATGGTTAGTTAACGAATTTATTTAATAGCTGTTTTTAAAACTTTTGGATCAATATTTGATCCAGATAACACTACTACAACAGTTTTATTTTTTATTACTGTTTTTTGATTTAAGACTGCGGCCAGGCCTACAGCTCCTCCAGGTTCCAATATTAATCCTAAATTCATATAAGCATACTTTATTGCCTTTAAGACTTGATGATCTGTAACAGTTAATCCTTTTTTAATAAGTTTTTTATTTATATCAAAAGTAATTTCTCCAGGTTTATTTGCTAGAAGTGAATCACATATAGAGTTATTATTAATGTTATTTTGATAAATTTTTTTATATTTTAGTGATTTTGAATAATCTGCAAATTTATTTGGTTCAACGCTATATATTTGAGTGTATTTGTTTTTATTTTTTATACTAGTAGCAATTCCTGCTATTAAACCGCCACCTCCAGTAGGGACAAGGACTTTATCAGGAAATAATTTATATTTTTTAATCTGATTAATAATTTCTAAACCAATAGTACCTTGACCAGCAATTACATGGTTGTCATCGTAAGGTGGTATTATTATTAGATTATTCTTTTTTGCTATCTTATTGCCTATTTCTTCTCGATCCTCATTCTTTCTATCATAAAAAATAATTTTTGCACCTCTAGATTTAGTGCCATCTATTTTTATTTTTGGAGCATCTTTAGGCATTACAATAGAAGCTTTTATATTAAAAACCTTTGCAGCTTCAGCTACTCCTTGAGCATGATTTCCTGAGGACCATGCTAAAACACCATTAACTTCATCCTTTAGAATGGAATTATAAATTTTATTATATGCTCCTCTAATTTTAAATGAGCCAGTTCTTTGTATGTTTTCAGCTTTATAAAATATTTTAGAATTAAATTTTTTGCTCAAAATAAAGTCATATATTAAAGGAGTTTTTACTATATTATTTTTTAAGATTTTACTGGCTTTAATAATATCAGAATTTTTTATAAGCTTATTACTTTGTATCTTAGAATAATTCATTAATATTTACTTTATTTTTGATTGCTGCATTTATAAAAACTTGCTGATATATAATATAATTTTCTATTACTCTTTGAACGTAGTTTCTAGTTTCGTTAAAAGGAATTAATTCAATCCAATTTATAGCATTTATTTCATTATTTCTTGGATCTCCAAATTGTTTAATCCATTTATTTACATTTGTTGGGCCTGCATTATAACTTGCAATAGCTAATATTTTAGAGCCATCATAATAGTTAATAAGTGAATATAAATATTTAGAACCAATATGAATATTATAGTCTATATCATTTAGTAATTTTTTCTTATTATATTTTATACCTAATTTTTTAGCAGTATTCTTTGCAGTAGATGGCATGACTTGGACTATTCCTAAGGCACCAGATCTACTTATGGCATTCGGATAAAATTCACTTTCTTGTTTTGCGATAGCAGTTATCAGAGGTTCATTTAAGGCATGATTAATATTATTAGGGTAAGGAAATAAGTGTTTTTGAAAACTTACATCAATTTGCGTAGCTTTCTTGCAAGCTCTAATAAATAAGTCTGTTCTATTTACATCTTTTAGGACATTAAGGACTAGTACAATTTCATTTTTACTCATTTTGTTTGCAAATAATCCATTTATAAATCTTATGCTATATTTTTTTTCATCGGCTAAACTTAAAAGCTTTAAAACATTTAATTTTTTTATAAATTCTTCGTCTGAAGTTTCTGATGTTAACTTTTCATCTATTAGGTTGAAATTTATTTTTTTATTTAATTTTGCGTTTGCTAGTAATCCATAGTAAGTCGTATTGTAAGTAGCAGCAGATTCATAAAATGATATAGATTTTTCAGTATTTAATAAATATTCTTCTGCTTTTCCTAACCAATAATTAGCTCTAGATATTGAAATTGGCATTTTGACAATATCCTTCATATTTAAAAAATGTTGTTTTGCCTGATTAGGCTTATTCAAAAACTCTAATGATATCCAACCGAGTAGCCATTCTGCGCTAGCTATATTAGAAATTTTATTTTGTTGATGATGTTTAAGTAATTCATAAGCTTTATTATATTCTTTTTGATTTAATAAATTTCTTGTATGCCAGTTAATTTCTGTCCACCAATAATTAGGTTGCATTAGGGATTGAGAATTGTCTCTAAGGTGTTTAATTAATAAATTATATGACTCATTTGTAAGTCCAGAAACTCGTCTCCATTTTACTCTTTCATAAACTAATCCTGGATCATTATTTAGTGTATCGGGTATTATTTTGATTGCATAATCTACACCGTATTCTCTTCTAGATAGTTTTATTTTCGCTTTAGCTAGTATTTGATAATCTTTATTTACTCTTTTTAATTGTCTATATACGCTGCTCCATTTCTTATTCCAAATTAGATTATTTAATCTAATATTATTAATTTTTTCATCAAATAAATAAGAATAATTTTTATAAATATAAAGTTCATCTTCTTTTTTAAATGAACCATTTATCCAACTATTTATGATAACTCTATCATGATTTTGATTATCTTTTTCATTTAAATACTTTGCATATTTAATTTTTCCTATATTAGTAATAGGACTCTGCATATCAAAAATATTAAAAATATTATTTTCTGAATATTTCCAACTCATTGTATCTTCTAAATGAATAATTATATTATTAATATTTGGCCAATTTTGATATTTTTTAATAATTTCTTCTATAAGTTCATTATCAATATTTTTATTAGAAAACCGTAACCAATTTACCAAATCTTCATAATTTTCATCGGCATTATCTGCAATTAATTTTTTTACTTTGTTGAATTTATTTTCTTCTACTAATTGAATTATTTGGCGGGTTAATTTTTGATTTTTATATTTTGTATCATCATTTGCCAATAATTGTTTGGTATAAAGTATAAAACATATAGTAAATATGTTACAAATTAATATAAAATATTTTATTAATATCTTTGATAAAATGCACATAATATAATAAGTATAATTACTTTTTTTATTAATAGATATAAAAATTATAGGACAAAAATTATATGGATAGTAAATATAAAGGGTCGTTTGTTGCACTGATTACACCTTTTGCTAATGGAAAAATAGATGAAGCTTCCTTCCAAAAGTTTATTGAATGGCAAATTAGTCAAGGTACCAATGGTCTTGTTCCATGTGGAACTACTGGAGAGTCTCCTACATTAAGTCATTCTGAACATGAAAGATTAATTGATTTGACTGTTGAAGTTTCAAATGGACGCATTCCAGTAATGGCAGGAACGGGGTCTAATTCTACAGAAGAGGCAATAAATTTAACAAAATATGCAAAGAAAGCTGGTGCAGATTCTGCTTTAATAGTAATGCCTTATTATAATAAACCTACACAAGAAGGAATGTATGCACATTTTGAAGCTATTAATAATGCGGTAGATTTACCTTTATTTATATATAATATACCTGGTAGGTCTGTAATAGATATGTCTGTGTCAACCATGGTAAAGTTAGCAAAGCTAACTAATATAGTTGGTGTTAAAGATGCAAGCAATGATCCAATTAGGCCAACTTTATTAAGGAATGCACTAAATGGTAATAACTTTATTCAGTTTTCTGGTGAAGACCCTTCTCAACTTCCTTTTATGGCTTCAGGTGGAGACGGAATTATATCTGTAACAGGTAATGTTGCACCAAATTTAATGTCTGAATTTCATCAATTATGGAGCTCTAATAAATTAGATGAAGCAAGAACTCTTCAAGAAAAACTTATGCCTTTGCATATGTCTTTATTTGTTGAAACAAGTCCGGCTCCGGTTAAGTATGCAGCTTCTATAAGAGGAATAAGTAGTTCCGAATTAAGACTTCCATTAGTAGAACTTAACAATACTACAAAAAATATTGTTGAATTAGCTTTAAAAGATTTAAAGCTTTCTAAAATAGAAATTTAATGAGTCCTTTAATATTAAATAGACGTGCTAAAAGAGAATATGAAATAATAGAAACCTTTGAAGCAGGGATTATATTATCTGGCCCTGAAGTTAAATCTTTAAGATTAGGTAAAGCTAATATTGGTGATGCATATGCTGATCCTAAAGATGGAGAACTATGGTTAATAAATTGCCATATATCTGAATATAATAATGCTCAAAAAGAATTTCATGATTCTCCAACTAGGCCAAGAAAATTATTATTACATAAAAAAGAAATTAGAAAACTGCAAGGTAATGTGCAAAAGCAAGGATTAACAATAATAGTTTTGAAAATGTATTTTAATCTTAAAGGTATTGCAAAAGTAAATTTAGCTTTAGGTAGAGGAAAAAAAGATAGAGATAAAAGAGCTGATGAAAAAAGAAAAGATTGGCAAAGGCAAAAACAAAGACTACTTAGAGTTAAAAATTAAAGTAATCTAATAAGGTAATTATTGACGTATTAAGAGTATGATAAATTTTTTTAAATTTAGTTTTTTGATTATTATGTCTTATTTTTCAATAAGCAATATAGCTAGTGCTAAAAATTTAGTATTAGACGATATTTCTTTTGAAGATATTAATGGTAATGATGTTAGACTTAGTGATTTACCAGGTAAAATAATTTTAGTTGTGAATACTGCAAGCTTTTGTGGTTTTACTAAGCAATATAAGGGTTTACAAGAGTTAACTGATAAATTTTCTTCGGAAGATTTGTCAATTATAGCTATACCTTCGAATGATTTCGGTAGACAAGAACCAGGAAATAATAAAGAAATTAAAGATTTTTGTGAAGGAACATATGGTATTACATTCCCTATTATGAGTAAGCAAAAAGTTATCGGTAATAATAAACATGCGTTTTATAAATGGATAGAAAGTAATCATGGTAGTAAAAAATTACCTCGTTGGAATTTTCATAAATATATTATAAATAGAGATGGAGAATTGTTACATTCTATTTCTAGTCGAATTGCTCCAAGTTCATCTAAATTTTTAGATATGATAGCCACTAGTCTAAAATAGTTATATTCTTTCACTTATTTTTTTTATAATTTCATCAAACATTTCTAATGTAAGCCTATTAGTATTTATATTATATCTTGAACAATGATAACTATCTAACATTATTAAATTATTATTAATATAATGTACTTTTCCGTGTTTAAATTTATTTGACTTGGCCTTAAGATTAAATACTTTTAAAATTTCTTCATGCGCTATTAAACCCAGTGCTAATATCACTTCTAAGTTTTTCATATTATCTATTTCAGATTTTAAAAATTTTCTACAATTATTTCTTTCTAATGCGTTGGGTTTATTCTTAGGAGGAACGCATCTCACGCTATTAGTTATTCTAGTATTTTGAAGATTAAGTTCATCATTATTTGTTTCTTTATATGAACCTAATGCTAATTTATTTTTAATTAAAGTAGGATATAAAGTATTACCTGCATGGTCTCCTGTGAAAGGTCTGCCAGTTTTGTTTGCCCCTTGTAAACCAGGAGCTAACCCAACAATTAATATTTTAGAATCTATAGCACCAAAAGATTCTACTGGAGAATTATACCAAGTAGGATTCAGTTTTCTATATTTATTTCTATAGCTTTTTAATCTATCACAGTGTGAACAATTTTTATCAGGCATTAACATAATATAACTTTTCTTATTAATTATTAATTTTAATATTATAATAAATATTTTTATTTTTTAAAATTAATGACTATAAATAATTATGTATTTACATAACAGTATTTTTATATCTATAGGTTCTAATTTAAGAGGACATATGAATAACTCAAAGAATATTATGGATACTGTTTTTTTTAATTTGTCTTCTGCAGGTTTAAGAGTAAGAAATGCTTCAAAAATATATATTAGTAAGCCGATGCCATCTGGATTAGGACCACTATTTTATAATAGAGTTGTTTCAATAAAATCAAATTTAAATCCTATAGAAATAATGAAAATTCTTAAAAGAATAGAGAGAACCTATAGTAGAAGGTCTAAATTAAGGAACTCTCCTAGAGTATTAGATTTAGATATATTAGATTATAAAGGTAAAATTATTAATAAAGGCAATATTCTTCAAATTCCTCACCCTAGAATGGGTAAAAGAGACTTTATTTTAAAACCTTTACATGATTTAAGCCCATATTGGACTGATCCTATTAACGGCAAGTCTATAAAAAGTTTAATATATAAATGTAAAAGATCTAATATTTCTATTGCTAAAGCTATATAATAAGTGCTATTTGAATTATAATATTATATATATGATGGTATTTATTTAGATAAATTAAAGTAGTAAGGGTTAAAAATGGCTAGAGTTACTGTTGAAGATTGTATTTTAAAAGTAGATAATAGATTTGATCTAATAGTTTTAGCTGCTCATAGGGGTAGGGAAATTACGGCAGGGTCAGAATTAACAGTGCCTAGAGATAATGATAAAAACCCTGTGGTTTCATTGAGGGAAATAGCAGAAGAAACTATTGAAGTTTCTGATTTAAAGGAAAGTATGGTAGTTTCATTACAAACACAAATTCTTGATGATGATCAAGTAAATAAAGATGATGAAGATACTGAAGATTTAGAAGGTATAGAAAAAGAAGAAAAAATAGAAGAACCTGTAAATCCTTTAGGTAAATTTGGAATACAAGTTCAAGATAGGTATGAAGATATATAAGTAAATATATGGTTTTATTATGGAGTTAAATAAACTCGATACAAATTTTAAAAATAATACAAATCATAATTATTATGAAGATATAATACGTAAAGTTAGTGATTACGATTCTAATTTAAAAATAAATGTGCTTATTCAAGCAGTTGATTTTTCTAGAGAAAGACATAGTGAACAAAAAAGAGATTCTGGAGACCCTTATTTTTTTCATCCTTTAGCTGTCGCTAATATTTTGGCTGATTATAAACTAGATTGGGTCAGTATTATAACTGCTTTACTTCATGATACTGTAGAAGATGGGGTAGCTACTAGAGCTGAAATTAGGAAGTTATTTGGAGCTGAGATAGCTAGACTAGTAGATGGTGTGACAAAATTATCAAAAATTGAAGCTCCTCATATGGAATTAAGAGAAGCAGAAAATTTTAGAAAATTTTTATTAGCAATGTCTAAAGATATTAGAGTTTTATTAGTAAAACTTGCAGATAGACTACATAATATGCGTACATTAAAGTACATAGATTCTTCAGATAGAAGGAGAAGAATTTCAAAAGAAACGTTAGACGTATATGCTCCTTTAGCTGCAAGAATAGGTATGCAGAATATGAGAGAGGAATTAGAAGATATTGCATTTGCGGAGTTAAATACTTCTATAAGAAAATCATTAAATAAGCGTATACTTTTTTTACGTAATCAGGATGATCAAGTAGTAAAAAAAATTATAAGAGAAATTAAATATAAATTTAAGTTAAACAAGAAAATCATACAAATCCAAGGAAGAGAAAAAAGTATATATTCTATTTGGAAAAAAATGCAAAAGTCTTCTATTTCTTTTGAAAATATATCAGATATTTATGCTTTTAGAATAATTTGTGATGACATAAGTGATTGTTATGCAGCCTTAGGAATAATACATAATATATGGCCTATGATTCCAGGAAGGTTCAAAGACTATATATCTACGCCAAAATCCAATGGATATTCATCTATACATACAAATGTTATAGGTCCATTAGGTAGACCAATTGAGATACAAATTAGAACTCAAAAAATGCATGAATTAAATGAATATGGTGTTGCTGCTCATTGGTATTATAAAGAAAAAAATAGTACTCCAGTAAAGCTTAATAAAGTTAGTTTAAATTTATTTAAAGAGTTTTCTGAAATTATTGGAAACTCTTCTGGAGCTGATGATTTACTATCACATTCAAAAATGGAGATGTATTCTGATCAAGTATTTTGTTTTACTCCTAAGGGTGAGGTTATAACTATGCCAAAGACTGCCACACCAATTGATTTTGCATTTTCAGTACATTCAAAACTTGGAGAAACTTGCGTCGGATGTAAAATTAATGGACGTGCTGCTCCTTTACAAACAATCTTATCTAATGGTGACCAAGTAGAGATATTAAGATCAAATAGTCAAACACCACAACCTAGTTGGCTTAATTATACTGTTACAGGTAAAGCTAGATCTTATATAAATAAATTTATAAGGAAGAATGATAGAAATGAATTTATTAAATTAGGAAGATCTATTTTAGAAAATAATTTCATATTACAAAATAAACAATTTCATGATAAATTAATAGATCCAATTTTAAAACAGTTAGACTATAAAAGCAGAAGATCATTATATTTTGCTCTTGGTAAAAGTGAAATAAATAGTGACGAGGTTTTAAATATTTTATTACCGAAAAAAGTTAATACTAATAAAATTATAAATCTTAACAATAGAAAAGACAGAGGTATATCTATTAAAGGTTTAAAACCTGGGGTGGCAATACATATGGGAGAATGTTGTCATCCATTATTTGGAGAGCGAATTGTTGGTTTAATGACAGAAGGAAAGGGGATAACAGTTCATACATTAGATTGTGTAATTTTAGAAAGATATACTGATAATCCAGAATTATGGGTAGATTTAACATGGAACAAAAAAAGTTCAGAAAATAATATTGGAAGAATAAATGTTACCATAACTAATAAAAGAGGAAGTTTAAATACTTTAACTCAGATAATTGCTGATTTTGGAGGTAATATAACAAATTTTTTAATCAATCAAAGGTCTGATGATTTCTTTCAATTGTCACTAGACATAGAAGTAAATGATGCTAAGCATCTAAATGAAATTATTACAGGGTTAAGAACAAATTTGAGTATATATGAAGTTAACAGAGCTAAAGAGAATTATAATTAAAAGGAAAAAATTATGTCTGTAATGAATGAAGATGAAGTTTTAGGTATATATAGATCTATCGGAGCATTATTAGAAGGACATTTTATTTTATCATCAGGTTTACATAGTAGAATGTATTTACAATCTGCTTTAGTCTGTTCAAATGCAAATATAGCTGAAGAATTATGTATAAATTTAGCAAAAAAAGTTAGAGATTTAATAGATATTAATACAATTGATATGATTGTCTCACCAGCAATGGGTGGAGTTATAGTAGGATATGAATTATCTAGACACTTAAATAAAACTAATATATTTGCTGAAAGGAAAGACGGAGTTTTTTCTATTAGAAGGGGTTTTCAAATAAACCAAAATAGTAAAGTATTAGTGGTAGAAGATATTGTTACAACTGGAAAATCTTCACTAGAGTGCTTTAAATGTATAAATGACCTTGGGGGAGAAATAGTAGCTGAAGCTGCACTGATCAATAGAGGAGGAAAATCAGTTGATCTTGGGGTACCTCTGATTACTTTAGCTAATCTAGATATACCAAATTATGATGAAGAAAATTTACCAGAAGATTTAAAGAATATACCTGCAATAAAACCAGGAAGTAGGCCTGGTAAGTAATGTTATTTAAACAAAGAAAAAAAATTGATTTTATTTCTAGAATTTTAAATTTTTTTTGGCCTAGAAATGGATGGGGTAGATTATTTAAATACACAACTTTAAGAATAAAAAGACTGCCTGGTTCTCCACATAGTATAGCTTTAGGTTTTACATTTGGTGTCATTGCAGCTATGACGCCATTATTTGGCTTACATTTTATTATAGGTATATTTTTAGCGTGGATATTTGGTGCTAGTGTTATAGCATCTCTAATAGGTAATTTTGTTGGAAATCCATGGACTTTTCCATTTATATGTATCTTGAATTTGAAAATTGGAAGCTATTTTTATGAATCTGCTTATATTAGTACTATTAATATGAAAGTAATTTCAAATGAGTTATCTTTATTATGGAATGCATTCTATTCATTTTGTATTCAATTTAATTTTGAAGGAGCTTTTTTATATTTGTCTGATTTAAAATTAATACCTCCTATGTTTATAGGATCAATTTTTACAATTATTTTTGTGAGTTTTCCTTGTTATTTTATGTCTAAATTTATTATTACTAATTATAAAAATACTAGAATCAAATTACGTAAAAAGAAAATATAGTTTTATTATGAGATTAGGAATTAATATTGATCATGTTGCAACTATTAGGAATGCTAGAGGAGGTATACATCCTGACCCTTTAAAAGCTGCAAAAATTGCAGAAAAATCAGGAGCTGATGGAATCACTGCACATTTAAGAGAAGATAGAAGACATATTTCTGACCAAGATATAAAAGCTCTTAAAGAAAATATTAGTATTCCTCTTAATTTAGAAATGGCTGCAACTGAAGAAATGTTGGAAATTGCATTAGATTCAAAGCCAGAAAGAGTATGTTTAGTTCCTGAAAAAAGATTAGAAGTTACTACTGAAGGTGGCCTAGATTTATTAAATTTGACAAATAAAAAGGAATCAGTTGTTTTTGATATTATAAAACAATGTAAAAAATCTAATATAGATGTATCTTTATTTATTGACCCCGAAATAAAACAAATAGAAGTAGCCAATAGTCTCGGAGTTAATATAATTGAATTACATACAGGTGAATATTGCAATTCTCAATATAAAATTAAAGAATTAAAGAGAATAAAGGATGCAGTTATATTTGCTGTTGATAATAATATAGAAGTACATGCTGGGCATGGATTGAATTTCGAAAATGTTAAAGAAATAGCTAGAATTAAATATATTAAAGAATTAAATATAGGTCATTTTTTAATTGGGGAGTCCATATTTATGGGATTGGAAAGTGTAATCAGAAAAATGCGTTATATAATAGATACTAGCCAATGATATTTGGTATTGGTCAAGATATTTGCAATTCTAAAAGAATAGAAGCAACACTCAATAGATTTGGTGACAGGTTTAAAAATAGAATATATACAAGTATAGAAATTAAAAAGTGTGATTCTAGAAAAAATTTTGCTGATTCATATGCAAGAAGGTTTGCAGCTAAAGAAGCTTGTTCTAAAGCTTTAGGAACAGGTTTTAAAAAAGGAGTATTCTATAAAGATATAGAAATAGTCAATCTTAAGTCTGGTAAACCTACTATAGTTTTAAAAGGTGGAGCTTTGAAACAATTTAAATTACTAACCAATAATGACAAATCTGCTAGAATTGAAGTTAGTTTGACAGATGATTTTAAACTTGCTTTAGCTATAGTCATTATTTCAAATTAGTTAATGGAGTTTTTATTAATATGAAGTTAAATCTTTTTAAAAAGAAAAATTTTAAAGAAGGTAATCCTGTAAAAAAGTCAAATTATTGGATAGAGAATCTTAAGACATTTTCTATTGCAATATTAATAGCATTGACATTAAGAACATTTGCATTTGAGCCTTTTAGTATTCCCTCAGGTTCAATGAAACCCACTTTATTAGAGGGAGACTACTTATTTGTTTCTAAATATTCATATGGTTATAGTAGACATTCATTTCCTATGAGTTTTCCTGGTTTCTCTGGTAGAATTTTTGGTAGTTTTCCTGAAAGAGGTGATGTGGCTGTATTTAAGTTTACTAAAAATACTAAAATTGATTATATTAAGAGAATAATTGGACTTCCGGGCGATAAAATTCAAATTAAAAATGGTATATTATTTTTAAATGATAAAGCAATCAATAGACAATCAATGGGGTTATGGAGTGCTAAAGATAGAAATAATGTGATGTATACTTATGATAAATATGAAGAAAAATTATCAGATAGTGTTGTTTATGAGGTATTAGATGCAAGTCCAAATGGAATGCTTGATAATACTGATGTTTATACTGTACCTGAAGGTTATTTTTTTGCTATGGGAGATAATAGAGATCAATCTTCGGATAGTAGAATATTAAGTCAATTAGGCTTTATTCCCTTTGAAAATTTAGTTGGAAAAGCTCAAATCATATTTTATTCAAGAGATAGAGAAGAATCATTATGGAAGTTATGGTTATGGCCATCTTCAATAAGAGTAGAGCGCCTTTTTAAAAGTATATAATTAATGACTAATATAAAAATAATAGAAAATTCAATAAGATATGATTTTGTAAATAAGGCATTATTAGAGGCTGCTATTACACATACGAGTTTTGTAAATAATAAGAAGGATTATACTTATGAGCGTCTTGAGTTCTTAGGAGATAGAGTTTTAGGTTTAGCTATTGCTGATATTATTTATAAAAATTTTTTAAATGAGTCAGAGGGAGACCTGGCAAGAAGAATAGCATTTTTAGTTAGTGGTAAAACTCTATCTGAAATAGCTATTAAACTTAAGTTGCAAAATTATGTTAGAGTTAGTGAAAATTTAAAATTTAATAATAGTGAAAATAATTCTATATTATCAGATACAATGGAAGCTATAATTGGCGCTATATTTTTAGATAGTAGTTATTCTGAAGCAAAAAGAGTAATAAAGTATATTTGGATAGAATATATAAAAAATGATGTAAAACCTCCTAAGGATCCAAAATCTGCTCTTCAGGAATTGTCTATGGAATTAAAGTGTGAAATGCCTGTATATTCAAATTATATAAAAGAGGGACCAGACCATTCTCCTATATTTAAGGTAAAAGTAAGTATTAAAGGGTTAAATAAATCACAAGGTATAGGTGTTTCCAAAAAATCTGCAGAAATTGATGCTGCTTCTAAGTTATTACGTATTATTGAGAGCAATAGTAATTGAATAATTTATTGAAGAAATTTGGCTTTGTAAACGTTTTAGGTGCCACAAATGTAGGTAAATCTACTTTAATAAATAGGTTAGTAGGTCAAAAGGTTTCTATTGTTACAAAAAAGGTCCAAACCACTAGAAATAATATTATAGGTATTTATTGTCTTGGTTATTCTCAAGTAGTCTTAATTGATACTCCAGGAATATTCGTCCCTAAACGTAAGTTTGATAGAGCAATGATAAATTCTGCTTGGAAAAGTGTAAAAGATGCAGATATAACATTATTAATGTTAGATGCGGATAAAGACTTGGATAATAATACACTAATTATTGCGGATGCATTTAATAGTAAGCAAATATCAAATTCTAAATTCTTAATTTGCGTTATAAATAAAATAGATTTAGTTAAATCTGAAAGATTATTAGAGTTAGTTGATAAGGTTAAAAAATATTTTATTTGTAAAGAATTTTTTTTTATATCTGCTTTAAATGGAGATGGAGTAATCGAACTAAAGACATTTTTAGCAAAAAATGTTCCTATGGGAGATTGGCACTATCCGGAAGAACATGTAACTGACATTCCATATAGACTGTTGGTGTCTGAAATAATTAGAGAAAAATTAATGGAAAGAATGCATCATGAACTACCTTATGGTATCGCAGTTGAGACTGAATCATGGAATACACTCGAAGATGGGTCAATAAGAATTGATGTATTAATATATGTAAAGAAAAAAGGACAAAAAAGGATTGTGATAGGTACTAAAGGCGAAAATTTAAAGTTTATAGGTATAGATTGCCGCAAAGAGTTGAAATCTATGTTGAAGAAGACAGTGCATTTATTTTTATATGTCAAAGTAAAAGATAATTGGGATAAATCGCCAGATTATTATAAAGATCTTGGTTTAGATTATAATGTTTAGTTAATATGAAATGGCAAGATATAGGCATAGTTGTTTCAACAAAAAAATATGGAGAAAGTTCTCTTATATTAAACTTATTTACTGAGAATCATGGTTTACATTCTGGTTTAATTAAATTTAGTAATTCAAAAAAAATAAGAAATATGTTTCAGATAGGAAACATTTGCGCTGTTGAATGGACTGGAAGATTAGAAGATCAGCTTGGTTACTATAAATCCGAAATTGAAAAATCTGTATCACATAATATAATTAATAATTCATTAAAAATAGATGTATTAATTTCTTTAAGTTCACTTTTGAATAAATTATTAGCTGATAGACAAGTACACTCTTCTTTATTTCTCAATACTATAAATTTTATACATTACTTAAATAAAAATGAAAAATATTGGATACTAAAATATATTAGATGGGAATTAAAATTTTTATCAGAACTTGGTTTTGGGTTAGATTTATCAAAATGTGCAGTAACGGGATCTAAAAATGATTTACAATTTATATCGCCTAAATCAGGAAGAGCGGTTTCTGCTGAGGGTGCAGGTGAATGGAGAAATAAATTATTTGTACTTCCTAAATTTTTTCTTTTAGATAATGAATATACTGATGACAAGAGTGAATTATTAAAGGGATTTAAAATAACTACATTTTTTTTAAACAGATATGTTTCTTCTATAGGAATAGAGTTGCCTGATGTAAGAGATAGGTTTACAAATAAATTACATAAATTATAGATTTATTCTTAATAATTTAAAGGTGATGAAGTAACATGAATAGTTCTAAAAAAAATAATCAAATTATAAAAGATTTAGTATTTTCTGAAGCTTTAAGTGATAGATACCTATCTTATGCAATGTCAACTATAGTTTCAAGGTCCTTGCCTGATGTTAGAGATGGTTTGAAACCTGTACACAGACGTTTATTATTTGCAATGCGAGAATTGAAAATGTCGCCTCAATCTGGCTTTAAAAAATGTGCCAGAGTGGTAGGGGATGTTATAGGAAAATTTCATCCTCATGGGGACCAAGCAGTATATGATGCTATGGTAAGATTAGCTCAAGAATTTTCAGTTAGGTATCCTTTGGTTGACGGGCAAGGTAATTTTGGAAGTATAGATGGAGATAGAGCTGCAGCCATGAGGTACACGGAAGCGCGATTAACTGAAATTGCTGAATTACTTCTAAAGGATATAGATAAAAACACTGTTGATTTTGTTAGTACATATGATGGAGAATATGATGAACCTATAGTACTTCCAGCTTTATTCCCCAATTTACTAGCTAACGGTGCAAGTGGAATTGCTGTAGGAATGGCTACTAATATACCGTCACATAATATAATTGAGTTATTAATGGCTATAAGGCATTTAATCAAAAGACCAAACGCTTCAATAACTTCAATCATGAAATATATTAAGGGTCCAGATTTTTCAACTGGAGGAATTTTAATAGATGATAATGATACTATTATAAAGGCATATGAAACTGGCAGAGGTTCATTTAGATTAAGAGCTAAGTGGTTTATTGAAAAGAAAACTCATGGGCAATATGCAATTGTAATAAACGAAATACCATGGAGTATAACAAAAGCTAGAATAATAGAAAAAATTGAAGAGATTATATCTAATAAACGTATTTCAATTTTATCAGATATAGTAGATGAGTCTTCAGAAGATATTAGAATATTGATTATACCAAAGAATAGGGATGTTAATCCAGATCAACTTATGTCTAGATTATTTAAAATCTCAGATTTAGAGCTAAAAATTAATATGAATATGAATGTAATAGATTCAAATAAAACTCCAAGAGTTATGAATGTCAAAGAGGTTTTATTATCTTTTATTGACCATAGGTTAGAGGTAGTAGTTAGATATAGTAAAAATAGATTAAGAATTGCTGTTGATAGAAAAGAAGTTTTAGAAGGTTATTTGATTGTTTTTGATAATCTAGACGAAATTATTGAAATAATAAGAGAAGATGATAACCCAAAAGAAACAATTATGAAGAAATGGAATTTGACGGATATGCAGTCAGAGTCAATTTTGAATCTTAGGTTAAGGTTTTTAAGAAGGCTTGAAGAAAAAATTATTATTAATGAGAAAAATGAATTAGAATCTGAAATAAAAGAATTAAAAGAATTAATAGCAAATAAAGATAAGCAATTAAGTAAAATAGATAATGAAACTAAAGAGGTGTTAGAATATTTTAAAAAAAATAAATCTATTTCAGATAGAAGAACACTTATTGAACCATTAATTGAAGAAGAGTTTGATGATATTGAGGAAGTTATTGATGAGGAACCTTATATTTTTGTTCTGTCAAAAAATAATTGGATTCAATTTATTAAAGGTCATGAAAATTTTAAGGCCATTAAATATAAAGATGGAGACCAAGAAAAATTTGTTAAGTTAGTTAAAAATACTGATAAATTATTATTAGCATCAAATTCAGGAAGGATATTTACTTTATCTTTAAGCAATATAATAATTAATAAAGGTTTTGGATCTCCATTAAGATTATTTATAGATTTGCCGTCAGAGGATTCTATCGAAGAGATTAATTTATTTAATAAGCAGCAAAAAATGTTAGTAGCTTCTTCTGGGTATAAAGGCTTCATAATTCCAAATATGGAATCATTACTAGCTTATACTAAGTTAGGTAAAAATGTATTAGATGTCTCTCCTGGTGAAAAATTAGTAGTGTTTAAACCTGTTAATGAAGAGGATGACTCAATTGCAATAGTAGGTGAAAATCATAAATTGCTAATTTTTAAAATATCTGAAATGGCATTACAAAATAAAGGTAAAGGCGTAATTTTGCAAAAAGCAAAACAAGGGAAGTTGACTGATATTCAAACATTTGTATTTTCTGAAGGAATTACATGTAAAAGAGAAAATTCTACAAAAATATTTAATGATTTAGAATTATGGCTTGGAAAAAGAGCACAATCTGGTAGGTTAGCTCCTAGAGGTTTTCCTCGGTCTAATAGGTTTAGCTAAAGGTAGGTTTATGAGGTTTATACATCATATTAATAAAATAAATAAATATATAGGAGAAACAATTAGTTGGCTTACACTTCTAATGGTTTTAGTTACAGTTTTAGTAGTAATTTTACGATATGGTTTCAGTATTGGTTTTATTTGGATGCAAGAATCTGTTAGGTTTATGTATGCAGCAGTATTTTTATTATGCGCAGGTTACACTTTACAAAAAGATAAACATGTTAGAGTAGATGTCTTATATTTAAGGATGAATGATAAGCAAAAGGCTTTAGTAGACCTTTTTGGGTCACTATTTTTGTTACTACCAGTTTGTTGGGTAATATTTTATTATTCTTGGAGTTATGTAATTAATTCATGGATACAA
>CEUM01136951.1_pt1 | contig 69835 bp, 62 predicted proteins | sample 356421 | NCBI WGS metagenome assembly CEUM01 (sample SAMEA2622716, study PRJEB7988) | marine metagenome | biome: marine biome (ENVO:00000447); feature: surface water layer (ENVO:00002042); material: "saline water (ENVO:00002010), including plankton (ENVO:xxxxxxxx)" | depth 5 m
GTACCCACTGCACGACAGCGCGTGCTGTGGACGGTCGGATCTGAAGGGTTCAGATGGAGGGCCGCTTGGGAATCTCACCGGCCGTGTCCGAGCGGGGCAGGGCCTCAAGTTCCGCAAAGGACATGCCGCCGCTGACCAATTCTTTGGATTGCTCCTTGCGTTCGGCCATCGACATCTTTGCGCCAAACACCAGACGCCCCTCGGCGCGTGTCAGGTCGTAGGAAATCAGCGGTGCGAATTGGTCCATCGCTTGGGTTTCAAACACGTCTCGGACCGACTTCCCTCGGACCAGGGCATAGCCCCACTGGTAGGCGAAGCCCACCAAAGCCGCACCGTAGAGCACGGCAATGACGACCGCGGAGAAGAGCACAGGGTTGCCGTTTCGCGTTTCCTCCATCATCGCCCGAACCAGCAGGAGCACCAAGCCAAATCCGACCACGGGTTTCAGCAAAGAATCAAGCCACAGGTCGATGGGCGTCAGGGAAGCGTTGGCCGGGTCGGCGAAGACGAGGTCCGTTTCGAACGCCGCCCCGAGCACGCCAACCAGCGCGAGCAGCACCACGTAGAGCAGGATCGCAAGGAGCGCTTGGATGCCGGTTGAATCGATGCGGAAGGTCCACAGCACAACCAGCCATGCGAAGAGACCCAAGAAAGCAAGACGCGGCGCACGCTGGAAGTGGCGCAGGTGATGCGAGAGTTCCATCACGTGTTCTCGCGACACCTCACCGGTGTCCAAGGTGCGTGGAATGTGGATGATCTGCCAATTGGTGACTCGGCGCAAGATGTTCAGCGCCGTGGCGAGGAGGTTGCGCCGGATGAGCAGGAATTCCGTGGCCATGAACACGGGGAAAGCCAGCAGGATGACCGGTGCAGCAAGCAGGAGCGCAATCGGGAAGACGAACAAGGCGGGAAGGAGGATGAAATGGCCGAGCCCAAGGGGGTAGATCGTGTCCGCTTCGAGAAGCCGCTGACGTTGTGGGCTGATACCCGCCTCCCTGGCCCGGTCGTTGAGGGCCACGCGGAAGGCTTCCAACGGCATCCCGGCGTGCAAAATACGACGTACGTCGGCACGGTAGCTCATGTTGTCAATGGAGGAGCCAACGCGAAGTTGCCACGCGATGCGAAGGGGAAGCGCAAGGAGCACCGGGATGAGCAAAATGCCCAGTGCAGAAGCGAGGGCGTCGATGCCCGGCTCGGTGGCCACGTGGCGCTCACAACCCTTCTCCCTCTGAATGCATCGGATGCAACCTTCTTGTTCCGTCGGAATAGGCCACCACCATGCGCATCGCCATCACGGACGGCTTGCACCCTGACGCCATCGCCAAACTTCGGGCCGAATGCGGGGGTGAGGTGGTCGAACTCGAGCCTGAATCTCTTGGGTCCGACGGCGGAAATCCCATCACGGCGCTCATTGTGCGAAGCCGCACCAAGGTGACCGCTGACGTGCTGGCCTCCTTGCCGAATCTGAAGGTCGTGGGCCGTGCGGGTGTTGGGGTGGACAACATCGACCTTGAGGCCGCAACGGCCGCGGGCGTTCGCGTCGTTAACGCTCCGCGTGCGTCCACCCACTCCGTGGTGGAGTTGACCATGGCCCACTTGCTTGGCTCCGTTCGGTTCCTCGGCCCTTCTGACCGCGCCATGCGGGAAGGTCGCTGGATCAAGAAGGACGCGAAGGGCACCGAATTGTCCGGCAAGCGGCTCGGTTTGGTCGGCTACGGTCGCATCGCCCGCGGCGTGGCTGCCGTGGCCGTGGCCTTGGGCATGGAGGTGCACGCGTACGATCCCTACCTCCCCGAGGGCGTGGACATCGCGCCTGCCACCACCCTCCATGCAGCGTTGGACGATCTGTTCCGTTCATGCACCCACATCAGCCTGCATTGCGGCCTCACGCCGGAAACCCATCACATGGTCGATGCTCGTCGGCTGAACCTGATGCCCCAGACCGGTGCTGACGGCGTGGCCTGCGGGGCCCATTTGGTCAACTGTGCACGCGGTGGTCTGGTTGACGAGTCAGCTGCATCCGAGGCCTTGGGCAACGGGACGCTCGCGAGCTTGGCCCTCGACGTGTTCGAAGAAGAACCGGTTGGCGCAGGTCATCCGCTGGTTGAACACGCGCGTTTCAGCGGGACGCCACACATCGGCGCGTCCACGCACGAAGCCCAACGACGCGTCGGGATGGACATCGCGTCCGCGGTGCTTGAGACCCTTGACACGGGGTCCTGTCCGACTGTGGTGAACCGCGACGTGCTCTGATCACTTCACCTTCAGGCCCCCCTCCCTCCGTGGCCTCCTCCATCCCGGGTGGCGTGGCCGTGGCATGGGACGAAGTGTACCGACGTGGCGCGTGCGCGTGGATCAAGAATTGCAAGCCTTGGCCCCGTATCGCCGGTTGCTGCCTCACGATGAACAGGCGGTGTTCGATGACCTGCTTGCGCATTTGCGGCAGCGCCGCGGTGTTGCCGGCATGCTTCCTGCCCATGACCCTTGGACGCCCTTGCTCCTGACGGCCCTGCTCGAAGCCTGGGTCCGTCTTCGTTCCTTGGAGGATGCCTTGGAGGGACGGGATGCGGCCTAGTTGGTTGCTCGACGTGCACGACGAAGGCACGGGCGTGCTCACGGCATGGGTGCGCCAAGCGGCGGGGTCGGCTCGCGCGTTGCGCTTTGTCACCCCCTGCTTGCTCCACATCACGGCCGCCCCTGAACGGCTCCGGGCGCTCCAGATTTGGCTTGATCAACCCGAAGTTCGGTTGCATCACGGCGTCCTTTCGAGCGACGCCATCGAAGCTCCCGTGGCGCTCGGCGGTCCGATGCACCCGGTGCTTGAGGTGACGCTTCGCCGTCCACGTGACCGTCTTCGTCTGGCCCGCACCATCGACGACCGTGGTCTCCATCGTCACCACACCTTGTTGTCGGTTGACGTCGATCCGGTGCAAGCGTGGCTGACCTCGCACGGTGTCGAACTTTTCGGCGGCGTGCAGGTCGTTGAGGATGCCCTCATGCCACGTCCCTTTTCGGACGTCATGGACGACGTGCGCGTCCTTCGCATGGCGGCCGAATGGGACGGTCCGTTGCACGATGGACGCTTGTTGGCGGTGCGTTTGACGCCGGTCGAGGCCGTCGGTTTGGAGGCCGTTGGTCCAAGCGACGCGCTCCCGCTTGCGGGTCCAGACGGAATGGAGCGCATGATGGAGGCCTTCGACCGCCATGACCCAGACGTCGTGCTGACGGAAGGCGGCGATGCCCACCTGCTGCCTGCGCTGCGTCAGCGGGCTGAAGCATGGGGCGTTCATCTCCGTCTCGGGAGGTCATCGTCTGTCCTGCCGACGCCCACGCGACGCACCACCGTTCGATCCTACGGTCGCTTGTTGCGACGAGGTGGACACCACCGGCTCGAGGGCCGCGTGCACATCGACCTGGCCACGAGTTTCCTCGGACGTGAGGCAGGATTGCCTGGGCTGATCGAATTGTCGCAGGCTTCCGGCCGCCCGCTCGATGCGGTGGCTCGGCGCTCCCCGGGCGCGGTCATCAGCGCGATTCAGGTGCGCACGGCCATGCAAGACGGTGTGTTGATCCCGTGGCGGAAGAACCGTCCCGAGGACACCACGACGGGATGGGAACTGTTGCACGCGGATCGCGGTGGTCTGCACCTCGATCCAAGACCAGGGATTCATGTGGACGTGTTTGAGTTGGATTTTGCCAGCCTCTTCCCAAGCCTCATCGCCACGCGAAACATCTCTCCTGAGACCCTTGGATGCACCTGTTGTGCAGGCAGCGGTCAAGCCTCGTTCGTCCCGCTTGACCCCGACGAAGCGAAGCGGTGGTTTCGGAAGCGGGATGTCAGTCTGCGGCTCGATCCTGCTCCCAGTTCATCCCCAGCGGCGTTGAGCGTTCCCGGACTTGATCTGCACACCTGCCTTCAGCACCACGGTTTGCTTGGCCGGGTCGTGGCCCCCCTCATCCGCCGTCGTTCCGAACTCAAAGCTCAGCGGACCGGGCCTCGCGACGATGCAGACCGGCGTCAATTGGCCCTGAAGTGGCTGCTTGTGACCTGTTTCGGATACACCGGTTACCGCAACGCCCGCTTCGGCCGCATCGAGGCCCACGAAGCGATTTGTGCATGGGCTCGCGACGTCATGCTGGAAGGCATCGAAGCGGCCCGAGCCGACGGATGGGACGTGGTCCACGGGATCGTCGACAGTTTGTGGATCACCGACGTGTCCGGGCGTTCCAACGACGAGCGGGCGGTGGCGGCGCAACGTTTGGCGGACCGCCTCGGAGCCACGACCGGCATTCCTCTCGAAGTCGAAGGGCGTTACCCCGTGTTGGCCATCCTCCCTCGTCGCTCCGATGGGGCAGGCGCGTTGACGAAGTACTGGGGCTGCGGCCTCGACGGGGTCAAGGTTCGCGGCATCGAGGCGAGGCAACACTCGACGAGTCCTTTCGTCAAGCGCTTCCAAAAGGAGACGCTGGAGACTTTGCGCCACCATGTGCTGACCCATGGGGTGGACGTGGAAGCCCTCGAAGCGTTGCTGCTTGAGGCCCACGACCGTGCTCGGACGTCGTTGATGAGCGGCCACGTCCCCTTGGTCGATCTTCTCGTTGCCCAGCGGGTCGAGCGCGGTCTGGAGGAGCGCACCGTCAACACGGTGTTGCAGCGCGCCATGACCCGTTCCTCCCGCTTGGGATGGCCGGTTGCTCTTGGGTCGAGGCTGCGTTTTGTGGAGGTCGAGGGCAACGAAGACGGCGTCGTGTTGGCGGCCGAGTTGGACGATGGAGCCTCAACACGCTTCCGACCTGCCCTCGACGTTCACGTCCGTCGCCTCGACCGCGCGGCATGGTCGCTGCTCGCACCGTTCGGTTGGGACTTGGAGCCGCTCCGGCGACCACTCGGCCAAGGTCGGTTGCCGGTGGTCCGAAACGTGACGTGACCGCAGCGGTTGGAGGAGACGCCACGGCGCTTGCCCGCGCCGAATCCTCAACCTTCCATCGCGCCCTGCGGTCACCTCCACGAGGCTTCGTGCCATGTGGGCCAGCCGTTGCGTTCGCCACCGGTGGGCCTTGGGCCCATGACGGCCATGAATCACGACGACCGTGGTGGCGTTGGCGTGTACCGTCTGTTCCAGATCACCGCAGAGGTGGCGCACCATGTCGCGTCGTTCGCGTGCACGGAGTTCGTCGTCGTCGAACATGGCCATGGGAGCATCGACCACGACGAGCCGTGAACCGCTGCTCTGCACTTCGTTGGGGAGCCGGGCCACCATGGCCGCACACTGGTGCGCGGTGAACCCTCGCGCCACACGTAACGAACGAAGGGCACGCGGTCCGACGCCCAGTTGCGCGAGCCAGGGTGAAAAGCGTCCAGGATCAAGCCGGCATGCTCCGTCAATCCAGTGAACGACGTGGCCGCTGGCCAAGGCGAGGGCCACCCATGCTTCCGCCACAGGGCGCGCTCGCCTTCCATGCCGCCCGTCGCCCATCAGCACGTGGACGCCTGGTTGGCGGGGGCGAAATTCAGCTGCGGCATGCGAGCGAAGCGGGGATGCTGGATGCATGATCTCACCGGACCTTTGCGTCCACCCGAGAGGGTGCTGAAGGCTGTCGACGACCCGTCGTCGGAAGTGAAGCGCAGGCCTCAAACACCTTCGACGCGGAAGCAAGGGTGTGGACGAAGGAGGCAAGATCCTGGTCCACTGTGATTTGGACGCCTTCTATGCGGCCGTTGAAACACTTCACCGCGGGCTTGATCCAAGCGTTCCGCTGATCATCGGTGCAGATCCGAATTCCGGGCGCGGTCGAGGCATCGTCAGCACCTGCAATTACGCCGCTCGCGCCTTCGGTGTCCGCTCAGCCATGCCGATCAGCGAAGCGTGGAGGCGTTGTCCAGCAGCGCCTGTCGGACCTGCGACGTACGTGCGTGGATCACACCGGCTCTACGCACGTGCCTCTCGCCGTGTGATGACCGTGCTCCGCGCGGTCGGCGGCCCCTTCGAACAAGCGAGCATCGACGAAGCCTACCTCGACGTGACCGAAGTCACAGGGGCCGATTGGGACAAGGCCTTGGCTTTGTGCGAGGGCCTGCAACGTGAGATTGTTGACGCGACGGGCCTGACGGCCTCCTTCGGGCTTGGCCCGACGCGCCTGCTGGCCAAAATGAGCAGCGAGGAGCGGAAACCACAGGGCCTCTTTCGCCTCATGCCAGGTGACGCATCTGCGTTCTTCGAAGGACGATCGTTGCGGGAAATCCCCGGTATCGGTCCCGCGACAGCCACCACCATGCAAGAATGGGGCGTTCAGACGGTGGACGAAGCCTATGGCCTCGGGGAGTTGGCTTTGGCCCGCATGGTCGGGCCACGGTTCGCTGCTTGGTTGATGGCGGTGGTCGAAGAGCGCACCAGCGATGATGTGAGCGTCTTGCGCTCTCGAAAGTCCATCGGAAAAGAGACCACGTTCGAGCGCGATCAGCACGACGAAGAGCAGGTCCTTGAGCACCTGCTTACCTTGGTCGAGCGGGTCATGGGACGCGCCTCCGAATTGGGTGTCGTTGGGCGCTTGGGCGAGGTCAAATTGCGCTACAAGGGCTTTGACACGCGCACGCATCGACGCTCGATACCTGTGGCCATGGACGACCCTTCGGTGTTCAGGAGCCTCGCTACGCGGTTGTTTGCCACGAGCCTCGAGCGCGAACGACCCGTCCGTTTGGTCGGCTTCCGCCTCGGGGATTTGGAGGACCCTCCAACGCGCCAGGTGACCCTTGAGCGGTTCAAGGCGTCCTCAAGCGAGTCGGTGCATGGACGTGAGGACGGGTCGGAAGGCCTCGAGTGAACCGGGAAGGTCCATGCCCTCGAGGGGTTGGTTCAACGCGATGCCTTGCTCCCGCTTCGTCGACCACACCAGGCTGTTGAACGTGGTCAAATCACCGGTCAACTGACGCAGCGCATCGCCTTCCTCCTGCCCTTCGCCGAGTCCATCGTCGACGTGAGCGGGGTAGGCCCTCGCGTCCACGCACGAGGTGCCGTACACGGTGGTGGTGATGTGGTGGGTGAAGAAGGGGCAGACCGGCGTGAACGCGGTCAGCGTGTCTCGAACGACGCGGTGGAGCACCCAAGCCGCCGTGGTGTCCTCGTCGTAGAGTCGCGTTTTGACCATCTCGAGCCAGTGGCTTGGGAGCACGCCCGTCAGGAAATTCTTCAGCGCTTGCGTGGCGGTGTAGATGTCCAAGGTCGCCCACGCCTCACGCGCCGTGGCCATCACCTTGTGGTGCTCAGCAAGGATCCATCGGTCTTCGGGCTCAAGATGTGAAGGAGCAACCTCGAGGTCCTCAGGCACGTCGAACTGTGAGGCGAAGCGTGCGACGTTGTAGACCTTGGTCAGCACGCCGAAGTACTTCTGCTCGATGTCCTCAGGATTGATTTGAAAATCATCGCCGACTTGGGCGTCGCAGGCCTTCCACAAGCGGAAACATTCGCTTCCAATCTTGTTGGCCTTGAGGGCCACGGAGCCGTCGGGTCCCTTGATGCGCCAGCTGCCCGTTCGGCCACCGGCTCCACACTCGATGACGGAATCCGCATCGATGCCGTTGCCAAGCGATTTCGACATTTTCCTTCCCCAAGGATCCATGCCCAAACCGTCAATCCAGACGTGTTTGAACGCGGGTCGGTCAAGGAGAAGCGCGCTCTTGAGCATGGTGTAGTACAACCACGTGCGCACAATCTCCTTCCCTTGCGGTCGCAGTGCGGTCGGGAAACACCGCTCGAAACGGTCGTCGTCCTCGAGCAGGCCGCTGACGAAGAGGTTGGAATTCGAGGAATCCATCCACGTGTCGAACACCTTCTCCTCACCAACGACGTCACTGAGTTCAGAAGCGAGGTCGTCCCAGGTGCCGAGGAAGGTTCGGTCGTTTCGGTCGAGGACACGGCTTCCAGAAGGTGGGTCCTCGCGCCAGGGTTGCACGTAGGTTCCCTTCGGTGGGACGATGACCTTCGTCCCCGAATCCGCATACCAGACAGGAATTTCGGTGTGGTACCACCGGCGTCGGGAAATGGGCCAGTCGATGGAGATGTTGTCCATCCAATCCAGCAGGAATTGACGGTTACGGGGCGGATGGAACTCCACCTCTTCGACGAGCTCCTTCAAGCGGTCTTGCATGTGCGTTTGCCGGACGTACCATTCCTTCAGCAGGATGATTTCAACAGGGTTCTTGCCGCGCTCAGAAACGGGAACTTCCTGGTCTTTCTCGACCACGTTGGCGATGTTCCCGGTCGATTCCAAGTGCTCGATGGCGGCCGCACGGGCCTCGAGCACCGTCATGCCGGCGAGCGGCCCAGCGAGGGCGGTCATGCGACCTTCAAGGTCGATGGCTTGGAAGGGGTCCAGTCCCAACTCCCGGAAGACAGCGACGTCGTTTTGGTCGCCAAAAGAGCAGACCATCAGGACACCTGAACCGAACTCCATCTTCACCGAGGGGTGCGTGCGCACTTCGACCACGGCCTCACGACCGTCTGTCGGCATGGGCAGGGCGAGGGTTTGACCGACGAGGTTGCGGTACCGGTCATCGTCAGGGTGAACCACGACCACACCGCACGCACAGATCATCTCTGGTCGGGTGGTCGAGATGACCACTTCTTCCCCGTCTTTTGTGTGCCAGCGGACGTCCACTAACTTGGTTTTGCGCGTGACCCGCTCAACTTCGGCATCGGCGATGGTCGTGCCTTCAACCGGGTCGTAGATGTTCGGGCGAAGGTCCTCGATCACGGCACCTTGTTCGAACAAATCGATGAAAATGGCCTGCGTGACGCTGCGGTAATCTGGGGCATCGGTGAGGTACTCTCGGTCAAAATCACAGGACAAGCCAACGCGCTTCGCTGTGGTTCGCATGGCTTGCGTGAAGGTTTCAATGGTCGAGGCGCACAAGTCCAGGAACTCGCCGCGGTCGTACGTTCGCATCTTGCGTTTCGTGTTCTTTTCCACGGTGAATTCGATGTTAATCCCGTTGCGGTCGACGCCCCACGGGAAGTAGACTTCCTTGCCAAGCAGGCGTTGGCTCCTCGCGATGACGTCAATCATGGAGTATTGCGCGACAGCACCGATGTGCCACGTGCCTGAGGGGTAGGGCGGCGGGGTGTCGATGACGAAAGGCTCGCGTTCGCTTTGGGGGTTGAAGGCATACCTCGCATTGTAGGCATCTGGGTCGCTGTAATGCTCTTCTTGGATGCGCTTTTCCAAGTCGATGCTCCACCGCTTCTCGTTGAGTCGTGGGGTGGGCATCGCGGTCACCTTGCCCAGAGGGCGGTGTGGCCTCGGGTCGCATCTCTTCAAGCCATCCCATCCCATCGGTGTTTGCCGTGAACGGACACGCACCGGCAACAGACTTTCAAACGGCGTGCGCGGACCAACAACCGGATGGGCAAGGACGAAGGGTTGACCGGCGGCGAAGCCGCCTCGGAAGGTCGGCTTTCCGCCTTGCGTCGTGCAGGCCGCGCTTCGATGTCCCGACGGGCTTCAGAAGTCAGCGGTGCGGTCAAGAATTTCGATGCGAAGTCCGCGGTTGACGCCATGTTGGAGGCCCCCTCGAGCCTTCGTCGCGAATGGCAACGCACCGGCGCGATTGGGGCCATCACTCGATTCCCGCTGCTGACCGTCCTCGCTTTCTTCGCCATGACCCTGTTCTTCGTTTCGCATTCGGGTTTCCTTGACAACACCGGGCTGGATCGAGATCCAGACAACCCCGCGCTCAACGTCAACGGGGACATGGAGGTGTACTTGCCAGACGGGTCCGACGTCAGTGCGCTCATCGCGAAAGTTGAGGAAGACTGGACCACCGACGTGATGGTCATCTACATCGAGTCGAACAAAAACAACATCACCGATCAACGGATCCTCCAGGAGATCAGTTACGTCGAAGAGACCCTGAATCCCTACATTTCAGACGACGAACTCGACGACGTGATCTACATCCTGTCCCTCTCGACGGTCATCAAAGAGGTCAATTCCAGTGCGCCTCGTGTCCGCACGGCCCTCATCGAGGAACTTGGCGAGTCTGCATGCCCGCCAGACACGGACGATTGCGCCAGCAGAACCGCCGCGCAGGCCTTGAACGAAATCCTTGCATCAACCGACGTCGGTGCACGCGCCATTCCGACGCAGGGCACCATCGATCTCATCGTGCGTGAAATGTACGAAGACGATGGATCACCGACGCCTGGCTTGGACAAACTCGCACGTAACACCAACCCGTGCACCCTTGCAGGCGGGCAGTGCGACAACGACGAGGATTCGCTCCTCGACCGTGCCGTGATGGCCATCGCGGTCACCGAGAACAAACCTGCAAAGCAAATCATTGAGGAAACCCAAGGTCAGTTGGACGAGATTTCGACGAAAAATCGCCCTTGCCTGTACGACGAAAACGGGGATCCGAACGCAGAAGCAGGACTGTGCACATGGGATGATTTGGGGCTGAACATGACCCTGACCGGGCCCGTTCCCATCACCAACGCGGTCACTGAGTTTTCCTTCCAGCTCTTTTGGGACATCTTCCCGATGGCCGTCGTCCTTGTCGCCCTTGGCTTGTTTGTCTTCCACTGCGATTTGCTTCAGACTGGACTGACCGGCATCCGCCCCTTGCAGGGCATCAAGGTGGTCAGCATTGCAGGTCTACCGACCTTGTGTGCCGTCTTTTGGACGATGGGCATCTTAGGTTGGACGAATTTTGAGGTGACCATGACCGTCATTATTGTCGGGCCGATTTTGCTCGCGCTTGGTGTTTCGTACGGTCTTCACATCACCAACCGTTACGCGGAGGAGACAGGGACGAAGCAAGAGAAGATTCGTGCGGCCATGTCCTCTACCGGTCGGGCCGTCTTCCTGTCTGCCGTGACCACCGTGATCGGCTTCGTGTCGCTTGTTTTTACACCGATGGCGCCCATCCAAACCGTTGGCATCGCGCTGTCGGGTGGCATCGTTGTCGTGTATATCCTGACCATGTTCATGGTGCCGAACCTCACGCTTCTGCTCGATCTTGAGAAGCCCAAGCACCCACCGCTCTCCGCCTTCAACGTCGTCGTCGAAGTTCCAATCCGCCGCTCCAGTTGGGTGTTGGTGGTGTTCTTTGTGTTCATTCTCGTTTCAGCGACGGTGGGCCAAGCCAACGTCGAGGAGAACATTGACTTGCTTGGTATGGCGCCGGAGGACGAGCTTTCGGTCATCAAGATGAAACAATACAGCGACGAATTCAATGCCGGCCAAGTCGGCATGGTTTTGGTGCACGCAAACGTGACCGGGAACATCAATGACGAAGATTCGAGCAACGATGACCCGGCAGCCATCCTCGAACAAATCGAGGTGCTCGAGACCAAGATCAACGAGGTTGACAACGCCTCGGCCGTGTCGATTGTTTTCTTGATGAAAGCCACGGGAGTAGCGGTGTCCATCACGGGAGCCCCCATCGCGGAATTCATTGACGAGACTCCCGGCATCCCAGATGAAGTCAAGGAAACCGCGACCGCCTTGTTGAATCAAGAAATCATCGCGGACGCATCGTTTTGGGACGTCTTGACCAATCCGTCGCAATACAACATGCCCGGTGATCGCCAATCACAGATTTTCCTGCTGAACGTCTTCTATGCTTCCATCACCGAGGAGACCTTGCAGGTGTTCATCAACGAGAATTACGACCGGACGCTCATCCTTGTGGACATGCCCTTCATTCCAGTGGCGGACACCTCCGTCAGCGTCGATGAAATCAACATCCAAGCGGCCGCCTTTGCCGGTCCAAAGGGCGAGTATGCAGAAGACATCACCGGCGTGGCCGCAACGGCCATTGAAGTGAACCAGTTGATCGTCGGATCCCAATGGCAGTCGCTCGGTTTCGCTGTGGTGTTGACCATCATCACGCTCGCGATTGTGTTCCGCGACGTCCGCTACTCTCTGTTGACCACCTCTCCAGTGATCGCCACGGTCGCTCTGCAGTGGTTGGTGATGTGGCAACTCGACGTTCCGCTGTCGTTGGTGACCGTGATGATTGGGTCCATTCTCGTGGGCGTCGGTGTGGACTTTTCGATCCACATCGCGAACCGCATTCGTGAACTCGGCGGTGGGATTGAAGCGATCCGCACCGCTGCGGTCGGGACCGGTATGTCGCTCGCTGAAGCGGCCACCGTCACGAGTTTAGGCATGATGACGGCCTACCAAATTCCGATTCCAGAAATCAAACCCTTCCTCACCGTGATTTTGATCTTGCTGTGGGTGGCTGCTGCAGGGGCCCTGGTGTTGCTGCCTGCCATCTTCGTGGCCTTGGAGAAGGCCGGTGTGACGACGGTGGGTGGCCACTCCGGTCTGGCGAACAAACTTGGCCTCGGTCGCAAGGCCGCTCCAGTCGAGGACGTGGTCTACGATGCCGTCATCGTGGAGCGCACCGGCGACGCGTGGTGAAGCGAGGATTCAATGACCGTGGGGGCTCCCCGCCAACCATGAGATCCCTCTGGCTCATGAAGTCCGAGCCCCACGTCTATTCCTACGAGGACCTCGTGGCTGACGGCAGGACGCACTGGGACGGGGTGCGGAATTACCAGGCAAGGAACATGATGCGCGACCAGATGAAGGTCGGCGATCTCGTGCTCTATTACCACTCCAACACCAAGCCTCCGCACGTCGCAGGGCTTGCGCGGGTGGTTCGTGAGGGCTATCCAGACCACACCGCATTGGATCCGAATTCCAAGTACTTCGACGCGAAAGCCACCGCTGAAAACCCACGTTGGAGCATGGTGGACCTCGCACCCGTGGCGGCTTGTCCGGAGGTTGTGTCTCTGGAGGCCATCAAGTCTGACCCGGCCTTCGAGGGGATGCTTCTGATCCGCCGCGGTCAACGTTTGTCGATCCAACCCGTGGAAGAACACCACTTCCGGCGTGTGCTCTCGCTGGCTGGATTTGACGTGGATGCCATGATGGAGGCATGAACATGGCGCACGATGAGGTTCGTGCTGCGGCCAGGGCCTTGTCCATCGAGTACGCCATTCGTGACGTCGTGGTTCCGGCCACGGCCCTCGAAGCCGAAGGCCATGAGATCATCAAACTGAACATCGGCGACCCCATCGCCTACCCCGGCCTTCCGACCCCTCAACACATGGTTGACGCCTATGTTGAGGCCGTTCAGCGCGGGAACAACGGATACTCGCCGTCGTACGGCCTTCCCGCGCTGCGCGAAGCGGTGGCCGAAGAGGAACGGAGCAAAGGTTGGCCCGCAAGGCCTGACGACATTTACGTCTGCCACGGCGTGACGGAAGCGCTGCAGTTGCTCTTTGCAGCGGTGCTCGAAGAGGGCGATGTCGTGCTGGCGCCCGGTCCGCATTATCCTCCATACATGGCGTATCCCCAGATGTACGGTGCGACGACAATCGAATACCGTCTGGATTCCAATGACGGTTGGAAGGTTGATCTTGCAGATCTCGAGGCAAAGATGAGCGAGCACGTCCGATTTGTGGTGCTCATCAACCCGAACAACCCGACAGGAAATGTGGCCACGCCAGATGAGGTGGACGCCATGCTTCGTATCGTCAAGGCTTGGCCTCAGTGCATGATCATCGCCGACGAGATTTACGACGGATTGGACTTCACGGGCCATCATGTCTCTGTCGCGAGCCGTTCAAGCGACGTCCCGGTCGTGACCCTCAACGGCGTGTCAAAGGTCTTCTTTGCGCCAGGTTGGCGCATCGGTTGGTTCGGTCTTCACGACCCTTCCGGGACCATGGGTCAGGTTCGGGAGGCGCTTGAGCGCCTGCTTCGTTCACGGCTTTGCGCATCGACGCCAGCCCAACACGGCTATTTGGCGGGACTCACCGGAGACCGTGCCTGGTTGGGTCCTTACCTCGAGCGGGTCCAAGCACAACGGCAGAGGTGCTTGGATCGCATTGCCACCATCGACGGTCTTGAGGTTGAGGCGCCAGGTGGAGCGTTCTACATGTTCATTCGCTTGACCGATGATGCTTGGGCCAACAACGACAAGCAGTTCGTGTTGGATTTGCTCCACGAAGAACACGTCTTGTTGGTGCACGGAAGTGGATTCAGTCCTGACCGAGGCCAAGGCCATGTGCGGTTGGTGTACTTGGCCGACGTTGCAGTCTTGGACGAAGCTTTTGACCGCATCGAACGCTTCCTCATCCGGCATCGAAACGGGACCAAGTTGGAGATGGATTCTTGAGCAGGTCCTGACCCCATGCGGCCATGAACCGTGCTCTAGCAATCATGCTGGGCGTGGTTTGGCTCGTCCCTGCGGCAGCGGCCCAAGTGGTCATTGTTCAGCCGAGTGAGCCAAGCGCGGAACTCGCCATTCCCTTCAGCATCGCCATTGTCGCGGCGCTGTTGCTGTGGCGTTGGTTCGTGCCGCGACAACTTGCATCGCTCCAAGTGGCCTTTGAAATCGACGATGATTTGTACGAAGTTCACAGGATTTCAAAGACGGTGGGGGAAGCCCGTGAGCTCCTCAGTGAACGTTCCGTCAGTCGGGGAGCGATCCTCTACCTGATGGGCATGACCGGAATTTTGCTCCTCATTGCGGAGCTGATGTTCGATCCGAACACCTTCTATCTGCCGAATCTGTACATCATCGCGCTGCTCGTCGGCTTGCCCATCATCGTATCGCCTTGGGAGACCCTCAACGCACAACTCATCGGTGTTGGAACCTCCAAGGTGAAAGCGGGCTTTGCTTCGAGGTTGAGTCGGATTACCACCCTGCCTCTCCTGTTGGCGGCTTTGGTGGGCACGGTGTTTCTCGGCCTTCAACTCGAGGGCACGCTCACGCCTGAGTGGATCGCCATTTCTCTGCTGGTCTTCATGGGTCCGACCATCATCGCCTACGGTCGAATCATGGGGGCGTCGTGGAACGTGTTGTTGCTCAACAAGTGGAGGTCCTTCCGAGGCCAAACCACGCCGATTGACCCTGAACAGCCACGCTTCGTGAATCGCTTGGTCGCGATCATCCTCGTCCTGTTTCTGTTCACCATGCCTTTGACGGCCTTGAACGGCATCGTCACGGTGATTTACGTCGTTTCCGTGGAGCCCACGAACACGGAGGCCATGCTCAACTACGGGGGCATCATTGGTTATTCCATCTACTCCAACATCGATCTCATCATGGAAATCGTCGGCCAGTTGGAGGTCCTGAAGAGCCTCCCGCAGGTTCTTTCCTTGTACCTCTCGCTCAACGTCGCCATCGTGGGTTTGGCCTTCATTTTCGAACTCACGAGGAACCTGCTCCTCGGTGGACAGTCGTTTGGCGGGTCGTTCGGTGTGCAGTTGGCTCCACCGCGTGACATCCGGAGCGAGGTTGGCGTGCGTGGGAAACTCGTGGCGTTTTGCTTTGCTGGCTTCTCGGGCTACACCGTGCTTCTGTTGCTGCTTGTGTGCTACAAGGAATTTGGTGACGTGATGCCATACACCGATTGGCTGGCCGCGCAGGCCTTTGACGAAGAAATGCGTCTGCTGACCACGTGGATGTTCATCGCGGTTGGTCAGGCCATTTTCATGCTCACGTGGCTCGCCTCCATCAGCCAGTTCGGTCGTCTCCGAGGCCTTCGTTTCGACATCGATCCAGATCAACGAAGGGACGGTGCGGTCATGCTCACCGAAGGCAACAACCTTCGGATGATGATCGACAAGGCGGCTCAGAACGATGATTTGGACATGCTGCGCCGCCTGCAGTCTGCTGAATTCACGGACGATGAAGCCCTGATTCGTCACGAGAAGGCACGCGCGAAGATGTGGGAACTGGCCCTTCGAGGTCTTTGGCCTCAAGCCTCAGAAGAGGCGAAAAAGGTGCTTGCACAATCAGGTGGAGACGATGATGAGTCTCGCCTGCTCCTGGCCGCTTCCTACCTCGCCAGCCGTCGTTTGGACGCAGCGCGTGAGGCACTGTACGGCCTTGAGCAACCGGAAGGATATGACGAACCTGAGTTGATTTCGTTCTTGTGCGAATGGCTGGACCCTTGGCACGGTCGCGTGGACGAGGATGACCTGTGGGATTGGGAGAACAACTCCACCATTGACCACCTCCAGGACATCATGAAGATGCTCGAATCGTGGGACCCAAATCCAGACACCATGAACCGGCATGACGACCGCTTGTCGCGCATCGGTCGCATCTCACGTGTGGCCCTGCTGCGAGCCCAGCGTCGCCACAAGGAGGCACTCGAACTCGCCCTTGACTGCGTTCGAGCTGATCCAACAGGCGTACGTCCACGGGTTGCAGTTGCCCTTTGCCTCGTGGATCAAGGCCGCTGGCATGAGGCCAGAACCGTGCTTGATGAGTTGAACGCAAGCGATCCAAGCGACCCGCGTGTGAAGAGCCTCATGGCGCTCATGGGACACCATCCCGACATGGACGAATTTGAAGTGGCGATGGCCATGGAGCCTCGGGCAAAAGGACGGAATTACCTCGACGAAGCCCCCATCAACCCCATGGCAGGGGCCCTCATCAGGGGAGGTTTGGATGAGGCCTTGACCGCCAACGCCCTCATCGTCGCCCACGAAGCGGTCAGGCGGGCGGTCGCCCCAGGTCACCGAACCTCGGCGCTCACGTACCTGATTCACCTTGGGCTTGTTCTCCCCCTCTGGGGCATGGGAGCCGCCTATCTGGCCACCTTGCGAGGAACCACCGTCGGTTTGGGTGCGGCCTTGGCGTTCGGAGGCTTGCATGTGATGTACATCCGGCTGCTCCAACAGCAACGCCACGTGGTGAAGCAGCGGGACCAGCGCATGATGATTGAACTCGGTCGACGGTTGAAGCGAAAGAAGGCCGTTCCAACGGACACCAACACACCGATTGGGACCCATCTCATCTTGACGGGTCTTTTGCTGACCGTCAACGGTGTCGTGCTTGACATTGGTTTGCCGGCTTGGTTGACGGCCAGAAACGAAGAGGTCTCGGACCGTTCCCTCCAAGCCCGCCTCAAGCGAAGGGCAGCAAAGATGGAACGGGCAAAATCCCCTCGGACCAAGCCGCTTGGCCGTGGATGGTGGCTCAAGCGAGAGGATCCGACCGACGGCGGCCCTGCCCTTGACGCGCTGATTGGGCCATCCGCCTACAGGGGTCGCGCAGCGGCCGAGGGTCTGAAGCAGAAACTCGGCGGCAGCGTCAGCGGTGGGCCACCTCGTCGTCTCTCGGTTTCCGACTTGGACATGGCCGGTCGAGGTGCGCCGATGAACACCCGGAGGTCTGAGCGATTTTCGGGCGTGGGCAGGCCTCGATGAAGCGACTCTGAACGTGGCGCTGTGCGACGATTTCCGTCGAACAAATCACGTGAAGTTCTATAACCGGCGCGAGGGACCGGAAAAACCGGGGTCTTAGCCATGGCCATGAATCACAACCAGATGGCATACGTCGCCATCATCACGACGCTCATTTTCGGCTCGTTGTTCGTTGGAATCAGCGGATTCTGGCAAACCAACGAACGCATCGGCGACTTCGAAAGCGCTGCCGAAGAGGACATCTACGGTGAAGGCACTGAGTCTGCTGAGACCTTGGACTCCGACGGCGATGGACTTCCGGACACGCTCGAACAAACCCAATACGGGACGCTCATCAACGACCCGGACACCGACGGTGACGGCATGTCGGACGGCTGGGAAGTCGCTCACGGCCTGAACCCCCTCGACAACGGTGAATCCGATGACGTGACGCTTGATCCGAGCGAAGCGGACACGGAAGACGCCACGAAGAAGAACGAAACTGATGCCTGGCCAGACCCCAACCAAGGCCCGAACGGTGACCCCGATCGGGACGGTTTGACCAACACCGTCGAGCAGGACCTGGGCACCGATCCTCAGCGTGCGGACACCGACAACGACGGCTTGAACGACCGTTGGGAGTCGCTCTACTCAACGGTCGTGACCACGGTCGGCGGCGACGTGACGCTGTTCGATCCCCTCCGTGGAAATTGGGACTGCCTCCTCCTTGACGCAGGCACAGAGCAGGCTTTGGAGGACTACTACGACGACGCCAACGAGGAAGATCCCGCCAACCCCAGCTGGGACGACTTGGCCAACTCCGAGGGCAAGCATTCCTGCGACAGCGTGCTCGACACGGACGAGGACGGCCTGCCCAACTGGTTGGAGGAACAATACGGAACGGACCCCACGTCTCGGGACTCCGACCAGGACCTCATTGACGACATCGTCGAGGTCTCCACTCAACTCGTGAACATCTTCGTCGGAACCGGCGAAGAGTGCAACGTTGCCCTCGTCCAATCCATCGACAGGGTGGCTCCGTTCCAGACCAAGGAGGATGCATGGTTCCTCGGCGACATGGACGGTGACGGCTTGCTCAACGGTCCATCGGACTGGGACACAGACGGTGACGGCATGCCGGACGGTTTCGAGTACTGCTACTCTCACCTCACCGACCTTAGCGACGAGATTGCGGTCAATCAAGGCCTTGACAGCTCCATGCTCCTTGACCCGGCCAACGCCTCCGATGCATACGGTGACTGGGACGAAGACGGGTTGAACAACCTCGAAGAATACCTCGTCGCTGAATCCTTCGGACCGAGCAACTTTACCTCCCCGTGGCGCATTGATACCGACTTGGATCAAATGCCCGACGGCTGGGAATCGAGCAATGGTCTCCACCCACGTGACGGTACCAACGGCGATGAAGACCCTGACCGAGACGGTTGGGACGCTGACGGTGACGGCGCGGTCGTCTACGCAGAGCTGGTCAACAGCGTGACGGTCATTGGTGTCGATGTGGAACTGGACGACTGGGTCATTGCGAATCAAACCGTTGCGCGCGGGCAAATCACCCTCGCTGGCGGCAACAAGCAAACCGTTTCGCTTGGCTCACCCGTTGACGGCTACGTCTACGACATTCACGTTGCGGTCGGCGATGTGATCGAATCCCGGCTTGACGTCTGGATGGACATCGTCGAACCTGAGGAGCAATTCACCAACCTGATGGAATACAACGCGCGTGACCGCGACGGCGACGGTTTGGCCGACGGACGTTCAACCGACCCATTGGTCGCCGATACAGACGGCGACGGTCTCCGCGATGGCATCGAAGTCATGGGTTGGGAGATCCTTGTCGTCAACGTCGGAGTCCAGCGCATCATGGTGACCAGCGATCCCGGTCTCTACGACACCGACGCCGATGGCCTGTCTGACTTCATTGAATTCAGTGAACTGTGCGACACCGGTTCCAACGCCTCGAACCCCGACACGGACGGTGACGGTCTTGGTGATCAGGCCGAGGCTCTTTCTGGATTCACGTGGGAAGGCGAGTCTTACTTTACCGACGCGTGTATGTTCGATACCGACAACGACGGTCTGGAAGACGGCGAGGAAGTCATCGCAGGTCAGGACAACTTCCTGACCCACGCCAACAACTCTGACACCGACGATGACGGCTTGAAAGACGGCAATGAGGTCCTCTTCGTGCCTCGTCCCTTCCAAAAGGCCACGAACCCACTCATCAACGACACCGACGCCGACGGCATGCTCGACGGTTGGGAGATGCAGGTCAAGTCGGCCGAAGACAACACGAACTCGCACAGCCTCTGGGTCGCTGCAAGCTCATGGTCAAGGCCCGGATGTGAATCCACCCAGACCAACAACTGCCTGATGGAGCCTGGTGGCTACGTGTGGCAGAATTTCCTTGGTGGCTTTGTGCTCGAGGCCAAGTACGAGGTGTGGGAGATGAACCTCAGCGGTTTCACCGTGCCTGCCAACCCGTTGTGTGATGGATGCTCCGGTCGCTGGGCCCTCGACCCCTCGCTCGACTCTCTGGCCGATGCGAATTATGACGTCGACAACGATTCGCTGATGAACTCCGCAGAGGCTCCGGACCGCTGGAACACCAACCCCGTGGACGACGACACGGATCAAGACATGTTGCCCGACGGCTGGGAGGTGCTCTACAGTCAACTCGCGCTTGAGCGCGGTCTTGTCGACAACCTGTCGATCGCTTCTTCAGGCGCTCGTGGCGTGATGGACCCCTCGATGGAAGACAGCGACCTCGACGGTATTCCTGACGGACAGGAGGACCCTGACCGTGACGGACTGAACCGCAGCGGTTTGGTCAAGAAATACTGTCCTGGCTATGAGGATCCCACCAACAGCCAGTGTCACATCAACCCCGACACCCCCGATGGCGTTCGTTTCTACGACAACCTGGAGAATTACACGAATTTCGAGGAATTCCAAAACGGCACGGATCCGGTCACGAACGACACCGACGGTGACGAATGGAACGACGGACCGGAGGTCTACTACCAGGACCACGACGACGACGGGATGGCAACGGGCTGGGAATACCACTTCGAATTCGATCCTTACGACGCAGCAGACCGCATGGTGGACACCGACGGTGACGGTCACGTCAACTATTGTGAATACAAGTGGGACACGAACCCAAGGAACCCCTTGTCGTTCCCCGGTCAGGGTCAATTGTGCGACCCGTTCGCTGAGTGAGCAGGCGGCGTCATGATGGTCCATCCTCGGGTCATCGTGCTCATTGCCGTTCTTCTCTTGCCTTGTGTTCCAGTTGCCGCCGCGGATGGGGCAACGGATGAAGCGTTCGTGTTCAACCACGACCACGGAGAGACCCATCCTGACGGATCGGTCGAATTGACGGGTTCGTCAACGCTGCCGCTCAACGACCTCACGTGGGAACTCATCGATGCATCAACAGGCGCCGCTTTGCTCACCGGGACCTACTTGGACAGCGTTGCACCAAACGCCGACGGTTCGTGGTCGTGGTCGCACAACCTTTCCTTGGTCGACTCAGGGTGCTCCTGCAGGTTCGTGGTGAACCTTGGTGCTCCTGACCTACAGCGGCATGAACTGGTGGTGTTCCTCGGTAGCGGCATGTCGTGGTCACCCGTTTGGCTGACGCAGCCCATCGGTGACGTGGTGTTCACGGATGCGGACAACCGCACCGTGGACCTCCCAATCGTTTTGGCCCCCGGTCGTGAAAACGGTTCGGTGCTGGAGGTGGAGCGCTGTCCCGCGAGCAGCACCGGAGTGTGCAAGTCACCTCCAACGCTTGCGACCTTTCCACTCGTCACCGATGGCTTGTCCACGACGGTCGTCCTGAACCCGCTCGACTGGAGCCCCGAAGGGCACTGGTCTGTGCCATCCATGGTGGTGATCGACAACGTGCTTGCACGTTCCGATTCGGTGCAATGGCATGTCTTGCATGACTTGACCCCGCCTGAAGTGTCCATTGAATCGGCATCCAGCGCCAACGAATCAGACCTCGTCTTGGTGGTGGTCAACGCAACAGACAGCACCAGTGACCTCGTTGAATTGGTGGATCTTCGGGCCACGTCGCCCGACGGCCGTGTGACCGTGTTGGATGCAGCTGTGAACGATTCAGAATTTACCGTTCAGCCCGACAGCTCGGGATCTTGGACCGTTCACGTCACCGTTCGCGATGGTGCGGGGTTGTCCCAAACGGCCAGCCATGTGATGCAGGTTTCCAATCTCCCTCCCGTGGCTGGCGTCAGGCTGAACGGGGCAATGGTCGAAAATGGAGATGCCTTCCAGGTGAAACTTGGGCAGCCTTTGCTCCTCGATGCCTCCACGTCAAGCGATACGGCCAGCGATGTCCTGGACCTCAACCACGTCTGGTGGATTGGCGACGACGTGCGGTTGTCTGGCGTCGAGCGTCTGACCGAGGACCGCTTCCAGAAAACCGGCACCTTCGACGTCCGCATGGAGGTTGTCGATGACGACGGCGCTGCGTCTGAACTCGTGTTCACGCTTGAAGTCGTGGACCCCGCTGCACCACTCGGAGATGCGGTGGTCGTTGGGCCTGTTGTCATCTTGCTCATCGGCGTGGCCCTCGTGGGTGTCTTCCTCTTCCGCCAAAGAAAGGACAGCACGAGCATCCCCACGTGGCCAGGTGAGGGTGAAACCTGAACATGCGTGCAACGCTTGATATCATGTCGGCCCCTGCTCTCATCATGTTCAACGGGGTCTTCGACGACCTGCCCGCCGCACCGGACGCGTTCACCAACGCAGAGGTCCGGGCCCGGCAAGCAAGGTTGACCTCTGGGTTGTCGACGGATACCCTCATTCTGCTCCCTGCGCCCCATGAGTCCACCCGATCGAACGACGTCCATTACCGCTACAGGTCCTCATCCGATCTGATGTACCTGACCGATTGGTCTGAACCGGAATCCATGGGGTACGCGTACCACGATGGAAGTGCTTGGGTCTGGGGCCTCTGCGTCCAACCGAAGGATACCCTCAAGGAAATCTGGGAGGGGCGACGCCTCGGCACCGAAGGCGTCCTCGCGCTCGGGATGGTCGACCGCACCCACAGCATACACGAACGCGACGGTGTGGTCCGCGACTTGCTTCAACACACCAGCCGTGTTCTCCTCAGGCAAGGCATCGATGCTTCGCTGGACGAGTTGGTTCGCGTCGCAATGACGGAGCGCTCACGCCCACGCCAGCAGTTCGGAACCGGTCCAGTGGTCCTCGAAGACCCGAGCGCCCGCATTGCCGAACTCCGCCTCAGGAAATCGAACGAGGAAGTGGCCATGATGCGTCATGCTGCCGAGATTTCTGCCCGCGCTCACGTCGCTGCCATGAAGCTGCCTTCGGCGGGGCTTAACGAACGCCACATCCAAGCGGCGATTGAAGGCGGTTTTGTTTATGGCGGTGGCGACGGTTGGGCGTACCCTTCCATCGTCGGTTCGGGCGTGAACGCCACCATCCTTCACTACACCGTGAACAATGCCCCTTGCAACGTCGGTGACGTGGTGTTGATCGATGCTGGGACAGAATATCGCGGCTACGCCTCCGACATCACCCGCTCATGGCCCGTCGGTGGTCAGTTTTCAGAAGCTCAACGTGAACTGTACACGGTCGTTCTTGACGCACAAAAGGCTGCGATAGACGTATGCCGCGTAGGACAACCCTACAACGCTCCCCACGATACCGCACGTCGCGTTCTCGCCGAAGGGCTCATCCAACTTGGTGTCATCAAGCAAAGCCTGGATGAGGCACTCGACCCAGAAACAGGTGAACTACGCTGGTGGTACATGCACAACACTGGACATTGGCTGGGGCTTGATGTCCATGATGTCGGCGTGTACCGGCCCAACGGCGAACCACGCCTCCTGGAGCCCGGCATGGTGCTCACGGTGGAACCGGGTTTGTACTTCGCTGCATGGCGGCCTGACGTGTCGTGCCCGCCCCGCTATGCCGACATTGGCATCAGGATCGAAGACGACGTCCTGGTGACCGAGGCCGGTCCTGTGGTGCTCTCAGACGCATGTCCAAAGGAGTTGGCTGACCTCGAGGGCATTGTCGGAGCGTGACGTTGTGTGGTCGGCCATTCTCGAGCGTCAGGCGCAGTGGACGCCTGAGGATCCCACGGCCGTGCGCTTGTCGCCAGAGGACGCTGTGATCCTGTACGAAACAGCGCCGCTTCATGCGCTGATGAGTTCGGCTCTGCTTCGACGGCAGCAACAGGTTCCCGGTGGCGAGGTCACGTACCTCATTGACAGGAACGTGAATTACACCAATGCATGCACCATCAACTGCCAGTTTTGTTCCTTCTACCGGCCCATCGGTCATGATGAAGTCTACACGCAGACCATCGACGAAATCTCACAACGGTTGTCAGAGTTGGAGGCCATCGGTGGTGTTCGCGTGCTCATGCAGGGCGGCGTGAATCCCGACCTGCCCTTTTCGTGGTACACCAATGTCCTCCGGGAACTCCGTGTTCGTCACCCCTCCATCGACCTTGATTGCTTTAGCCCAATCGAGATTCAAGGGATGTCTGACATCACTGGATTGAGTACCCTCGACGTCCTTCATGCGCTGAAGGACGCGGGGATGCACGGCTTGCCGGGTGGTGGCGCTGAGATGCTTGTGGAAGGGGTACGTCGCGATGTTTCGCCAAAGAAGGGTGGGCCAGAACAATGGATTCGAATCATGCGTGAAGCGCAGTCCCTCGACCTCATCACCAGCGCCACCAACGTGTTTGGATTCGGCGAGGGCGCCTTGGAGCGGGTTGAGCACCTTGTCCGCGTGCGTGACATGCAGGATGAGGCCATCGCGCGTGGTGAGCGCCCGTTTACGTCGTTCATCGCCTGGCCGGTCCAACTTGAGACGAATTCCTTCGGTCGACGGAACCGAGGACAAAACCGTGTGGAACTTGGTGCTGGACCGTCGGAATACCTTCGTCACGTGGCCGTCGCTCGTCTCATGCTCGACGTGGTCGATCACATCCAAGCGTCGTGGCCTACGATGGGGGTCGATGTGGCGCAGATGGCCCTCCTCGGTGGGGCGGACGACATCGGTTCCACCATGATGGAAGAAAACGTCGTCTCTGCATCAGGCACCTCCAAAATCTCGGCCAGCGAACGTGAGCTCCAACGCTTGATCCGACGTGCTGGGCTGACGCCTCGCCGTCGGAACAGCCGATACGAGTTGCTCGATACCCCACACGGTGACAGCGAGGACCTTGCGGCTCCGGTGCCTGCCCTGGCTTAGGACCGCTCGGGCAACGGCACGTCATAGACCACCCAAATTTCAGCGTGGATGTTTCGACCACCTGTGGCCGATTCCCCGGTCGGTTGATACTCTGCGCCGTTGAACAGGCCGCGGTAACTCAGCGTTTCTGTCGCGCCAGGCGTGACCCAATCCGTGATGTCATAGGTCCATTGCTTCACGTCCTGACCCGCACACCATCCCGCTCGTCCATAGGGCCACGAGCCAAATTGGTTGGCCACGACGCCTCGCGGGACTTCCTGCTCGCACCCTGTGTTGCTGTACACGATAGGATGCCATTCGTACGCCGTGTTGCTACCAATGGTGAAATGGTGCTCATGATCACAGAACTCGGCACAATTGGCATCGTCCTTCTGGAAGCCGTGACCTGTGATGGTGGCAACGATACGGACCCGCGAGGCGTCCGCTGGAACGGTGAGGGTTCGTTCCCTTTCGTAGAGGGCTGGGTCGTTGTAACTCCCGTTGAACTGGCCTCCAGTGAAGGCGAAGGTCGCTGAAGAGGGGCGATGGTCGACGGTGCTCTCGCCCCACCTCGAAAAGAGCAAGGTGATGGTCAAGCTCCCTCCGTTTGCGCCTCGGTAGGTGAACCGACGGTCTTCGCCGTCATCGAGCATGAACAGGTAAGGTGAGAGGTCCGTTAACCAACGTCCTTCTCGGCCATAGGTGGTGATCCACCGCGCAAATTCTGTACCACATTTGGACGCGTTATCACGATCACAAATGCGGAGGTTTGCCTCGTAATCCCACTCGTGGCATCCCGCATAGCCTCCCGAAGAGGTCTGGTAACGGTCGCGCCGTTCAGAGCATGCGTGCTCGTGAAACATTTCGAGGGTGTCATAGGTCGCCAGATCGTGGTTGAGGTCGAAGGTCGCGTTCATGGCGGTCGTGAAGCCTCCGCCCCAGCCACCTTGATGCTGATCTTCAAACATCAAATCGACCGCTTCAACGGCTGGATCTGAGCGTCGAATTTCCACCGGGTGCTCTGCATGCCACATCCATGCCTCATGGGACATGTGCTGTGGGTCGTAGGTGGTGCTGGAAGTCCCCCAAGTGTACGTCGAACCGGTTTGCCGCAACCGCTGGAAGCGATCAATGCCGAAGGTCGTCGGCTCGCCAAGGGCGGAGAGCGCTTCACCAAGGTCGCCGGTTGCCCCACTCAAGTCGAGATCAAGGTAGTGGATGCGGCCTTCCCATGCTTCTTCCTCATCGGCGTTGAGCCGTTGCTCAACGTCCGCCTTTCGGTCCGTGACTTGGGACCTGTAGGAGCTGTCGTATGATCCGTACACCAGATGCGTGTCGTCCGGGAGGTTCCGGGTCAGTGTCCCTGGATTCATGGTGAAGGTCGAGGCGCTCGACCCACTGCTGGTGGTTTTCATCAAAATGAACAGGTACGTGCTGTTGCCGTCCCAGAGGTCTGAGAAGGTCAGGGTTCCTGACAGGGTCGGGACAGAGAATTCACCCACGGTCTGGAATGGGCCGGACACCGTGGGTGCTCCCTGCGTGCTGGTCCAAGGCACGGGCAATTGGACCACGGCGCAACCGTGCTCATCGATGGTCCAACGTATGGGACTGGATGGACACCGGTCGTTTTGCAGATGAACCCCATCACCGTCCACGTCTTCGCAGCCCTGTGCATCGGTTGAGGTGGATGGCGGTGTGCCCGGGCAGAGGTCGGTGGCATCCACGACCCCGTCACCGTCGGTGTCGCGCTGATCGGCGGCACAACCGAACTCGTCCACGGCTGCTCCGATGGTTGATTGTGGGCAGAGGTCCAGCATGGTGCCGTTCAAATCCATGTCGTCGACGCCATCGTTGTCATCGTCCTCGTCTTCGGTGAGGTCCAAGCATCCATCCCGGTCCCAGTCTGTTGAATTATCTTGAAGCCACGCGGATTCACCCTTTGGGCACGCATCGTCAACGTCGAGGACCGTGTCGGAATCGTCGTCATCGTCTTCCTCGTTGTCGTTGCAACCGTCCAGATCCCAATCGAGTGACCGCAAGCTGATCCATCCCGTCATGCCTTGTGGACACGCATCCTCCACGTCCCGACGTCCGTCGTTGTCGTCGTCGTCATCCTCGCTTGCATCACGGCATCCATCGTTGTCATGATCCTCAAGCGTGCTTGACGTCCACCCGGGCTCCGAAAGGCATCCGTCCAAGGCATCGCTGATTCCATCGTTGTCGTCATCTTCGTCTTCATCGCGGTCCCTGCAACCGTCTCCATCGTGGTCTGTGGACGCTTTGCTCGTCCAGCCTTCCGTTTCGCCCACACCGTTCGGGCAAAGATCAAGATCGTCGTGCACGCCGTCTCCGTCGGCGTCAACCACAACCTCACTCAGGATGAGGCGAACGCTTCGTTCGTCGGTTGCCGTGTCGACAGGACCAACACATGTTGCCGTGAACACAAGAGCAGGGGGGAGGCCCTCTTCCGCCCTGTTGATGGTGAACGAGCGGGCGTCATCGAGCATGACCTCCTCGCTGTCTGATTCGGGGCCGAGGTCCATCAGCACGGTGCACGACACCGAAGCGAGATCCTGATCAGGACGGTCCCTGAGTGGGGCAACCTCGCCTTGAATCGAGATGGTGCCCTCATCCGCAACGGCGGCGACGGGGAGGACGAGGCGAATGCCTGCCTGCCCAATGTGAAGGGTCGTCTCGAGTGTGAACGGCCCTCCATCGAACAACACATCGTCCTCAGGCATCAGGTCGATGCTGACCTGAACCACCCCGGTTGACGGGGCCATGATGGCCACGACGAGCACATCGGTGCGTGAGACGGCCACGTCACGCACAACCTCTGGTACACCCATGTCGTGCGTGGTTCGCACGTCGCCGACGGCGACGCTCTCGAGGTACTGGAGCGGAATGCCTTCGACCTCGAAGATGAGAAGGTCTCCAGCAACTGGATTACGAATGGACGATGCCGAGTTGAGTTCCCAGTTCCCGGTGGCAAGCGTGGGCGTCTTTGTTTCAATGGGTTCCGGTTCGACGATCTCCTCGCCAATCCCCAAACATCCGGCCATCAGCATGGTCAGGACCAAGGTCACGGCCGTCAATGGTCTCCGCATGACCGGCAATGCGCGGCAAGGGACCTCAACGTGTCGGTGCGGGTTCTGCGTGTTCGGCACGCCCGTCGGTCAACTTGACGGTCAACTTTGGAATTGGCCCTTGTGGCCATCGGGCTCGAACTGGCGTCACGTGGAGGAGTCGGCCATGCTCTGGGTGGTCGCATGCCACGATGATTTCCCAGTGAATCCTGATGAGTGCGTCGTACATCGTGCCGGGCCATGGCCCCTCTGGTGCCTCGATCTCGACGTCGCGGCCAGCGACCGACGTCCATGCTCCCCGAGAGGCCAACCTCATCGGTCGAAGGTAGACGTCACCCGGCCAGTCGTGTCGGCCCATCGGCGATTCTTCTCCTAACCCCGTGCCGTCGCCCATCGCGGGTTCCATGCCTTCCAAGGCCGTGGTCATCCCGGGAGGAGGTTGACCGCTCGGATTTCGACTGAGGGCATTGAGGATGTGGTGCCTTCTTGGCGCCAACACGCCACATTGGAGGCTAGCAAACACGGCGTGCTCAGATGCAAGTCCGTCGATCTTGATGCGGGTCGTCCCTTCACTGTCGACGTGATCAACGTCGACCTCAAGCCGAAGCCGCTCATCCGCCATGATGTTGGTTTGCCTGCGAAGATCGCCCACGTTGACGGTCAATCGCAAAATCAGAGGCGTCAGGATCAGCGGGACAACAATCAGCCCGAGAAGGGGGTAATCAAGGAGGCCTAAGCGGACACTGTTCGTCCCGAAGGTCGGGATGTTCAGGGCGTCGAAACCCGGTGCAAGCGCGAGGTAAAGCAGCGTAAGCAGCATCACGATGGCCACGCCATCCACCATACGACGGAGCCGTCGGTGGAGAGGGCGGGGCTCGAGAAACCACCCGGTTCGCTGAGCTTTGACGACGCTGGGAAAAGGCCTCGATTCAATGGATTCGCCCTCGACGTCGCCAAGTCCACGCCGCTCGACGTACCAACCTTCTGCGGTTTCAATTCGAAAGTCCGATCCAAAGGCGCGATCGATGGGGCCAATGACAGGGTCGAGTTCGGTCGGTTTCAGCCTTCGGGGGTCGAACGGCGGATGGCGATACACCTCTTCCATGTCTTCACCTCATGCCGTTAACATGGCCCAGCCGGCCCGAAGGGCCAGCGGCCGGAAGGACGGAACCTTGCGGAGCATCTCAATTCCGAGAGGGACTGGGTGCTCGATGTCACCAAGCCTGTTGATCATCGCTGTCACCTCGGGTTGCGCAAACACCGCGACGTGCCGCTCCAGCGTGTCGTCATCGCTTTCGGTCAGGAAGAGGTTTCTGAGGGCTCTTGCGCGCGTTTGATGGCGCTTCAATTCGTCCCAAGGCCGAGCGATTTTCTTCAGCGAGGTCTCACAGAGGAGGTCGGCGTGGATGGCTTCAGCCAAGCGGTCAGCCACCATGCTGACCTGCTTGAAGCCGGGTCCGATGCCGCCTCCTGTCGTCGGCTTCGCCAAGCCAGCCGCATCGCCGAACAGCATGGCACGTTCCCGGACTGGCCGTCGGACCATGCCGCCGGGAATGGGGCCGCAATACCGTGCGACGATTTGGCAGTTCACGAACCGGTTGGCATGCCGTGATGTATGCATGAGGCCGTGCAACAGCGCTTCCGGGGATGCATGCTCAAGACGGTCAGGTGACGACCAAAGTCCAATCCGATGCGTGCCGAACCCGGTCGGAATGGCCCATGCAAAGAACCCTGGAGCAATCGATTCGCCTGTGAACATCTCGAGCCAGCGTTCGTCGGTGTTGAACCCCGTGACCTCGACTTGGTTTCCGATCATGATTTCCTTTGGCCTTCCGCTGCGTAACCAGTGACGGACACGGCTGTGGGCGCCGTCTGCGCCCACCAGCAGGCGGCAGGTGGTGGTCCCGGTGGACGCCCCTTGTTGGTGATGAACGCGCCAACCCTCGCCTTCAACCGGCAAAATTCCAGTCGCTTTCGTCGAAAGCAGCAAGCTGCTTCCAGCCTTGATGGCCTGTTGGACGACGCCCTCATCGAACCTGTTTCTGCAGACGGCACTGGTGCGGACCTCACCAGGGACGCCCACGGAGACGGAAGCCCGGTGTGGTCCGTGGATGGTGGCGCCATCGATCTCTTGCAACACGGTGTGTTGCAATCCCACTTGAGCCATGGACCAGGGATTGACCAAGCCCGCGCACTGGAAAGGTCGGCCGATGGACGCGTGCTCTTCCATCAGCAGGACATCGACGCCCCGTTCAGCAAGAACGGTGGCCAACCGTGCACCGACGGGCCCGGCTCCGACGACGATGACGTCGTGGTCCATGGTGTGATTCCGGGGGGCGTACCCCATGAAGCATACGCTTCATTCCTTCTTCGCGAAGCGGTAACGCACCTGTTGTGCTTTGTTCAGGTAGAGGATGGCAGTAAACGGATTGCCTTTCTTTGAGATGAGGTCGGAAAAGGGTCCAACTTGCCCTTCGGTGATCAACGTGGCCGCTTCCTCACGCGTCAACTCGCGCTTTGAGATTTCACGGGCGATCTGAATCTTGCATCCGGTCCCGGCTTCTTTGGGTTGGTAATGCGTTGGTGTTTCCACAATCGCGGCGTTGGTCTTGGGACAAACCGCAACGACGCCGGGGGTCACGTCAAACTTCGTTGCGTCTGCTGCGGCCTGGCGCGGCGGGAAGTCGTATTCGATTTTCTTCCCGTTCAAAACCAGATAGGCGCTGAATGGTTTTCCACGACGAGAAATGAAGCCTTCCAGCAAGGCAGATCGTCCTTCCGTCAAGATGGCTCGTGCTTCTTCGACCGTGATGGGCCGCTGGCACATTTCAGCCCGAATGCCGCGGAACGTGCACTCCTCGCTGTCGCATGCATACCCGTCGTGACCTTGTCGAACGGTGCCTGATTCGCAGACTGGACAAGCTGCGATCGGTTCATCGGTGATCTCAACGCTGCCCGCGCCGTTGCCTTTCGTGGTGACCTTCCCTGCGTCGCTCAGCGTCACCGACGCGGCGTACTCCTCGCCTGTACGGCTGAAGAATCCGTGAAGGTCGTCGATGGCCTTGGATTCGATGAGACGAGCGGCCGTGCCTCGATCGAACCATCGGCCGGAGGTGTCTTTCCAGAAGATGAAGTTGCATCCTTCATCCGCACCCAGATTGGCCACGCACTGGTAGGCCAAGGTGGTCTCGCGAACCGGCTCATTGCAGGAAGGGCAGGCAGCGATGTCCTCTTCATCCGCATACAACACAGACCTGTCGTGGTCTTTGATGCGATGCACCATGGTGGTGGTTCGCTCGATGATGTCGTTCATGTACGCGCTACGTTCGACTTCGCCCCGCTGAACCTGCAGCAAGCGGTGTTCCATCTCTCCTGTCAACTCTGGCGAGGTGATCCAATCCACACCGATTCGACGGAGCATGTCAATCAGGCGCATGCCAATCGCGGTGGCGCTGAGTTGGCCGCTGCGTGCGCGCCTGATGTAATTCCGATCGATGAGTTTCTCGATGGTTTCAGCCCTGGTGGCGGGCGTTCCAAGCCCCGTGTCCTTGAGCGCTTCTGAGAAATCGTCGTCCTCGACGTGACGACCAGCATTTTCCATGAGAGAGAGCAAACGGGCTTCCTTGAGGCGACTGGGCGGTTTGGACATCTCTTCGTGGAAGGTCACCTCATCGAGGCTTCCTTCTGCTCCATTCGAGACATTGCCCCACTGCTCAGGGATGCTTTCCTTTTTGGTTTCGATGTGGCGGAAGCCAGGATCCACGAGGTGTTCCACGCTCTTGACGAAGTCTTGGGATCCCGCCGTTGCGGTCCGCGTTTCGACCCGCCAGGTTGAGCGGTCGGACCATGAGGCAAGAAAACGCCGGGAAATCAGGTCGAACAGCTTGGCATGGTCCGCCGGCAGTGCCTCGCTTGGCAGCACGCCAGTGGGGACGATCGCGTAGTGGTCACTCACCTTCGCGTCATTGAAATTGCGGTCCGTGTTTCGAAGACCCTCAGATTGCAAACGGTTGACGTGTGTTGTGTACTCCTTGATGCCACCCAGCGTTTCGATGATCTCGTTCACCTTGTCCGTCATGTCAGAAGGCAGGTATTGGGAATCCGTACGGGGGTATGTGGTGACCTTGTACCGGTCGTAGAGGTCCTGAGCGACGCTGAGCGTCCTGCGTGAGGGCCACGACCAGAGGCTGTTGGCCACACGCTGCAAACTTGTGAGATCAAAATTGAGTGGGACGCGCTCATGCTTTGGCCGCTCCTCCACGGTGACGGTGACGGATTTGGCTGCCGCGATGTCCGCTTCGACGGCATCTTTCTCTTCCACGTCGAGGATGCGATTGGCCTTGTATTCAGGCCGGTTTTCATCCGACTTGTGATCGCGACGAATCCAGCGCGCCGACCATACCGAATCGCCAACGTGGACGTCAGCGGTGATGTTCCAGAAGGGCTCGGGCACGTAGCTGAGAATTTTCTTCTCTTCGTCAGCAATCATGGCCAGGGTAGCGGTTTGGACTCGGCCCAGGCTAATGGTGGTGCGTTCACGTCGCCCTTTCAGGAAGGTGTTCCCGACACGTGAGCCGTTCATGCCGATGATCCAATCGGCTTCGGAACGTGAACGCGCAGCGGCCCCAAGGTTGTCGTATGTCCCGCTTGGTTGGCGTCCTTCCCACGCCGTTTTGATGGCACCAGCGGTCATGGATTGAAGCCACATCCTTGACGTGGGTGCCTTGGCCTTTGTGTGCTCGATGATGCTCCTGAAAATGAGCTCACCCTCCCGGGCGGCGTCACAGGCGTTGACGATCTCGGTGACGTCTTTGGCGGAAACGCGCTTCTTGATGGCGGAGAGGACCTTCCGGTTTCGGCCACCCTTTGCCTTGTACTCGAAAGGATCCGGGACGATGGGAAGCCTGTCGATGGTCTTCCTCCAATTCTTGAATTCCGGATCATAGTCTTCCGGGAACTTCTGTTCGACGAGATGGCCGATGGCCCACGTGACAACGAGTTCGTCGCCCAACCACGCGTCGTCGGCTTTTTTTGTCGCGCCAAGCACCTTGGCGATGTCATCGGCAACGCTGGGTTTCTCCGCGATGACGATGACGGTCATGAGTGGGTCGGCCCCGTCGAGCCTACTTGAACGATGTTGTGACCTGCCGACTCCGCCAAGCCTCCTCGTCCCAATCATCTTCCAACCCGGGTCCACCGCATCCCAAGCAGCCCGGATATCCCGCCTCAAGGAGCGAGAGCGCCATGGTTGCAACGTCATGAAAACTCACGCTGAGTGCTCCTTCCGATTGGAACAACAACGTCCGTACATCATCGGATGACTCCCACGCCACGAGGGGCCATTCCTCTTCCGCGTTCCAAACCAGGGTGGTGTGCGCTGCACGGACTTCGGGAAGCATCAACTGAGCAGGGTTTGCGTCGCTGATCGCTGAGACCAAACGATGCGCTGTGTCCATGTCGTTTTCATTGACGTCCATGACCACCTTCCGCGTGCGCAGAATGCGCCGTGCAGCCTCTCTGACCGCCGGCCATCGCACGTCATCTGGGCGCATATCACCACGACAAGCCCGTAAGGCTTGAAGGATGCCCGTGGACGAGGGTGCTCATGGGTTGGCCCTACCGTACCTTCGTGCGGCCAATTCAGCGCCTCCAGTCCAGTGAAGGAGCGCATGGTCGGGCCCTGCGGATGCTCAGGATTGCCTCCGCGACGGCACCGGGACGAGCCATGCTTCGCTTGCTCTACAGGCCAAAGAAAGGCGAGGCCGTTCAGGTGTGGGGCTTGGAATTCCCAAACAGATTCGGCCTTGCTGCAGGCATGGACAAACGTGCTGAAGCCCTTCGTGGGTGGTCCAGCATCGGGTTTGGCTTCATTGAGATCGGTGGCGTGACCATGCACGCGCAAGCAGGGAACCCGAAGCCTCGCATGTTCCGGGACGACCGCTCACGCTCACTCATCAACCGGATGGGCTTCAACAACGACGGGTCTGAGGCGGTGGCTGAGCGCATCCGTCACCACATTCGCCGGAAAGGCCCGTTGCCTTGTCCAGTGCTGGCGAACCTCGGGAAATCCAAAATCACGCCAAACGAAGATGCCCTGGTGGATTACGCGACGTCGATGGAACGGTTGCATGACGTCGTTGATGGCTTCGTGGTGAATGTTTCTTCGCCGAACACACCGAACCTACGTGATCTTCAACATGAGGAGGCGTTGAAGGGATTGTTGGAGGGCCTCGCCCTCCGGTTGGACGGCTTGAACAGCGGCCACTCCACCCCCCGGCCCATGCTGGTCAAATTCGCACCGGACCTTGCCGAAGACGCCCTGCTTCGCATGGTGGATGTTGCTCGGGCTGCCGGTGCGGATGGCGTGGTGTTGACCAACACGACCGTGCAGAGGGACGCTCCAACGCATCCTGCCCAAGCCGAATTTTTGGCGGAAGCCGGGGGTCTCTCTGGAGCTCCGCTGAAAGACCGCAGCACGGCGATGATCCGCGCGGTGCATGAGCACACCAATGGGACGTGGCCCATCATCGGTGTTGGGGGCATCTCGACCGCGGCGGACGCCCGGGAGAAATTGGAGGCGGGTGCTACGCTCCTGCAGGCGTATTCGGCGTTTGTGTTCGAAGGGCCCTCCTTGGTCCGCAACGTCGTGGACGGTCTGGCAAAAACGTCGCTTTGATAGCGGGCATCTTCGACCGTAGAACATGCTGACCCGCCGGGTCAAATTGCTCCTCGTCGGGGCGGCCATCACCGTGGGCCTTTTTGCCACGCTGTTGGTTGATGCACCTGCGCCCACCATGACCGTGGACGATCTGCTCGCGGAGGCCAGGGACGGCCGTGATGTCGCTGTGCGAGGCGAGGTGTTGGACGGCAGCATCGACAACGGGACGTCGACCTTCGTTTTGGAAGGCGAGTCGACGACGCTGACCATCTCCTTCCTCGACGCGACCGTTTCCAACGGCTTGGGGGACAACCGCACCGTGTATGCCGAGGGCACCCTCAAGAAAACCGAGGGAGGTTGGGTGCTTGAAGCGACGACGATCAAGACATCTTGCCCTTCGAAGTACGAAGAAGAAACGACGACTGATTGAAATAGAGTCAGCATGACCCGCCATCGGGATAGGTGGGGGGCTCGGCGTACCCTGTACCGCACATCGTCGTTATGGCGGACCGAATGCCCCGGGGCGGCGAACCCGACCCGTGGTCTCCCGCTTGCGGACGTTGATGTCTCGCCCCCACATGACCCGGGTGCCATGAACCGTCTCCGGAGGGAGACGGGAATCGGATAACCGGGGGAACAGGTCAGGCCGGGAACGGAGCAGCCCTACCTGGGGCCATGGGTGCTGTGGGGACCCGGGATGGAGGAAGCGAGCGGACCAGGGCCATGGGGACGAGCGTCCACCCGGGGCGCGCCCACCTCACACATCGAGCAAGACATCGGCGTACCATGCCGGGCCCTGCAGTTCCGGCATGCCCTCTCCCCGTCCAGGCAATACCTCACCCGCTCCAAGAGACGACAAGGTGAGGCCGTGGCTGCTAACCGCCTTGACTTCCAAGCCGCGTTCGAGTTCGTCAGCGGCCACGTACGTGACCATGGCATGCACACCGGCATGTTCCGTGTCCCTCGTCAGTTGGATTTCTGCACTGAGCATCCATCGCCCTTGTGTTTGGGCTTGATACAGCACTTCGTCAAGCCAAGCGAGCAGGAGCACGTCATCGTCCACGCGTCCACCCTTGGTTTCCAACACCGCATTCCACTCGCCATGCATGAGGCGCGATGTTGGCGTCCCGGTCACGTCCATGGCTCCCAAAAGCCCGAGTCCGGCCTCTGCAAAAACGCGCTCTTTGGTTGGCGCCATCGCGCGTAGGCCGAGGTCTGCCGTGGTCGGCCAAATCCAGTGGCTCACGTGCTCACCGCTTCGAAATTTGCAGGTTCCAAGCGGTTTCCCTCATGCGCTCGATGAGATCGTCCCTGGTCAAAACGAACCGCTCAGTCCGATCCGCGCCGAGGATGCATTCGGAAGCGGCGTTGGCAAGGAGGGCGGTGGCTTGTACGTCCAGTCCAGTGGCCACAGCCGCGGTGATGGCCACGGCGGCCGCATCGATGAGACCAATCATCTGCTTGAGTTCAGTCAGCGTGCAATCCACATGAGCGTCTTCGCCCTCACGGCTGTAAATCGTCACTCCAGTCGAGCCTTCAAGCACAAGGAGATGACCCCAGCCATGCTCGGCGAGGAGACCATGTGCGGCTTGAGCGGGGTTGTCTGCGCCGAGCCTTCGTCGCATCAATTCCAGGCCTTGCGATTGCATCACGACCCATTCTACGCCTTGGGTGCGATGGAAGCCGGTCAGCTTCGGATCTGCGATCACGGGTACGCCTGCTGCCTTGGCGCGTTCGATCAATCGAGCAGCACCTTCGTCGGTCACCACGCCCTGTCCATAGTCAGAAAGAATGACAGCAGCGGCTCCGTCCACTTGTTCACACGCCAAGTCATACATCGCATCCAGCGCCCCGGATGGCATGGGTTCATCGGCTTCAATGTCCCACCTGAGCATCAATTGTTCATCGCGAACGAGGTTCTGGCGGGTGGCCAACAACCTCGTCTTCACAGTGGTTGTTCGGCCTTCGACGATGCTGATGGTGTCGGTGTTGACGCCTTCTTCGCTGAGGTATTCCAGGACGCTCACGCCTGCCCCGTCGTCTCCGACCACGCCGAAGAGGCACGGATTCAGTCCCAAGGACACCAAGCCGCGGGCCACGTGCGCCGCTGCTCCAACGGCCTCCTCTCGACGTGTTTCCTTGAGCACAGGGACCGGAGCTCTGGTGTTCAGGTTGTCAGCGAATCCGTGAATGTAGCGATCCATCATGATGTCGCCTACGAGAACGACGTTCGTGGACGGCAAGTTGGCGAGGGTCGCAATGATGCCGGTCAAACGGTCATGAGCATCCATTTCCGAATCCGTCATTCCCATAGTGAACGTCCTGCGCCCACATCATTTCATCATGTCGTGGAGGACCGTTGCCACGTGGGCGTTCAAGGATGCCCCAAACGGTCCGAGTTCTGTGCGTAAGGTGGTGAGCAAGGCCTCTTCGTCGTCCGTGATCACGCCGTCAGTGAGGGCCATTTCCAGGCACGACAGAAACACGGCTTCGGCGCCGTCGAGCGTTGCCGTGTCCGGCGAGGTGATGTCCTGGCTTTGTTCGGTGATCATATGGAGGTCACCCGGCGAACAACCGAGCAAACGCGCTGCGAGTTTGAGGGGAAACGCGTTCGTCTCCTTCCCTTCCTGCAGATGTTCTCGAGTAGTGGACGTGTGGAGGTCCCCAATTCGACCCGCATCAACCAGGTCCAGCACCTTCTCTGGACCATTCATCGTGTTCATGGTGGTGTTTTGGAGTGCCACACGGAGGCGCTTGATTTCCTCCTGACCCGTCGCAGAGACCACGTACACACGGAGGCGTTGGCGATGGCCATCGACGCGTTTGAGCTCAAGCGCAATCCACCCTTCTTCCACCAAACGGCGAAGGGCGCGTGGAACGTGCTTCCGCTGAATGCCGATGGCGGTTGAAATGCCCACTTGGGTTTGATGTTCGGGCGAAGAACCGCGACCTGCAGGGTCCACATGGTGGAGGTGCAAGAGCAACCGCTGGAGCACTGGAAGGCCTTCGACGGTCTCTCCCATGGTCGCATGGCTCCTTGCTGGCATAGGAATCTTCCTCCGTTTCGTCTATGTGGGTGGGCCGTCAGGCGTGGACATGGCGGGTCGTGACCTTCGACCACGCCCCCGTCCACAGCGCCCGCTCGGACATCGCCCCGAGGGTCCACGTGACCGTTGGGCTCCTCCTGTGCCGCACCAAGGAGGCTGGGCTGTCCCCGCGAAACTCGGCCAGCGCTTGTACGAAAAGAGCAAGTTGGGCCGGCTCGACGGCGATGGCAACCTCGTCCTGTCATCAGAAGAGGTGCTGTTTTGCCATTGGAACCGCCACGTTTCCCTACCATCGGAGGCGTGGCTCGAAGAGGAACTGGAGGGTGATCCGAACCTCCTCCAACGTGCTGTCATTCTTGACGTGGCTCGCTCCGGGGGGGAAATCCTCGTCATCAATGACGCTGACACGCCTCGCTGGGGCCTGCGGTGGTCCCGTCATGCAAAGCCACCTGCCCCTGCCGAAGCCGTGGCAGATTGGTCCACGGCTGCAGCAAACGTCGATTGGTCGACCCTCCTTTCGGACGCTCATCTTGACGATGCTGAAGGTCGCCTCAGTGAATGGTACATCATCGATGAGGAGTTTGATGTCACCATGTATCACGTTCACCCGGTGGCCTTCTCTGGTGCCCTCACTCCCTGGTCGCAGCTTGAGGAACAACAACGCGATGGCCTCCGCCATGCTTGGTCGGTCAAAGTCCCATGCGGAGATGGATACCGGCTCCCAATGATCGATGGCTCTTGGCCCTGGACTCAAGTGGGAACCACCCATGCCTCTGCCCGACAGCTCAACGCCGAGGAATCCGCGATCATGGCTCATTTGGTCGAGGGAACTGCCCTCACGCCAATTTCTGCAAAGGCCCAACGCCTCATGGACGCGGGTGTGATGCTTCGACCCGGCTTCAAGTACGGCTGTCGATGGCGTGCTTACGACAACGAGATTGATGTTGCTCATGCTCCATGGTTGGTCCAAACCGAAGACCAGCGGCCCGATCGATGGCAAGAGGTCTGCCTCGCCGTTCGGCTTGCCGAGGGCGTCAACAAAATCTGGGTGACGGAGGTCAACGGTCAATGGTTGGCGGTCCGTCGTGCACTCCCCGGTCGACCTGCCCAGCCTCGTCATGAGCGTCGAGCGGACGGCCCCACGGATCCATCCTGATGTCGGACGTTGGCGTCTGGTCCACGGCAGCTGGAGACGCAGTGGTCTTCACGCCCATGTTTCGCGGCCAAAGCAGGGACAATCCGACCAGCATGAAACACAAACCGAGCGCGATTTCAGGCTGGCGTATCTGGTCCAAGCCGCTGATCTCATCTTCAGCCGTAAGCGTCACTGGAATGACGGTACGGCCGCCATCGAGATCGACCAGATGGACCTCACCACGCACCAGCATTCCATCCTCGAGCAAGCCCGAAGGGTCGATGTCGAGGGCCAGGGTGACGAGATCTTGGTCCAGCGTGACACGCTTTGGTGCATCTGCCACGCGGGACAGTGGACCTTCGATGAGGACGGTATACGTGGAAGATCCGTGCCCGCTGCTCAGAAGGTCGATCAACACGGTGTCTATGTCGTTGACGGCGATTGAAGCCTCGTGTGTACCTCCTTCAGGTCTTCGATTGAGCACCGTCACAGGAATGTCAAGGTCCATGTCGGTGCCACCGCACGTCAACGTCCCGGACAATCGATCGACGACGTCACCGGTCAACGCCGATTGCGGTTCCAATTCAACGCGATGTTCACCTTCAACAAGCAAGGTCGAAGGGAAGGTGACCATGCCACCCAGATCCATTCGAAGCGAGCCTTGCAGCGTGCACGGTGCATCCATGTTGTTGAGGGTGATAAACAGCCCCTCGTTCGCAGTGATGCGAAGCCCGTAAGCGGGCACATCGAGCGAGAGGCCCTGCCCACAATTGGGGGCGCTGAATGCAACGGCCGTACCGTTCCCGTCCGTTCCTTGCACAATTTCTGCCGTCCACGGGACCTTGAGGCCTCGATGGTCGCGAATCACCACGCCTTCCGCTCCGAAGGTGTCACCGAGTTGGAACGCGTCTCCAGCACTCCCGTCGTCTTGCCCGTTCAGCAAACCGTCATCACCGTCGGCTTCGATGACCTTGAGCCAAGGTCGTCCCGGGTCCACATTGACTTCGTTTTCTTCCGGGTCTCCAGCAGCTTCGTCGAGCAAGGTGACGAGGACCCCTTGCCCTGGTAACCTGTCGTCGTAGGTGTTGCCACCTTTGAGTTCGATGAACACCCGTTGTTCTTTGGTGAGGTCAATTCGAAGCGCGTTGCCACCTTCGTGCCGGGGTGAAAGATCCAGCGTCGGCCCCAGGCATGCTCCCTCGCGTTGGACGGGGAAATCGAGGTCAACGTTCACGCTGGTGTCGAGGCCAATGCGTTCCATGGAAGCGGCCGTTGGCAAGGCGGGCCAGACGCCCGCACCGTTCCAGTTTCCTGACGCCATGATGTCCCAATCGCCGACGCCTTGCCACGTGCCGGACCAAGCCGGGTCATGAACAGGATACAGATCGATGGCACCGAGCTGATGGAGCATCTCATGCAGGATGGTACCTGTGGCTCCTGTTCCGCCTCGAAGGGTGGCCATGGCATAATGTGCAACCTCCAAACCAGATGCGACGCTGACAGGTTCCATCAGGTGAGTGAAATGGGACCAGATGCGGTCCGAACCACCCGCGCCGCTCTCTTGGCCACGGCTGGTGTGAAGCACGAGCAGGCGATCGACGGTGCCGTCATCGTCCAAATCATGCGCATGCCAATCCACATCGTCCTCGATTGCGGAGATGACTTCATCGACCAACAGACTTGGCATGAACGTGCCATCAGCTGCAAAGTCCCTGCCTGCGGCGCTGTCTGCTCCATAGAGCGTTGAAGGAGACGCTGCACGAATGACCACGGGGACGACCGTGAAATTCACGCTGTCGTCCCCGGCCATGAGGCTGAGGTAATCTGTGATCTCGCCTTCCACCAGCGTGGCCGCTTGCTCAACTCCTAGGCCTGTTGACTGGGTCGTGGCGTCATCGAAATCAACGACCACCACCAACCAATGTTCCTTGCCTTGCTGCCACGACAGGACGGCCTCTTCCTCACCACTTTGTGGCTCTGGGGTCCAGCGGTTGAACCAGCCGTCGCTCTGCGTCAGCGCTGCTCCGCCCCCCAATAGGACGAGCGCGACGAGGACCGTCAGCATCCGTTGCACGGGTCAAGGTCCCTCGCATGAGGTTTCAATGCTCCTTCACCGCGGGTCACGCTGCAACCAAAGATGATCTGGATGCAAGGTTGCCGGTCGCGGGCCATCGACAATGTGCCGGTCAAGGCCTTCCACGCAGACCTTTGTTCGCTGACGAGCAGCAGATTCAGACCATGGATCGACCAACGCAGCCAACGCAAGATCACGTTGGGCGGTCATCGAAGCCGGCTCGATGCTCGGCCTTCGATGTTCGATGGAGCGCAGGTCCAATCCACGCAAAGAGGCTCCAGTGGATTGGATGGCTTCCTTGAATTTCAGCGGCAGAGGCTCGGCCGAGCAACCCACAATGATCACATCCGAGGCTCGTCCATCTTGTACGCGTTCGAGCAAGGACGTTCGCTCCTGATAACGCACGCACAAGCCTCGTGCAACGTGATGGCCGAGGTCGGCCTCCGGTGGATGTGTTGGTGTGCCAAATGCTCCTTCGCACGCACAATCCACGACGAGGAGCCGACGTCGTGCTCCTTCTCCATCGAGTACCGTTGGAAGGCCACGAGGTGGCATGGTCCGCCAAGGGAGGAGGGGCAGCTCCAGCACGATCGCACTCATGATGGCCAACGGCCATCGGAGGTCGTGCGTCGTGGTCCATGTTGAGGTCACGATCAACAGCACGACGGGCAGCGACACGCGCCAGCGCCATGCAACGACCCTCTCTTGGTCTAAACGACCGAGGAGACCCGCCCCGAAACCTGCTCCGGCGGTTGCTCCCAACAAGGCCAGAATCCACATGATGGCAAGGGTCAATTCGACCAATGTGACGGAATCCAGGGCGAGCACGAGGCCTGTCGCGTCAACCGTGACCATCGCGCGTTCGTACAGCCATGGCGCTCCACTCCAGCCGAACCACAAGGCAATGCATACGCCGAGCGTCGATGTGGCCACCATCCCGTTACGCAGCCGTTTTCGTTCCATGGGCAGAAGGCCCGGTGAGGCGAAGGTCACCGATTGATGCACCACGATCGGGATGCTCAGCACGGCTGCACACACAATCGCCATGGTCCATCGTAGACCAATCCACGCTCCGGGTTCAAAGACGACCATGCAATCCTTGCATGGCGAGAGTTCACCGAGCCACCACATCAACAACGCATCTGTTCGAAGGGAAAGGGCCGCTGTGAAGCCAACGATGACGATCAAAACGAGGGCGACCCGAGCGGAGAATTCCTCCAAATGACCGATGATGCTGACCTCGCGGTCGGATTCGAGCCGAAGGTCGGCCACCTGGCGTCACCTTCAGACGAGGTCCTTGCTGACAGGGTCGGCACGTGCTTGCACAATCGTCCTGTAGACGCCATACGCGGCCCAGAGGGTCAGCATCCCGAGCAGGAGCGCGTAGCCCCACGGTTGGTTGCTGTCGACCGCCCATGCGAATCCAAGTCCAAGGCCTGCTGCGAGGAGGCCTCGGCGGATGCCTTGTGGGACGGCCAAACGGCGGTCAAGATGCTTCGGACCACCGCCGAAACGGCGCTCGTAGAATTCACCTTGAACGACAGCACCAACGATGAAGATGGAAAGGGTGGCCCAATAGTACACGTTGCCGTTTTCAAAGAAGGATTCCGCGAGTTTCGCTTGTTCCGCAGCTTCGATGGCCTCAGGGTCTTCTTCAGCCACGAAGAGGCTCTCGTAGTCACCGACACTGATGGTTCGGAGGTCACGATCGTTGACATCATCGTCGACGGTTGAGCCCGGCTCGCTGATCATGAAGGACAAGACGTTCCAAGCATCGTTGGCATTTGGCTCCCCGTTCCCGTCGACGGCGTTGCCAACCAGCTGGAATCGGACCGGTCCGATGTCCTCGGCGGGCGCCGTCCACGTGATGGTCCAATCGTTCCCAACCGCACCTTGCGACACGGCTCCGGGTTCTTCAGCAACCTGGATGCTGCCCTCACCCGCGGTGAGGGTGCCTGCGCCGTAGTCCCAGAGCATGTATCCGCCCTCCCCGTACTCGGCGTGTCCAAGGCTGATGGTGAACGAATATTCTGCACCAACCGCGTAGGAGCGCGGCACCCCGGAGATGGAAACGACCACAGCGGTCGAAGGATCCCCGTCCCCGTGGCAGGTGCAACCGGACTCGACGGTGAGGCCGCCGCCGTTCTCCCAAGGTGGGCCGTTCGGGTTGGCCAGTGCGGGCATGGCCACGAGCATCGCGACCAGCAGAAGGACAAGGCCCCGATTGAACGCTCGACCCATCGTTGCACCCCTGTTTCGTCGTCGTGGCCCTCGACCTTTCAACGTTGCTTCAAGCATCGTCGCAGTGCAGCGACTCAGGACTCCTTGATGGCGTTGTTCAACTCGGTCATCATTTTCTTCCCGTCGCCGAACAGCATCATGGTTTTGTCCATGTAAAACAGGTCGTTGTCGACTCCTGCGTAGCCCACAGACAAAGACCGCTTGACGATGACGATGGTGCGCGCCATGTCAACGTCCAAGATTGGCATGCCAGCCAGCGGCCCTTCGTCGGAGCGTGCGGCGGGGTTCGTGGTGTCGTTGGCACCGATGACCAAGGCCACGTCGGCTTCGGGGAATTCGGAGTTGATCTCGTCCATCTCGATGAGCTGTTCGTAAGGGACGTTGGCTTCGGCGAGCAGGACGTTCATGTGACCGGGCATTCGACCGGCGACCGGGTGGATGGCGTACTTGACCTCCGTGTCGTACTTCTCAGCGACAAGGTCAGCGAATTCCTTGACTTGATGCTGACACTGGGACACGGCCATGCCGTAGCCAGGGACGATGATGACCTTCTGGGCACCGTCGATCATCATCGCCACTTCATCGGCATCCGAACCGACCTTCGTTCGCGTCACGGTTTCTTTGTCGGTTCCGCCAAAGGACGTGAAGAGGACGTTCGCGAGGGTGCGGTTCATCGCCTTGCACATGATGAAGGTCAGGATGAGGCCGCTGGCACCCACGAGCGAACCGGCGACGATGAGCACGCTGTTGCCGATGATGAACCCAGTGAACGCTGCTGCAATGCCTGAGAGGGAGTTCAGGAGGCTGACCACCACGGGCATGTCCGCACCGCCAATGGGCAACACGAGAACGATGCCAAGGAGGCAGGACAAACCGATGACACCCCAAAGGTAGTTCGTGTTGGTCGGTTCTCCAAGTTGGAGGAAAATCAACGCAAACACACCGATGAGCATGAGCACCTTGACGCCGTTGAGCCAAGATGGCCCCCACGTGGGCGTGCGGATCCACTTTCCGAAGAGTTCGATGCCTCCCTTCAGTTTGTACATCGCCAAGATGCTCCCCGTCAAGGTCACCCAACCGACCAGCGCCGAGAGACCGGCGGCGAGGACCGTCACTTGCAGTTCAAGTCCGTCAGGGACGGTGCTTGCGTCATCCAGCCAGCGCCATGTCTCGGACAGCGCCACGAGCGCGGACGCTGCTCCGCCAAACCCGTTGAACAGCGCCACCATTTCCGGCATACCGGTCATTTCAACGCGCACGGCCATGATGTATCCAATACCACCGCCGAGGAGGATGCCGCCGGCGATGAGCGCCCACTCGATCCCGGTGGTGAACCCCATCTGCAACACCGTCGTGAGGACAGCAACGAGCATCCCCATGGCGCCGTAGAGGTTCCCAGTGGGAGCCGTGCGCGGATGTCCGAGTTTCTTCAGGCCGAAAATAAACAGCGCAGCGGAGACCACGTACCCGAGGTTGATCCACGCTGCGGAGGACCCGAGGTCAATCCAAGGCTCCATTTCAGGCACCTCCTCGCTTCTTTCCAGCAATCATGCTCAGCATCCTGTTGGTGACCGCGAAGCCACCAACGACGTTGATCATCGCAAGGGTGAGCGCCACAAAGGCAAGAAGACCCGACACCGCCGTGTTTCCGCCGTCGAACGCGACGTTTGCCCCGATGAGGGCGCCGACGATGCTGATGCCAGAGATGGCGTTCGCGCCGGACATCAGCGGTGTGTGCAAGGTGGCAGGCACCTTGGTGATGAGCTCAAACCCAAGGAAAATCGAGAGGACAAACAAGGTGATGCTGGCAATGAGGGTTTCAGGCGTCATGCGACCACCTCCGCGAGCCGGCTTTGTTTTGGATGAATGGCCCCATCTTTGCAAATGAGCACACCACCCATGCCGGGAACGTGGAAATCGCTTCCATCAGGAGCACCGACGAGGATGTCATCTTCTTCGGACACCACCACCTCGCCTTCGCTGACCAACGAACACATGAACGTGGTCAGGTTGTTCGAGTAGAGCATCGAGGCCGTGGTCGCCAAGGTGCCTGGAAGGTTGCTCGTGCCCACGACAATGACGCCGTTGTCCGTGGTCACGACATCACCGGCGACGGTGGACTCACAGTTCCCACCGACATCGGCGTTCATGTCAACAATCACCGAACCTCGCTTGAAGTTCGCAACTGCAGAAGCGGGAACGGTGATGGGGGCCGGTCGGCCAAAGATGCGTGCCGTTGTGATCACGATGTCGGCATCCGCGGCCACACCGCAGACCGTGTCGTTGACCTTCTGAATGAATTCAGGGGTGAGCGGCTTTGCGTACCCGGATGCGTCTTCGAAGTCGTCCATGCCGTCGACTTCGATGAACCGACCTCCGACGGACTCAATCTGCTCTGCGGCTGACTTGCGCACGTCAGAGGCATACACAACAGCACCGAGCCGCTTGGCGGTCGCGATGGCTTGGAGGCCGGCTACGCCGGACCCCATCACGACGACTTTTGCGGGACGGACGGTCCCGGCTGACGTGGTCATCATGGGGATGCCCTTTGGCACGTGAGCAGCGCCGAGGAGGACGGCTTTGTATCCCGCAAGGTTGTCTTGGCTTGAGTTCACGTCCATCGACTGTGCGCGCGAGAGCCTGCGTGGAATCATGTCCATGGACATGAGGGTCACGCCTGCGTCCATGCAGGCCTTGACGCGGTCTGGATGACGGAAGGGGTCCGCAACACAGACCACATTCGTACCCGCTGCAAGCCCATCGATGCCCGGGAATCCAACGGCGAGGATGTGCGGACATGCGAGCACCTCATCGCGGCTACCGATGCTCGCACCGGCGTCGATGTAGGCCTGATCGTCGTGGCTTGATGCAAGCCCAGCACCGCTCTCCACGACGACCTCAAAGCCTGCCTTGGTCAGTTTACGTAGGCTCGACGGCACAATGGCCACACGTGTTTCTTGGTCCGATTCTTTGACGACACCAATGCGCATTTGGAGCACCTCCGCTGGAGCGGTGATTCAACCCAACGGAAGCGGGTTCTTCAACACCACGGAACGCGCTTGAGGTGTCGTGACCGCGACTTTATGGGTCGTGTCCCGAACGGTGGTTTAGGTCGAGCACATGGCGAACGGGCGAAGGAAAATTGCGGTCATTGGAGCAGGAAATGTTGGAGCGACGTGCGCCTTCGTTCTTGCACAGATGAAAATCGCCGATATCGTGCTGCTTGACATCTTCGAAGGCTTCGCGAAGGGAAAGGCTCTGGACATGTCAGAGAACGCTACCGTGCTCAACTACGACGGACGCATCACCGGCACCGCATCCTACGAAGACATCGCCGGCTCTGACGTGGTGGTCGTCACGTCTGGCTTCCCTCGCAAGCCGGGGATGACCCGTGAGGATCTCATCGGGAAGAACGCAGACATCATCAGCCAGGTGGGTGCGGGCATTCGCGACCATGCACCCGATGCCGTGGTCATCGTGGTCACCAACCCTCTGGACCTCATGACGTACCACATGCAGAAGGTCACAGGATTCCCCCACGAGCGCGTGATTGGCCAAGCCGGCGTTTTGGATTCTGCTCGAATGGCTCACTTCATCGCGCTCGAATTGAACTGTGCGGAGGAGGACGTTTCCCCCATGGTGCTCGGTGGCCACGGCGACACCATGGTTCCACTGCCACGCTACACCACCGTGGGTGGCATCCCGATCACCCAACTGATGCCGGAAGACAGGATCGCCGCGATTTCCGAGCGCACGGCGAAGGGCGGCGGTGAAATTGTCGCCCTCCTGGAAAAAGGCTCAGCCTTCTACGCGCCTGGGTCCGCTGCGGCCATCATGGCCGAAGCCGTGCTCAACGACCGTCGTCGCCTCATTCCTGCCTCATGCCATCTGACCGGCCAGTACGGGCTCGACAACGTCTACATCGGCGTGCCGTGCATCGTCGGTGCCAACGGTGTTGAGCAGATCTTTGAGCTCGACTTGCTCGACCATGAACTGGAATCCTTGCAAACATCAGGAAATTTCTACAAGGGTCAGCTGACCGATGTGTTGGGTTACTGAACCTCACGTGTGCGGACGATGGCCAGGGACCTCCCTTCGTGTGAGGTTGTGATGCGGTCCTCCGGAAGGTCCTCGGTTGACCCCTGGACCAAAACCCAACCTGTTTTTCCCCTGCTTCGCATGCGTGTCAGGACTTCTTGGCCGAGGTAGCACCCTTTGTTTTCATGCACCAAGGATTCCAATCCGCATGCGTAGGGGTGGTGCTTCGACGTGATTTCGAACCCCACCTCCGGCCACCGGTTGGCGACCCGCCACGCGGTCCACGCATCGGGGTTTTGCGCATGAGCCACTTTGCTTGATCCAGCGACAACCAAGATGGTCAAGTCGTCATGAACACGCGCGCTGGTGACCCCTTCCTCCGTGTACCATGTCCCAGAGGGTGGTCCACGTGATCCCGTGCGGTACACCACGTGATTCCTGTCGCTCAAATCCAGCATGGCCACGTCTTGACCAAGTTGTCGTGGCGTCAGGTGGTCGAGCAGGGCCTGCCAGCGTTCACGGTGAACCAAGAGCACAATGCCCTCTTCCCGGACCATCACCGTGGCGACCGCGATTACCTTCGCCGCCCGATCGGTGAACACGGTCCGTAATGCCGTGCCGGGAGTGTTCGGGATGTGATTGGTGCTCAGGCCATCAATGAACGAAACGGCATCACGGCCTCGTACGAAAAGGACGCCAACATCGGGGCGGAAATGGCTGAATGACATCCTGAATCAGCCGAAGGATTCGCCACAGCCGCATGTGCTTCCTGCATTTGGATTGTTGATCTTGAACCCGCCACCCATCAACCGGTCTTCGTAATCGATTTCGATGCCGTCCAAGAGGTGGCTCGATGCATTGGGGACCTGGACGTTGATGCCCATGATCTCCAAGCTCTGGCAGTCAGGTTCCGATCCCTCGATGATTTGCAGGTCGTACATGTAGCCCGAGCAACCGCCAGAAAGGACGCCCACGAGAAGCGATTGCCCCTCAGTGTCGCCAAAAGCATCACTCAGCATGGCGCGTGCTTTGTCGGTGATGGTGAGGCTGACGTTGACGGGGGCCGGGGCCTCCACAACAACGGCGGGCGCTGAGTCACACGTTCCACAGTCCATGGTGGGGCCAAACGGTCCTCGTTCATCAACCTGTGGCGTCAACGGCGTTTCGCCGCACGCTTTTCCTTCTCCTTGCGAAGGATCTTGCAACGTCGAATTTGCTCTTTTGCAAGCGCTATTTCATCTGGGGTCAACCCACGGGATTCGCCTTGTTCGAAGCACTTGATGGCGTCATCGTAGCGCTCCATTTCAGCGTAGGCAACGCCCATGTTGTAGAGGGTCTGGCCTCGAACTTGTGCCGGTCGAATCATCATCGCTTGGTAGTAGGCGTCCACGCACTTCGGATAGTCTTCCATGTAGTAGTAGCAATTGCCTCTCGCGTTGAGCACGAGGATCACTTTCTCTTCATCATCGGCCAACAAACTCAGTGATTTGTCGAAACATGAGAGCGCCTCGCGGTATTTCTTGTCCTCAAGGAGTTGTGTGCCACGATTAAACCACTCTCGGCCTTGTTGTGCATCTTGCTCCGGCGTAGTGGTCCTTGACGGAGCGGCGATGTTTGAGGTGGCCTCCAATGCGGCGGCAGCAAGGTCCACCTCTGGGTTCAGTGTTGGCTCAGTTTGCATTGGCTCGGGGACGGGCGCCGCGAGCAGCAAGGATGCGGCAGAGTCAATGTCTTCCGACGCTTCATTTTCGGTTGAGCTTTGGAATTCTGGTGCGGGGGTCAGATCGATGACCCCGGGCGTCGCTGCATCTTCGGTCGATGGCTCGTCGGCCACTGGCGTCATGCTCTGCTCCGTGCTTGAGGTCGTCATCTGTTGGGCTCGTGCATGGCACTTTGCGGCTTTCTCCAATTCGCCCGCCGCTTCGAGGGCTCTGGCCATCCCGGTCCAAGCGGACCCGTCCGCACTGTCCTTCGTCACTTCTGCCTTCCACAAGCCGATGGCTTCGAGGTGCTGAAGTTGCAAACTGTGGGCCCGGGCCCTCAGCCGAGGAGCGTCGTTGGCCAAGAGCAGAATGACTTGCGCACCGAGTTCTGGGGCTTCTGGTAGCGTCGGTGGCTGGTCCGGGAGGTGCTCGAGGGCCGTCACTTCCCCTTCGCCAAGGTCGAGCATCCATGCAGCCAACGCAACGCGGTCATCTGTCTGCGCCTCCGGTCCAAGTCGCGTCATGGCTTCTTCGAACCACACATCTGGATGTTCATTTCGGCTCAACAGGGGCCAGCGTCGCGCAGCGACTTCGTCGCTAGCACCGCATTCGAGGGCCTTCGTGTAGGCTTCGATGGCGGCATTGGTTTCTCCCTTTGCAGCGTGCACGTCACCCACCAGCACCCAACCTTCAGGGCGTTGGTCATCGATGCGGATGCTGTGTTGCGCTGCGCCAAGCGCGTGATCCTCCAGGTTCAATCGATGCATGGCGGTCGCTGCCGTAATCCACGCCTCGATGTCTTCTGCACCGTCCGTTCTGAGTCGATCTCGCAGCAGCCCGATGGCGGCTTTCGGATGACCGGCGTCGAGTTCACCCTTCGCTTGGTTGACGAGATCCTCCAGCGTTGGCTGATGGTGTTCAGGTTCTGCGACGATGGGTGGTGCTTCAACCGGTGAAGGCGTAGCGTCCGCATCGTCCTCCACCATGGTTTCCTGCACGTGTTGTTGAGCGGCGACCACGCTCGCAGCCCGCTCCAGCTCTTCCTGGTCGAGGACTCCGTCACCGTCCGTGTCGTGGTGCGACGATTCTTCCAGCACAGCTTGGGCGTCCGTCACGCCCGCTTTGTCCATGGCCTTCGTGAGATGTTCATCTTCCCACGTCGCGGTGGGTGTCGGACGCTGGACAGGCAAGTCTGGCTCCACGGTTTGCCCGGTCTGACAGCGTCGTCGAATGTCGAGCAGTTCCGGGTGATCTGGGTAGTGGGTCAACGCCCTGGTCGCCATTGCGCCGGCACCTTCGGCATCGCCCATCCGCTCCAGCAACACGGCCAAGTTCGCCGTGGCTGGTGCATGGTCCGGTTCAAGGTCCAAACAAATCGTAAACGACTGCTTTGCTCCCTTTGCATCCCTTTGGCCCTCGAGCAGCACGCCTCGGTTGTACCATGCCATGGAACTTGAGGGGTCCATCGCGATGGCCCGGTTGAAGCGGTCGAGGGCCTCACCGTATTTCCTGCCACGGGACAAGGCTTCGCCTTCCCTCAACAAATCGCTGACGTCGGGCGCTTCAACGACCACTTCAGACTCCGTCATCGTGTGCTTCCTGTTCGTTCCGAGGATAAGGATTGTTGCTTTGTGGTCGAGTCGGAGGGTTCCTCAATCATGGCCCTATCCGCAAGCATGGTCGAACTGCCCGGGCCGCATGGTCTGTATTTCATCGACCTTCTCCCGGGCGATTATCTCCGCGGTTGTCCGCCCTCGCAGGGCCGTCGTGACGAGGGCCCACCCAAGCCGTGCGCGATCCATGAACCATACGCGCTGAGCGCAAGGCCGGTCACTCAGCAGCAATGGGAACTGGTCATGGGGCACAATCCGTCAAAGTTTACCGACGGCTGGACGGCCGGCCTTCGGCCTGTCGACTCCGTATCGCGGGACGATGTCGCTTCATTTGTTGCCCGTCTCAACGCAGCAACGGCAGGCATGTTGGGTGACCGGAAAGGGGAATACCGCCTCCCAAGCGAGGCCGAGTGGGAATATGCCGCACGGGCAGGAACCCAAGGCCGGTGGTGGTTCGGAGATGCAGACACAGATCTTGACGGCTATGCATGGCATGCAGGAAACGCCGGCGGCGTCACCCGTGAAGTCGGGCAAAAGGGTGCGAACCCTTGGGGGTTCCAAGACATGGCAGGAAACGTTGCTGAGTGGTGTGCAGACGGTTATGCTCCCTCTCTTGACGAACGCCACGGCCGACAAGCACCGGTGTTGACATCGGATGAGCGCGGTGTTTTGCGCGGAGGTGCATGGTACATGGAATCAGATTCCACACGTTGCGCATCCCGGCACAGCGCCTCTCCATCTGCCCGCAAGGACGGTTTTGGTTTCCGTTTGGCATGGCAACCTCATGACCACTGATCCATGTCCGCTTCTCGTCGTTCGAGGTTCTGTTCAGGCGGCACGGCGCCCGGTTCGGTTGACCACGGGACATCTCCTGAGCTTGGGAGGAGTTTCATCACGCCGAGCGCAACAAAGCCACGGATGGCGGCTGTGCTGCGTTCGACCACGGGTGTGGCTTCCTCTTCGTATGCGGCGTTGAGGTGGTGAACGATGGTCTGGAAGTCACGCGTTCCGTCCGACAACTCCCAAATCAGGCTGTTCATCGGATCGAGCGGCCTCCTCACTTCATTCGGGGCTCTGAGAATCTTCGCAAGGAGACGCTCAAATCGATTGAATCGCTTCTCGATCCTGAGCACGACGTTGCGGCCTGTGTGCACCTCGACATCACATCGTTTTCCAACGTCCCCTTTCCATCCCCACCAAACGGGTGTTCGTACGGGGTGGAGTCCGTTCAACGGATGCTCCTCAGGAACGACCACGTCGACCGTCATGGCTTCCACGTCCAATAGAGCAGTGCAAGCATGGACACGATTCCAGCGGCCGCAGAAAGTCGAACCAACCCCCGCCGGCCCTCGAGACGGTCCAACCACCAGGTCAGGGTACCAAAGACACCCACCGAGGTCATCAGAAAAGCCCATGTCGTTTCTTCAGACATTGCAGGGACTCCAGTTCACTGGTTGTCGGGTTGTTGCTGTGCCAGCCATTGCGGGCCGTAATGCTCCCACTGCTCCATCGTCCAGCCTTCTGGCAAACCCGTTTCTGGGAGCGGTGGTCCACGATGTTGCTGCACAGGGTGTTCTGCATGCACCGTTTGCGCGACGGTTGCAGGTGGGCCGGACGCAGACACAGGAGGGCCGGACGGCGTTGGTTCGGACCCATCCTCCCCGAGGTGTTGGTCATGCTTCCGACGCATCAGGAGTACGGTAATACCGGCTGCCAAGAGGAGGAGGCCTCCACCGCCAAACGCGATCACGGTTCCATTGAATCCTTCAGGTTCCACAGGCTCCTCCCATGAAAGCGTGGTGGGCGTTGTGACGAGTTCGACCCCGTCATCCGTCACGACGGTGACAGCAATCTCGCCCATGGCTGGCCCGCCATTTTGGACGACGGTGCACCCGATGTTCCGCTCGACCGTCACGATGTGCCCCGCTTCAAGGCTCACGTATGCGGCAGTTTCAGGCCCCAGTGCGCCAATTCCATCGCAGACCACAGCCCATTCAGGTGGATACGAGAAGGTCATCGAGAGGTTCTCCTCAAACGAGGAAGATGATGCGTATTCAACCGTAAGCTGATGCGATCCTCCGAGGGCTGCTTGTGCGTTGGGAACAATCCAATTCACACCCACCTCGCGGCGCTGATCCACTTCGACCAGATGACTCATCTCGAGGGTATACGGCCGGTTTTCATCGTCGAGTCCGCCCTGGACCTTCACTTCGACCACGATTCTTGTGCCAAGGGGAGCGGCAGCTGGCACCTGAAGGTCCAGCTGGAAGGTGCGTTCACTTCCGGTTCCTAATCCGATCACGTGGGGTGTATCAAGGGCCAAGCCTGAACCGTCGTCAATGCTGAGGAAAGTCACCATCTCCGTCAAATCCTGGGTGGACCGAACGGTGACTTCGATGAACACGTCCGAATCAGGCGCATTCCCCAAATTCATCACCGTTCCGTTGATTGAAACGGTGTCACCTGCTCTCACGGCCGTCATGGTGCTCTCGAGTTCCAATCCGGGTTTTCTCACAGGCAGCACCAGCACCTCGAAGTCGTGACGGCTCTGTTCTTCGCTCCCGTCCAAGGCCTGAAGGCCAAGAGTGACCGGCGAACCAGCGGGCGCGTTCGTTGGAGCGAGGAGCATCAGTTCCAGCGACAAGGGTTGGTCGGCATGTTGCAGTGTGGTCAACTGAACCGGCATGGAGATGTTCTCCTCGTTCACGCGCCACCATGTGCTCCACGATGAGGGCAATCCATCGACGATCAGATCAAGGTCCACGTCAGCGTTCCCGAGGTTCGTCACGTTGACGTGAACGCCCGTCGCCACCCCTGGCATCAGGCGCAACATCTCCACATCTGCCGTCATGTCAATCTCGCGAACTTCGACCACGTCAGGCCCGACCCACCACGGCGATTGTACGGACATGCCACTCCGATCCGATTCCATCACGAGTCGTACGTCTGGGGCAACGTCATTGGCCAGAAGGCCAGCAGGTGCCCGAAGCGTGATGGACACGCTGACCGTTGCACCAGCCGTCATCACCGCAGATGTGCGGCTCAACGACTCAATCGTCCACTCCGTTGAATCGTCTGAGAGTTCAGCCGTAACGGACAATATATCTGGGCGGTCGGCCAAATTTTGGACGTCGACCGTCAGAACGGTCGTTGTGCCGGCCTCCACAGGGGTAAATCCGCTGGACAAGGTGAAGTCGAGTTCAGTCACCATCGATGCCGCCACATCAACATCGATGGTGTCCGATCTGGTGGTGTCGTTTTGTGCGGTTGCTGTGAGGGTGGACGTGTGCACGGTGTCCGGTTGGGCTCCTGCCGGCACGGTCAGCAACAAGTCGATTTCCACTTCTTCGCCTGGTCGGACAAGCATGCTGGACGCTTGAGACCATGCGAAGGCGACATCCCAACCGGTTGGAAGGAGCGCGGTGTCAATCGACAGGTCAAACACGTCAGAGGCACCGCCTTGGTTTCCGAGTGTTACAACAAATGGGCAGGATTGTTGAGCGGGGCACGAAGGTCTCGATTCTGGTTCCTGCAGAACGGGCAAGCGGTCTGCCAAGACCGTGAAACCGACTGGCCCAGTCGCGTAGACGTCTGGGTGATCGGTGGTGGCGTTGAAGGTCATCGGGACCAGCCCAACCGTGGCGTTGGCGTCTGGCTTAATCCGGACAGAGACGTCCATCGATGTCCCGGGGAGGAGGTTGAATCCAGAGGCAGGAACTGAGCTTCCGTCCATGAACGTGGTGTATGTGTCCCACCCCGCTGGCAGGCCTTCCACGCCCGGAACGATGTCGGTTGAGATGTTGCCGTCGTTGAGGATTCGCAGATCAACGCTGCCCCATGCACCTGGTACGGCTCCCGTTGTTCCCAGTCCTTGGACCTGAACGCCATAGGCTTCGGACCGCGCGGCTTGGTCGTAGAGAATGACGACCTCGTCCATCCACAAGCCGATGTCCTGAACGCTCGCGTCCGTGTTGAGCGTCCACCGGAACGCTGAGTTCGCGTGGAGATGGCGTGCCGGTGCAAGTGGGATGACCGGGCTAACGTGACCGCCAGATTCGATGCTAAACGTGTTCCAACTCGCCCCGTCGGTCAGGAAATCCTGATCCACGGTGCCAGAGTATCCGATGAGCTCTTCCCATGCGCCGGTTGACGTTTTTGCCTCAACGGACACTCGATCAGGAGCCACAACGCTCCCGGTGTAAAAGAAACTGAGGCCCATCGTGCGGGTCCCAAACGTGAGGCCATCGGCAAAGTTGAGCGTCGGGCTGGTCAACCTCGAAATGGAGTTGGCGCTGTATGTGGACGCGTCACCGTTTCCAACGTGACACGAGGTGCCGAAAGAAATCGACGTATCTGTGCTGAGCGACCATTCACCGGTGGCCGTCCAATTTTGGAGCGTATCGCAGTTCCAATACGACGCGCCGACCGTCATCCTGCTGTTTCTTTCGTCGTTGCTTGGATTGTCGTCCGGTGTGGCCGACAAGATGTTCACTTGGAGGGAGTGATTGCCCGCGTAGGTTGGGGTGAATTGGAACTTGACGGTGCCGCTTGATGCGCCAGACACGCTGTTGAGCGGTTCCGTCATGTTCACGATTTCAAACCGCTCGTATTCATCGTGAAGCACGAGGAGCCGCACATCGGTCACCGGTGAGGATGTTGTCCCTTTGTTTTCGATGGACACGTCAAGTTCGATGGGCACGTTGACCACGCCATCGATCACGTACAGGCTTGCAGGTCGATTGAACCCAGGAATTGGATGGTTGGAGGAAAACATCCGATACTTCCCCTCATCCGCGGACGTGGAGTAGGAAAACGCAAGATCTCCAACCGACAGGTCCACGCCACTGGAACGGCCCTCTGTGGCTTGTGTCAATGGGGCTGATGCGGCCAACAGCAGACACATGAGGACGGTGGCCGTCAACCGTTGCCGCATGACCTGAGAACACCGCTGACCTATTTATCGGGCGCGGCGATTTTCGAGGCTCATTTTTGCCAAAGCAGTCAGGATTCAACCACGTCTGCTGCTTCGGCTTCAGCCAATTTAGCCTCGTCCGCTCGCTCACGGCGCCGGGACACGGCATAGATGGCAAAGGCAGGGAGAAGCACGATGGCGAAGCAGGCAAAAACAGCGGTCAGCGCCCATACAAACTCCGATGCCACATCGACGGTGAACGGAACCACAGGCCCGAGTTCTTCGTTGACCATTTCGATGGTCAGCGTCGGCGTTGTGCTGCGGTTGCCGGGTTCAACGATGGTCACACGAAGCACCGCTGAGCCGTGCCGGTTGTTCACGATCTCGGCGGCCATCTCCTCTGCTTGTTCCTGGCTTTCAGCCACAACCGTTCCGTTGGAGCGGGCACCGGGTTCCGTTACGGCGAGGCCGCGATACACGGCATCACCGTCTTGTTCGTCCAACGTTGTGCTTTCATTGCGTTGGCAATCTTCGGAGCAGGAGAAATCGGTGGCATCTTCGGCGCCCAGCAACGAATGCGTCCAAAGGCCAGCTGCATCGAACACGGTCAACGTCGCACCAGGCGCCAGTTCCTGCGCCGTGACGTTAACCCATGTGAGGTTGTTGCGATCGATGGTCACGTTCGAGGACCATGTGGTGGTGGAATCCTCTTCGTCGTACTCGCGCTCGAAGCTCATCCCATCGTCGCTGGATTGGGTCGTGGACGTCGCTTCGGTGGTGTACGTGTAATACGCCGTGTCAATGGTGTTGGCGTAAACGGCGTACGAGAGCATGAAAATGAGGGTGAATGATAGGCCGAGAAGGGTGCGCAGGAGGTTCGGGTTTTGAGCCAGCGCCTTCCTCATGCTGTTTTGGTCTTCCCCACCGTTCAAGAACATGTTCACAACGCCACAGAACAGGGGCGACGCTCGCGGGTCTTGTCCCGTCGCTTTCATATAGGGGCGTTCGGTCGCCCGAATGCTCGGTGTTCCTATGACGACGTATCACGACGTTCCCGCGGACATGTTCATCCCCGCTCTGGCCGACCGGCTGGGGGACGTCGAGGCCATCGTGGCCCCAGAATGGGCCGCGTACGTCAAGACCGGAGTGACGCGTGAACGGCCCCCCACGCAAGAGAACTGGTGGCACCTCCGCGCGGCCGCGGTGCTTCGCAAAGTGGCCCGACGAGGCCCCATCGGCATCACCGCGCTCTCACAATCCTTTGGTGGCTACAAGGACAACGGATCCATGCCCAACACGCCAGCGGCCGGTTCGCGACACGTCATTCGCACCGCGATGCAGCAGCTCGAAGCAGCGGGCTTGGTCGAATTGGTCGAGCTCAAGCCCACCGAGAGCGTGGACGGCGAACAGATGCTCTACAAGGGCCGCGTCATCACCGGAGCCGGCCAGAAAATCATGGACGAAGTCGCCCATGCTGTCCTTCCGCAAGCCCTGGAGGCCTACCCGGGCCTCGACAAGTACTGAGGTGAAATCATGTCCAAGATCAAGCCCACTGCAAAGAAAGCCCGCCTCATGAAGGTCGGCAAGCAGAACCGCCGCGTTCCCGTTTGGGTGATGCTCAAGACCAACCGGAAGACGGTCAGTCACCCAAAGCGCCATCACTGGCGCCGCAGCAAGCTCCAGCGATGAGGTGTTTTCATGGTTCGTGCAGCAGTTTCTGAACTCACAGTTCCTTTGCGCAACGCGTGGAACATCACCCGATACAAGCGCGCGCCCCGCGCCATCCAAATCATTCGGAATGAAGTCATTCGACACCTCAAGGTGACCCCAGAGGAAGAGATCTACATCGACCCCTCTGTGAACGAGCACATCTGGGCACGAGGCATCGAGAACCCACCTCGCAAAATCAAGCTCCAAGTGACCCGTCACGACGAGCCTGACTTCCCAATTGAGGTAACCCTCGCACAGGAGTGATTCGCATGGGCAACATCCGACCGAGTTTCATCAAAATCCGCGCCATCGCGCTCGTCGAGCAACACGGCGAGAAGTTCACCGAAGACTTCGACCACAACAAGCGCATGGTGCAGCAGTTGACCGACGTCGACTCCAAGAAGCTCCGCAATTGGATTGCCGGCTACGTCACGCGGTACCGCCAGCGACGAACCGACTGAGGTCGGTCCATGGCCCACCACATCCGCGTCGATTGGGCGCAGGATCCTGTCAGCCTTCACGCCGAATCGGTTGATCTGCTGAACCAACTCTTTGCAATCCTCCGTGAACAGCACGGCCTCAAGAAGCGGTCCATTCCAATGCCCGATCACGAAAACGGCGGATTCGTGGCTTTTCTGTACGCTCCCATCGATCCCCGGGTGCTGGCGGCGGCCATCGAGGAGGTCGCTTGAATGGGTCAGCGGAGCGACATACCTCTGCCCACCGATCCATACCGGTTTACGGTGGTTCTCGTCGGAACATCGCATGCAGGTAACCTCGGTGCCGTGTGCCGCGGGATGCTGAATCATGGCTTTGATCGCCTCCGACTGGTCCATCCACAATGCGACATCGACGACGAGGCGCGGAACCGAGCGAAACATGCGGGTCGTATCCTCGACGATGCCGAGATCTACAGCACGCTTGACGAGGCCGTGTCGGACGCCACCTTGGTGGTGGGCACGTCCGGCAAGCGGGAGCTTGGGAGGAAAACGGTGTTTCGCCACTTCATGTACCCGTGGGACCTCGCGAGCCGAATTGAAGGGGGCGAAGGGCATGTTGCGCTCGTGTTTGGAGAGGAAGGAAAGGGCCTCTCACATGAAGACCTGGAGCGTTGTGACGTGCTGGCCACCCTTCCGACCTGGGAAGGTTACCCGATTGCAAACCTCAGCCATGCCGTGACGATTTTTCTCTACGAACTCCATCGAACTCGGGTGTTGCAGCGGCAAGGTCAAGATCCTGCTTTGCCAAACGTCGTTCCGCTTGAAGTTCGTACCAACCCGCAAATCAGGCAAGCGTTCCGTGACAGCGTCGAACAATTCTCTGAGGTCCTTCCTGGTCTCGAAGAGCGACGCGTCAGCGTTCGTCAAGCCCTGAACCGAATGGCCGCTCGTTCAGCCGTATCGGACGATGAGATGACACGGCTTCTTGGGGCGTATTTGGATGCGACCACCGCCTTGCAGCGCGTGTCCGGCGATGAGGCCTGGTCGAAGCATCGCCGCCGTCGACTTCCATCCCGGCAGGACGAAGATTAGGGACGGTACGTCGCCCAAGACTTCGGCGTTTCCCGGACATGCAGTGCTTCCAACCGAAGGCGGTCGCCGTAGCTTTCGTGCAACGCCTTGGCAACCCGAGCGTAGGCCCAGGCCGCCAGATGCTCGGCCGTTGGAGGAAAGGGAAGGATCACCGTGCGGTGATCAGGCCCCATCGCTTCGCACGCCGCTCGTCCCGCGGCATCTGTATCTTGGATGAGGAACGCGTGATCAACGACATCATGAATTTCTTCGGTGAGGATGCGGGATACATCGCTGAAATCGAGGACCATGCCGTCATCTGGGGCCTGGGGATCTCCGACCAATTCCCCACTGATTTCGGCCTCGAATCGGTATCTGTGTCCATGGAGATGGGCACACTTGCTGCTGTGGTTTGGCACACGGTGGCCGGTGTCGGTTTCGACCCAACGGCGTATGGTGGTCGTCATGATTCATCCTCCTCAAAGGTCAGGCACACGGAATTGATGCAATACCGTTCTCCTCCATGCTGTCGTGGCCCATCGTTGAAGACATGCCCCAAATGAGCATCACAACCGGAGCACCGGACTTCTGTTCGTACCATGCCATGCGAGCGATCCTCGATGCGCACGATGTTCGCCTCATCTGCTTCGGTGTGGAATGCAGGCCAGCCGCATCCGCTGTGGAACTTGGAGACAGAGGTGAACAGAACTCGCCCACAACACACACATCGGTACGTGCCCTTCCTTGATTCGTTCAGCAAGGCACCGGTGTACGGCCGTTCGGTGCCTGCTTCGCGCGTGACGTGGTACACCAACGGTGGGAGCAGCGCGCGCCATTCCTCTTCGGATTTCGTGATCACAGTTGACCCTCCTCATGCTCGCGTTGAAGGGCAAGGGCGTGTTCGAGCACATCTGGCCAAGGACGAACGTATGGAATGGGATCCACACGGCCGATTTCATGGAACGCCAGGATACGTTCCACGTCCGATCCCGTCGTACCCAGCGATCGACCGTCAGGGTCAGGTGCATAGGACGTCAGCGTGTTCGACAGAACGGCGTCAAAGTCCAATCCTAATGCGTCACAGGACGAGAGGCCGTCTCGGAGGATGCCTGCCTTGTCGGTATGGAGGTAAGGCAAATCGAAGTTCACGTGTTCTGCGTCCCAATTCCCAACCTTGAACGCGTGTTCGATGGCGGTGTAGAACGCTGGCCGACAGTCGGGGTAAATCGCATGATCGCCGCTGTGGACCCCCAGTGCAATCCTGGCGTGGCCCTTGTGTTGTTTTGAAAGGCTGAGGGCCGTGGCAAACAGCAGTGAACTGAAGATGGCGTTTCTGTTTGGTACCACGGTTTGCTTCATTTGTTCCTCGGCATAGTGGCCTTCTGGCATCGCTGCGTCGTGGTTGGTCAAGGATGAATCGAGGGCACTCATGGCACTTCTGAGATCAACGAGGTTGTAGGTGACGTCATGCCCATGCTTCTGAAGCAACTCGACGTTCCGCTGAGCGAGTTCGAGTTCCCGTCGATGCCGCTGGCCATAATCGATGCCGAGCGCTGTGACGGCGTGTCCTTCAGCCAGGAGCCGGAGCAACAAGCACGTCGAATCCATGCCGCCTGAGAGGGCCATCACAGCAGGTGGTAGCATCAATCCACCCCCATCCACTTGTGCGTTTGTAGGGAAAGGCGCCATCCTTGTGCTTGCTTCACGAGCGCCTCCACTGCGGCAAATGCACGCCCGTTTGCTTCAACGGTGTCCGTGTCGATGTAGCAAGGTTGGAGGAACAAGTGATTGAATCCCGATTTGAGGTCGTCGTACATCGCTAGATCTTGGCCGACGTAGACCACCTTGAGTTCGTCACCTACCGTTTGTCGGATTTTGACGTCAGGATACATCTGATCTTTCGGAGAGACACAGATCCAATCGATGATGGGGTCAACTTCAACGGTTCCGTTCGTTTCGATGGACAGTGAGCATCCCGCTTCCTTGAGCACACGCCCGAGCGGGGCAAGGTCCTGAAGCGCAGGCTCGCCGCCGGTGAATATGACACGTGAGCATTCGTAGCCAAGCACCTGGTCCACGATGTCATCGAGTGCCATGTCCTCATAGGTCAGAAAATCAGTGTCGCACCACGAGCAGCGAAGGTTGCAGTTTCCAAACCGGACAAAGACGTGTGGGATACCCGCGTGGTACCCTTCACCTTGAACCGAATGGAAGATTTCGACGATCGGATAGGTGACCATTGCGGACACCTCAGGGCTGTGCACGTCGGATGAGCTGCATGACTTCGGAGCGCGCTTCCGCCTTATCGAAGAACACACCCCGCATGGCGCTTGTTGTCATCGTGGCGTTTTGCTTCATCACGCCACGGCAGCGCATGCAACCATGGTGGGCTTCGAGAATGACCGCTGATCCAAGGGGTTGCAGGTGGTGTTCGAGATCGTCAGCAATGGATTTGGTGATGCGCTCCTGATTCTGCAATCGACGTGCGTGCAAATCGACCAGTCGAGCTAACTTGCTGATGCCCACAATGCGATCGACCGGAATGTAGGCCACATGCGCGTGACCAGAAAACGGTTGCAGGTGGTGCTCACAGGTGCTGTGGAATTCGATGTTGCTCAGGAGCACGATCCCGTCGTAGCCTTCGCCGTTGAAGGTGGCTGTGAGGATGGACGAGGCATCGCCCTTGTACCCTGCAAAAATTTCGTCCCACGCTTCAATCACGCGTTCTGGCGTACGGTCCGTTCCTTCGCGCCCTTCGTCGCCCTCGAGGTAGTTGAGCAGCGTTCGCACAGCCAGTTCGGCCTCATCGCGGGAGACCATCACGCATCGCCTCCTCGACGCCCGGCACGCATGTCCACATCATCCAAATGATCCAGCATCTTTCTGCAGGCGGTACGGATGGCATCGGCCAGGCTCACGAATTTCCCATCATCGCCGACGTGCTGCTCAAGGTCGCTTTTCAGCTCGAGTGGCATGTCGAGTGACACCTTCGGCATGCATTGCGCTGCCCACCTGTATTCTTAGAGTATTCGCAGGCTATTCACGAAGGGCTGAGCACCAGGTCCTCCCGGTTGAATTGACGCTGAGCGAACCAGAGGGCCGCACCTGTGTAGATCATGGTCGTGCTCAACCACACGACGGTATGGACTGGATCCACCTGATCCAACAACAGCTCGCGCATGGCCAACAAGACGTTGACCACGGGTACTGCAAACCAATACGTCTCAACGCCATCGAGGTTGATGAACTGGACCACCACGGCCGGGATGATCACTGCAAGGCTCGCAGGAGCCAGCAATGCGCCTGCTTCTTTCACGGATTTCGATCGAATGGCGAGGGCGAGTTCACTGGCCACCACCATGACGGAATACGCGAAGATGGCCACCGACAACAGAACAAGCGCTCCGAGACCGACTTCGGGCGTGGACAGAAGGCTCGGACCTGCAAGGAAGGTCAGCGCAAACATGAGGCCACCCAACTGCAACACCACGCCGACCAGCACAATGGTGGACACCGCAGCCCACTTGCCGGCCAGGAGTTCCCAACGCCGTGCTGGAGCGCAAAGTAAGGCCTCCATGGAACCACGTTCACGTTCACCGGCCGTCATGTCGATGGCCGGTTGGACGCCACTCGTCACGACCCAGACGGTGATGATGAGTGGGATAAAGGATGAAAGCAACCATCCCTGAACCTCACCTTGGGATGCCAAATCCTCGGACGTTGGATCGTAACGGACCGGGTCAAGGGTCGTTGATGCGTTCAATCCACCCTCTGTGACCCGCCGGTTTCGCTCCGACTCTTCCCATTCGGACAACGAAAGCAGGGCTCGCTGACGTGCATCGGCGCTGAGGCTCGAGGTGGACAGATGGCGAAGATGGAACTCGTAGACATCTCCCGTTTCGTTCCAGTGGACCACGAGGTGCACCGAGCCGTTTCGAACCGATGCGTCATCCACGGTACGGTCGTCCACAGGACCGGCCAAGGACACGACGACCGACCGGTTTTCCAGGTCACGAACCAGATCATCCGGGACGTTTTCCCCCCTGATCAAGACCTCGACCTCAGTTGCCGCCAATTCTTGGGCCTCGCCGCCAATAACGAGCGGAAGTCCGATGAAAAGAAGCGGAAACAGAAGCAACGGCACCAACACCATCGTGAGGATCGTGCGCCAATCCCTGACGAAATCCAGCAATTCGCGTTGAGCGATGGCGAGGACCCTTCGCTGAGCGTTCATGGCACAGCCTCCATACCGGCTTGGAATTCCGGCGTCGCCTCCTTGGTCAGCGCAAGGTAGAGCTCCTCCATCGACGCTGTGTCGTGTTCTTTGAGCAGCGCATCGACACGCCCATCCGCTACAAGCCGAGCGTTGTGCATGACCATGACGCGTTCACACACGCCTGCAGCCCGAAGATCATGTGTTGACCAAACGACGCCTCGCCCCTCATCGACGAGGGATGCAATCAACGCTCGGACCGCCCTTGCGCTGGTGATGTCCAATCCCGCCGTTGGTTCATCCAAAAGGAGCAATTCTGGCTCATGGACCAGTGCACGTATCAGGGCTGTTTTCTGGCGCATTCCACGACTAAATCCCTCTGTTCTTCGGTCCAATGCGCCCCCCAGTCCCAATTGAACCGCCAATGATTCGCTCTTTTTTCTCGACACATCGTCACGCATCCCGAAGAGACGCGCATGGAATCGAATGTTTTCCCACGCCGTCAGGCGAAGGTGGAGGCCTGTTGACTCGGTCATGACGCCGATCCGTTTTCTGTGCAGCGTCAAATCGCCGTCAGCGAATTGGGCTGTTCCGGCCGTCGGACGGTAGACGCCTGCCAGCAACCTCAACAGCGTGGTTTTTCCGGCTCCGTTTCCGCCGATGAGGGCGGTGCTGGTGCAGCGTTCAATGTCCGCAGTAACGCCATCAACGGCGACAACGTCACCGAAGATTTTGTTCACATCCCTCAAGGCGACGAGGGGTGCTGAACGGTCATCGTTGGACGTCATGCGTGTTCTTCCTTTGTGGCCAATTCAACCAAGACGCCGCCCGTTGACTTGGGGTGCACGAAGGCAATGCGCATTCCTCCAGCGCCCTTGCGCGGGGTTTCATCGATCATGCGTACGCCGTTGGCCAAGAGGTGCTGAATCATGCCTTCGAGATCGCCAACACGGAAACACACCTGCTGGACCCCTGGGCCTCGACGTTCAAGAAATCGTCCAATCGGCGTATCGGGGCCGGTGGGTTCGAGAAGTTCGATTTTCGCAGGGGGGCGCTGCTGGCCTTCATCGGTGGCGAAGAATCGTGTGGTCACGCCTTGGTCCTCGACGCGTTCATCATCTGCGCCTTGAGTGAGCCCAATCAAGGTCCAAAACGGAGAGTCATCCACCAAACTCTCGGTTGCAATGCCGATGTGATCAAGTGTGATGGGTCCAAAGCTCATGCACATCCCTCAGAATCCGCTTGGCGGTGTGTATTCGCCGAACACCTTTCGCAGCACGCCACAAATTTCCCCAACCGTGGCCTCAGCCCGGACGGACTCAAGCACCATTGGGAAGATGTTCTCCTCCGTTCCAGCGACGCGCTCGAGCTCGGCCAACGCTTGGTTGGTGCGTTCACCGTCCCTCTGTTCTCGAACCTGGTGGAGCCTTGCTTCTTGTGCTCGCGCCAAATCAGCATCAATGGTTTGTACTGGCGGCGAGGTTGATTCGTCCATCATGTGGACGTTGACGCCAACGATGGAACGTTCTCCAGTTTCCAATGCCCTTTGATGAGCAAAGGCAGCCTTGTGAATTTCGCGTTGCTGGTATCCACCTTCCACCGCTTTGAGCGCACCACCTTTCGTGGCAATCCTGTCCAATTCCGCCTTGACTTCCTCGATCATGAGCGACGTCAGTCGCTCAACGTGGTACGAACCACCAAGCGGGTCCACCACGTCGGCCGCACCCGATTCCTCTGCGATGATTTGTTGCGTCCGCAAGGCCACGGTGGCCGAGGCTTCGGTTGGTAGCCCCAGGGCTTCATCGTAGGAGTTTGTGTGCAACGATTGTGTTCCCCCGCAAACCGCCGCCAACGCTTGGATGGTGACCCGGGTGATGTTGTTGAGCGGTTGCTGCGCGGTGAGGGACACACCTGCCACTTGCGTATGGAACCTGAGCATCGATGACTTCGGGTTCTTCGGTGCGTATCGATCCATCATCAAATCGTGCCACAGGACGCGGGCTGCCCTGAATTTGGCGACCTCTTCGAAAAAGTCGTTGTGGCAGTTGAAGAAAAAGGAGAGGCGGGGGGCGAAGGCATCGACGTCGAGACCTCGTGAAACGGCATCATCGACATACTGCAACGCGTTCGCCAGCGTGAACGCCAGTTCCTGCGCTGCCGTTGAACCGGCCTCGCGAATGTGGTATCCTGAGATGCTGATGGTGTTCCATCTTGGCACATGTGCTGCGCAATACTCGAAAATGTCGCTGATCAGGCGCATGCTTGGTTCTGGTGGAAAAATGTAGGTCCCACGGGCGATGTATTCCTTCAGGATGTCGTTTTGAATCGTACCAGAAATCGCATCTGATGCAATACCCTGTTCTTCGGCCACCACGATGTACATCGCAAGAAGCACCATCGCTGGAGCGTTGATCGTCATTGACGTCGACACTTTGTCAAGCGGTATCTGTTGAAACAACTCGCGCATGTCTTCGAGCGTCGAAATCGAGACACCAACCCGTCCGACTTCGCCCATGGACAACGGATCATCTGCATCCAATCCGAGTTGTGTAGGAAGATCGAACGCCACTGAGAGCCCTTTCTGGCCCCGCTCGAGGAGCAAACGGAAGCGTTCGTTTGTCGCAGATGCTGAGGAGAAGCCAGCGTACTGGCGCATGGTCCACCGGCGTTGCGTGTACATGGTGCGGTGAATCCCACGTGCGTATGGAGCAACGCCGGGTTCACCTTGCCCATGGTGATCGTCAGCAACACTCGCAGAGGTGCTGAACAATTCCAAGGGGAGTCCGCCAAGCGTGTGGCGGGCTTGCTCGTCCATGGCGATAAGGCAGCCGAACCGCCCCTTGAACCCTCGTCCCCGTCAGTGGGTCACGCCGCCTTTCCCGTGGACGTGCCCATGCGCAATTTCGCCTTCTTCAGCAGCACGGAGCTCGACCACTTCAACGGAGAACGTGAGGCTCTTTCCTGCAAGCTGGTGGTTGAAATCAGCGGTGATCGTGTCCTCTTCGACCGCGACGACAGAGAAGGGACGTGGGCCGTCCATCATGTCAGCGACCAAGGTCATTCCAACTTCGAGCGGCACCTCGGCTTCGACGGCCGCGAAGTGAGCACGAGGGAACGTGGTGACGTTGGCTTCCTCACGTTGCCCATAGGCACGTTCGGGTTCCAAGGTGAACGTTCGACGCTCGCCGACCTTGGCCCCGAGCATTTCTTCCTCGAACCCCGGAATCATTTGGCGGTGGCCAACGAGGAAGACCAAGGGGTCCCGTCCCTCGCTGGAATCGAACACTTCACCCGTGTCTGGGAGCGTGCCTGTGTAGTGGACGGATGCAACGGTGTTGTTCTGAATGGTGTCCATACTGTCATCTCCTTGTTTCCATGCGACGAATGAGCCGCTGCAATTCTGCTGCAACGGTCGGAGGGAGAATCCCCTCGGCCTCCTTTTGTTCGATGTATTCGATGGCGGCCTCAAAGGAGATCCGCTCGCCTTTGGCCCAAATTTGACCAAGCAGGTTCGAGCGGTGCTCCTCAGCAACCCCAGGGTCAGCGAGCATGTCTCGTGCAGCGTACTTGTATTCCAGGTACTTCTGCCGGTTCAGCTTCTTGACCTGTTTTTGCCGGCCGCCGCCCTTCTTCTCTCTTGAGCCCTTGCGGCGCTGTCCGGTGGTGCGACCCGGGGATTTCACGGCGATTTGTTTGAACACGTTCTGCGTCCCTGCAGACACCGATTCGGGGGCCTCTGGGGCCGAAGGCTCCTCTGGCAATTCCGTGACGGCTTCCACCGTCGATGCGGCAGCCGTGACGGTTGACGTGGCTTCGGAGATGACGACAGGGGCTTCGGGTGCTGGAGAATTTGCCCGAAGGATGGATTGTGCTGCAGCTTTGTTCTCCTGTGAAAGACGAGCAAGGCGCTCACGCTCGGTTTCTTTCGGCTCAGCGGGGTGCGCAGATGCCGGGGTGGTGGTGGGCGTTGTGGACTCCACTTGGACGGTGCCGGTTGCTTTGTCGCTCAGCGCTTTTTGCGCTTCTGCGGCTTTCTTGAGGAGTTCGTTCTGGCCCTGAGGTTGAGCCCCGGTCCGAGCTGCCGCGGTGCGTTGTTGTTGGGCCTCGGCGTCGCGAGCACGCTTCGCGTTCTCTTCACGCCGTCGCTGTCGCTCCGCTCCTGCGTTTTGTGCAAATGGATTCAAGGGTTCGCGACGACGTCCACCACGACCACCTCGACCCTGCACGATGCTTCCTCACTCTTTGCCCCTGACCACGGGATAAAAAGGATTGGCAGCAGGAATCACCAAGCAATCGGGGTCGCATCGGTGCGAAGACCGGGGTCAACGGCCGACGCATGGTACGGGGTTGTCCTCCCAGACTGCAACTCAAGCCAACCAAGTTGGGCGATCATCGTGCCGTTGTCGATGCAGTACATTCGAGGTGGTGCATGACTGCTTCCTTCACGCTCACTGGCCATGATGTCACACATGTCACGGAGGCGCTGATTGCAAGCGACACCGCCACCGAGGAGGAGCTCGTGTTTTCCAGCATGCGCCATCGCGCGTTCTGCAACTTCAACACATGCAGCGAAGGCGTGTTCTTGAAGCGACCAACAGACCGCATCAAACGGGACACCGCGATGCACCATCGCGACGGCTGCAGTCATGAGGCCTGAGAACGCCATGTCCATCCCCCGGACCGCATACGGCAGTTCCAGTCCCTGCAGGCTGGCGTCGGGATTGGCTTCTAGGTAGGCTCGAGCATGCTGTTCAATGACGGGGCCGCCTGGGAAAGGATGCCCAAATTTGCGGGCAAATTTGTCAAGCATGTTCCCAATGCCGATGTCGAGGGTTTCACCGAGCACGCGGTACCGGCCATCCAATCGGGTGATCACTTGGGTGTTCCCGCCTGAAACGTACAGCAGAACGGGATCATCACAGTCGCATTCCCAACGTCCGATTTCGATGTGGGCCACGCAGTGATTGACGCCGATGAGTGGAACATCATGCGCGGCCGCAAGCGCTCGGGCAATCCCCGCGCCCACTTGCAGACAAGGCCCCATGCCAGGTCCTTGCGAAAACGCGACGCCGCTGAGGTTTGAAAGGTCGAGGGCATGACGTTCTAGGAAGGTGTTCAGCAAGCCTTGTGCAACATCGCGGTGATGATCTGCAGCTTCCCGGGGGTGAATGCCACCTTCGGTGGGACGGATGGTATCGATCGCCGCTGGAAGCGTGGAGCCATCACCTTGTACGGCTCCGAACGAAAGCGTGTGGGCCGTGGACTCTAGCCCCAGCACCCAACCGTCCATGCTTACGTGACGTGTTGATGATTCATCAACCCTCACCTTCTGGTCCACACATGCGCGTTCTGGTCACCACCACCGGAACGGTCGTGACCCATGCCTTGGCTGATGACCTGTTATTGCTCGATGGAGCGGACATTCTCATAGAGTCCGGCGTCATTTCATCTATTGCACCTTCACAAGAACTCGTTCAAGAATTGGACGCCGACGGCATGGCACCATCGAATCTCGAGGTGTTGGATGTGGGGCGAAAGTCCGTTGTTCCTGGATTGATTGACGCTCACACACACCTCATCTGGGCTGGTGATCGCAGCGACGAGGTCGGGAAGCGTCTGTCCGGTATGTCCTACCATGACATCGCTGCGCAGGGAGGTGGCATTGGACGAACGGTCCGTGCGACGGCCGAGGCGACCGTCGATGAACTACGGCAGATTGGCATCAAGCGAGCCTCCATCGCCCGGCGTTCTGGTACGACGTACCTTGAGGCAAAATCTGGGTACGGCCTCGAAACTCAGGCTGAGTTGAACCAGATTCAAGCGGCTCATGAGACTGGAAACGTCGAGGGTTTGCCTGGAGTCCATGCAACGTGGCTTGGTGCCCACGCCATACCACAAGGCCATACTGAAGAGCAAACGGTGGAGCGGTTGCTCTCAGAGCAACTGCCATCTGTCATTGAACAAGGCTACGCTGAGAGCGTCGACGTGTTTTGCGAACCCGGCTGGTTTTCCATCGACTCCACTGAACGGATCATGAACGAAGCCATGGCGCGTGGGCTTTCAGGTCGGCTGCACATTGACGAATTTGTCGACAGCGGCGGAGCTGCCTTGGCAGCAAAGCTCGGTGTTGTGACCGCCGATCACACGTTGAAATCCTCAAACGAGGGTCGACAAGCGCTGGCCGACGCCGAAGTGATCACGGGCTATCTCCCAGGTACGCCCCACATGCTTGGAATGGACATGCCGAACATTCCTGCAACACCGGGGCCGTTCACACTCGCTTCGGATTTCAACCCGAACTGCCCATCACTCAGCCTCCCGTTTGCGGCGTCACTTGCCGTTCACCGCTCCGACGTTACACCGCAGGCTGCATTGGCCGCAGTCACCAGCACTGCAGCCATGAGCGTACCTCGTACTGACGGGGTGAAGCACGGCGTGCTGGAACCTGGCGCCGCGGGTTCACTCAACGTGCTTGCCGGTGGATCATGGGAAGGGTGGTGCCTCAGTCCTGGCCATGATCCGTTTCAATGGACGGTGATCGACGGCCACGTGACGCAGCATGAAAACTCTCTTCATGTCGCTCAATAGACGATTCATGCAAGGAGCGATGCAACATGGGTAAATCGGATATCAAAAGAGGGTGGTTTGAGACGGTTATCTGTTCCGCGCGCCGAGGTCAGGACGCCAGACTTCGCAGGGCGCTCGAGGCACGGGCATCTTTCAAGCGCAGGCAAGAGGGGTGTGTTGCATCTTGGGTGTCGCGCTCGCATGACGGTCAACCGATGTTCCTGGTCCAAACTTGGTACAAGGACGAAGCTGCATGGAGGAGGATCGCCGAACAAATGGAGAAAGCGATGGGTGAGCAAGATGCATTCGAGCATCTCCTGTCCGGCCCGCCGCTTGTTGGAGCCTTCGAAGGTCCAAATGACGATTTTTCCGCGCACCCTCACGACGCATAAGGTGGATTATGCGCGATTCACCGGAGTCCTTGGACGATGAGGGCCCCCCAGCCATCCAACCTTGGCTTGCAGTGCCCCGTTTTGCTGGCCATAAGCTGCGCAACATCACAAGAATACCGAGTTTCCGACGCAAAGGAGGGGGTTGAAGCACCAAACTTCCTCGTTTTTGCTCAGAACTTCTTTGAACGTCGCCCCAGACCAAGAAGCATGACCACCGGTCCAATCCAGGGCTTTTGCCTCAAATGCAAAACGTATGGGGTCATCAAAGACGGCAAGGAAGTCGAGATGGCGAACGGCCGCGTCCGATTGGCAGGCTTCTGTTCCGAAACAGGTTGCACAGGGAAGATCTCGAAAATCGTCCGTTAAACCTGCATACCGATGTGGATAAATAGGCCCCCGCGGTGGCCAACACGACGAGGGCTCGTGGTCTAGGGGTTATGACGTCGCCTTGACATGGCGAA
>CEUM01028885.1_pt1 | contig 68948 bp, 58 predicted proteins | sample 356421 | NCBI WGS metagenome assembly CEUM01 (sample SAMEA2622716, study PRJEB7988) | marine metagenome | biome: marine biome (ENVO:00000447); feature: surface water layer (ENVO:00002042); material: "saline water (ENVO:00002010), including plankton (ENVO:xxxxxxxx)" | depth 5 m
ATCGTCGGTTTCCTTGCTCTCTTGGAACCCTTCTTTGAACCGAAGATCACCACCAAGCTTCCCGAGGTGGACGAATCCATCACCGATTACGCGTTGGCCATTCGTGTAATTTCCTTTGTCTTTCCGCTCTGCATGTCGACGCTCAAGGTGAGAGATTTGTACATCGACAACTACTGGCCCTCGCCCGCGACCGCAAAGGCCATGGTGGAGAAGAAACGCTCTTTCAAGAGAACCATCATCAAGCTCGTCTTGCTCGGCGTGCAGTTCGGCGCCGCGATGTCCGTATACGGCATCATGGGCAATAAAGATCTCTGTCACACGTTCCGCACGTGCGCTCGACCGGCTTCGTGTACGCCGAACATTCCAGTCGGAGTACCTCTCGACACCAATGTCATCAGCGGTAATAAGGGCTACAGGGCAGAACTTATCTCGAACGACGCTACGAACGGAGGTAAATTGAAATGGCGCTGGCAAGTCAACGCTCAAACGACACTGAGGTTCACGAAAGTTGGTAGTACGCTGTACGCCGACTTGAAATTCACTCCGGACCCGCAAAATGCGGGAGAGAACAACGTGAAGAATCCTGGTAACGACGTCAGCGGCATTCCGTCGAGCGGCTCGAACGTGCAACCCTCCACCGCTCTCGGGAGCTCGGTGTGCGGTACGCGCTTTGAGGTGCAATGTCAGGAAGTGAATCCGCGACACGCGTTTGAAGAACTGACGAACGCGTACGAATGGGTCGATTACAACAAATCCTCATACAAGTTCGTCGCCAAGTATGATTATGAATCGACGTCTGGCTCGCCGTCGTGTTGGGGCGACTCGTCAAACTGGGGTCCGGACAACGCGCAGTTCTTCGCCGACGCGTCCTTCCACGTGGGCGGAACGACGGCGAACCCGAAAATCGGTTACGTGTTCATGGAACAGACGTGCGATGAAAGTCAATCCGCCACCGGAAGGACTAAGTACTGCCTGGTGGAGCCTCCGTTCGTCGCCGTGTACAAACCGTACGGACGATCCGCCATCGAAAAAAATCCGCCTTGGTCGTGGAGTAACAACCAGGTCACCATGCCCGATAAGTGGGCCACGGCGACGCGCACGTTTGAACTCTCCATGAATGAAAACGCCATCGTTGCTAGTGGAGGCTCGCCCTCCGCGCCGCCACCGGGCACGCCCGGCGGCGGATGCCCCGTGCAAGGTCAAAGAAATCCACAAGGTTGCTGTCCGACGTGTCCGCAGGGAACGTCGAGTTGTCCCAACCCCACCTGCAACTGCGTCAACCAACCCGTCGCCGGTCACACCTGCTAAACCAACAAGAACAACAAGGACAAGAAAACCAAAAAAAACATCAGATGAATAACGGTCCAGCGACGCCCGCGATGTCACCGCTCTTCTCCCCGTCGTCGACCGACTCGAGTCGCGCGGGAACCGGGACACGTTTGTCGTCGAGACGCGCTTTACGACCACTTTATGCATGAATGAATGAATGAATGAATGAAGAATGAACGCACCGCTCGCGCCCTCACACCGACCCGTCCTCGCGCCGACTCGACGCGCGACGAGCATGTCGCGCGACCGCGCGCGCGTCGACCCCGCGCGCGCCGCCACCGAAACGCGCGAGGACGCCGCGCGCGTCGTCGCGGCGCTCCTCGCCTCGGCGTCCCGCCGCCGGCGAGGCGCGAGCGTCAAGGCGCGCACGCTCGCGCGCGACGTGCGATGGAAGCGCGCGACGCACGCGGTGACGTGCGAAACCATCAAGAGCGCGCGCGTCGTTCGAGCGCTCTTCGCGGACGTCGGTGGCGCGTTGGGGAGGCTCGCGACGACCGACGCGAATGGGACAGAGATGAATGGAACCGCCGCCGACGACGACGACGACGACGCGTGGAGGCGTCGCGGAGAGGCGTACGTGCGCGCGTACGAGACGTTATTCGGAAACGCGAAATATTTACACCGTTGGCGAGGCGGGGTGGGGTGCGAGACGGTACGTGCGAACGAGGAGGCGCTGCGAGACGCGTTGGAGCGGGCGAAGACGAGAGAGGGCGCGGCGACGGCGCGCGCGTTGGCGGCGAAGATGTCGTCGAGATGGACGTCGGCGGCGAGATACTCGCGAACGGCGAGGGTGAACACGTTGAAGATGACGGTGGAGGAGGCGATGCGGGCGTTCAGGGAGGATGGGTACGAGTGTGCGATCGATGGATTGGTGGAGACGTTGCTCGTGTTTCCGGCGGGGACGGATTTACACGCGCACGAGATGGTGACGAACGGCGCGGTGGTGCTTCAGGGACGCGCGAGTTGTCTGCCGGCGGTGGCGTTAGCGCCCGAGCGCGGGTGGGCGTGCGTGGACGGGTGTGCGGCGCCGGGGAATAAGACGACGCAGTTGGCCGCCATGGTGGGACGCGAGGGCGGCGTGCACGCGTTTGACGCCGACGCGAGACGGTTGAAGAGATTGAAGGAGAACGCCGCGAAGACGGGGAGTCAGGGGATCATTCGCGCGAAATGTCAAGACTTTTTGACGGTAGATCCAGAGAATGACGCGTACGCGAGCGTTCGAGCCCTCTTGCTCGATCCGTCGTGCTCGGGCTCGGGCACGGAGGTGAACAGAGGCGACATCATGCTTCGAGACGCATTGGCGGATGAAGACGACGACTCGGAACACGACGCGCACGACGTCGAACGCGTGGAAAAGCTCGCGGCGTTTCAAAAGTCTGTGTTGACGCACGCTTTCAAATTTCCCGAGGTGCAGCGAATATCGTACAGCACGTGCAGCGTACACATCGAGGAAAACGAGCAAGTCGTACGAGACGTGCTCGACTCGGCGAAAGAGCGCGGGTTCAGATTGACTCGAGCGCTTCCGAAGTGGCATCGCCGTGGGTATGTCATCGATGGATTACCTGAATCGGACGCGCGGTGTTTGATTCGCGCCGATCCCGTGGAGGACGACATGGAGGGATTTTTCGTGGCGATTTTCGAGCGAGACGTGGAGATGACGCGAAGCAAGGGATTAAATTTGCCTCCGGCGAATCCGAACGCGGCGCTTGCGGACGCGACAAAAAAGGCGAAAAAGAAACGTCCGATGATCGACGCCGCGAACGCGCGGCCGGTGTACGCCGCGTCCTCGAAGAAAAAATCAAAGGGCGGAAAGCCCACTCCGTTGTTTAGATAGATAGCTTGTATGACAAAGAATAGAATAGCCGGCGGATACAGTCTACGCATCCTCTTCCCAATTAATTGCCTCCTTGACGTACTTGGAGCCGAGCGCGACGGACGTAAGCGCGATGGGCGCTGCGCCCGCTTGCCACGGCATATCCGCAGAGTACGCGACTCCGCGAGACATCAACGCAGCCGTGAGCGGAATGGAGCACACCGCGAGCAATTCACCGTTCACAATCTTAGTGATTCGCGTCGCGAGTTTTTCCGACATCGGTTCGACGTCTCCCTTCGCCTTGGCCGCCGCGCGCTTGATAATTTGAATCGTCGGGAACAGCGAGCTCGAGCCCATCACCGTGAACAACCACATCTTCACCCAAAAGATGGGCTCGTGGCTGTAAAACTCCCAGCCCTTGCCGTATTCGGTCGCGCGAAGGTATCCGGTGTACAACACCAGCACGCCGGCGATTCCGTACACGGAATCCGCGACGACCAACCTTTGCTCCTCCTCCTCGCTCATGTTCGCCTTCACCGTCCACTTTTCCGTCGCCAACGCACCGACGACGAGCACCAGACCGAGATAGTGCCCGTACGCCGCCAACGCGCTCGCGATCGGATCCACCGCCGCGTTCGCCGCTTCCGCGCAGCACGCGCCCGACACCACCGGCGCGAGCGCCACCATCGTCTTCGTCGTCGTCTTCGTCGTCGTCTCCTCGGCTTTCATCTTCCCATCCGCGCGCGCGCGCGCGACGACGACGCGCGAGAGAGACCCCTCACCGCCGACGACGACGACGCGAGAGACCGACCCATTCGATCGCCCTCGCGCGACGCTTCCGCGCGGCGTCAACACCGGCGTGGACGTCACCACGCGCGCCGACATTCTCGAGTCAAAAAGTGACGTCAATCCTTATCCGAAATCATCATCATCATCATCGCGCGCGCGGCGCGCGTCTCGAGCCATGTCCGACCCCCCGTCCCATCTCTCGGGCGCGTATAATTCCCCCGAAACGTCCCACGAGTGCGTCGTCACGGGCGACCTCGACACGACCGCGTCGACGTGCGTCATCGTCGTCCCGGGACTCACGGATGGCCCGCGCACGCTCGCGTACGCCGACGGCGGCGCGTTGACGCGCGCGTGCGAGCGACGAGGGTACGCGCTCGTGAGATTCGAACTCTCGAGTTCGTACGAGCGATACGGCGCGCGAACGCTCGACGACGACGCGAGGGAGATCGACGCGTGCGCGCGATGGGTGCGGCGAATGTGTCCCCGGGTGCGAGCCATTATTGTGTTTGGACACTCGACGGGATGTCAGAGCGCGTGTCATTACTTGGCGTCGGGAAGGTACGAATCGGCGCGTTGGGTGACGAGACTCGTGTTACAGGCGGGGGTGAGCGATCGGGATTGGTACGACGCGGCGCACGGGAGAGAGGTGATGCGGGCGTGGGTGGCGCGGGCGCGGAGGATGTCGCCGGAGGAGGTCATGCCGGAGGAGACGCCGGGGACGAACGGGGTTCGCGTGAAGGCGAGACGGTTCGTCTCGCTCGCCGGCGTCGGTGGGGACGATGATTGGTTTTCTCTCGATATATTCGATGGGTCTCGTGGCGCGCCGTCGAAGATTGATGAGAGATTGAGTGGGGGGAAATGCGCGCGCGTGGACGTTCGCGTGGTGGCGTCGACGGCGGACGAGTACGTGCCGTACGCCGCGGATGTCGCGCGAGCGCACAATGAGCGCGTTCGAGACGCCTTTGCGCGCGTTGCGAAGAGCGCGCGCGTGCACTACATCGACGCCAATCACGATTTAAGCGATATGAAGACCGAAGACGTCGAGGGGTTCGTCGATTTCATCTTTTCGTGACGTCGCGTCGCGCGCGCATGTAAACAATGTACTACTATGTATTCTACGCGGTCATCTCTTCCTCCTCTTCGCCGGGGCTTTGCGCGCACCGGCGGCGGGCACTTTCGTGTCCCAAAGATTGTCGGCCTCTTTATCCAACGCCGCCTCGCGTTTGAGCTCCTCCTTCGTTTCTTCGTTCATATCGACGCGCACGACGTCGCGTCGATTCGTCTCGACGGCGACGCGCTTCTTCTTCGGCGACGTGACACCTCTCTTCTTCCCATCGCCCTCGTTCAACCCGACGACGCGCTGCTTGACAAACCGCTTAAAATTCTCCCTCCCACTCTCTCTCGCGCCCTTTTCCTCATCGACTCGTCTCTCTCGTCTCGCCGCCGGCGTCTCCAGCGTCCGCGTCGCCGCCTCGCCCAACGTCGCCGCGCGCGCCCCCCCCCGTCGTCGACGCGTCATCTCCCCATCCTCCGTCACCATCGTCCTCGCGCCATCATCCTTCGGTTCCGTCTCGCTCTCCTCGCTCTCCTCGCTCTCCTCCGCGTCCGTCTCGCTCCCGTCGTCCTCGTCTCGTCTCTGGCACGTCACCGTCGTCGGTCCTCTCCCGAGCGTCACCGTCTCCGTCGCGCCGTCCCCGCCCAGCTCCACCTCGGTCCACTCCGTCCCGATGTCCACCGCACCCGCGCGCGTCCCGTGCGTGGACCCGAGATCGCGACAATACAACTTTCCGTCCCGGGAGGCTCTGAACGCGACGTGTCGTCTCGACACGGTGGCGTCGCCCTCGCCCGCGCGAAACGCGCAATCTTTACCCCTCCCGACGACGATCTCGTGATCATCGTCCTCGCCCGACGACGCGAAAACGACGCGCCGGTTCGTTCCCATCGTTTCGAGCGCGAAACGTACCATCGTCGTCCGCGCGTCGACGTCTGACGCTCGAATTCCTCGTCGATTTTCAAAAGTCAAAAATCATCGCCGCCGAGACGTTCGAGACGTTTACCCCTCCCGTCGTCCCCGGCCGTCGTCGTTCACGATGTGCGCCCCTCGACTGAGCGCTTTGAACAATCCATACGCCGTTTTAAACGCGTTCCCATCGTTTTTCACCTCCATCGACGCTTTATCCATCGATCCGCCCGCCGCGTACGCCTCGGCGTCTTCGTCGGCCAATCCACCCTCTCCCTCGTCCGCGTCCTCCCTCGCGCGCAGAGAGGTATCGAGAAGATCCGCGTACGCCGCCTCGCTCTGTTCCTCGGGCGTCAGACCGAGTCCCGCGCCCGGGGAGTACTCGGCGGACGCGCTCGCGCGCGCGTGGTCGAGCGCCTGGGTGAGTCTTCGCGCGCGAGATTCGGTCGTCTCCGTCGCGCCTTCGTCCTCGGAAGCGCGAGGAGGACGCGGGAGCGACCGGTAGGGACGACGACGGAGGCATCCGCGCGTCTCGGGCGTCGTCATCGGCGTTCTCGGGGTCGTTCTCGGCGTCATCATCGTCCACATCGTCAGACGACGGCGAAGAAATGGCGACGGTTCGCGCCACCTCCGGCTCGGACGCGGACGTCGACGACGGCGAGGCGACGGCGCTCGCGATGCGTCGACGCGATCGTCGTCGCGCGCGCGCGTCCGCCGGGGCGGCCGCGATCACCGCGCGACGACGCGCGAGGATGAAGGAGGACGTCGTCGGGGACTTGGCCGCGCTCGCGAGACGACGGGGGGAGCGCGGGTCGGCGCGCGCGCGCGCGACGCGCGAGTGCGCGAGCGACGATGAGGACGAGCGTAATCGCGTCGGGCGAGCGCTGGAGGAGAGCGGGAGGGTTGGGGGGGGGAAAGCGGACGACGCGGGGAGACGACGCGCGTTGGAGGAGAGGTTGCGAAAGATGCGCGCGTTGCCGCGAGGGTCGAGATACGCGAAACAACAGTGTGAATTGATCGAAAAGGCGCTGGAGATATTGAAGAGAGGGAAGATGAGGGGGACGAGGAGCGTGGAGGAGGAGGATGAGCTGGTGGGGTTGTTGAAGGCTGTGAAATTGTGACGCGCGGCGCGAGCGGGTCGGTGATTAGTTTCGGTAATAATAACATCACTTTGAGGTGTCGTAGATCGCGCACGCGTCGCGGAGGATGCGTTTTTTGCGAATGCGAAACGCGATGGCGGTTTTTCTCGGTCCGTTGGTGGCGGCGAGTTCCTCGGCGTCGCGCTCGAGGGTCGTCGGACACGCGTCGAGGCGCGCGGCGACGGCGGCGCGCACGGCGTCGGCGGCGCGTCTGTCTGGAGCGCCTCCGCCGAGTTTGAATCCGTCGACACCATTCGCGGCGGCGAATTCTTCGGGCGTTGCGAGCGCCGCGCGAAGCGCCCAGAGAAGTTTATCCTCGGCGTTTCCGTCGGAGATGAAATTGCCATTCCACAGCGCCTCGTCGAGCTCTGGATGCGTGCGCTTGATGGTGGCTAAACGGTTTGGATCGGCGCCGAGCGCGCGTTTCATCGGTTCGTGGTTCGCCTGAAGGAATGGTAAGAAACCTTCGAAACGATAGACGTCGGCGACGTTGTCGGCGTCGACGAAACCGTACCGCGTGATTAATTCGTCGTTGTTCAAGACGCCGTAAGAGATGAACACCTCCTCTCCTCGCTTGTAATCCCTCGGCGCGCGCAGCACGAAGGATCCTCCACTGAATTCAAACTCCGTCTTGAGCATTGTCTTGTGATTGATGGCGTCGATGAGCGGCATGAGCACGTACGCCGTGTTGCTGTCTCGATCGCTGTTGCTCGTGCTATCAAAGACGGTGAGCGCGAGCACGGCGAACACAGCCAACCAGCGCCCCTCCACGCTCGGCGCCGTCAGAAAGGTGGCGAAACACATCCCCACCGCGAGCGAACGCGGCAATAACTTTGCCCTGAGCTTGGCGTCGTCCGCCATTCGACCGCTAAACACGCGAGACCTCACCGTGTCCAACGCCCACACGACGTCCTCATCCGACATCCCCGCCAACGCACCACCGCTCGCCGCGTGCTTTCTCACCAATCTAATAGCCTCTGCGTTTTCATCCCTCTGTTCCCTCGCCATTTTCTCCGCCGGTGGGTACTGCATCGCGCGCACATCCTCCTCCGAATACGACCCCACGAGCGCGTACTCCTTCGGAAGCTGCGCCACGTACGCCGCGAACTCGCTCTTTTCCCCCAACGCTCGCTCTCTCAGCAACACCAACGCCACTCGAAGCGCCCACTTCTCCTCACCGATCGCTTCCCACAGTTCATCGCTCCCGAAATCACCGAGCGGATTCTCCTGCCCCTCCGTCACGTACAGCGCCGCGCCGCGCGGAAGCGTCACCAACGCGTCCTCCGCGTGCACGTCCCTCGTCGCCACGCACCCTCGGTGCGACTCGGCGGCGTCCGCGGCGCCGGTGACGTAGGCGACGTCGAGCGCATCGCCTCGAACGTCTCGGTCTCGAAGCCACGCGGCGTAGCGATCGGCGCTCGCGGACGCGGCGCGCGCGACGAGCGCGCGCGGGCGGGCGCGCGAGCGCGATGGGAACGGACGCTCGGCGCGCGAGGGCGACGCGCGGGACGCGCGGGAGGGCGCGGAACGCGCGACGCTTCCCGTTGTCGTCGCGAGAGAGGGGAGCGACGGCATCGCGCGCGGTGACGTGTGGAGACGCGCGGGAGGGAACGCGGGCTCGAGGTCGGGACTCCGTAAAGCGACAGTCGACAGTCGTACACATGACAACGACGCGCGAGACGAGTCGGTCGGCGCGGTCGCGGCCATCATTTCCAAACCTTGACGCTCATGTCTCGACTGGCGGAGATGAGCATCTTTCCGGACGTCCCGGAGACGGCGGCGAGGGCGACGACGGCGTCTCGATGGCAATCGTGACGCTCGTGCGAAGCGTTTTGCGCCGACCTCTGTCGCGCGTTCGCGGGCGCTCGCACCGGGTACTCCTGCTGAATGACGACGCCGCTCACGGATTGTTCGGCGAATTTCGGTCGTGGGCCGGAGATTTTCCCAGAGACGACGCGCGATTTCGTCGCGTCTCCGGGATACCAGACGCGAATGCACGCGTCGGTGCTTCCCGAGACGATGCCTCCGTCGGGAAGGGCGAGCAGCGCTCGAACGCCGGACGGACGCGAGGGCGTGGACATCAATTCATCCGCGCGTAAGTCTTCGCTAAAATTGCCGTACGCCGTGTTCACGAGCGTCGAGGAGTGGACGTGCGCGCTCTGCGAACGAGGGACGATGCGCAGGCGACCGTTCGCCTCCATGGCGCACGGTGGCGCTCTGGCGGCGGCGTCCAGGGCGGCGTCTTGCCCGCGAAGGACTCTCAAAATGCGTCGACAACCTCCGTCGGCGATGTCCCAGAGCGCGACTTCGTCATGTCCCGCACTGCACCACACGAGCGGACGCGAGACGGCTCCCGCGGAGCTCTGTTGAGGCGACATCGGAGAAATCGCCATGGCTTCAATGCCCGCGCCTCGAGACGGGTGGTTCCACTCCTGCACGCACGTTTGGAAACGCATGTCGAGTAAATTGATGGATCCGCTCGCGGTACCGATGACGAGCCACGATGCCGAGCCGCTCGTGTCCAACGCGAGCGACGACGCGACGCCGAGCTTGGGATTGAGCGGCATGCGAAACGCGTCTCGCGGCGACCGGTAATCCCAACCGTACACGGCGCCGCCCTGCGTGATGTAGCACGCCATGTGTTCGCTCAGGGATGTCACCGCGTTCACGGCACCCTCTGACTTGTTCACGTGACGAATCTCCGCCGCGCCGGTGTACCTATCCGGCACGGTCTTCTCGCCGGGAGTCTTGCCCGCCTCCTTCGTCGTGTACTCGACGCGCCACGCGTGCACCGTTCCGTTATCGCTCCCGCTGACGATGTGAGAGTCAGACGTGCTCGCGATGGATGTAATTTTACCTCCTTGTGACGCGTACGTCAAGCGAGACTGGAACGACACGTCCTTCTCTATGCGACGAGAATCCCAAATTTTGCAACTACCGTCTTCGCTTCCAGTCGCGAAGAACACCTCGTCCTTGTCGACGGCGATGGACGTCACCGTGCCTCTATGTTCTAAGAGATGCGCCACGAGCACTCCTCGAGGCGCCCATGAATCTGATGCATCGCTTGTCGAGGCGTTGGCGTCCATGTCCGGAGGACCGTTCGTTTTAAACCTTCCCGCGCCGAGTTCGAAACGACGCACCGCCGCGGATAACGTATCCACCATGGACGATTCCGCGGCATCGACGAGTAAGGCGTCTTCTTCGACGCCGTCGCGGAGCGTCACGGCTTGCGCGTCCTGTGGTGCGATGAGTGGTCTTCTGGCGCCGAAAACAGTCGTCCACGCGTCGTTGACATTGACGAGACGATCCGATTCCTCGCCCTCGATGATACTCGGCAGTTCATTTGACGAGTACGATGGTTTGTCCATGCTGGAATTTTGCACGCCCATGCGCATTTGACGGGCGTGGGCGAGTAGTTTGATGTACGACGACATCGCCTTGATGCTCGGGAATTCCATCTCCGCGTTGTAGGCCGCGATGGCTTTTTCGTCCTCGGTTTGCGCGAGCTCTGCGTCGACGGGTCGATCGAGCGGCGCTCGAACGGCGGCATATACGGCGGCCGTGCGCATCCCGGTGGCCAGCGACACGGCATTTTCAAACGCAGCTCTCGACGGTGGTGGGTACAAACACGTCGCTAAGACACAGCTCTCAGTCAAAAAATCTGCAGTCAAGCTGAGGAGCTTGACTCCTTGCTGATCCGACGCGTCCAAAAACGGTTGGACGATTGGAACGAGCAGCGCCAGTGCGTCCACGGGACCCAACGTCTGCGCCGCGGTCGCGAAGTACTCCTGCGCTGAGTTTCGCACCGATGGCGATGGATGACACAACAAAGGCCCGGCGGATTTAGCCATCATCAGAATGGAACGCTTGCCAATCGTAGAGACGCCTCGCGCGCTCTCCGACGGAGTCGTCGCGAGCTCAGACATGCATCGCAACGCCTGCGCGATGACTGAATCATGCGAGTCTATGAGACAGCGATCTATGCATGGCACCAAGACGCGCTCACACGACGCTTGACCGATGAATCTCCCGACGCTGGAGACGTGTTTGAAAAACGAACATCGACGTTGCGGCGATTGCACGTTGAGGCAGGTAATCATGAGCGGCATGAGAAAGTCATTCGTGCTGTCTCGACCGAAGAAACGCGCCAAATCAGCGCTGTTCGCCGAAAGCTCTTCCCACACGGCGTCTTCAGCCTCGCTTACTTTTTCGTGAAGTATGTTGAACAAAATGTTTTGCACCGCGTCCCTCGTCGATACCAATTCCTCGTCGAAACTAATCGGATCGCCGCCCTGCCCCGAATTGGCGACGGCGTACTGTAAAAACACGAGGCTCAGCCGCGCAAAATTTGCCAAAAATCGCATGAGCGTGACGCGAACGAGTGACTCGGTGTCACCGGCCGCGTTACTCAGCATCGGCCAAATGTACTCTGGGAACAAACCAAAGTCGGATTTCGGAAGCTCCTCGACGTTTTCTAAAATGTTTGCCATCGTGCGCAACGCCGCAGCTCTCACAGACGCCGCCTGGTCCTGAAGCATGGACGCGCAGTACGGGAGGATCAACTGTAGAGTGCAGTGATCGGTCGCTAATGTCGCAATCTTTTGCAACAGTTTCAGCGCCAGCACCCGCGCGCTGGCATTCGTCGCTCCGCGCATCGCAGAACATACGTGCGCCGCGACGAGACTCACGCCGGGACATTTGTGCGTGCCCGATGAGAGCGCTAAACCGACGATTCCTTCGTCTGACGCGTTTGGTGCGCTCGCGCTCAGACCGCTCTCGCTTCTAAGGATGGCAGCCAGCATACCGTCCAACTCGCTCTCCACCGCCGCTAATCTACCATTGGCTTCTAAATTGAGAAACTTGACGCTGAACGCGTGCAAAAGCGTAAAGTACGACGGAAACAGACTCGAATCCTCGTATTCGACCAAGTACTCGTGCGCGCTGCGTCGTTGACTCGGATCTATGGCCACCATGGACGAGATCATAGCGCGTGCCTGCTCATTTTTCACTCTGCTCTTGAGCGTCTCCGCAGGATCGTGCTCGCCGCGTCGATACGACAACGCGTCTGATAAATCGAACAACGACTTCCCATCCATGTACAGCTCCGCGAGGGTGCACCCGAGCGCAAAAATATCGGCGCTTGGATGTAATTTCGTCGGTGACTCCTCCAACATGTTATCCGTCAAGGCTGTCTTTTCGTTTGAAAATCGTTCCGGAGCGAGACAGCACCTCCGTCGACCGTCGCTATCGAAAAAATACGTAAACGCCGCGGGATTATCCGCCGGGATCTCCGCGGGTTTATACGACGCGTAGTCACACAAGAAACACCATCCCCACGACGTCACCAACACGTTCTCACACTTTATATCCCCGTGTTCGACGCCTCTCGCGTGCGAGTCTCTCGCCGCGTGCAGCAACTGATACGCGAACCACGCCCGCTCAATGTCGCTCAAAAACGGTCTCGCGCTCAGCCTATCGTGCAAAGACATGTGACAAAACTGTCGCATCAGGTACACCGCGTTTTCCGTCTCCAACGCGCGCGTGAACGGCCAACAGTGCGGATACTCGGGCTCCGGCGTCGTCAGCGCCTCGCGAATCTCGTGCACCGCCCGTTCGTGCGCGCGCAGATCCGGAAACGCCCCCGGCCGCTTCACGTACACCTTAACCAACGCGATACCGTCGTCTCGTTCGCGCGTCGCCGCCCGCGCGTCCCCCCGCGCGTCGTCCACGCGACACACGATGGATTTCAAAAATCGCCCCGTGCCGTGCAGTTGGTCCTTGTACACCAGGCTCGGGACGTCGACGGCGAGTATGTCGCTCATCTGCACCTTGGGAGGCGCGGAGTGTTGATTCCCCATCGCGTCGAGGTCGAGATCACGACGCGATGGGCATGAGACGCGAGCGGGTGTGACGATGATTCCATCCATCGGTCGGTCGGTCGGTTGGCGCGTCGCTCGGCGAGAGGCGGCGCGTTTCCGATGAATGAATACGTGATGGGTTAACGATGGCTACACGTCGATGTTGAGGGAGATGTCCAACGCGGAGACGCTGTGCGTGAGAGCGCCGCTGGATATGTACGTCACGCCGGTTTGACCGATGTCGTGGACGGTGTCGAGGGTGACGTTGCCGGAGGCTTCGGTGTCGACGCGACCGGCGACGAGCGCCACTGCCGTCTTCATGTCGTCGATGGACATGTTGTCGAGCATCAAGCGCGTGACGCTCTTTGTCACGACGTTTGGATCGTCGAGGAGATCGATGACGGTGCGCACTTCGTCCATCGTGCGCGCCTCGACCTCGATTTTCACGTCGCTCAAACCGCGCTCGAGGAGATACTTTTCGCACGCCTCCACCGCGTTGGAGATACCGCCCGCGGCGGCGATGTGATTATCCTTGATCATCACCATATCAAACAGACCGATTCGATGATTTTTACCTCCTCCGATCAACACCGCCCACTTATCGATCACGCGCAGACCCGGCACCGTCTTTCGCGTCTCCAACATCGTCGCCGGCGCCGCCGCGTCCGCGTACGCCCGCGTCATCGTCGCGATACCGCTCATCCTCTGCATAAAGTTCAACACCACTCGCTCCGCGCGCAAGATGCTTCTCGCGTTCCCGGTGACGCGCATGAAGATTTCACCCCTCTCGATGCGATCGCCGTCGCGTTTCATCCACTCCACCTCGAGCGCCGGGTCCACCGCCGCGAGGACGACGCTGCTCAGATGCTCCCCGGCGAGCGTGCCCGTCGCCTTGGCGAGGAGCGTCGCTGTCGACCGCGTGTCGGCGGGGATCGTGCTCAGTGAGCTGACGTCACCGACGTCGCCGACGTCTTCGTCGAGGGCGGCGCGCACGACGGCGTCGATGGAGTAGGTTGGATGCGGGGGCGGCGGAATCTTCGGCGCGCGCGACGCCTCGTCCGCGCATCGCATCGCGCGAGAGACCGCGGAACGAGACGCCGTGGGAGTTCGTGCGCGACCGGTGATCGAGGCGGTCGGTGTCGACTTGGCGGCGCGCATGACGCGCGTCGGTGTGAAGCGTGCCGTCCTCTGCGCGTCGTCGAAACGCGCGCGCGCGCTTTACGAAACCGCGCTTTGTGAGTTACAATGGAGAGAAGCAAAGAACCGCGACGAGCGCGGTGAGTGGTAATTTTTTTAAGCTCATCGCTCGTTTTCCGAACAGATGCCCATCTTCGTGCACGCGTCCTTCAACTTATCCGCGAGCGCGTTTAAGAGCACCGGCACGTACGGCTCGATGAGCGCGTCGCATTCGGCCGCCAATTCCGTACCTAGGGCGGTACAGAGCGCGTCCACCTCGGAGACGACGAAAGCGGACGTCGTGTTCGATCTCAGTTCGTTCGCCAACAGATTACTCGCCATGACGCAATCCGCGCACGTCTCGTCGTCGGCGACGGTTCGCGCGTTCGCCACCGCCGCGCGCACCGCCCGCGTCTCCCTCGCCCCCATCGATCGCACCACCGATTCCTCCCCCGAGTCCATCGCTCGAACATCATCACACATCTCCAACGCCCGACACGCCCTATCACCGAGTTCGGGGTGATTTTCCAAGTACCTCGTCGCGAATCGCAGTCCCGCCTCGCCAGCGGCGACGCACACGCTCATCTGACTCGTCTCCCCGTGCGTCGCCTCCTCGCACATCTCCGCGATCGCCGCCGCCATCTCGCCCTGAATTTTACCCCGCGATACCTCCCGCTCCACCGCCTTCATGAAGGTTCGACACGCGTCGCAATCGTCCGTCATCGATCGCGGGCCCGCGGCGAGCTCGACGTGCCCTCGCGCGGGAAGGACGGTTCGCGCGCACGCGAGCTCGGGCGCGCGCGCGCACGCGCACGCGAGGAGGAGCGTCAAGAGCGTCGTCGCGCGCATGATTCGGACGAGTCGACGCGACCGGGAGCGCTCGCGCGAGGGGGAATGTGACGAATCGCATCGGGCCCGGCATTCGTTCGTTCGTTCGCGCTCGACGCGCGCGGGCGGGACATCTCGACGCGCGCGCGTCGGCGATGGTGAACGAAGACGCGAGGGGTGATGAGGGCGAGGACGGGGCGACGGACGGGAGCTCGAGCGGTGATTCGCTCGCGGACGCGCTGGAGGCGGAACTGTTCGCGGAGGTGGGGCGAGAGGAGAAGCGCGCGATGGACGACGATGCGGAGAAGCGCGCGAGCGCGGGGGCGAGGGGAGGACCGAGGGTGGTGCGACGAAAGTTGAATCCGTCGAGCGCGACAGGGGGGGGGAAATCGAGCGAGAAGTGCGCGCACCCGGCGTTTATGTTTGATATTTGCGTGGTGTGCGGCGAACGCAAGGGAGCGGGGGACGACGCGAGCGGACGGGCGGGGACGCGCGGAGGTGAGAGCGATGGTTTGCGTGGGCACTTCACGACGTCTATGAGGTACATTCACGAGGGACTCACGCTTTCGAACGAAGAGCTTGAAAAGGCCAAGCGAGAGGAGAAGGCGCGCGTGTTGGAAAACGGCAAGTTGACTCTGATTCTGGATTTGGATCACACGCTGCTAAACTCGTCGCAGTTCAAGGAGTTGTCGCAGGAGCAGCACGACTTGCTGCACGAGTGCATCGCTCAAGAGCAGCAGGGGTTGAGAGAAGGGCAGCGTCCTCTACTCTATTGTTTGCGACACATGGGATTTTTCACCAAGTTGCGACCGCACGTGTTCGAGTTTTTGGAAACTGTGTCCGAAATCTGCCAGCCATACGTGTACACGATGGGCGACAAAGCGTACGCCAGGGAGATGGTCAAGTTGATCGATCCCACGGGAAAGATTTTTCACGGTCGCGTCATCTCAAACAACGACTCGACGAGTTCGCATGTGAAAGATTTGGACATTGTGCTCGGCGGCGAGACGAGTGCGATCATCGTCGACGACACCGAGCGCGTGTGGCCACAAAACCAAGGTAACTTGATACGACTCGATCGCTATCACTTTTTCCCGGGAAGTGCTGCGTCGTTCCAACAGAAGGGGCAATCCGTGATGGAACGCTCCATGGTGGACGAAGGCGAACTCGGCGCGGCGGGAAGCAGAGCCGTGCTCTTGGACGTTTTGGCAGTCATCGAGAGCGCTCACAGGACGTACTTCAAGACGTCCCGCGAAAACGACGACGAACCCGACGTTCGCCAGCTTCTCATCGCGCCGAATCGAACAGATTTACCTCTGTGCGGAGTCAAGTTTATGATGAGCGGCATCACCGCGCTTCGTGATCGAAGACCAGAGCGACATCCTCTTCGCTTGCTCGCGAGCACGCTCGGCGCTGAGTTTGCGACATCGATAGAGAGTGACGGTGACGCGGTTACGCACGTCATCGCTCGATCTTCTGGAACAGACAAGGTAAAGTGGGCGCGGAAGACGAACGGGCGCGTTCACTGCGTCTCTCCGTCGTGGCTCGTGGCGTGCGCGAGCGCCAACACTCGCGTCAGCGAAGAGCTTTACCCCTTAGAGTAGAGTAGAATATGTAGAGAATTTGATACCAACTAGAGTTCCGCAGACATACGATCGTCTCGACCGCCTTCGCTCCGTCAACGCGAACGCGCGGCCAACTACCTCAGAATGCCACGCGACGATGGAGCCGCGCGCGCTCGTCGTCGCCTTCTTGACGGGCGTCTCCATCGCGTGCGTGCTTCTCACGCGCGAATACACCGTCGGCGAAGACGTTCTCTCCGCGCTCGCGAGCGATGCGGACGGAATGCGCGCCCGTGCGAGGATCGAGGCGTTGGAGCCCAGGTCCGCACTCTCCGCCGCGCTCGCGTCGACCAAGCTCTCGTTAGCGCTCTGGTCTCGCGTGTTCGCGCCGGTGATCAACGTCGTTCGACGCAGGGTAGCGTTGGGGGTCGGCGCGGCCGCGAAAGAGGCGACGAGGATCGTGCGAGAGACGGAACCGAGAGTGCTGGTGCAGTGGGCGCTCGCCGTCGTCGGCGCCGCGTACGTGTATTACTTGTGTTGGCAGTTTGTGAAACACCTGAAGAGGGCAAGGTATAGAAATAAATTGAAGTTTTTCATCATCAGGATGCGACTGCGGATGACTCGGCGGGTGCGCGCGGTGTTGGAACCGTATGCGAGGGTGTATAGACGAGTCGCTGCGGGCGGCGCAGCGGTGAGACGGAGATACGGCGTCGTCGTAAGAGAAGTGCGAAGCAAGAGTCGGTTAGCAGCCAACGCGTTGCCTCACGTGTTGTTTTTCGCGGTGGCGATTTCTACACTCCGAATCATGCCTCGATTCGTGAGGAAGATTGCGCGTAAGAGAGAAGTGCTCGCGACGGTGGCTCTCTTGACGCCCATGGTTCAAACAATGCTCGCGATGGAGAGCGATGACATGGTTCGCATCGAAAAGTGGTTGCGATTCTGGGCGTCGTGCGCGCCTTTCATGGTGGCGGTCGATTTTCCTTTGATATCTTATAGCGTACGTTGGTTTTTCCCGTGGTGGCCAGAGCTTTTGGTCATCTTCACAATTTGGCTCAACTCGCGCCTCACTCGAGGGAGTCACATCATCTTAGAGTCGGCGTCGCCTCTAGTTTCGCGAGCGCTGACGCATTTGAACGAACCGAGTGGTAAAGCGGGGAGAGCATCCATGTTTCTTCGACGCTCGGTGCGTCAGGCGTTGCAGGTTGGCGTGATTGTTATTCGGTTCCGTTCTCGACGCGCATCGGAGGCGCTGCGACTCGTCTTGGACAACATGAGCGTGCCCTTGGTGATGTGCACGGTGTTCTTTTTCACTCCGGGATTGATCACGGTTTATGGATGCGACATGGCGGGTTTGGTCGTGCCGTTCGTCTTCACCATTGACGGGTTACTCAAGTATAACCAAATCCAGGCGCAGGCGCAACATCCGAATCGCGCGCAAGTTCGAAAAGAGATGGAGAAACGTCAGGAAGATTCTTTGAAGAACTTGTTGACGTACTGGCTCGCACACGCGATGATATGGTCGCTGTGTCAAGAGCTCTCAAAGAGCGCTCTCGCTTGGTTTCCACTCTGGCGACACACGCAACTCGCCGGCATTTACTGGTTGCAAGTATTCGGTGGTTCGCAGTTAATCACACAGCGGATGCAAGGCATCAAAGAGTCCATCATGGAGGACCACCAGAGAGCGTTGAAGGCTGCCATCTCCGCCGATTTAGAGGCTTCTTCAGACTCCACAAAGGTTGCTAGCGAGACAGAGTTGAAGAAGGAAAGCGATGAGACGGACCGAGAAGACGACGAGACGGTTGCACCGGCGCCGCCGCACCGCGATGACAAGGAGGATGAGGATGAGGTTAAAGCTGACGATGAAACGACGACAGTCAAGAAACCAGACGTAGGGCTCACCGCAGATACCGTGCGTAAGCGAAACGTCCCCGTCGCAGCCACAGACGAGTGAGTCTCCGCGCGTGCCGAGTTTCTAGCAATATCTACATCTAGCCACTACAAATCAACTATTTCAGCCGTGAACGCCACTCTTTCGTTCAGCACGGTCACGTTCGTCATACCCCACGTCTCCGGGTGCCTCGCGTACTCATCCGCGATCTCGTCGACCGCTCCCATGTCCGACACGACGCCGAACACGGTGTGTGCTTTTCCCCATTCAAGGTGGTCGCGCGTCGCGATGAAAAAATCTGGCCCCTTCCCGATCAAGCACACGTATCCGCGTCGCGCCAACGGCGGCGTCTTCTCTCGCTCGTGCTGCCCCAATCCCTCGAACGTCCCCTGCAACAGCGCGTACGGCGGCCCCGGTCCCCCGTACGCGTCGACGCTTCCCCGCGCCGGAGGCGCCTCGGCTCTGTAAAAGTTACACCCACCCACCGTCTCGCTCGCGCACGCTCCGCCCACGCGCACCGCGTCCACGATCGAGCGCACCACCTCTGGTGCCCATTCCTCGCGAAGACCCACGTCGATCGGCCCCGCGCGCGTGCGGAGGCGCAGCGCGATGCCCTCGTCACCATCAGCCGCTCTCGACGGCGACGCGCGCTCCGAGTACCCGATGAAGGCGTCTTCGCGACTGATGCGCGCGCGCGACGCGTCCGCGGACGTCGCGAGCGCGAGCGCGAGCGCGAGCGCCGCGAGACCGCGCATGCACGCGAGAGAGTGCGACCGATGGATGACGCGCGCGGTAAAGTTGAACAATAATCCAATTGATGATGAATCGCGCGACACAGTCGGTCGCGCGGGCGCCGACGCGGTGACATGGACGCGTCCGGAGGATTCGGTGAGATCGCGCGCGCGAGTCGTTTCGTGTTCGACGCCGTGCGCGCGCGCGTGGAGGCGAAGCGGGCGTCGGATGTCGCGACGCTCTCGACACCGCTCGGAGCCTCGGCGGTTGAGTTCGACGACGTGCGGTACGCGGTGAATACGCTGTCGGGAGATACGGATGGGGACGCGCTGGAGGTGAGCGTTGGTGCGCCGAAGGGGGCGTGGGACGCGGCGCGAGGACGCGCGGACGTGGAGGCGCTCGTGGCGAGCGCCGGGACAATTTCGATGAACGAGACACCGAGCGCGGGGTACGACGTGACCGTGCGCGTCGACGTCAAGGCGCTCGCGGCGATCGATGAGGAGGATAAGAGGACCTTGGTCTTGCGCAAGGTGGCGATGGTGCGCTGCGCGGCGTATGGGACGAAATTGCGGTCGCATTTGCGATCTCTGCGGGAAACCGGCGGTACGGAGGGCGGTTTAGACTGGTTCGAACGTCGCCCGGGGGAGGTGATGTTCATCAAACCGCAATCCGAGCAGGTGACTGTGATTTTTCCCATGCGTTTTTCCAACTCTCAGGATGCGGTGATCGCGACGCAGTTCCTGACGCAGTTCGCAGAAGTTCGTCGCGGACAAAAGGAGCTCTCCACGGCGCCGGCGGTTTCCTACCTCAAGTCGGCGCCGTTAGAATTAAAGGAGTCGCCCGACGGGATGAGAGGTGCGCTCGACGTGAACGGTGGGTTCATCTCTTTCGTGTTATTCAAGCGTCACGTCTCGGCCGATCGTTTGGAAGACACCGTGTGGAATATTATGACGTTTCCCGCCTTTGTGAGTTATCACATCAAATATTCAAAGGCGTACTGGCATAGTCGCATGCGAAGCAAAGTAGAATCGTGGTTGAGTATTTTAAAGCGCGCGAAAAAGGTGGATCCGAACGCTAAGAAGATGACGACAGCGAGTGGGCGCACGTTCATTCGCAAGTAGTTTACGAAAACTGTGTAATTTATCAAATCACTCTAGAAGAAAGGCGGGAGCAAGATGAAAGGTCGACGGAATTTCGGCTTGCCATCCTTACCATCGAACAACTTTCTCAATCTCTTGTGCTTGGCGATGGCCCACTGCATCATTTGCGCACCCCCGCAGCACATGAACGTGTAGCCCATCACACTCTGAGTCGCAATATTAAATCCGAGCCATTGGTAGATCTCGGTCGCGTAGTTCGCGCACGTCACGTAGTTAAACAAGAAACCGCTCGGAATCACGTAACCCTTAGCTCCGTCCTTGCGCAAGTTGGCGAGGATAATGTGGCAGCGCAAGTTGCTCAGTTGCATGACGGCGCTGAAGGCGAAACCCGCCAACATCTGCGTTCGTCCGACTGGAGTGTACGCTGGGTGGTTGACAAAATAGGAAATGAACGCACCGAACGTCCAGTAGTATCCGCAGTTCCTAATAAGGTTGAAGATGGGCATCGTCGCGTGCGAGAATTTGTGCACGAAGAACGTCTCCAATATGCGCTTGACGTAGTGCGCGGAGTGAAAGTACATGGCCAACGTTTGTGCCTCGAGAAGCGGTTTGCCGGCATTCTTTATGCCGAAAATACCGCCGTAAATTTCTTTTCGCATGAAGTAGAACGGAAGATACGCCAAGAGCGGGCCGAGGTATTCAAAGAAGAAGACAGCCTTGTAGCTCACTTGCGGACCCAAATCCTTGAACACGATCGTGTCGCCATCCTTGAGACCGTACTCGCTCAAGAGCTTGCCGTCCTCCAACGCCGTACCCTTCACCGCGCCCTTCGCCGGGACGGTCGTGAAGCGCTGGCGAGACGGGTACAGCTTACGCTTGAGCGCGTGGAAAGATCGCTTGAGGTCGCTCACTTTCGCATCGTTCGGGACGACGATTCCATTCGCCACGACCGGTCGCCCGCTTCGGGAGACGACGTTGAGCTTCATCGTGCGATCGGTGGTGCTAGTTCCTCGCGAACGCCGACGACGAACGACCGCGCGCGCGCGTCGTAGTCTCGCGGATGGGTTTTGCGCGGTTGGTTTTGCGTCGAAAGCGAGAAAGCGAGAGAAGTAGGGGCCGTATAGTCGAGGCGTGAGCGAGGTGACACTTAGCTAACGTTACATATGTATGACTTGACTTTCCCTCAGATGTTGCACTGCGCGTAGATGAAGGATAAATTTTGAACGCACTCTTGAAAGAGCTCGCCGAGCGCTTCGGTAATGTCAGCTTGGCCTTCCTCCGGATTCTCCATCTGCGGCGCCTCTCCGACCGATCCACGCGCTTTGGTCATGATAAAATCGTTCTCACCGATCGAAATAATGCGCTTTGTGCCGATGTCCTTGTCTGAGTTTGAATTGTACATCGCCTTGAGGCGATAAACGATGAGTTCCTTGAAGGCGTCCGCGACTGGACTGTTCTCCGGCGCGTTCGAACGCTTGGCAAAAATGAATAGCAATGCCTCCCAGATCCGGCGCATTTGAGGTTTACAAATCTTCAACTTTGCCGCAGCCATGTCGAAGATTTGTTGTGTGCACGCCAGTGCGCTGCGTCTCGCGTCCTGTGTCTGCGCTCGGGCCGCTTCAACCGCCGCCGTTTGAACTTTCGCCATCAACTCTGGGAGATTCAGGCACGCCTTGACATCGTGCACGTCGCGAAGACGCTGCAACTGATCGGTAGGGTCTTCTATGGTTAAGTCACGCATCGATCGATCGAGCGCGAGCTTTCGAACAGCTTCTAACATCTTCCCGCCTAGACCTTGTCGCTGATACGGCGGGAGAACTAAAATCTGGCTCAATCTCGCTCGCTCCGAATCTGGATACGAGTAGAAACGATACACGGTCGTGAATCCCGCCGTTTCCCAGCGCCCGTCGGCGTGATGTCTCGTCGCGACTAGCAACGTCCATCGAGGATCGGTATTATCAATCTTACTCGCGGCGTCGATGAAAAACACCGCGTACGCCTCCATCGCAGCGTGCCATTTTCTAGCTTCCTCATTCGTGGCCAATTCGTAGGCCGTTATTCTCGTCGTGACGCCATCGTCTCTCTGACTCTCCGCCACTAGCGTCCCACCGCCACACGGTTCCACCATCTCCGCCTCGGCTTCGAACCTCTTCTCATCCGTGTACAGCTCGCACAAACCTTCCGAATCGAACCACTCGCGCATCTGATCCTCCACCGGATCCGCCGGATTCATCGCGCTTGAGATTTTGTTATCGTACTTCGTCTTCAACAGCGCTCGCAGCGACGTCCGACAGACGAAAACGTCCATGCGCAGGCCCGCGTATCCGAAGATGCTCTCATCCTCCCGAAACACTTGATGGGTAAACTCCGCGTCGAACGCGTCCTCGTCGTCCCTCTTCGACGTCTCCAAACCGCACCCGCGCGACCAGGGATGGAATTTCAACGCGTCCACCGCCTCGCACACGTACGACACGGGCGCATCCGCGGGTTTCGCCCTACCGTTCGCGAGACCGTTCCCGGATTCAGATTTCAAACCGCTCGCCATCGCGCCTCCACCGGCGCCGTTCCCCGCGGCGAATCCGCTCGGAATCGGCGCGAAGCCGACGTCCGCGTTTTCATCTCCGAATCTCGACGCGAGTTTCGCCCGTTTCTTCGCCTGTGGGTCGTCCATGATGCGCGCGCGTCGCGCGCTCGCGTCTGTCGGTGCCGGGCGCCCATGCCTCGGTGGTGGCGACAATCTCGACCATCGATCGTCACAACGCGCTCGCGCGTCGTCGTCGCGCGTCATGGCGGGCGGGAAACGTCGAGGGCGAAGTCCCGCGAGCGCCGAGCACGAGGAGGCGCCGATGGGGAAGGCGGCGAAGACGGCGTCGACGGCGAAAGGGTTGAAATTAACCCTCAAGAGGCCGAGCGCGACGACGCGCGCGGGCGAGGGTGCGGTTCGCGACGGCGATGGGGGCGAGGAGGAGGACGTCGACGTGAAGGAGGAGATCGTCGACGCGAGGCCAAAGTTGAAACTGAGCGTGAAGATGAAGATGAAGCACGACCGCGCGCCCAAGGTGAGCTTTCTCAGCGAAGACGCCGAGTTGAACGACTACGGTCCGAGCGAGAGCGACAGCGAGCTCGAGGACGCGCTGTGGGCGGGAGGAGATGGTTTCGGTGACAATGATTTCAGCGATCTGCGGTTGAAACCCGATCACGCGAACCGACCGCTGTGGGTGTGCGACGACGGGAGAATCTTCTTGGAATCGTTTTCACCCGTGTACAAGGCGGCGTATGATTTCTTGATTTCTGTCGCGGAACCAGTGTGCCGACCGGCCAACATGCACGAATACGTGTTGACGCCGCACTCGCTGTACGCGGCGGTGTCGGTTGGGTTGGAGACGTCGACGATTTTGTCGGTGTTGGATAGGCTGAGCAAGACGCACCTCAGCGACGAGATTCACGACTTCGTGCACGAATGTACCGAGAACTACGGCAAGGTGAAGCTCGTTTTGCAGCGTAATAAATTTTACCTGGAATCGAACGATCCAAAGGTGTTGCAAGAGTTGCTCCAAGATGACGTCATTCGAGCCGCTCGGGTGGCTGGATCGGCGAACGCGACGTTTCACGTCTCGCACGCCCTTAAGGAGAAGGGTGCTCAAAAGCTTCTCGACATCACGGAGGGAGATAATGCGGCCGCGGGGGGTGTGGACGTACCGGCGGATCAACTGGACGACAAGTACAAGCAAGATTACCTTCCCGAGTACGATCCCGATAGACAGATGCATAGTTTTGAGATAGAGGCCAGGCAGGTTGAGCACGTGAAGCAGAGATGTCTTCCGGGTAACCTCGGCTATCCGACGCTCGAAGAGTACGACTTTAGAAACGATACGAGAAATCCTGATTTGGCGATCGAACTCAAACCTATGACGAGAATTCGTCCGTATCAGGAGAAGTCGTTGTCGAAAATGTTCGGTAACGGACGAGCGCGCAGTGGCATCATCGTACTTCCGTGCGGTGCGGGCAAGAGTTTAACCGGCATCGCCGCAGCCGCTCGAATCCGGAAATCTTGTCTGTGTCTGTGTACTTCGAGTGTGAGCGTTGATCAGTGGTCGGCTCAGTTCAAACTGTGGACCAACTTGACAGACGCCAACATCGTGCGCTTCACCTCGCAGAACAAGGATGAGTTCCCGCCGTCTGACGAAGCGTGCGTGTGTGTGACGACTTACAACATGGTCAGTGCGGGAGGAAAGAGAAGCGAAGGGAGTGAACGAATCTTAGAGGCTATCAGATCGCGTGAGTGGGGCTGTATGCTGCTCGACGAGGTACACGTCGTTCCGGCGGCTATGTTTCGCAAGGTGATTGGCATCACCAAGGCCCATTGTAAATTGGGACTCACAGCCACGCTCGTGCGTGAGGATGATAAAGTTGATCATCTCAACTTTTTAATCGGGCCGAAACTGTACGAGGCCAACTGGTTGGATTTGCAACGCGATGGACACATCGCAAACGTGCAGTGCGTCGAAGTCTGGTGCCCGATGACGGCGGAATTTTTCCGCAAATACTGCGACGCCAACTACGGCAACAAGAAGCAGATTTTGTACTGCATGAATCCGAACAAGTTCATGGCGTGTCAATTTTTGATGCAGTTTCACGAACAACAACGAAAGGATAAAGTGATCGTGTTCAGTGATAACATTTTCGCTCTGCGAGAATATGCGACTGCGTTGAGACGTCCGCTGATTTACGGCGACACCTCGCACGCTGAGCGCACGCGCGTCTTGCACGCGTTCAAGTACAGTAACGAAATCAACACCATCTTCCTCTCAAAAGTCGGTGATAACTCCATCGATATTCCCGAAGCGAACGTCATCATTCAAATTTCATCGCACGCTGGGAGTCGACGTCAGGAGGCGCAGCGCTTGGGTCGCATTTTGCGACCAAAGGCGGCGCAACTGAGTGGAAAGAAGACGAACGCCGACGAACACAACGCTTTCTTCTACTCGTTGGTTTCCACCGACACCGCGGAGATGTATTACAGCACGAAGAGACAGCAGTTTCTCATTCAACAGGGTTACGCGTTCAAAGTCGTCACCGATTTGATCGGTCCGCAGGACAAACCGCAGCTCTTGTACTCGACGCAAGAAAAGCAACTCGATCTTCTGGCGAAGGTGCTGAGCGCCGGTGAAGCTGAGGCAGGAGAGGAAGTCCTCCCAGAAGACGAAGACGCGATTCAACAGGCTCGCAAACCCGTAGGCGCCGCGAGGAGAACCACGGGTTCCATGGCACATCTGTCCGGCGCCGACGGCGCCTATCTCGAGTTCGATGCCAATCGAGGCGGCGCGAAGAAGAAACCATCGTTCCAGAAAGCCTCTGGCGCGCCGCGGGCCATTAAACCGAAACATCCCATTTTACGCGAGCGGGATAGAATGTTACGTGGGAAGTGAGCAGTGACTAGTAGACTACTTAGCAATAGAGTTACAAATAGACGATCAAAACGTAAAGAAGTGACGAACGTCCTCGGTCGCCGTCTTGAACCAATGCATAAACTTTTGCGTCGGACTGAGGAATGGCCGTCGGTACACGTACTCAGCTTCTTTTGCCGTCTCTAATCCGTGCACGTGGCCTGAGATCAAATTCATCTCACGAAGACGAGCGAACAATTGCTTCTTCGCCTCGGCGTGCTTACATTTACTCAGTCGAGTGGCGATTTTAATAAACGCAGTAAGCAAAAAGCCATTCTTCATGTCGACGACAATTTCAATCTTCGGTGGAAGCCCCTTCCAGCGAATCCGATCGCGTTCATCCCACGTTAGTTTCTTGACTTCCATCCGTGAGTCGGTTTCACTATCTTCCATCTCCGGTTTGGTCTCCTTCAAAAACGCGGGCATCGCGTCGAGGTTGATGCGATGGTTAATCTTGTATCGAATGGCCAAGACACCGGCAGACTTGATGCCCGCAAATTTGATTATTCGGTTGAAAAACACACCCAGCACGAACCACCAAAAGATGTTGACGACAAACATGACGCCCGGAGTTTGCAAGTACCAGTCGAAGGCTTTAATCGACCAGTCGATGTCGCTCGCAACGCCGAGATACAAACCATGAACTCGATCGAGGATCGCGAAAGCGAGAGAACCTGTCAACACGACTTGCATGATTTCGAGAGACGTCGAGGCCCGCTCGTTCGCTCGATAGACGTCTTCCAGATTTCTCGTGTTGTTGGATACGGCTTCGCTCACCTTGAACGTTCGATTCTCCTGGATGACGTCGACGGCGCTCTTCAACGCGCGCAACTCGCTGCTTGCACCTTCTAAATTCTTACGAATGTCATCAATTCGACGTTTGATGCGCGCTTTCGTCCCTGTGAGCTGGAGAATCTTTGCCGCTCTTTGTACGACTGGATCGTCTTGGTTCAGGTCCATTGGATCTGTAAGAGACTCGAGCAGGTAGTTTTGTACTTCTCGCATGAGAATGATATCGGCGGAAACGGTTGCGATGAGTTGTCGAATTTTCGCAAAGTTGTTTGGATTAGCGTCGTGCTCTTCTATCAGGCGATCGATTTCACGCAGCATATCAACCGTCATAAACGTCCGTCGGTACAACGACTGAATGAACATGTTTCGAGAAACTACGGAGATGTACTGCATCACCAGCGGCTCAAGCTTTTCAGTCTCCTTTGAACATACGATGACACCGTTGGAACCGGTTATAATCATCTCATCGTCACGCGAAAGCTGGAAACCGCTCTCAACCTCACCAATGATTTGACGAATCTCATTCTCCATGTCTTCCATGTCGAGTAGTTCGTGAGCCATGGGCATCTCATCGTGACCTTGTCTGTTTATTCTACTGGTGAAGAATACGTTGAACTTTTCGCGATGAACCGATTCTCCCAAGAAGACGAGATCCAACAAGGTTCGCTGATGAGGCGTGAGTAAGTTATTGATGAGATCACTCGAATCGGTGCCGATATCTCTGAGAAGACGCGCGAGGTGATCGAGCGACAAGCCTGTGCCATCCATCACGTTCATCATGCCGTCCAAAACCAAACCGTATGCTACGAAGCCGTCTTCGCTGGCGTGAACGCCAAAGTTTTCAATCTGTATAATACCAGGAGTCACTTCGAAGTTGATTTCGGCTTCAAAGTTGACGTACGCCGTTTCGTCGAAATCTAGCACGTTGACCCGAGTGAGCCCGTCTATTTTGCCATGGAAGAATGGGTTGTCTGGATCAGTGTCCAACTCGCTCGTCAAGTAACTGCCCGACACGTGCTCAGTCGATCCGAGCTTGTCATTTAAGCTCAGTAGCTGATTGGCACCCATGGGCACCCATTCACCGACCACTATTCGTAATTGATCGAAGCTCAACTGTTCGTCCAAGTCGTCTTTGATGGTGCTTGAAGCTTTGGCGAGCGCGTCAGTTTTGTCCCTGTTACTCAGGCATCCGCGACCCCACTTCCGCATGTGCCTCGGAATGAAAGGAGAAGAGACGTACGAAACTTCTTCGATTTCGGTGACATCGCTTCTTTTTGAATCGCCGTTGGCGTTTTTCAGGTAGAAACATTCCTTTCGACGACTCCATTTTGCCAGAAACAGGTTACCCGGTGTCAACTCTGCATTATTTGCGTAGACAACTTCCTCGATCGCCGCCCTATCTCTCCGACGTAGATGCGTTTTCAGGTGCTGATAACCTTGTCTCGTCAAGCGATAGGCCGTGGAAGTCGTATACTTACTCGAACTCATCTTAAGACTGACCAAAAAGCCCGCCTGAGTCATATCGTCGAGATCGTCGACGCCTTCCTGGGAAATGTTCAGCCAGATTCTATTCGATCCTATAGAATCTGCCATCGGAGCGTAATCATAATTCAGCGCACCCGCACGAATACACTCATAAATGATGACGAGCAATTGCTGCCTGCGTACCCACAGCTCCTGACCCACTTCGACGCCTGGAAACGCACTTCTGTTCGAATCCGAAGTGTACAGGGACACGAGTAACAACAGTCTGATGTGATCCGTGCTCACCTCCTCTTCGCCGTTATATTGGAATTGCTGCTTGACAGACGCGTGTTGTTGCTTCCGTAACGAACGCATGACGACCATTGGATTGAAATCAGCCTTCATCCCCTCTGAGTTGCTGATTTCGAGAAACGTCTGCGCGATCACCTTCTCCTTCTCTCGTTTCCCTTTCATCGACCGAATCAGAGATTCTTGCATCCGCTTATCCAACGCCGCATCTATTTGCCGCATGTAACTATCGTTCATCGCCACGAGCACCACCGTGGCCACGTCCATCCTATGCCCCCGCCCCTGCCCAGACTCAATCAAGTCTCGCTTCACCAGCGCTCCCGCCAACGCCATCGACGTCTGCACGTGCACCAACAACCTCTTCCAAAGCTTACGATACCGCGTCCTCGCGCTCGTGTGCGTCGCCGCGAACTCCATCTTCAACCCTTCGCTCAGCGCGAGGTACCTTCGCCGCGAACACTCGGCGAAGAGCTCGGGCCCGATGAGCACCGCGTCCTCCTCGGGAAACTTCTTCACCATCCCGATCCGCGGCGGCGGTCGCCACGTCGCCTCACCGTCGTCCACCATCGTTCCTCGCCTCGTTCCCCGCGCGCCTCCCTCGCACCGACGCGACCCCTCTCGCGCGCTTCCGACTCGAAATTCGTCCGTCCCAGAAATCAATCAATCAATCAAACGAACGAACGAACGAACGCGAATGCCTCGTCACCGCGCGCGTCTCCGCCCCCCCCGCGCGCGCGCAGACGACGCGCGCTTCTCTTCGTCGTCCCCTCCTCGCTCTCTCGCGCGCGCTCGATCGACCGAGACGACGGCGCGGCGCCGCGCGCGTCCCGCGGCTCGGAATGCGGAGCTCGAGGCGTCGCCGCTCGACCCTTTCGCTCCCGACGCGATTCTCGCGCGCGAATTCGCCGACGTCGCGCGACTCCGAGGCGCGAACGCGAGGGCGAGCGCGGACGTCGGGGACGCGAGCGACGCGTTCGAGGGCGGTGAGGGCGACGAGGACGGACGCGCGCGCGCCGAGGACGAGGAGACATGGGCGACGGGGCGAGAAAACTCCCCAAGCTGACGTTCACGCTGAAGCGGCCGGTGGTGGCGGTGGGGGACGGGAGGGACGGCGGGAGGCGCGGGAACGATGGTGGGACGGTGAAGCGTTCGCGCGAGGGTGAACCGGAGAGCGAGGAGGATAGACGGATACGAGAGTTGAAGAGGAAGATGGCGCGATTGAGCGAGCTGTTGCCGGACGGGGAGGTGGACGAGATGACCGCGCCCACCTTGTCCGGGGCGCCGCGAGGATTGAAGCGAGCGGTGGATGGGGGTGGTGGGAGAACACCAAGCGGGTTAGGCGGGTTAGCGCGAGGGACGGCGCCGAGGGCGGCGATATTCGATCAGATGGGGTACGGGGAGCGAGACGCGACGCCCGCGTCGACGAGCGCGAGAGAGGCGGAAGCGGAGGCCGCACCGGAGCCTCCGAAGGTTGGTGGACAGAATTTGACGATTGATCCTCCGAAGATGAAGAGCGAGGGGGCGGTGTCGAAGAAGAAGATTGAGGATGCGTTGAATAAGTTGCAAAAGTTGGATAGAACGCACATCTTCGCGTACCCAGTCACTGAGGATATTGCCCCGGGTTACTTCTCGGTCATCTCGGAACCTATCGATTTCACCACGATACGAGCCCGCCTGAAAAACAATGATTATTTGAGTTTTTACCCATTCTGCGTGGACGTGGAAAAGATGTATCGTAACGCTTTGCTGTACAATCCACCGTCCACCGAGATTCATCAACTCGCGGCGACGATGCTCGAGAGAGCGCGGAGAATGTTGAATAAGTTGCGTGGCTTGCCGATCAATTCGGGTTTCATCAAACCGAAGAAAGTGAAGGCACCTTCGGCGACTCCGAAGAGACCGCCGTCGACCAAGGTATCCAAGGCTGCGGGTTTGACAAGTCCCTTAACGACGGATGTCGACATGTTTGCCACTGGCGTCGACGTACCAAGTTTCGCACCGAACGATGTGAGCAATGACATGAACAACTTTTCATTCGACGGTCCTCACACCGAAGAAGATTTTGATCTCGGCTTGGACTCACTTTTAGATGATTCGTTCCCCATGATGGACATGGAGGGTCATCTCACGGACACGTTTGACATCGAAGAGGACGTCACCAACGACACCGTCTTCGTGAATAGGCCTCAAGAAATGAACCCCAAGCCGGCGATATCCACGAAGCGTCAAAGTTTCAAGGTACCGCAAAGGTCGAGGAAGTTTGTTCGCTTTCCCATGATTTTTATGGGCGCGGAGAACTACGCCGAACGAATGAAAAACGCCGGAAACATCTTCCTATCGAGCAGTGGCAGTGCGACTTTGGATATGTATTCGGCGTCCGTGCGTGCGTTTTTATCTGGCGTCGACAAAGAGGTACAAGAGGAACGCATGTCGGAAAAGTGGAAGGAATCCGCGGCGCCACCGGATCCGCGCATGGTTCCGGTGCCTCGCCCGTCGACGCGGGTACCGACGCAACCTACGAAGACGGCTACGTTCCCATCGACGACGAGCCAAAAGTCTCAAGTACCGCGTTATCAGCCAAGTTGGGAGAACACGAGTTTAGCAACCTTGCTTCGAGAAGATCCCAGCAACCCCTCGTACCCTCCAAAGGTCAAGGCTGGACTCGCCGGAATGCGAGCCATGCAACGCGCTGGCGAAGTTCTTCGAGGCGCGGACGTGCCGAAAGATGAAAATCCGTTGGAAAAACTTCCCGCGGGGTTCATACCTCAGGGACGCGACATGCAATTCACCGTCACCGTGCTAGGAAATACGATTGCTCACTCTTTCAGAAAGATTGGCATCGAAGTCGACTTTGGACAACAGCAACGATAGGGGAAAGTCTCGAGTTTCATTCCCACTTAGTCAACAGAAATGCACAACAATGTATATTACATCTACAGAAAGTATTGCGTATTTTGCACTAGAAAGACCCCTCCTCTGCACTGCGTCGAGCCGCTCGCTCCGAATCGAAGGCTTCCCCGTCGACGGTTAGTTGACTCATCTCCGCGCGCTCGTCCGCCCTCATCGCCGGCGCACCGTCGAGCGCGACGCGTCCCGCGGCGACCATCGCTTTCGCTTCACCCAACGTCCTCGCGTATCCATACTTGACGAGCGCGCGATCGATTCGTTTCGCGCCCTCCGATGCGCTGTGACCGTTTTCTTTCGCGAACAGAGACACGCCCCATCCGCGCTCGATGCTTCGATCCTTGACGACGACCCACTCCTCGTCGTCGACCGCGGTGTCTTCTCTTCGCGCAGGTTTCGCGCGCACCACCATGACGACACGCGCGCTCGACGCAACGAGGCGCGACGATGTGACGACGATGTGGTCGGGACAGACGGTGCCCAGTTGGAGACGCGTCGGGCGTCGGGACGAACCGATCGGCAATTTTCTCGGATGATTACAAATGCTATGCGTTAAGGGAGAAAGTGCGCGGTCGTCCGAACTATTTACTCGCCCACCGTCATGCCGAAACCAAACTTGTGGTTCTTGTTGACGTGGTCCACCTCGGCGGAAAGGATGAGGTTCAAACCGACGTTGAGGCGCTCCTCGAGGAAAGTGGAGACGACGCCGTGGTTATCGATGCGACCGCGAATTCTGCACTGTCTCAGGATGTAGTCGTATCCAACGCTGGCCGTGGCGCTGCGTTGATTCCAGTTCCACAAGAAATCGGTCGCCAACATCGCCTTTTCACTCACTTTCAAGCAGTATGTGAGAGACAACAGGCCCGTCGTCGCCACCTGCCCTGTCGCGACAGTCTTATCATCCGCGTACCTCGCGGCGAATCCGACGCCTGACTTACCCTGACTACCCAAGTAGAACCCCTCACCACCCAAAGCGAGCGCCGGCGTGACGCTCTGCAGGTAGTTGACCCCGTAGAACTGCCCGCTTCCGTACTTAATTTGCGCTTGGTAGTCCAAACCCTTGAAGTCGGCGTCGAACATGATCTGCGAGAAACCCGTCTCCTTGGTCGATTGCAGCTTCAACGACAACCAATCGCTCATATCGTATTTTAACCTACCGCTCACTCTGCCATCCGTCAAAATTCTCCCCACGAGCATGTAGTTTTGGTCCACCACGTTGGCGCCGAACTCATACGTTGACGTCGGAATCTTAATAATCTGCCCACCCTGCGCCGGCACCTCCACGTTACCGAGGAAGAAACCGTGACTGAGGAAAAACTTTTGGTTCAACTGTTTGTTGTAATCGAACCTCGCACCCTCGAACAGATCCGTCTTGAGCGACATCATCACCTCTCGCTGCATCTCTTCGTACTTCACCGGGCAGGGCAAGTCATTGTAGTTGACGCGCCCGGTCTCCGGCGTGTTCGACTTGGCCGCCTGCGCCGCGGCCTCGGCCGCGGCGTCTTCCGCACCAAGAGCCGTGGACGCGGCCGCGGCCTCCATCCTCGACGTCGTCAACCCCATCGTCGTCGTCGTTGTGCGGGGCCGATCGCACTTAGGTTCGAGCGCGAAAACGGGGTGATGGTTGAAATTTACCTTGATCTCGTGTTTTTCTTCACGATATTACTCATATGTCCTTGTTTTATAACATAGGACAGACGGGTCTGTTTCACTGTAGTATTGGGGTAGATTATGCTCTGTCTGTTGTAACCGTTGTGACTTGAAAGTAAAATCGATGCACTTCGACCGCTGTCGCTTCGAACGCGAGCCCGCGCGACGACTCCCGCCTCTTCTCGACGCGGAACTAGACGAAGCGCGATGGCTAGACGTCCCGCGAAGTGCTACCGCGTGATCAAGAACAAGCCGTACCCGAAGTCTCGGTACTGCCGTGGTGTTCCGGGTGCGTGTCGACGCGCGTGAGCGAGCGACGCGGATGACTCGAGCGTGAAAATAACCCTAAAACGATGATCGACGCGGATCGACTGACGAGGGCGACGACGATGGTTTCCGACGACGCAGATCCGAAGATTCGCATCTACGATGCGGGTATGAAGAAGTATTCGTGCGAAGCGTTCCCGGCGTGCGTGCACCTCGTGAGGTACGTGATAGGATGAGAGCGTAGAGATGCGTTCGCGACGCGCAAACAGACCCTACTCGGCACGTGCATCGCGCGGTGACGGCGACGCGCGACCGAGGAGACGAGATGAGGAGCGAGAATACTGACCTGTGAAATCTTTCGATCGCGCTTGCAGTTTCGAGAAGGAACAAATCGGCTCCGAGGCGATGGAGGCGGGGCGCATTGCTGCCAACAAGTACATGGTGACCAAGGCTGGTAAGGAAGGTTTCCACCTTCGCGTGCGCTTGCACCCGTTCCACGTGTTGCGTATCAACAAGATGTTGTCGTGCGCTGGTGCGGATCGCTTGCAAACGGGTATGCGTGGTGCGTACGGTAAGCCGCAAGGTGTCGCTGCGCGGGTGTCCATCGGTCAAATCATGTTGTCCATCCGTACCAAGGATGTGCACGCGGACAAGGCTGTCGAAGCGTTCCGCCGTGCCAAGTTCAAGTTCCCGGGTCGCCAAAAGATTGTCAAGTCGAAGCAGTGGGGTTTCACGAAGTACTCTCGCGAAGACTACATGAAGTGGAAGGACCAAGGCCGCCTTATTTCGGATGGTGTCAACGTCAAGGTTGCCAACAACCACGGTCCGTTGGCTGCCAAGCCGGCGAGCCAGCTCTTCCTCGACCCGGCCCGCAAGTACAAGGTTTCGTGCTAAGTAGTGAGATCGAGCTTCTAGAAGTTTGTCAAACTAAACGAGTTACAACAAATAATATCCCCTCTCACGCCGCACTCGCGCCCGCGTATGTCGCGCCCTCCGGTTCGTCCGAAAGTCTGCAGCCGATGAGCTGGTGGAAGCTGTCGCTCGCGCGCATGCGCGTGCCGTCGACAAAGCGCACGAGGACGGCGGAATCGTTAGATTGTAAAGCGCCCACGCACTCGAGACGACCACAAAAGACGAACTGCCCGGGAGGTCGCCGCATGAATAAGAGAGCGCTCTCGCCCGACACACCCTCAGATTCTGCGGAAGTCGATCGGCGCAGACACGCGACGTCATCGTCGAGCGCGCCCGATGCTTTCCCGTCCCATTTCATGTACAATTCCCCATCCTTCTCCCAGAAGGATGTCGGTCCTTTCGTCTGAGGCTTGCCGACGGAAATAAAGACTGAAATCGCGTTCGCCCATCTGTCGACGTTGCGCCCATCGTTTTTCGTGCGAATCGGAACATCTGCAGCGAGTAAGTCCACGGCGCCTTTGCGGCCGCTGGAGAGAGTGGCGCCGACGCTCTCTAACGAATTGACGACGTCGGCTGTCGCCTTCTCGATGGGAGTTTCTCTGGCAAACTGACACGGCTTACCCTGTCCACCCTTCTTCGCCGCCTTTTTCGCAGCTCTCTGCGCCTTGACGCGAACTTTTTTCACCTTTCGCGGCAGACCTCGCAACGGCTCCCCCATCTCGACAACTTTTTGCAAGAGAGCCGGAATTTCCTCCTCGTCGTCAATCATGGTCAAACACTTGTCAAAAATGAGACACAAACTGTACCCATCAGCCGCCGCGTACGCGATCTGGTCCTCAGTCAACGGTCTCTTCCCCCAATCGCTGCATTGCTGTTTCTTATCTAATAAACAGCCAATCACCTGTCGCGTCAACACCGCCAAGCCGCACCGCAACGGCATTTTGTTCGGACTCGCCGCGAACGCCAACTGCTTCACGTCGATCAAATTCTTACTCTTCTCCCCCCACACTTTCAGATGTGAATACGAAGCTTTCATGCGCTTGATGTCGTACTCAAAACTAAAGCCGAGCTTGTACAGATGTTCGCTCCAGAGCACCGCCCGCAAGAGCTCATCCGTGGCGTCGTTGAGCTCTTGACCCGCTCCCCGCGGCGCCGTCGCGAGCAAATCGACCAAAAACACCTCCTCTCGCGTCGCGATCTGCAACAGTGCCACCGGCGAGTTATCACCGGGTCTCCATTCCCCGTCTAGCCCGACGCACGGGGGCTGTCGACCGCTCGTCGACGCGTCTCTCGCGGCTGCGTCGAGCGCTCGAACCGCCGCGGTCGCGCGCTTTAATCCGTCCGCGTCGTCGATCCAGTGCACGCGCTCGCTCGGCACCGTCGGCAGCGGCGCGTAACGCTCTTTTGTTTTATTCACCGGCGTCGCCGGCGCCGCGGGCGCGATCGACGCCGCGCGAACGCACCGCGCGCGAGAGACGAGCGCCCGGCGGCTGCGCGAGACGCGCGCGCTCGACTCGCCCGCGCGAGACGCCGGCGAGACGACGCGCGAGACGCGCGCTCGAGAGACGGACGACATCGACGTCAATGTCGTCTGTGCCTCGGACGCGACTCGACGCGCGACGCGCGCGCGAGTGCGGACGACGGAGCGCTCGGCGCGCTTTTTCAGTCTAGAAAACAACATTACAATATTCCGTCAATCCTTCTTGCGCTGTTGCCGCTGCGCGCGAAGGTTGGCCCACTTTGGCGCGTTCGTGGCACCTTTCTTTGCCTTGCTCGTCTCGCTTTGCCGCTTGAAGTCGCCCTTGGGCGCGTTCGCGGGAGTCTCCATGCTCGGGGCGGTTTTGTACATTTCCATCAGTTTACGCTTGACGTCGTCATCCTTGACGCCGACTCGACTAATCTTTTTGGACGCGTTCCATCTCGCCGCGATGGCCATCTCCTCTAAAATTTCCCTCTCACCCTGACTCGCTTTGCGCATCTCGTCGCAAAAGGCTTTGGTGGAGATGACGAATGCGCCGTTGCCGCGCACGATGGAACTCAGCGCGCCGTCCGACGTCGCCACGTACACCATTCGTTTCGCCCCCCCAGACTTTTTTGAAGCCTCCATCTCCTCGCTCACGCGCGCCTCGATCCACGAGTCCGCGTCGTTCTTCACGCTGTACACGGTCTGGAACCCATCCACCTCGACGTCGCCCTCAATTTCGTCTTCGTCTTTATCGACGTTTCGATCGGCGTCCCACACCAACGCCACGGCGTACCCACTAAAACTCTTAAAATCCATCACTTCCTTCGTCAGCGCCACCCTCGCCGCGTCCATGTCACCTCGCTGAAACGCATCGTTCGCCTCTTTCACCCCATTCTCTTCCAATCCGCATACGTTGTACCCATCCACGAATAACAACGGCGGCGCCCCGCGTCCAGAAAACCGTTCGAGCTCGCCTCTCAACCTCTCCTCCTTCTTCTTCTCCATCCTCCGTCTCGCCAATTCCGCCTCGTACGCGCGATCACGAGGGTCCTCTCCTCTTCTTCGCGCGCCCTCGATCGGTTTCGCCCCTCGTCCGCTCGTTCCCGTCCCTCCCGACGTCGCGTCCTTCGTCTTCGAGCTCAGCGACCGAAAACGCTCCACGAGCTTAATCTGCGTCGACACGCTCATCCCGTTCGTCCGTTTCGTGATTCTCGGCGCCGACGACGACGCACTCGCCTCCTCCCCCCCGCGCGCTCGATCGCCGTTTCCACCGCGTCGCTTGCGCGCCCCCGCGACGACGACGCGCGTCGCCTCTCGCGGTCGCGATCGCCCCCATCGTCCGCGCGCGTCCACCCCGTCGCGCGCGCCGCGCGCGAGAGACGTCGACGACTCGATCGAACGCATTCGTCTCCACCGATCGCGCGCGCGCGGCGCCCGAGCGCGAGTTCGCGTCGCGCGATGACGAATGAATGCGTGACGTCGCGCTCGAGCCGCCAGACGCGGACGCCGCGTCGCGTCGACATGGTGGGCGATGGCGCGCGCGAGACGACCGAGCGACCGAGCCTGACGCTGGGGGCGATCGCGAAGAGTCTCGCCGCGGGCGGTATCGCGGGAGGCGTGTGCGTGCGACGATGCGAGGAGGCGACGATTGGACGATGGGGAAAGACCCGGCGCGTCGAGCGTGGGTGGATTCGATGTGGACGAGAGACGGCGCGGAAGAGGGGTGGAGACGCGCGTGGGAGGGCGAAGAGTGATGACTGACGATGCGTTCGCCGATCGGGCGGTCTCGCGCGCAGGTCGAGGACGGCGGTGGCGCCGTTGGAGCGGTTGAAGATTTTACAACAGGTGCGGGGACGAGCGCGGGCGAAGACGAAGGCGAAGACGAAGACGACGACGACGACGACGACGACGACGACGACGCGATGTGTTCCGCGAAACTGTGTCCGCGAGACTGACGGAACGGCCGTTCGCGAACGCAGGTGTCCACGTCGGGGGCGTACGGAGGACTGGTGTCGGGTTTGTCGCACATGTGGAAGACGGAGGGGGTGAGAGGTTTGTTTAAAGGGAACGGCGCCAACTGTGTTCGAATCGTCCCCAACAGCGCGGTCAAGTTCTTTTGTTACGAACACATGGCGCACGGTCTGTTGGAATTTAGGCGCGCGTTCGATGAGAATGCGGAGATGGACGTGCTCACGCGTCTGGGGGGCGGCGCCGGCGCGGGCATCGTCGCCATGTCGGCGACGTACCCGTTGGACATGATTCGCGGACGTTTGACGGTGCAAACGTCCGGTGGGGGAGCTAATTATCGAGGTATTTATCACGCGTTCACCGCGATCGCGCAAAAAGAGGGATTAGGGGCTTTTTACAAAGGGTGGACGCCCTCCGTCATCGGCGTCATTCCGTACGTCGGGTTGAATTTCTCAATCTACGAGACGCTCAAGGACTCGTGCGTGAAATTCCAGGGCTTACGCTCCACATCCGAGCTCAGCGTATTTTCTGGTTTAGTGTGCGGCGGCATCGCCGGCGCCGTCGGTCAGACGGTGGCCTACCCCTTCGACGTCTGTCGCCGTCGTCTCCAAGTCTCCGGCTGGGCGCGAGCCGGCGCCGCCGCCGAGGGTCCCGTCTACGCCGGCATGTTCGATTGTTTCCGCCGAACCGTCGCCGAGGAGGGCGTCTCCGCCCTCTTCCACGGTTTAAGCGCCAATTACGTCAAAATCATGCCCAGCATCGCCATCGCCTTCGTCGTGTACGACCAACTCAAGATTCTCCTCAAGCCCGAGGTGAAGATCTCCGCCGGCTGACGTCCCGGCGTCCCGCGCGGCGTCCCGTCCCGTCCACCCCCCGCCGCCGCCACCGTCACCACCGTCACCGTCACCACCCTCCGACTTTCGTCGTAGCACTCCTTCGATCGTTCGCGTTTTAGACGTACCACCACCCATCGACGTCCTCGCATCCAATCCGTCCCGCCCGTCCCGCGTCCAATCCAATCCATCCGGCGATCGAATCCGAGCGCGACGCATCCACATCGATCGTCGTCACACGCGACCGCTCGACGCGCCGCGACCGCGCGAACGAACGAACGAACGAACGAACGAACGAACACGACATGTCTAACCCAGTGTGCTACTTCGACATCGAGATCGGCGGGCAACCGGCGGGACGAATCGAGATGACGGTGCGTCGACCCCGATCGAGGGATGGGTCGATGACGCGCGATGATGGACGCGCGCGCGAGGATTCACGAGAGCGAGAGAGAGAGAGGAGACTGACGATGCGTGGTGTGTGCGACGGTATCGCAGCTTCGCGCGGACGTCGTGCCCAAGACGGCGGGTGCGTGCCTCGATGATTGGATGATGGATCGCGGATGGACGCGCGATTGACTCGACGCGACTCGACGCGATCGCGACGCGACGGCGCGACTGACGGTGAGACGCGCGATGACGCGATGCGCGTAGAAAACTTCCGAGCGCTGTGTACCGGGGAAAAGGGCTTCGGGTACGAGGGATCGAGCTTCCACCGCGTCATCCCGGGATTCATGTGCCAAGGCGGCGATTTCACCAACCACAACGGCACGGGGGGTAAATCCATCTACGGGAACAAGTTTGAGGATGAAAACTTTCAACTCAAGCACACCGGTCCGGGAATTTTGTCCATGGCGAACGCTGGACCGGGCACGAACGGGTCGCAGTTCTTCCTGTGCACGTCGACGACGGGCTGGTTGGACGGGAAGCACGTCGTGTTCGGCGCCGTGAGCAAGGGCATGGACGTCGTCAAGGCGGTCGAAGCCGTCGGGTCGCAATCCGGTGCGACGTCTCGCCCGGTGAAGATCGTCAAGTGCGGTCAACTTTAAGCGGGACGTGCTTTGCCGTGAAATGAGAGACGGCGACGATTCAAACCGACGAACTCGAGCGATTTGATTTCCGACGTCCCGTCGTCGCGCGCCCTTCGCGCGCCGCCGCTTCACCAATCCGATGAAAAAACGAACGTGGAATACTACAACGTTTTTGTTTTGTCTATCCGCGCGCTCCTCCGCGTCCACTCGATCGCGTCCGTTCACACGCGCGCATACACGACACACGAGTCCCATCCGCGCCCCGCTCTACTCCTCGGCGCGCCGCCGTCTCTCCGCCGTCTGCCACGCGCGTAAACCGACGAGCGACGCCAGGTTGACCGTCTGCGCCGCGACGATCGGTCCCGGAATCTCCGCCGGCGCGATCGCGCTCGGGAAATCTAATCCAACGATGATCTCCGCGCTCGCCACGCACGTCACACCGACGTCACCGACGACGGAGCCCGTCGCCAGTCCCGCCGCCGCCGCCGGTCCGCCGACGGCCCACAGCGCCGTCAGCGCGCGCGCGCCCGGGGACAGCTCGCCCAGCGACGACGCGTCGAAGGCGCCGGAGATCGGACCGGCGCCGAAGAGATCTGGAACGTGGAGGAACCCACCGGCGAGGAAGAGAGGGGCGAGGACGGCGCGGTAGCGACGTAAACCGTCCTCGGCGTCGGCGGGCACGATGGAAAAGGATGTCGACGCGCGTTCGTCGTCGCCGTCGGTGGCGCGCGCCGAGGCGACGCGTCGCGCGTCGACGCGACGGAGACGACGAAAGCGGTGATCGCGAACGATGCGCGCGGACGAGGACGAGGACGCGGCGCGCATGGCGCGACGGTGTGTGAGGAAAGGTGAGGCACGCGCGCATCGGGAACACCGACGCGTCGCGTCCCGGCGACACATCGCGCGCGCGTTCGATCGCTTGCGGAATGAATGTGCGAATCGCAATACATGTCATCGAATCCACGGCGAGGCCAATCCTAAGGGATCGAGGGCGTCCATGACTCGTTTGTTGAGCGCGCGACCGAGGACGACTTGCGCCTCATCCGGTCGAACCGGGATCACGGGATGGCCGGTGCCTCCCGAGACGCCACCGGACGGAGCCACGGTGCCTCGTCGAAGGAGAGAGTTACCGGCTTCTAATCCGCACACGTAGGCGCGCTCTTGACACAGACCCTTGGCGCCGTGCTCTCGGTCGCCCATGCGGACCCAGTCGCCGGCGCAGACGATGTTTTCGATGGACGTCTCGAGCGGAGGACGCTTGGGGTAGCTTCCCGGGGAGAACCAGGACACCGCGCCGGGGTATCGCCGAACTTCGTAATCCAACGCCTTGACCCCGGCGAATCCCGGCACGGCGGCGGGGAGGAGCTCTTCGGTCAATAATTTGACGACGTCCTCGTCGCTCATGCAGGCGACGGCGGTGCCGTTGTAAAAGTCGGCGGCGATGACACTTCCTTTAGGCTCTTCGCCTCCCCAAAGCTCCACCTCGGAATCTTTTTGTAACTGATCGAGCATGAAAAACGTACCTCCGGCGCCGCGAAGGCCGCTGAATCGACTGAAGACGTTGGCCGGGTGCTCGACGTCCACGTACTGGTCTAACCAGATTCTCGTTGCCACAACATCGATGGCGCCTAGAGACGCCGCCGCGCTGAATTCCGGCGCCGTGCGAGCCAACACGGATGAATTAGACACAACGCTCTTCATGCCCTTGGCGCCGAGCGCGAAGACGACGGCGTCCACGTCTTCGATGACTCCCTTTTCCCCAGTTTTCTTTGCAAAGTGCACCGCCGTGGCGCGTCGCGTCGATTCGTCCACGTCCACTCGACTGGCGAACGTGCCTCCCATCACCTTCAATCCGTGGTCTTGCTGCAACTTTTCGCACAACGGCGCCACGAGAACCTCGGAGATGCTCTTCGTCTTTATCCAACGCACGTCGAACGAGTCTTGATGCGCCAATGCGTAGTAATACAATAACTCCATGACCACTGCCGCCGACAACTCCTCCGGCGGCTTAAACAATCCCACGAGCAGCGTCGGTCGAATGAAATCATCCACCAATCGCTCGCTCAGTCCCATGCGTATGAACAATTCGTGCGCCGTGAGTCTGTCGTATGCCTCGAATGTCTTTTCGTCTCGGTTCAAGTCGAGCATCGCGTATAGCAAACCAACCATCGACGCTCGATCCGTCAACGGCAGGCGCTTAAAGTTATCAAACGTGGCGAAAATTTGTCCCAAGGGACTCGGCAACGCCACGGAATCTCCGAACACCGGCGCCGTGGCCTCCAATCCATCGGGAGACCAAAAAGACGACGGCGTGTACTCGGTGAACGCGTCGCTCTCCTCGACGCCCAACTCTCGCACGAGACTCGTGATGTTCGGGTAATCCTTCCAGAATCCGCGCGTGCCGGGTTCAAACGGTTTCCCACTCGCTGTCACCGTCGGCGTCGCCCCCGTCGGATCGTCCTGGGCGTCGACGAGCGTGACTTGGCAGCCAGCCTCGCAGAGCGTCTTCGCGGCGCCCAGGCCGCCCCATCCGGCGCCGACGACGACGACTTTCGACGCCGCGGTGGCGCACGCACGAACGACTCGACGCGCGCTCGGACGCGCGCGCGCGCTCGGACGCGTCGACGCGGACGTGGACGCGGGATGAGTCGGCGCGGTGCGAGTCATCGTGTGACGTGGGCAAACGCTCGTCGAGCTCGAACCGGCGGCGCGGCGGCGCTACGTTCAATCGTGATCTCTACGTTCAATATTACAACACACAGCGCGATGACGAACGCGACGTTTACATACTCTTCTGCAGCTCCTTTTGCTGCGCGATGATATCCTTGAGCGACCCCACGAGTTTATGTCTCTTGGCTCGCTGCCGCTCGATCTCCGCCTCCACCACCGCCCTGCGCTCCTCTCTCTTTTTCTCGTTCTCCTTGAGCGCCACCACGCGCTCCTCTCGCTCCTCTTTGATCGCTTTCTCGATATCTTTCGCCTCCTCCTCCAATTCCTCCCTGAGTTGCGCGACTCTTCGTTTGGCGCGTTCGGCGTCCGCTCTCGCCTCTCGCGTCTCCTCCGCGATCTCCCGATGTCTCGACGCCAACCTCGCCGCCGCCGCTCGCGCCTTGGTTCCTCGCAGTTCGTGTTTAATCGTCTTGATCTCTCGCGCGATCGTCGTCTTACTCACGACGCGCGCGCGATCCGCGGCGTCGATCTCCGCCAATCGTCGCTTGAGGAGCGCCGTCTTGAATCCTTCGAGCGACATGGTCGCCGTCGGCGGCTCGTGCGTCACCGTCGCGCGATGGGGACGCAAAAAGTCGGGTTCTTCGCGATCGGGCATGGCCGCGATCGCATCGCGGAGCTCCTCCGCGGTGAGTTCGCGCTCCATGACTGGGAATGAGGGCGCTCGACGCGCGCGCGCGGCCCTACCGCGCGCGCGTCGCGCGCGATTGATGATTGATTACACGATGAATGAACTACTGCGTGATTGAATGAATGAAGGGATGTCACGCGGAAAAGGAGACGAAATCGGCGAAACCGCGCTCGCGCATCTCGGGACATCCCGTGGGAGCGATGAGACCGCGCTTCAACGCGGCGGCTTTGAGGTCTCTGGTGTAGGCGACGGGAAATTTGTAGCCGAGACCGTCGTGAAATTGGTGATACACCTCGGCGGGGAAGAATGGGAGCCGGTCGCTGTCGTAGATCCACACCGTGTTTATGATGTCGGTCTCGGAAGGTTTCGGTTTCATGGAGTTTCCGGTGCCGGGGATGAGTTTCATGCCGTTGACATTGGCGGCTTGAATCGCCGGGAAGAGCGCCGACTCGACGCCGCCGGGGAGCGCGATGCAGTTTCTGTACCCGGAACCGGCGTCCTGGGGATCGACGCGCTGCATGCCCAGACCCGGAATCTTTTGGAAACTCGCGAAATAGGCATCCGCGAGCACTCTGAGTTCTTTCTCGTCCGCCGCGTCCACGGCGATGACTTCGCAATGGCCCAGGCGCTCGTACACCGTCTCCGACGGTCCGTAATAATAGCACACCGGGGAATCCGCCGGTCGAGCGCTCGCGCCGCCCGCGTAGCCGACGACGGAGGTGATAGTGTCGTCCGTGCGACCGAGGGAGAGCTCGGCCTCGTAAAACGTGTGCTGACGTCCCCAGAAACATCCGTTGCCAAAGTAAATCGGGCGCGCGCGTCCCGCCGCGGCGCCGCCAGCCACCGGCGGGGCGAGGGACAGCGCCGCGCGCGCGTCCGCGGGCGTGACGCTCGCGAGGACACCAGCGGCGATCGACGCGAGCACGCCTCGACGCTGGACGCCGCGCACGTCATCATCTTCTCGAGGCGACGGCGTCGCGCGCGCGACGCTCGAGACGCTCTCGGCGCGTCGAGAGCGATGCGTGTTCTTCTCGAACGAAGCGCGCGCGTTGGGACGCGCGGTGATGACGCGCGTGGACAGCATCGATACCGACGGTTGCGGATAACGGGACAGACTGTGAGGCGACGAAGGCGCGCGCGCAGACGTCTGCACGCGAACGCGAGACCGAGGACGCGAGACGCGACGACGGTGCGCGCGCGATGGAACGATTGTTGAATGTATTGATTATTGCACGCGCGACGCGCGTCGAAGGTCGTCATTTTTCGACGTCGAATGTCTTCGCGGAGACGAGCCGAGACGGCGTCAATACTTGCGAAAGTTGAGCGACTCGCGCTCGGGAAGCATAGCCTTCCCGTACGCCTCCAAAAACTTGCGCTTCGCCTCGCTCGAGGATAAACCTTTGAGTTTGTTCCAAAACTCCCATCGCTCTCGATCGTCGTACGCGATGCCTCCGTGCGACGCCCACATGGGTTTCTCTCCCTGCACGTCGCCCTTCTCCGCCTGCTGCTTCGCCGCGTGCAGCGCGTACCAATCATCCGGTCGACACACCGCCCCACCCGGTTTCGGAAGCATCCTCCACTTGTGCACGTGTTCTTTATCCCAATTCTTCGCCAAACGCTCGTACTCATCCATCGGCGGCACCTCCCAGGTCACCTCCTCGTCGCGCTCCACGGAGCGCTCCTCGACGAACACGGCGCCGCCCACTTTCGGCGTCTCGAGCGCGTTCCTCGCGAACACGCGCTTAAAGTTGGACAACGAGTTGACGGAAAACATTCGAAAAAATCCATTCACGTCCGCCCGTCGCTCCGGGCGCGCGTCCGGTCTCGCGTCCTCGCGCACGAACCCGAGCGCGATGGCCGTCTCCGCGACGTCTCGTATCGACGCGTGACGAATCGGTTCCAAGCCGTCGCCCGAACGCGCGAAATCGATCGTCATCCCGCGCGTTCGCGCGGTTCCCGACGCGCGCGGTGGAGTGTTCTTTTTTCTTTTCGTCGACTGGCGCGTTCGCGCGCGTCGATGTGCGCTCGCGACGCGCGGAAACGCCCGGGAAACGCGCCGAATCGGTCGATCATCTCGAGGCGACAGCCTCGAGACGATTGATTTGATTCGCGAGGTGACATCGCCACTCGTCGTCGTCTCTCGCGCGATATGTGGGACCCGCGAGAGAGAGAGGCCGCGGATCGGGTGGATGATTTTTCGCCTCGTTCGCGGGACGACGCGCGCGAGGATTCGTTCGACGACGACGACGACGACGACGACATCAAATTCGATCTCGATCTCGACCTCGCGGGAGACGTCTTCACCAACGGTCACGAATCTCTGTCGCCCGCGGTCGGCGCGCGCGCGATGGAGGACGACGAGGGGGATGACTGGGACGGGGGTTCGATGATGCGCGACGGAAGCGACGATCGGGGCGTCGATCGGGGCGTGCGCGCGATGTCGGAGAGCGAAAGTGATGACGAGGATAGCGAGGACGACGGCGCCGTGTTCGGAACCAGACGGGTTTGGTCAGCCTACGACGCGGAGGCGGCGGCGAGAGTGCGCGGGGAGGGAGCGATGCGGGAGGTGGAGGCGCGAGAGCGGGAGCGGGAGGCGGTGAGGGCGGAGGCTGCGGCGAGATTGAACGCGAGGGGTCGGCCGAAGCGCGGGGCGGTGTTGAAGACGCAGGAGGCGAGGCGCGAGGCGGAGAAATCGAAGACGACGACGACCGCTGTTGAGGAGGACGAGGAGGACGAGGAAGAAGAAGGAGAAGAAGGAGATTTGGTGGATCTGAATGAGGACGGCGGTGAGGAAGAGGAGAATACGCTATCTCTGAGGATGAGCGCCGCGGCAGAGACGGTGCGAGCTGAAACTTCGGAAGCCGGGAAGGGGAAGGTAAATAGCAAACGTAAGCGTCAAAAGGTGGATACTTCGACAAAAGATGTCTCTAGATCCGTTGAGAACGTGCGCGTGCTGCTCAGTTCGGGATATAGCGATAGGCAAAGGAAGGATTTGACGAAGAAAATAAAAAAGCTCGGCGCAACGGTCGTCGAATCCATCTCGGATTTCACCGTATTCGTCACCGAACCACCGCTGAAGCGGACGAAAAACGTTATGGCGAGTGTGTTAAGAGGGTGTCCGATCGTCAAGACGTGTTGGGTGGAGAAATCAAGCAAGAGCGGTAACTTTTATCCGCCTCAAAAGAAACCGTTCATCCTTCGAGACAAAAAGTTTGAAACCGAGCACGGTTACGACCCCGTCTCCGCGCGCGAACGCAATCCGTTCGCAGGAAAGACGTATTTATTCGACAACGTTCCGAGAGGTTCGGATCCCACGATGACTCCAAAAGGAGTTCGCACCGTCATCGAGGAGCTGTTGTCCGTCGCCGGAGCCTCTCCAGCGTGCTCCGACGCCGACTTCGTCATCCGTCTTCGCGACGCCGGCACCGCGCGCGACGGCGAGACTCGAGTGGGAGACACGTGGTACACCCCGTCCGAGATTCTCGCCGCGTGCGTCGCCGGGTCGCTTCCCCGCGCGCCTTAGATGGACTCGCGTAGAAAACTATCATACATAGGACTCAAAAATCCGACAACTGTAGCGCGCGCGCGCTGCGATTCGCCAACTCGTGCGAGGCGTCGTTCCAGCCCGCCTTTCCGAAGCACGCGACGCACCGAGAAACATGAGCGCGGAAGAAGAGAAACCCCCGAAGGTCGAGGTGCGCTTAAACCTCTCGTCGGCGACCGCGCGCGCGAGGGAGGAGCGTCGAACTGGACGAGTGTGGTGGAAATAGGGTTTGTATGGGGACGCGCATTCGAGCGTTGGTGCGCTCGGGGGGGCGACGCGACGGAATCGGGACGCGTGTGAGCGAAGACACTGACTCGTGATGATTATTTACATCGCATCGCACAGGACGTCGCGTCCGAAGAGGAGGAAGATGACCACGGTACGTACGAAAAGCGCGCGGATGTGCACTGCCCAAACCTCGTGGCGATCGCTCGATGGGTCGAGAGGATCACCTCGCCGTTCGCGATTTCGCGCGCACTGGACGCGCGAGAGGAGTTCGATGCGAAGAATGGACACTGACGGACGTTTGTAACGATTTTTTGCGCCTTCACAGCGGACGATGGCCACATTAGCAAGGCCGAGAAGAAGGCTCGCAAGACTATGCAAAAGTTGGGCTTGGACCAACTCGATGATGTCCAACGTGTTACTTTCCGCAAGAGCAAGCAAGCGATGTTCGTGATCAACACGCCGGATGTGTTCCACGCCCCGGGTTCCGACTCGTACGTCATCTTCGGTGAAGCCAAGATGGAGGATTTGGCTGCCCAAGCTGCGCAGCTGAAGAACGCCTTCAAGGCGGACGCCGCCTCGGCGGAACCTGCGGAGGCGCCGAAGGCGACTGTTGAGGAAGTCGAAGAGGAAGGTGACGTCGACGAGACTGGGATCGAAGCGAAGGACATCGAGCTTGTCATGACGCAAGCCAACGTGTCCCGAGCCAAGGCTGTTGACGCCTTGAAGAAGAACCCTGGCGACATCGTTTCGGCGATCATGGATCTTACCATGTAGTTTTGGCGGGTGAAAACGAGAACGACGAAGGGAGATAACGCGCGAACAAGTCAACATACTCACTCGTGTAATGTGCTAACTTCGTTAGTTCGTTTGACTACAACGATTTCAAATCTTTGCGCTTGCTCTCGCGACCCGCGCGCGTCTCATCGTCGCGCGTCCGCGTCTCACTTCCCCGACGTCGCACCGCTCGAGAGACCGCTCACTTCTTCTTCCCCTTGATGTTCTTACCCCCTTTACCCTTGGCCGCCTGTTCGCGCGCGTCAAACGCGTGCGTCCTCGTTAGTCCTCCGCGTTCGTCTCGCGTTCGCTTTATCTGCTCTTCGTGCGTTCACCCCATCGCGCACCCGCGCGACCGCTTTCGCCCCCGTTCGACCGCGACATCGGCGCCGACTCCATCCATCACCCCACCACGCCCTCGATCGCGTCTCGTCGTCGCGCACGCACCGCCTCGGCCTCCTCCTTCGCCTCTCGCGCCCGTCGCCACTTCCCCAGCGCGCTGTCCGCGTCCGCGCCGGACTTCGCGGCGACGACCGCGCCGCCGACGAAGGTGGCACCGGCGACGACGAACGCCGCGTTCAAAGCGCAAAACGGCATGGTATCTGTCGGTCTCGCTGCGCTGCTCCCGTCGCTCGCGCGCGGTGAAGTTCCGCGGAGGAGTCGATCGCGCTCGTGATGACGACGACCACTCGTGAGTTTTATCTTATTTGAAGCCTCAATATTTGTTTGTACACGTGTCTGTTGTCCGAATATTGTGCTCACGAATCTCCTATGATATTTGTTAGATTTACATGTCATAGTATGCGTATCGAGTGTCCGAAAGTCGTCAACCCTCCTTGGATTCTGACACCTTCACACGAAGGGCCGGGAAATTCGACGGCGACGACCGCGAAGGCGCGACGAGGCGACGCGACGAGGCGAAGATGATGCGACGAGGGGTGACGACGATGGCGCGGGCGCGGGCGCAGGCGGTGCAAGCGGTGCAAGCGGTGGTGGGCGCGCGCGCGCGCGCGCTCGGGACGTTCGAGGGGGCGGAGCAGGAGGAGTTGGCGTACGCGCCCAAGAAAGCGGTGCGTGCGCGCGACGCGAGCGAGGATGGGGCGACGCGACGGGTGACACCGCGCGCGTGGGCGAGCGAGGCGCGGTGACTGACGACGCGATGCGAATGAACGAACGCGGGGGACGCGCGCAGGTGAAGTTTGAACCCACAGAGCCGACATTCTTGACGCAGTTCACCATGCAGCGCGAGAAGGCGAAAGCGACCATGGAGAGCGTAGAGGATCAAGAGAGAGTCGTTCGACAGGTCGTGGGCATGCTCGGTGGGTCGCTCAAGTCGTTTTACGTCACGCAAACGGGACCGTACGATGGGTTGTGCGTGTACACGTTTCCAAAGAACCACGATTCTCGAACGTTGACGTGCCTCTTGCGATCGATGGTGGGGTGCGATAGAATCGAGACGACGAAATTGATGTCTTCGACGGACGCGGCGATGTCCGCGAAGGCGGCGGCGCAGTTATACAAGACTTTGAAGAAGTGAGGGACGCCGCCGCCAGACGGTCGTCCCGGCATCGGCGACGCGGGGTGGGCGTCTTCGCCCGTTTGTAATTAGATTTTCAATTCACGATGGATTTTCTCGAGCGCGCTCTTCGGTTTGTTCCCCTCACCTTTCATCTCCTTGAGTCACCCCCTCCCCCCGCCTCAGTCCATCGACGTCTCGTCCGCGAGGTCCTCACTCGCGAGCGCGCGAGAGACAACTCAGCCATGGATTCCCTCCCGCCTCGACCGCTCGGCGTCGACGAGAGCGCGCTCGCGCTCGAGGGGATGTACATGGCCAATCCAGGGGAGTTCGAACCGGTGAAACTCCCCTTCGACGACTCGAACGCGGTGCGTCATCGCGCCGAACCGAAAGAATCCCGACGCGCGCGGTGACTGACCGGAAGTGCGTCTCGCGTCGCAGCGAATCACCGAGCTCGCGGGACACAAAAAGCGCGTCTCCTCCGTCACGTGGTCTCCGGGTGGGTTGAAGCTCGCGTCCGCGGGCGTGGAGCAGCAGGTGCGACTGCACGACGTCGAACACGGCGCGGGCGCGGGCAAGTCGACCGCGCTGTCGGGACACGCGAGCTCGGTGGAGCAGTTGCGATTCGACCCGTCTCGTCAGGGGGGCGATCGCTTGGTTTCGGTGAGTTTCGATAAGATGGTCAAGATTTGGGACGTTCGGAGCGGGAAGTGCTCGACGACGATCGACATGAAGACAGCGCTCATGAACGCGGCGTGGTCGCCGAGCGGAGCCCACATCGCCGTGGGGAATAAAGACGACGTCATCTCCATCATAGACACGAAGACGATGAAGGTGGTGTGGGAACAAAAATTTAACTTTGAGGTGAATCAGATGGTGTGGGCGCCGAACGGCAAGGATTTCCTCGTCGCGGCCAGGAAAGGGGAGGATGGTACGATGGAAAAGTTGACGTTTGATGAAACGACGGGATCTCTGACGTCGCAGTCTTCCAATTTCGGACATCACGGAGGATGCTACTGCATCGACGTAGATCCAAAGGGTGATTTCGTCGCCACGGGCGCGGCTGACGCCATCGTGGCGATGTGGGATTCGAAGACAAATTTCTGTTTTGACACCGTCGTGCGACTCGACTGCCCCATTCGCTCAGTTTCCTTTAGCCACGATAGCAAGTACCTGGCCTCGGCTTCGGAGGATTTATTTATGGACGTCGCGGACGTGCGCACCGCGGATTGCATGGCAAGAATCAAGAACAAAGAACCGATGAACACGGTCGAATTCCATCCGAAGGAATTGGTGATGGCGTATGCAGGAGACTCTGGGATGATTCGCCTCTGGACGGCATTCACCGGCGTCACGATGGGGTCGAAAAATACAGCACAGTAGTGGTCGTATTGAATACACATATCTAGAAGTTTAGTCAAATCAATATTTTTCGTATCGTACATGTTTTTTGCGCGTTTTCAGAATCACAGCGAGGCGCTCACGCCGTATCCGACGATGCAAATCGGTAGCGTCGAGTGTTTGATGATCGGTACGGAGAGCCCTCTCGTCGCGACGAAATGATTCGACATGCTCGACGCGTTTCGCGTCCATCTGGCGGTCGGAATCATGATGGATCTTCGCACTTCCATTAGGTGCTGACGAGCGCTGTGTATCAGCTGCCTCGTCGATTGCTTTCCAGCTTTGATCACGGGGAGTTCGTGACTGTACACGACGTTTCCTCCTCCGGGAGTGCGATCGAGTTGTCGATCGATGACGGTGACCACGACGCGCATCGTGCCCGGACACGTCGGTTGATGGCTCCATGAACTCGGCTCGAGGACGCTGAGACAGGCGACGAGCATGCTCGGCTCTTCGCCGTCCTTGGAGCTCAATCCGTACTGGAGCGGAAGAAGCTCGTAGTCGCGAATGCTAAATCCAAAATCCAACGCCGCTCGCAGAGAACTATTCAACACCTTGTCCATCTCAAGCGCGATCCAAGGGGTGATTATACACATGCGCACCGATGCCGGCAGCGTGGACACGAAGATCCACGGAGACGCGTCTCCAAAGGCGCCTTGATCTTCCAGGTAGACGTCGTCCTCGCCCACGCCCGAGTCATCCGTCTTGCCCCCGTGCCACGTTACCAGAGGAGAGTGACACGGCGGAACGACGGAGACGTGCGCGCCGATGTTTTCTTGCAGCTGCGTCTCCATGAGCGCTCGATCGTGAGGTTCTCGCGGATTCAAAGTCGCCGTTGAGATGTCCACCGTGAAGAGCGCGTCCCCCGTGTTGAGCGTAAATTTTCCGCCATCCATCACCTCTCTCTCCGCGGCGGTTTTCTGCTTCTTCACCCGATGACTCGGACCGCGCTCACTCTCGTCGAACGCGTACGGATCTTCACCTTGCTCTCGCTCTCGGTCACCATCGCCCCCGAGCTCGAGCGTGCTCTCTCTCGGCGTCGCCGCCGGCGTCACGCCACTCCAGCTCGGATGAAACGGCGACTCGGCGGCAGAAATGTACGTCATGTGCGTCGCCGCAATCGGCGTTCCGTGAGGCAACGCTGCCGGAGACGGCAACACCGTTACGCAACACTTCTTCGCTCTCAGTTTCCCATTGTACCCTCTCTCTCCCAACTCTCCGTGCACCACCAACGTCTTCCTATCCCAGCTCTCGCACACCTGCACCAGCATGTGTGTCTCCGGTCCCATCTCCCCGAACTCCGCGCGCGTCAGCGCCCACCGCCTCCTCTCCCGCCACGACCGACGAAAGTCCCCAACTTCACTCTCGAACAACGGTGACGTGGCCAACAACTCCGCCCTCCGTCCCGGTCGAAAGGTCCAGATTTGCAACTGCAACTCGTCGCCGTCGTCGACGCCTCGCGTCGAGTAACTCACCAGATGATCCCCGTCCGCGAGAAACCCGAGCAGGACGCACGACAGCATCTTCCGATCGCGGTCGATGACGCGCTCGATCGGAACGGTCAATCGCGGCGGAATGGATCGAAAGTGTTCGTGATCGCGATCGCGCGAGGCGATGGAAATCTCGCGGGCGCCCAATCGTGTCTGGACGGTGGATGCGCGTTTCGGGATCAACACGCGGTCGTGTCGCGAGCATTGCTGGCACACGCAGCGTCCACGGCGCGATGGAGGGTTTTGCGCGGTCATCGAGCGCGGTGGGTGCGCATGCGACGCGCGCGCGGGCGTCTGACGGCAAAATGATGAATGATTATGATTGGCTGGTTGTTTCTTCAGGAACCAAAGTGGAACACTCGCGCCGTGCAATCGTCGCTCGCGGTGATGACGCGAGATCCGTCGGGACTGACGGCGAAATCGAGAATTGTTTTCGTGTGCCCGCGAGCCTCGCGCACGCAGGAGGACGTGCGGGCGTCCCAGAGACGGACGACGCCGTCGACGGCGGCGCTGCACAAATAGAAACGTTTCGTCAGTCAAACAAAGACACGCGCGCGAGCGAGGTGAACGCGCGTGTCAAGGAGAATGTGGCCTCGCATCGACGCGCGACGCGAAGCGAGTGTGTACCCGGTTTGATTCGCGCGCGAATCGAGGCGAGGCGAGTCTATGTACGCAAACTATGTCCACCGCCGCGCGTTACGTGCAGAAACGCGCGAGGCCCTTTTGTTGCGAGGCGAGATGAAGCGCGAGCAAACTCTCTCTGGACGTACCTGTAGAGACACATCGTGTTCGGAATCCAACGGAGCGTGCTCACGCCGCCGTCGTGGGTGAGTGTCCCGCGAGATTGACACGCGTTCGTGTCCCAGACGATGACGCTGCCGTCAAGCGAACCGGTGGCGGCGAGCGGCATGACATCACAAAAACCGACGGATTCAATCGTCTCCGTGTGCGCCACGAGAGGCGCGAGTACCTTACCCGTGGTCGTACTGACAAGACGAGCGGTGTTATCTTCGCTTCCAGTGATGGTCAACCCCGGCGTAGACGAATGAAACGCCACGCACGTCAGCGGACCGTCGTGAAACGGATGTCCTCTGAAGAGGTGCTCGCATGTCCCCGTTCTCGGTTGCCACACGCGAAGGGACCCATCGTACGAACCAGTGACGACTTGTTTACCATCCGGTGTGAATCCACCGCACGACACGCGCTCGCTGTGTCCACTAAATACCTGCATGAGCGCTCCGTCGTCCCCATTCCACATCCACGCCGTGAAATCTTCGCTCCCGGCGAGACACACGCGTCCTCTCGGGTGCCACTCCACCCACTCGATCCCACCGCCGGGCCCTTCCAGCGTGTGACGCAGCTCTCCATCGCGGCCGTCGAACACGCACACGCGTCCATCCAATCCACCCGTCGCCAACAGCGCACCATCCGTCGAAAACGCCGCCGCCGAGACGCTCTCCTCGTGTCCTCGCAACTCTCTTGCCGGTTCGCTCCCTCGTCGAAAGTATCCCTTATCATCCCCGCCCCCGCTCACCACCGTCGCGCACTCGCGATCGCACGACCACGCCACGCAATACACCGGCGCCGCGTGTTCGCACGCCACGCACTCGGCGTCGTCTCGGTCGGGCGAGAGCGTCGCCGTCGCCGCCGCGTCCCTGTCCTCCATCTCGTCGTCCCCTCTCCCCTCCTCGTCCGCGTCGTCCTCGTCGTCGGACGACATCGGCGCCTCGTCGTCCTCGTCGAGATCGGCGACCTCCTCGTAATCCGCCGCGCCCTCGTCGATGAAGGACTCGGTCTGATCGTCGTCGTCGTCGGGACGGTGGCCGTCCATCGTCGTGGATTCGTCCACCGGCGGCGGCGCGGCGTCTCCCGGCGCGGACATGAGACTTCTGAACGCGCGACGCGCGCGAGAGGATGCGAGAGAGACTGTCGCGCGTGCCCGCCGGGCGCGCCGACGGTGTGAGCCGACGGTGTGCGGCTCGGTCGACGTTCGAGCGTCGTCGAGGTGTGCGGGCGATTCGTCGGCATCACACCGCGACGCGCGTCCTCTGGCGACGACCGCGCGCGATGCGAGACGCGGGACGACGCGCGACGCTTCGCGCGCTTCGCGCGCTTCGTTTCACGACGGCGGCGCCTCGAGCGACGACGATGACGTCGACGACGATGACGACATCGAGGGACGCCTGGACGCGACGGGGCACGACGCCGTTCGCGGCGACGACCGACGCGAAAGAGACGAGGACGACGACGAGGACGCGTCTCGTGCCGTGGACGACGTCCGCCCGGTCCGTCTTCATACAGACGCAGACGACGCCGAATCCGTCGAGTCTGATGTTTCAGCCGGGTCGGGACGTCTACGCGGAGGGGTCAAAGAACTTCGCGTCGGCTCGAGAGGCCATGGCGTCACCGCTGGCGAAACGATTGTTTAACATCGATGGTGTGACGAATGTGTTTTTTGGGTTGGATTTTGTGACGGTGACCAAGTCGGAGGAGGCGGATTGGGAGACGGTGAAGCCGCAGACGTTCGAAGCCATCATGAATTTTTACGCGAGCGGAGAGGCGGTGATGGATGAGAGCGCGCTGGAATCGAGCGGGACGGCCATCGATGAGGACGATGATGAGACGGTGGCGATGATCAAAGAGTTGCTCGAGACGAGGATTCGACCGGCGGTGGCGGAGGATGGTGGAGACATCGTGTTTAAGAGTTTCGATCACGAGAGCGGACTGGTCAAGGTGCAGTTACAGGGGTCGTGTGATGGGTGCCCGTCCTCGAGCGTCACGTTGAAGAGTGGGATCGAAAACATGCTGATGCATTACGTGCCCCAGGTCAAGGGCGTCGTCCAGGATGGTCAAGACGACGGGGACATGGATTTACTCGACTTGGCGGATTTACACCGCGGTCGAGGACACTAGAGGGAACACGCCAAACACGCGAACACAATTTATACTCATTGTAAGATGCTGAAATGGATACACTCTACTGTACTATAGACGGATTGTTATACGTGTGACAAAGCGCGCGCGCGTTACATTTTACGATCGTCGCCATCTTTAAAGCTTTCTAACGCCTGTTCAAGCTCTTCGAGCTCGCCGCCCGCCGTCTTCGTTCGACCGGTGAGGAAGCTCCAAAACCAGTTGTACGTCGACGAGCCGAGACGAGCATTCAGGCTACACTTAGGATCGGCGATCTCGTCGGAGAATTTATCGACGTCGCAGTGACAGTTATGACCCTTCGGTTCGTTGAAGTTGAGAACGGTCGCCTTCACCGGGCACAAGCCAAAGGTTTGATCCAACAACGATTTAAATTTGTTATCGCGAGCGACGGCCACCAAGGTGAGCTCGATGCCGGTGTTTGGCATAGAGTAAATATCATCCCAAGCGCCGTGATCGATCCTCAAGTACGCCGTTGGAGATACACGACCAGTGTGATCTACGCTAGCACCGGCGAGGTAGATGGAGTACCCGTACCGCGTCACGAGTTTCACCTCCTTCAACAACGCCTTCTTCTGAGCCTTATTCGAAATCTCTCGCCTCCATATGAGCGTAGCCACCTTTCCACTCGCTAAACCTTTCGCAAATCGCGCAAACTGCGAGCGAGACCGCTTCGCGTCGTTGATCAACACGGTGAGCTTTGCGTGCGGCGAAGACTGCACTGCGTTATCAAACTCTTCGTCCAACTGTCGACTCGCCCGTCGATCGTTCCATAATTTATCAACGATCGCGTTTTCATGCCCACGACTCAACAGCGTCTTCCTGAGAGTGGCCACCGCGCGTTCGTCCACGTACGTCCTCGTCTCGCACTCGAACGCTCCGGCCTCCAACATGGATTCCAACCAAAATCCCATGTTCACCGCCAATCCCGGTTCCACCGCCCCCTCTCTCCGCAGCACCTTCTCGCTGTACACGTAATCCCTCCCCGCCGTGGGCAATCCCACCGTCATCACCACGCACGGTCCCGGCGCGTGTTTGGCCCGCACGCGCAGCGCCAGCTCCGCCGCCACGAAATCAGCGTGTCCCTCCCTCGCATCGTAGTGACACGCCCTCGTCTCAAACCACTCCTTCTGCGTCTGCTTCAGCGTCTTCACGCATCGCGCGTCCAACGCCGGATCGTACATCGGATTCAACGCCACCTGCGTCAATCCCAACGCCGTCGCGATGATCGTGACGAGGACGATGCATCCTCCGCACGCGCGCCCACGCCGCGCGTTCGCGCGCAGCGTCCGCGCGCGGCGACGGAGCTGGTCTTTAGACAGACCCATGTCGTTCGGCGCCCTCTCCCGCGCTCGTCGTCGCCGTCGCGCGTCGGGAGGTGACGATACGAATGCGATTCTTTGTTTGAAAGCACTACGGGACACCCGTTCTCTACGAGAGGTCGCGAGTCAGAGCGGAGCGAGCGCCTCGCCCGCGGCAGCGGCGGCCCTGGCGCGCGAAGCGACTTTAGGGGTGAGTAATTCCCCGAATTCGCACCAAAACTGCCCGCGTTCTCGAGCGGCGAGCCGAATGGCGGCCCTTTTCGCCCATCCCGCGCGTCTTCGATGTCGGCGGTTGCGACCTCGCACGGGAAGTTGGCCGAGCTTTAAACCACCCAAAGGATCCCCGGCGTCCACGGCGTCGAGCACGGTCTCCTCCACGCTCTCTTGTGAACCTTCCGCCTGAAGACCGACGAGTTCGGTGAGGGCGGAGAGATCGAACACGCCCGGATACCTGCGCCCGTTCACGCGCCACGTCGGCGTCGTCTTACACTTGGTGCACGTCAGGCATCTCGACGCGCTTCCGCAATCGACGTAGTGCGCGCGCCACCGGCCCGGGAGTAACTCGGCGAGTAATTCTTTTTGTTGCTTGCACTTATCGCACCACGGCGCGCCGAGGAGCGTCGCGTCCAGTCGTCGAAGCGCCTGTCCCAGCCGACGCTTGCGCTCGGCGTTCGGATCCTCGCGCGCGCTCCCGCTCGCGAGTGCGCTCGCGCGCGCGCGCTCGACGGACGCGAGGTCTTCCTCCCGCGTGTGTCGCGGCTCGGCGTTTCGCGTGCGCGCGCGGAGGTTGAGACTCGTCGGCATGTTCGCGCGACCGACCAATGGCGTTTTGAACGACGACGCGCCTCCGGTCGCGGTCCACCGCACTGCGCGCCTCGAGCGAACGCGCGAGCGCGCGGCGCGGGACGAGGGACGAAGAGACGCGAGCGATCGCGCGCGCGAGCGAGCGAAACGGCGAGATGAAGGCGTCGTGAGGCGAGCGGAGGTGACGATGACGAGGCGTTCGGCCGCGGGGCGAACAACGGCCGGGGGACGATGGACGCCCGCGCGCGTCGCGGTGACGGCGATGACGGTGGTGACGACGATGATGGCGACGGTGGTGATGACCTCGGACGCGTCGAGCGTGTCCACGGGGGCGCCGCTCTCGGGGGCGACGAACGGGGCGGCGGACGCGGTGTTGGATTTTTTCTCGACGCCCGGCGGGAGGTGCTCGCCGAACGACTCGACGAACACGGTGTCGTGCGATAAATTAGAACCGCCGGCGAGACAAAATTGGGCGTCGTTTAATTTTAAAATCAACGACGTCAACGGGGATCTGTGTGATCGCTGTGGGAGGGAGTGTAGCTTGGACGGGAGCGCGTGGGCGTATTGCGGCGCGACTCCGGTGACGTACACGGGTCTGTCGCTCGGTAATCATCAATTCAAAGTGCGAGGTTTAGGAGGAGACAACACTCCAGATCCTACGCCGGCGGTGTACGATTGGATCGTCGAATCGCCTTTCGAGGTGGATTGGGATTCTTTGTACTCGACGCCGTCGTCGTACTTGACGTCCAACGCGGCGATAACGTTTCGTATGGAATCTTCCGGGCCGTCTTCGAGTACCGTGCAATTCGAGTATAGCACGACGAATGATTATATCAAGACATACACCAGACTGTCGAATGGCGTCAAGACGGTGACTGTGACTCCGAGCTTTGGATATAACATGTTTGCGTTTCGCGCCATTTCCGTCGAGACGTACGCGGGACAATCGCGCACGGAGATGTCGACGAATGAGATCGCCCTGACGTATATCGTGGATAACGTCAATCCCACGGTGAGTTTTATCAGTGGATTAGCTGATGGTGCGGCGGCACCCACATCTTCCCTCTCGTACTCGGTATCGAGTAAAGATATAGATACCGGGGGCAGTACGGTACAGTCAGGATTGGCGACGCTAGAAGTTCAGCTCACGCGACCGAGCGATGGAGCGTCGAGTCCTTCGCCGCTTCAAACTTGGACGACTCATCACACGTACACGAACGGACCAATAGATGAGGATGTCACGGTCATATTATCAAATCTTGGCTCACTCTCGGATGCGACGTATAGAGTAGAAATTCGGGTTACAGATCGGTGTGGGAACGTGGCGACGACAATCCAGAGAGACTTTGATATTCAACTGTCTAGTGTAGTGTCTACGCCTGATGACTCTGCTTTGGATGCGTCGACGACCGAAAGGTTGCGAACGACGTCAGGGGCGATCAAGTTAGCGTCCCAACCGTCAGATGGATCCGTGGTCCCAGTTGCTTACGAAGTGAGCGCCATCGTGGGTGGTCAACTCGTGCTTGAGTCGGCGTTGAGTGTACCTTTGGCTAATAACACTCTCGTATCCGCTTCAGACGCCCTGAATGGATTCAGATTTACGCCTGGTGATGGTTTGCACACCAATGATGAGTATTCGAGCACATTTGGGTTTGATTTGAAGCCGTCGACGAGCACGTCAGATCTTTCGCAAGTCGTTGATTTACCAGCCCATTCTACGATTACCGTTACATCGACGAATGATCCACCGGTTTTGGATGTCAATGCCCACTACGAAGTGCCAGCAATCGCATACACGGACACCGGTAACGTTGGTAGTACTTTCAAAGATGTTCTCGGTGCGAATGTCATCGATTACGATGCATTTTCATCCCTCAGACGTGTTCCTCATGGAGTAGCCTTGGTGGGGGCGGATCAAACACATGGCACATGGCAGTATTCAACTGATGGTCGTTCAACATGGACGAATTTCGGCGATTCACTGAGTGAGACATCTGCCACACTTTTGACTGCCACTGATAATGACTGCGTGAGATTCGTTCCAAACGTGGCGACTCTCGACGACCAGTTTGTCGCTTCGTTCGCCTTTAAAGGTTGGGATGGCACGACGTCAGAGAGTGCTGGCTCAACGGGCGTCGATATCACGACGAGTACCCACACAGCGACTACGGGTTCAATCAGCGTCGCGACGGTTACCGCCAACATCTTGGTTCGAGGATCTTCATACAGCCTGTTCGAAAAGTCTAATGACATCGAAACACGTAACGCGAGGACAACATACGATGAAACCGCCAATACGTGTCCACCGGATCGTCGCAGAGCCATTCGGATCCCGGTGCGTGAGACTTCAGAAACATCGGCCTGTTCGGGGTCGACGTCGGGGTCGCCTAAGATTATATCTTCTTCCACCTTGGCGGTATCTCCTCCCTGGACGATTGAGGCGTGGGTCCGTAGGGATGTATGGCTGAGTGAACAAGTACTATTCGAAAGCTCGAGCGACGCGAGCGGTATCATGCTTGAAATGGCTGGCGCAACTGGCAAGATTGGTGTCATTCCACCCACTGGTGTCACTGGCGGCACATTCAATTACCAAGCCCCGCTGGGGGTTTGGGTTCATCTGGCGTTCGTGATGTACGAGAATAATCACCCAGCCGCATACAGTTCGCCTGGTGCGAATCTTCGTTTGATTGTCAATGGGACCTTCCATAGCGAACTCACAAGCGTCGGGTTTGCCATGCCGCACGGTACTATCGGAGGCAATGGTCTTGTTGGATTTTCCATAGATGAAGTGCGTTACTGGTCAATAGCACGGTCTACGGAGGACATCCATACCAATATGGAACGTTTCATGGGGGGGACGGAAACTGGATTGGCATCTTACGTCCCCTTTGATGCCGGGTGTGGTAGTACTGTATCGGATAGAGTTAGCGGAAGTTCAGCGACGTGGACCCTGACTTACCACGAATGGGTCGTTGCGCGCGATTTCACGTGCGCTTCTGTCGTATGGGCAGCGCCGAGCATCATTAACACTCACAAACCTTCCCAAGTGAGTCTGATAGGTGAGCGATTTCGCCGCCCTGCTTCATGGGGGAGCAGCTCCGTGTCGCACTTTGATGGAACGAACGCTGTGTGTATATTTGGTTCATCGACGCACGGATCGATTACCACGATAGCAAAGGTGGTTTCCGATACTGAAATTTTATGCGATCCACCGAGTGCCGCCGACGGGATTGCTTCAGTTCTACCGGTGTTTTGTGATTATTCCATGGGATGCTGCTCGGGTGAAACACCCGTGGACTACTTCGTAACGAGCAGGCCGTATGACTCAACGTACGTTTCTGCCGGTGCGAATTCTCTTCCCACGTACGATCAATCGGTGTTGACGTACAGTCGCGGGGAAATCACCAGTGTTATGCCATCCACGGTCGATTGGGCTCTTGGCTCGGTCATCACTGTGATCGGTTACGGTTTCGCGCAGCCTGCGGGAAGTGGCTTTTACCACCCTCGGTGCACTTTTGAGCGCGACGGGAACTTCCACTTTGCCACAAATGCGACGATAGTATCAGACACTATCGCGAGATGTGAATATCCCGGATATTATGCCCCTGACACGCTCGAGGCTCGGCAAACGGTTGAACTGATTTTAACATTCAATTTTCCTCCCGGAAAATCTCTCAATATTTACGGCGGATGGATGACCGTAGTTATATCGAGCTATACAGTCTATGCTGGACCAGATCAACCGCTCAATGCCATTTCTGAACTCGGTGGAAGCGTAGTGTCGGTTACGATAACTCACGGCAAAGGGGATGTGTCTGGGGCATTTGTCGACCACGTATCTGGGAAGGTATCATCTTTCGATGTTGCATGTGCGTTTGGAACTATACGCCCGATCTCCGCGCGTTACAATGAATCTGAAACATTTGAGTGCGTGTCTCCAGCTGCTACTCAATCGGCTTCAGCGGCGATACCATTATTTGTGACGCTATTTGCGTCGTCGATGCTGACGTCGTTCACCAAGTGGAATGCCCTCACTTCGACTGGAGATATTCACTACTCCGCACATCCAGTGGTAAGTGCGATCTGGCCTCCGACCGTGTTTTCGGTCGCAACCAGCGTTCCGACTTTTCAAATCGTGGGCTCCAATTTCCCTAGTTTGAGTCCACGGTGTCAACTCGACGAAAAGGATGTCGGTGCGACGTGGCTTAACGCGGAGCGAGTTCGCTGTAATACAGCCAATTTTGGTGGATCCTTACCGGGTTTCAGGGCGGTATATGTGGATAACCACTTGTTGCGTATGGGTGATACCTTTGTGCCGAGTGATGTGCACGTCATGGTCCGAGATGACGTATATGTTGGCGGTATCGTGTCCGCTGGCGCTCTCGGTCCCTTGTACGGGGGATGGTCGCTCACCCTCTCGGGTTCAGGATTTCTTCCAGGCGACGGAGTATCGCTGCACATCGCTGCGAATGGACTCAGCGAGATCAACGACCCAAACGCCTGCCACTGGCTGAGTAGCTCTCTGATGAAGTGTCTCGCCCCGAAAGTCGAAGAAAACTCTGTAAACTGGGATATGACCCAGGACGGAGGCGGCTGGATGACGCAGCTCGTGGCCCGCCTCGCCGTCGAAACGTTCGACGACTCGCTCGATGGCACCGGACCAGTGGTGAAAGTCGTCGATGGGATAAACAATGCCAGTAGTGTCGCAAACCTCTACGCCGCCATGACTTCGATCGAGCTCCTTTCGAGTCCCTTTTTGAGTGTCGACGGCGGCACCGAAGTCTCGGTGCTAGTGAAGAACGGCACCGCGTCGACATTGAGTACGGTGTGTAGGTTTGGCGCAATTCAGGTCTTGGCGGACTGGTTATGGTCTAACGTTACTACGACGACGAGGATGCGGTGCATTTCACCTGCTTTTGGTTCGTATGATGCGTCCGAAATCCGCTTCACGGTGAGTCAGGGCGACCCCGGTCACCACGGCGAGGTTGTCTTGGCGAGTGGTCTCACGAGGTTAAAATACTACGGCAAAGACGATATCACCCATGTTTCTAGTGCAGACTATTTCGAAGGTTCGTTTTCTTCTGCACCGAGCGCGCAGAAAGCGCTATACGAATGTTACATGAAGGGAGACAGAGATCGTAGTCTCGCGTCTCTGACGGTGGATTCATCGAATTCAGACATCGGCTACTGCTCTTGGCGAGCAGCCTTGGGAGATCAGGTGTTCCGCACCGACATTGCGTTCGTCACGATGGCACTTGCGGTTCGCGGAGGCGAAGATATCGCCTTGCCCTTTACTTTTCAGTACGTCACTCCTCCACTCGTGTCGTCGGTGACGGTGAGCGCGCTGGCCCCGCCGTATGGTTATCGTCCAGCGTTTGCAGACAGCAATTGCACGCGCCTAGAAGACGTGACGTCGGTTTCGGAAGAATTTTCACACGAAGTGTACGAGGGCCGACCTGAGACGCCTTACGAGACGGAGAAATTCGTGTTACCGGCGTTGAAAATATTCGGCGGAGCTTGGTGGCACGTATCCAACGCCTTTGGCATGCCTGTGAACGTGAATGGACGCTACTTTAGATCTTTACAAGATGGTGGGACACTTCGCGTGTCTTTTGAACACACTGGTAAGACGACGTTCGCATCCGCGCACCGCGTGTCCTCTGCGCTCATAAGGGTCGAGATACCGAGCATCGTTGACGCCGAGCACGACACCGTCGTGCGCGTTTCCACAAACGACGGGGTGACGTGGTCGCCGGAGCGAGCAGTTTTCAGAATTCCTGAACTAGATTACGTCGATCGCGACTTGCAGATCATTCAGCAAGGTTGCACTTAGAATTACTGTAGACATAGAGATGATGTATTTAGATATAGATGCAAAAGATTATTGAACTCATTTGAACATTACACACTTATGTGTTCACGGTGGATAGTCGTTCTTATTATCACCACACAATCACATCACGTATCTTGTACGCCGATTGTCGTTACATTCTTCTCGACGATGAAAATACTTCACAAAAAAAACCCGACCCACGATGTAAGAGCAAGAGTAAACTAGCGCTTACAAGTCTTGGCTCCACGTCATGCGGAGTTGAACGTCGTCAGCGTTCACGCCACCATCCTTGGAGAACGGCACACGAAGCTCATATCTGTCCTTGGTGACGGAGAGCTTACCCGCGACATCTTGGTCGACTTCGACGGCCACGCCGACACCTTCAATACCAGAGTAGTTGACGGTGGCCTTGTGCGTCGCCTTTTGGGTGTTGACGTTGACGTTAGACTTGAGGCCGACGTTGACGTCGCCAGAGGTGTAGCCCAAGTTGACGGTGGCGTTTTGGCTCGGGACATCGTACTCAACGGACGCGGTGACGTCATCGTTGTTGATCATGTCCTTCAACGGCAAGTTCAACTTGACGGAAGCGCGATCGGCGGTTTCGGCATCGCTGTCGACCTTGGCGCCGGCTTGCGCGAGCGTCACGGTGACGTCGCCGAGCGTGTCGTGGTTGGTGGAGATTCTCAAAGAACCAGCTTGGCGAGACTTGACGTTGTGCATGCCGAGCGTGACGTCGCAGTCTTGGCCGGCGAGCGTCGCGGACTTGTTCACGGAGATGTCGTAGTCAGACATGTTGGTCAAGCCGACCATGTCCGCCGGGTCGATGTTGTGGGAAACACCATTCTTGGAGGAGACGCTGCGGGGACAAAAGGGTTTGTTTGGGGATTGTCAGTCGATGATGAATGATCATTCTCTTCTTCCCCTCGCGCGTGACGACGCGCGTTCATCGACGCGCGCGCGCGAACGCGCGTGTAAAAAATATTTCTATGCGTCTTCATCGCCATCGTCGTCGATATCGCGTCGCGCGTCAACGCGCGCGACCGCGAATCGAACGAGTCATCATCCGATGATTGATCGCGATCGGCGAGAATCGTGGAAATCGCGGGCTGCGATCGCGCACCTCGGGCGGTAGTTCGGCTTGGCGCTGAGCGACACGGAGCCGGAGCCGTTGCAGATCGGGGCGGAGGCGGAGATCTTGAAAGAATCTTCCGCGCAGGAACCGTTACCGCCGACGACAATCTGCGCGCGCGCGCGTGATCACACACAAAGGTCAGTCGCTGACGTGTCGCAATCCCTTAATTCTCGGAATTTTCGCGCGCGCGATTCATTCTTCCGCGTCTCGTCGCGTCGCGCGCGAACACGTACGCGACCGGACATGGACATGGTAGCTTCGTTCATGATGACTGAGAGGTGTTTTTGTTGTGAGCGCTGACGTGCGTCGGATGTGTGCGACCGCGAGTGATGCGGGCGTGTGGGAATGACGTCCCGCGCGCATTCGTCGTCCTTTTTCTCTTTCCCGTGTCGGAGGGATCCGCCCCGGATTCGCTTTTCTTAGGGGGGTTTCACCGTTCACCACTCCTCGAATACCCCCCTACGTGGTCGTCCCCGGGAAATTTCGGGGGCGTTTTTGCCACGTCAGCGCTGGGGTTGTTTTTTCAAGGGGGGGTGTTTTCGGGTCACGACCCCTCGATAGGAAAACGTGGACACAAAAAATTTACCCGGATTTCGGTGTCGCGTACTACGATCGCGCGACGCCCGTCATCACCGAGGGGAACGAGCGCGCGATCGAGCGAGCGACCGACCGACCGCGCCCCTCCGACTGTCCGGGCGACCGACCGCGACGCCTCGGCGACGTGCGATCGGTCCGGGTGCGAAAGGAGAGACCTCGGGCGTGCGGGCGTGCGGGGGCGTCGCCGCGCGCGATGCGCGCGCGTCGTCCGCCTTTTCTTGACGCACTAGCGCGAACGTCATGGTGCGTGCGGAGCGATCGAGGGGGCGCGCGCGCGTGGAAGTGGAAGTGCTCCGAACGTCGACGCGCATGTGTCGAGACGGCGCGCGCGAGGCGCGCGTGGAGGCGACGACGGGGGGGAGCGAAGTGGGGAGTAGGGTTTTTTGGACGCGCGCGGGAGAGAGGCTGGCGCGGCGTGCGCGCGCGAGGGTGATGCGGGGACGCGATCGTGCGTGCGGATGAATCCGTGGGAATGGTTTGAATCGTGAGGATGTCTGTGCGGTCGCGCCGGAGGTCGCGCGAGCGTTCGTAGAGGAAGATGACTGACTGTGATCGTGCGCTCTATTCAACAGGCTGAGAAGACTGAGAACCCGATGCGGGCCATCCGCATTCACAAGCTCGTCCTCAACATTTGCGTTGGGGAGAGCGGTGATCGCCTCACGAAGGCGGCGAAGGTAGGTTTGATCGCGCGAGATATCGTGGACGACGGATGACGCGAGGTGGATGAGCGCGCGCGCGGGAACGAGACGCGCGAACGAGAGACTGACCGCCGACGGCTTTTCTCCCCGCAGGTGTTGGAGCAACTCACCGGTCAACAACCGATCTTCTCCAAGGCGCGATACACCGTCCGTACGTTCGGTATCCGCCGTAACGAAAAGATTTCTGCCCACGTCACCATCGGTAACCGTGACAAGGCGATGCAAATTTTGGTGCGTCCTCGCTAGGGTCTCTCTCGCCTCGGACCGCGCTCGTTCCGCGCGTTCGATCGACTGACGTTGCGTCACTTTTTGCATCGATTCACAGGAGAGCGGGCTCAAGGTGAAGGAATTCGAACTTCTCAAGAAGAACTTTAGTGCCACCGGCAATTTTGGCTTCGGTATCTCCGAACACATTGATCTCGGTATCAAGTACGATCCGTCCACGGGTATCTACGGTATGGATTTCTTCGTCGTGTTGGAGCGCCCGGGTTACCGTGTTTCCCGTCGCCGCAAGCAGCAGAAGAAGATTGGCAAGCAGCACAAGCTCACCAAGGCTGACGCCATGAAGTGGTTCCAACAAACCTTCGAAGGCGTCATCCTCAACAAGGCGTACTAAATTCGTCGCCGTTTGGCCGTCGCGACGTTGGGCGGCTGGCGGTCGACGCTACCCGTAGCTTTAGCCACTCGAATCCATAAATCACGCACTCGTGTTCGACGAGAGTCGTCCTTTGTAATCGTCATCTCGCGCACGTGAGCGTTCATCCGCCGCCGTCCTCACCCGCCCGCCGACTCTGGCACTCTGGCGAGGTTTCCCGGCTCTTCGTCTTCCCAGGTTTTGTCGAGTCGTGATTCGTACGTACCCCCCCCATTGAAAAAGCCGTGTCGACGTCGACAGCGAGGCGACGCGATGAAACATCGCGCGCGACCGGCGACGGGAGTGCGCGCCGCGACCGCGAACGAGACGACCGCGTGTGAATCCGCGCGCGTACCCGTCGACGCCACCGCGAACGAGACGACCGCGCGCGGTTCAAACGAACGAACGCGTCCGAAACAGGCTCCCTGTTTGAACCACACATCCGTCCGCGAGCGAGCGCCATGTCCGAGGCGACGGAGGTCGAGGTGACGGTGAACGCGCGCGAGGACTGTAAAGTCAACGCCGTCGAGCGCGATGAGAAGAAATGGGGGGAATCGGCGGACATTTTCGAGTACGGAAGCGCGGCTAATCCGGACATGCGTCCGATTCCGGTGTTGGTGCACCCGCCGGATTTACACGAAAGCGGCGAGACGCGCGTCGTACCGTTCGATATAAACGATTTCTTGGAGATTGATGAATCGTGCACGTCGCCGAACTTGATGGCGTCGTTCGTGAGGATCGTCGAGGGGGAGTCTATCGAGACGAACGCGAACGCGACGTCGCAGGCGTTTTACGTTATTCGAGGAAGCGGTGAGAGCGAGAGCGAACACGGGAAGATTACGTGGAGCACCGGGGACATGTTCGTCGTTCCGGTGACGCAGGGTACCATCAAGCACGCGTGCACGGGCGCCGAAGCGCACGGAGGTGCGGCTTTGTACTGGGTGCACGACGAACCGCTCATGACGTACCTCGGCGTCAATCCATCGGCGGAGAAGAAGTTTGAACCGACCCTCTATCGTAAGTCGGAAATGCTCGAACGCGTGGAGGAAATCAAGCACGAGAGCACTCGAAGCAGCAACCGTTGCGGCGTCTTGCTCGGTAACAAGGCGTGCTCGCAGACGAAGACTTTGACGCACGTTTTGTGGTCGCTTCTGAACTCGATTCCCGCGCAAAGCGTGCAGCGACCGCATAGACACAACTCGGTCGCTCTAGATCTTGCGGTCGCGGCGAAACCGAGCGTGTACACCCTGATGGGTAAGGAGATCGACAAGGACGGTTTTATCATCGATCCGATCCGATGCGATTGGATTCCTGGAGGAGTTTTCATCACTCCGCCGGGCTGGTGGCACTCGCACCACAACGAGAGCGACGACGTCGCGTGGGTGTTGCCCATGCAAGACGCGGGCTTGTACACGCATCAACGCACCTTAGACATTCGTTTCGTCGACGACGAAATAACGCTTCACGCGGAAGGTAAGATTCGCGGAAGTGCGTTCGCGGTGACGAACAAGCAATACCTGGAGCTCTCCCATGTCGGCGGCTCGGTGCCCAACCCGAAGGGTCAAGGCATGAAGCGTGTCCTCAGCGTGGAATGCATGAGCGGAGGTGAATCCAAGCGAGTTAAGGCGACCCAAATTGGGTCGTGCGTTCCCACTCCGACGAAGAAATGAGAAACGGTCGATTAAATTCATTCAAAGTCTCGCCGCGGCGAGACGTAGCCTAGCACTGTCGCATTTCTCACGCGACTCGGATGATAACATGTAACGCTTGCATAGCGGCTACAGAAGTATATCACTACAATAAATCAATCACACTCACCCATCTAACTGGAAACTATACGCACTAGTGAACATCGTCCCCGCGCACAACCCGAGCAGCACGCGATCGCTCGCGTAACCTGCGCACAGGAGTAGCGCGACGACGAGAAAGTTGAGCGGAATCCTAAAAACGCTCGTCATAGTCGCTCGCAGCTTGTTCGGAACGTGTTGCGCGCGAAGAATGGACATCGTGGGCCAGTACACTCCTAGACCGAATTCAAACGCGCAAAACGCGAGCACCGTGAGCCAATAGTTGGTGGAAAGCGTCGCGACGGTGAAACAAAGCGCCGATCCAGAGAGCACGAAACGCAGCATCGTCTCCGCCGTGATCTTCGATCCGAACACGTTGAACGCCTGACTTCCGACCATTTTGCAAATCATGAATGCGCTAAATAAAAGACCGTGAGGGATTAAGTCTCCATCCGTGGCGCGCTTTTCCAGAACGGGCGTCCAAACAAACACGAACAAATGAAGCGAAGCCTCGTATAACGAATTCGTGACGCCCAGCGAAAACAACTCCTCCGTTCTGATGATCATCTTCACAGCCGCCATCAGGCTCGCGGCGCTCTGAGTCGACGCTGGTGATCCCGGAGGTCCTAGACTATCGCTATTCGGACGCCCTACCGTTCGATTCGGCCAGAGAATCCTGGCACAAACGGCGCAGAGAATTAGAGACACCGCCCCGACGTCAAACGCTGGGGTGTACGCGTTCGTCGACAGCGTCAACGCACTCTGTTCTTTGTGCTCCCCGTCCAGATTCGTCAGCCTGTTCTTCCCTATTTCCATCCCAATCCAAGTAAATTTATCCGATTCCGACAGTTGAACGACGAGATTACCCACCAGTCCCGCCGCCACGGCGCTCGCCGCGTTGAAAAACGTCGCCACGCTAAACAATCCAACCAACTTTTTCCGATCAATTCTCATCTCGTCCGCCTCCGTGATCACCCACGACTCAAAGCTCGAAAACAGAAGCGAATACGCCACCCCTCCCAGCACCCTACTCGTCAACAGCGCCACCACCGCGTTCGACCGGAGCAACCCGCAGCTCGCCGCGTACAACCATCCGTACGCCTCCGCCAACCTCTTGTGTCCGTGTCCGTCTCCCATCGCCGCCACCGCCGTGCCGATCGTCGCGCTCACCGCGTATCCCAACACGTACACGCATCCAATCTCCCGCTTCGCCAATCCGTGTCCTCGATACGCGGCGTAGAGATACGCCCCTTGAATCCAGTCCCCGAACGTGGCGAGCGCGTAGACGACGACGTATCGACGCGTGAGCGAGCGCACGGCGCGCGCGTCGACGTCTTGAGACATGTCGACGCGCGCGCCCCGTGCGCGTCTCGCCGCGACGCCAACTCAGGGGCGTCAAAGGGAGAGGACTCGCGGATGCATCCATCCGGAAATCAACGTCCGCGCGAGTCTCGCTCGCACGAGCTCGAGAGGTGGAAGACGGGACAGAGACGAGAGCAGACAGACGCGAGGAGAGAAGACGCGAGGCGACGAAGAGGGCGGATGCACGTGGTTTTGTTGATTCGAAAATCGTTTTTATTAGTAGTACCATACGGTTTGTCTAAGAGGACAACGCTAACGCGACGTCATTATCGGTAAACCGCTTAGTAGAAGCCGAAGCCCTTGGCCGCGTTGGTGAGGACG
>CEUM01001197.1_pt1 | contig 68174 bp, 51 predicted proteins | sample 356421 | NCBI WGS metagenome assembly CEUM01 (sample SAMEA2622716, study PRJEB7988) | marine metagenome | biome: marine biome (ENVO:00000447); feature: surface water layer (ENVO:00002042); material: "saline water (ENVO:00002010), including plankton (ENVO:xxxxxxxx)" | depth 5 m
TTTGGTGCCATCACGTTCATAACTGTTCGTTTCGGCATATCGGACTAGATCGAGCCAATGGCGTCCCCACTTTTCACCATACTGCGGCGAGTCCAGTAAGGTATCAAGAAGCCGTTCGTAGGCTTTGGGGTTTTTGTCGTTTACAAACGCTTCAACCTGTAGAAGCGTAGGAGGCAGGCCGGTTAAATCGTAATAGGCGCGTCGGACCAAGTGTGCTTTATCGGCAGGTGAAACAGGCGAAATGCCAGCCGTTTCCAGTTGGGAAAGAATGAAATTGTCGATTGGATTGGTAATCCATTTTTTATTTTTGACGTTTGGTATTTTGGGAGCGGTAACTTGTTGGTGATGCCAAAAACCCTTTGTCTCCTCATTTACTTCTGTTTTGTACGGACTGGCATGTTGCTCAGGGCGAGCTTGTTCCTGATCAGGAGGGATGGGCAGTCCATCGTTAATCCATTTAGCGATCGTATCAATTTGGTCCTGAGGCAGCTTCCCCTTGGGAGGCATTTCATAACCATCATAATTCATAGCCTGGATAATAAGGCTTTCTTCCGCCTTGCCGGGAATTGCCGCTGCACCAGAATCTCCGCCGGACAGGATATCTTTACGATTACCGAGAAACAGATTACCCTTTACGCCTGAACCAGGACCATGACAGGCATAGCAGCTGTTCAATAGAATCGGTTGAACCTTGTCGATGTAGAACTTTACCTGTTCAGCGCTCAATTGTGTTGGCTTCTCGTCGCTCTGAGCCTGAAGGGACACGGAAGCGAAAAGGACGGTAAGAAGAGATGTAATTCGTAAGATCACGGATCTACCTATTGTTTATGTATTATCTACCCGCAGGGGGTAAGTGGTTGTTGGTCCATTTATAGTTTAGGTCAAGTACCCTTACGGTCTAGCGTACGAACCGTTCGGTAAGTACTCATCTTTTTTTTTATTTTAAGAGAAAGACAGCTTGGTTGCTATGTCACTTGGGGGGGAAGAACTTCAGGGTTGACGAGTCGCTGAGGTGAAGAACCGTCCAGAACAGCTGCAATGTCTTTCGCCATCCAAAGGTGTATCGTGTCGACCGCATTGGTGGTTAGTGATGCCACATGGGGGGCGGATAAGAAGGCCGGATGGTTAAAAATTGGGTGAGATAGGTCGGCGGGTTCTGGCACAAAGACGTCCAGCCCTACACCTGCTAAGCGACCGTCATTGAGCGCAGAGAGCAACGAATCTAGACTGTCAATTGCTTCGCCTCGGCTGAGATTAACCAGGTAGCTGCCAGGATTCAGCTGTTGAAGTAGCTTGTCATCAATCATCCCCTCTGTCTCCGGAGTCAACGTTGTGTGGAGGCTAATGTATTTAGCAGAGGCAAACAGCTCTTCCAGGCTTGTTAATTCGACTCCCAAAGCCTCGGCTGCTTCCTTAGGGATATAAGGGTCATAGGCCAATATCCGCATGTCAAATGGGGTTGCCAATCTCGCGAGTTGCTGTCCGATATTTCCAAATCCGACTATTCCCAGAGTGGCTCCCTCCAGATCATCATTCATCGAATCGTATCGCGTATTCCACTGGTCGGTTTTTGTTTGTTGATCCCAGTAGACGATGCGTTTGGAGAGGGCAAGAATGAATGCCATGGCTGCCTCTGCAACCGCTCTGGAGTTCGCTCCGGGCGTATAGACGACCGGAATGCCACGGGCTGTCGCAGCGTCAATGTCGATATTGTTAATCCCGACACCCGTCCGCCCAATGACTTTGAGTTTGGTAGCGGAATCAATCACCGATTCTGTAATCTGAGCAACACCTCTAACGACGATGACTTCCGCGTCCTTGGCTAATGCGATGAGTGTCGCTTCGTGATCGTCCGGCGCAGTAATGATCTCTCCGTAGGATGAAAGAATGTCCGTGGCAGTTTTATCGATAGGGGCGGTGGCTAAAATCTTCATTCGATCAGTTAGTCCTGAGAGAAAGTGAAACGGATTAACGGGTGTCTTATAATGCTAACAAGTTTTTCGTTGGCATATAAAAGGAATCAGACAATGGGTCCACAGATTGAATCTGAGCCATTTGTAACATTTATCCGAAATCAGGCTCAGGAAATGGCGAAGCAGCATCGATTGCCTGCGTCTCGGCAAGAGTGGCTAGAGAAACGTCAAGAGATTCGTCGGAAGCTAATAAAGTCCTTAGGTGGATTCCCCAAGACACGTTGTGACTTGGATCCACAGACCGTCGGCCGCATGGAATTTGCCGATTACACTGTGGAAAAGGTCGTTTTGCAGACGCTCCCAGGCGTTCGAATGATGGTCAATTTGTATAGGCCATCCGGAGCTGGTCCATTTCCAGCAGTGCTTTGTGTTCATGGGCACTGGAAGGGCGCAAAACAGGATCCCACCGTGCAGGCTCGGTGTATCGGCCTGGCGAAACTAGGATTTGTCGCGCTGGCGGTCGATGCGTTTGGTGCAGGTGAAAGGGCAATCGAGCAAGCTTTAGGTGAGTATCATGGCGAGATGACTGCCGCCACTTTGTATGCCACTGGACGTCAGTTAGCCGGTGTTCAGGTTTATGAAAACATGCGGTGTGCGGATTACTTACAAAGTCGCCCGGATGTGGATGGAGCGAAACTAGCGATTACCGGAACGAGTGGTGGTGGTAATCAAACGATGTATGCCGGCGCCTTGGAGGATCGATTCAAAGCGGTGATTCCAGTCTGTAGTGTAGGTAACTACCAAGCATATTTGGGCGTAGCTTGCTGTATGTGTGAGTTGGTACCCGGTGCGTTGAGTTTTACCGAAGAATGGGGAGTACTTGGTCTCGTTGCCCCTAGAGGACTGATGGTTATAAATGCCACTCGCGACGGAATACAATTTTCGGTGGCGGAAGCCAAGAAAAGTTTGTCCGGGGCCAAAGTTGTATACGATCAGATGGGTGTGTCGGAGCATGTGCGACATGTTATCGTTGACTCAGGCCACGACTACAACAAACCTATGCGGGAAGCGATGTATGGGTGGGTGACATTGCATTTGAAGAACGAGGGGGACGGTAGCCCAATTGAAGAACCGGAAATTGAAACTGTCGACCGTGAATTACTGCGTTGTTATCAGGAAGGCGAACGCCCGAACGATTATCTGACCCTGCCGAAGCTTGCGAGTCGCTTCGCAAAAGAAATGGTAAAGCGTCAGGTCAAGCCTCTTCATCGAGAGCATTGGGATGCAGATCGCGTAGCGAAACTCGGAATGATTCGCCGCTATGTTGGGCGGTACGCGAATAACTTGGAAATTCACGACGGCGTAGCGTTGGATGAAGTTGAGCCCGGAGAGAGTGCCTCCTTTGAGATATCCCCGGAAACCGGAGTGCGTTTTGGGCTGCGGTGGACTAAAGGACGGAGGGAGGAGCTCGTGATTGCTACCGCTCTGGATGGTCCTGCGTTATCTGCTGCGGAGAGGCAATGGTGTGTAGAACATGGTATTGGTTTGTTGGAAGTGACTTTACGTGCGACAGGTCCTTATGCTCCGAAAAGTAATCGCATTGGTGCTGCGTTGGATCACAATGTTGCCCAATGGGCCGCCTGGATTGGTCGGCCATTGGCAGGGCAATGGGTGGAGGACTTGCAGGTTGCGATTGGATGGGTTGTTGCGGCCTATGATCAAGTTCCGGGCGTGACGCTCGTGACTCGTGGCGCTGCTATCGTTCCAGGCGTGATAGCGGCAGGTCTGCAAACACGAGTGAAACAACTAGTTGCATTAGATGCTCCACTGACGTTGGTAAGTGAGCGAGCCTATGGTCCCGGCCAGATTGGCGCTATCCTGCCAGGGATGCTGGCAACTTTGGGAGATATTGGCAATTTATTGTCTTTGGTTGCTCCGAGACCCGTCTGGGTCATTGCCGGTAAGAATATGCAGGCTGAAGATCTGACTCGGGATGACTTGGTCGAAACGCTGTCTTATGCCGCCTCTATATATAAAGTGAACGAATCACGTGAATTGCACGTGATGATGCCTGAGGGGCGTGATCGCTGGTTGCAACGTGTTTTTAGTGCGTGATTTCTTTACTCAATACCGTGATTTGATCTATTATTGCAATAGCGTGCAACGGCGACTAAGTAAGGGTTAAATGGCCGGAGTGTTATTATTTTGAGAAAGTCCAAAGAATTTAAACACCGACTGCATCGTCGGGATGTGCTGCGTGTTGGTGGGTTGATGGGCATAGGGCTTTCTCTGTCCGACTTACTGTCCCGACAGGCAGACGCTTCGTCTGGTACGTTTGGAAAAGCCAAGCAGGTAATCATGATGTTTCTGCATGGTGGCCATCCACAGCAGGAGACCTTTGATCCAAAGCCAGATGGTCCGAGCGATGTTCGGGGACCCTTTGGCGCAATTTCGACCAAGGTTCCTGGAACTCAGTTCTGCGAACTCTTGCCAGAGTTGTCGTCTCACGCAAATAAGTTAGCAATCGTCCGAAGTATGACACATGGGAATACGAACCATGTGCAGGCATGTTTGCCAGCGCAAACAGGGCATAAGCACCCTTCAGATTTACGCAGTCGTGGCGACTTCCCGCCGAGTGATACGGACTTCCCTCCGGTGGGCGCCGTCGTTGATCACCTCCGTGGCTCTTCAACTAGTTTGCCTTCATGGGTACGGATTGGCCCGCTGATGCGTCGTAGCAATGGGACAACCTTGCATGGTCAGACGCCCGGGTTTCTAGGAGCAGGACATTCGAGTTTTGCGGTAGACCAATCGCTTCTGGATGAGAAGGTAGAAATTGAAGCATTGAAGAATCCAGCGGGACTGGATGGTTTACGTCTGACCGACCGGGCAAACTTGAGGAAACAATTCAATTCCTTCGCCAGAGAATTGGAAAATCAAGGTGATGCACAACGGTTAGATCCGTACTTTGAACGTGCTGTATCCTTGTTGGCAAGCAAGAAAACTAAAGCAGCCTTCGACCTGTCGCAGGAATCGGACGCGATGCGCGAGGCATACGGTAAGACGGAATTCGGACAACGATGTTTGTTGGCTCGACGGTTAGCCGAAGCCGGTGTGCCGATGGTGAATATTAGTTATTGCCATACTCCCTCAGGGTCCTGGGATACCCATTCACAAAATGCCAAAAAAATGAAAGAGAGCCTAGCTCCAACATTGGATGAGTCTGCCAGTGCATTACTGACCGATCTTGAACAACGCGGGATGCTCGAAGAAACGCTGGTGGTGATTAACGCAGAGTTTGGTAGGACGCCGAAGATTAACAAAAACCAAGGGCGTGATCATTGGCCTTTTGTCTACTCACTAGCCCTTGCTGGCGCCGGCGTTCAGGGCGGGGCGGTATTCGGTAAATCTGATAAATCAGCAGCTTATCCGTTGGAGAATCCGCGAGATCCGGCGGATATGGCCGCCACGCTTTATCATCTATTAGGCGTGAATCCAGAAACACGGATTTACGATAGTAGTCAACGACCACACTCGCTAGTCGTCGGTACACCGATTGACGAGTTACTTGCGTAGCGTCAACTCCATTAACCTCACATCCATGATCGCGACGTTTGCTTTTTTGATCGGGCGAATGTCTATGTTGTACATCCCTGGCGTTTCGAAATTGAAGTGACCAATTTTGCGTGGTTTGAAGTTCTGGAAATGACCAGTGTCTTCCACTATGAACTCAATGGTTTGAGCATTTGAGTTAATAGCCACTTCACTACCCCCGTGCCCCTTGCCGCAACCCTGGTGGATCGTCAGGTCGTATACGCCGGGCGTTTCTATATAAATGCGCCAGCGGCACCAGTCAGACGGATTTACCCAATAACCGATGGTGTTTTTATGAGGCTGTGGCTCAAACCGGAGTTTTTCACCATAGGTTTCAGCAAAGTGTGCATTGAGCAGAATGTCATCACTTCCCTGTTGGGCGACTACACTTGGAAGAGACCCGAGCACGGCGGGGTCGAGCAGTTCCATGACGATCTCAGCTGAGGCAGGAGTATTGGGGGGCGTGGAGATAATCCACGTCTCAATTTCCGGTGTCACTTTGAGTGGCGTCTTGTTTGGGTCGTTCTTTAGATAGGTTTTACCGATTCGAGCGTGGTAGCGAGGGATTTCTACTTTGCCGTTACTGGCATTAACTCCTGTGAGAATCAAGTGGTCATGGTGATTAATGATGTTTGTGAGTTGTTCACCGTGTCTGAGATTACGAGGCGCTAGTGTTTGTTTTAAATCGGCCGCGAAGATTCGAGCAGCATCATCAGCAAGTGGCTGAAACCAGGGTGTCGTGTTCCAACAGCCATGGAGTCCGAAACGATAGACCTGAAGCGTGGAGCGTTGATTGAGTTTAGCCAATTCGGAACGGGCAGGTTGATTTCGAGCGGGATCATCATGTTCCCCCAACAGAAAATGAATGGCGGGGGTTGATTCATTGATTCGGTAGAGTGGGGATGCGAGTCGGTATAGGTCGGGTGCCTGATCGACGGTCTTTCCCAGCCAGCGATTGGCATTGGATTTCTCGGGCATCTCACGACTTTTTTCAGCAACAGATCCGGTAAGGAGATCCAACGGCCCCGCCAGGACGATCGTTGATTGGAGGCTTGATGAATAGTTTGAGTATGTTTTGCCGAGCAATTCCTGGTTCCCATTGGATGTTGCCATTAAGGCGACAAGGTGTCCGCCTGCGGAGCCTCCTATTGCGCCAATACGCCTCGGATCCAGACTGTACTTTGATGCTTCCTTACGTAAGAAACGGACGGCGGTGTTGCAATCCTGTATTGCGGCTGGGAAGAGCGCTTCGCCGGCAAGCCGGTACTCGACAGCAGCGGTGACGAATCCATACTGCGCGAGATATCGAGTGAGTGGGCGAAAGCGTTCCTTGTCTCCACCAGACCAACCGCCTCCATGAATCACCATGATGGCGGGGGCCGCTTTGACGGTTTCAGGCACAAAGACATCCATGTGTAGTTTGCGATCGCCTATTTGATGGTAGACGACGTTCTCATGCATCACGACTTGATCTGTTGTTGTGACCGCCTTGTTAGCAGGGGCTTGCTTGATTCCTCGTTGCTGAAGCTCCTTAGAGATCGCCTCTCGGAGTTGTTGATTACTCTGAGCGAATGCCGAAGGGGTAGTGAATGTGCTCAGGCAGATCGCAAGCAGGATGGAAAGATACAGGGTGGTCCGGAGCTCGATGCGTCGATGGGTAGTCATGTGAGAGTGGTGGCCGAAGGGGGATGTTTAGGGTGATCGTGTAGTTGGTAGTATACTACAGGTGACACGTCAGTGAGCAGAGTGTTGTTTGTGGAATTAATTTGGGAGACGATTCGTATGTATCGACATAAGTGGTTTGTAGCCGTTCTATTGCTTGCTTTAACCGGTTCATTGAATGGCGACGAGTATGATGCGACCTCTCTAGAGGCATTACGTTCCGGAATGCCGGACCCTGCGATTGTAGAATCACATGATGGCTCGGGGTACTACGTTTTTGCGACAGGTCACGGTGTCAAGGTTTTCCACAGTGCGGATCTACTGTCATGGAAACAGATAGGACGGGTCTTTGATAGGCACGTGCCGGAATGGGCGGAAAAGGCGGTGCCAGGTTGCGACGGAATATGGGCACCAGATATTCGTTATTTTAACGGCCAGTATTATCTGTATTACAGTGTCTCAACGTTCGGTAGCCAACGTAGTGTGATTGGATTAGCTACAAGCAAGTCCGTTAATCCGAAGAGTCCAGATTATGGTTGGGAGGATCAAGGGGTCGTAGTCGAGTCTTTCGCCGAGAAGAATGACTTCAATGCAATCGATCCGGCTGTCTTCTCTGACTCGAATGGCAAGGCGTATTTGTATTGGGGATCGTATTGGACGGGGATCAAAGGCATTGAGATCGATCCACAAACGGGAAAACCATTTGAAGGTAAATTCGAATACGTTGCATTAGCGCAACGCACTGCCACTGGAATTCCGACGAATATCGAAGCACCGTTTATGGTGAAGCATCGGGAGAGTTATTATTTAATGGCGTCGTGGGACTTTTGTTGTGCTGGAGAAGATAGCACATACAAGGTCGTGGTTGGACGGAGTCAAAGTCCCTTAGGCCCGTTCGTCGACATGCAACAACGCACGATGGATAAGGGCGGTGGGGAAGTCATTCTGGCGAGCGATGCGAGGTGGCGTGGCCCGGGGCATAATAGTTTTCTGCAGACGGACAAAGGTGACTACTTAGTTCACCACGTTTATGACGGTGAAAAAGTTAAAAAGGGCAGGATCCTACAAGTACGGCCTGTCACCTGGACTCGGGATGGTTGGCTCGAAGTGAAAAGCCCTTTGAAGGATCCGTTAGCTGAAGACAGAAATAAGGAACGCCTTTCGCCTTTGGTCGGCGCATGGACTCATGTGGTGGACGGAAAAGACACCTACAATATCTTTTTAGAAGCGTCTGGAGAGATTTCCGGGACGGCCGGTAAGTCCTTTTGGAATAGGCAGGGTAAGAAACTCAGGATGCGTTGGCTGGATCCCCAAGCGCCTAATGGCGCGTGGATTGATGAAGTGACATTGAGCGCCGACGGTAAAACGTACTATGGTAAGAACCAAAATGGAACCGTAATCGAAGGCTCCAAACGGTAATAAAAATGAGACACGGTATATAAATGACAATTTCATTTAAGTGCAGTAGCTGCGGCAAAGCTTATGAAGTCGGTAATGAATTAGCCGGCAAGAAGGGGAAATGCGCATGTGGAGCAGTGTTCCTAGTGCCAGCAGGCAATGCAGGTGCACCCGCTCAGCAGTTGGGTTTGTCAGGTCAACCCGGACAGGTTCCGATGGATGGAATGTCACAGCAATCAGGGCAGATGCCGATGGGTGGTCTGCCACAGCAGCCAGGGCAGATGCCGATGGGTGGTCTGCCACAGCAACCAGTGCAGATGCCGATGGGCGGTCTGCCACAGCAGCCAGGGCAAATGCCGATGGGTAGTCTCTCACAGCAGCCAGGGCAGATGCCGATGGGTGGTCTGCCACAGCAGCCAGGCCAGATGCCTATGGGAGGTATGCCAGGGCAAATGCCCGTAGGCGGGAATCCTTACGCCGGTCCGGCAGCAATGGGACAGCCAAATCGGCAAGGGGGGGCGGTCAATACTGGAATCGCTAGGGCGTCTGGACATATTCATTTCTACAATGCACTCGTTGTTGGTGGAGTTTCCGTCCTGTTTTTCTTGTTATTGTTATTAGGCACTTTGATAGCACCAAGTCAACGGCCAACTTCTCCTCCATCGGGTTTTCTGGAATTCGTTGGACGAATCATGATTATATTCACGGTGATTGTCGCAATCGTTGGCTGGTTAGCACCGTTGGTTTCGATAACTGCTCAATGGATGTTTATTACTGTCCCTTCGCATGCAGGTAAAGTTCTTGGAATCGTCGCCGGTAGCATTAGTTCAGTTTGTTATTTATTGTTTGTGATATTTGCTTTGACAGGGGATGGACCTTCTCCTGCTCTGGCTTATCTCATGTTGCTGGCATTGATGGGATGGTGGGTGGTTCACCATCTATCTTTATGGAAGTGCGCGGCGGCCTACTCAGATCAGGAAGGTGCTAGATCGGCGATTATTTCATGTATTGTATTTCCGGCGGGGGGGATCATCTTTATCATCCTAGTGGTGATTATTGGCGCATTTGCGGATACTGCACTTGGCATCGGCAGTATGCGGAATCCCAGTTCCCTGGTTGCGGCCGGGAAGGGGATCGCGATTCTAATGATTCTTTACATGATCGCTTATGCTTCTTTAACAACGCTTTTCTACTCTAAAACCATGCATTCAATTCGGCGGTGTGTTCGTTAAGCTACAGGACATCCATTGTTTGAATATTGTGTCGTTAAGTGGCTACAGTAATTGCACTAGTCATGAGGTAGGATGGTGTAGTGCAGATTCACTGAGCGGCGTATTGAGAGGCAGCATTGATGGCAGATGGACTTGGTAAAAACAAAGGGTTTGTAAACCTTAATATCCTGCAGGCCTTTGGCGCTGCTAATGATAACCTCTTCAAGCAGCTGATCATGCTTGGTGTGGCCAGTGGGGGCATCTGGAGTGCCCATCTTGGCACAGGTGGACAAGCTACCATTTCGTTGTTGTTCTCGTTGCCATTCATACTATTCGGCGGGTTCGCTGGACAGTTCTCTGATAAATACAGCAAGCGGACTGTCGTGATTATCGTCAAAGTCTGGGAAGTCATGCTGGCGTTGATGTGTATCGTCGGACTTGCTTTGGGGAACTTTACACTGGCATTGGTTTGCGTCGTCCTCCTTGGGGTCCAAAGTACATTGTTCTCACCAGTCAAGCTTGGCATCATTCCGGAATTGGTGGAATATAAGCAGATTACCAATGCCAACGGAACGCTTGGAATGGTTAGCAATATCGCGATCATTCTGGGGACTGCGATTGCGGGAGTGTTCAGTGATAAATACAAACCTGCGTTTCTGGGGACTGGTAAATTAGCCGAAGACACACCGCCAGATTTACAGGCATCCATTTTAGATGGAGTGCAGTTGGTCGATTCTTCGTTGTGGTTGTTCATTCCGGGGGTTGTGATCTTATGCTTGGCCCTCATCGGTTTATACTGTTCACTTCAATTGCCGCACCTACCGCCCAAAAATCCTGAGTTGAGAATTGACTATACATTTAAAGGGTTTTTCGGCGTGTATTGGGAGCAGTTAAAGCTCAGTGCTGGTAAGCCCCTATTGGCAGTCACTGGCGCATTCTCGGCATTCTTCATCATTGCGGGGATCGCACTCTTAAACATATCTGAGTATGGCAAATACTTAGGTGTCTCAGATACTCTTGCCTCAGCGCAAGGTGCTTTCCTGTCGGTCGCGATCGGACTCGGGGGAGTGTTTGTGGGACTTAAAAGTAAACAACGCGTGCGTCCGAACTTTATTCTGATCGGTGGAATCGGCATGATGTTCGGATTCACTGTCCTTGGATTTCTGCCAAGGAATTACTGGCTTGTTGTAGCCGTTCTTTCGCTTTCGGGATTCTTCGCCGGCCTCTATATGATTCCACTTCAGTCGCTTATTCAAATCCTTACGACAGATGAAAATCGTGGGCGATTTATTGGTCTTTCTGCGATGTTGACCATGGTCGGTTTTGTTACTGGTAATTATCTGTTTAAGTTTGGTAGCAACTCATTTGGGGAGCACGCGGCTCCTCGCACGTATCTCTTATGCGCAGGTGTTGCAGCAGTCATGCTGATTCCCTTGCATTTTCGCTGGGTGCCATGGTTTCAGAGGACGATTGACCAGATGGACAAATCAGGATCGGATGATGATTCGCCATCAAAGTAGACGCGGTAATGGCTGAGGTTGTGATTGGCGCGGCCGGCATCGTTGGCGGCAATGGCAACCGATCGTAGCCAAAAAGGTTTAAGCGTTCCGTTGGTAACCTTCTTCTCTAAGATGGCACCATCGAACGGTCGACGGGTATTTGCCGATACAAGCGAGGTTAACAATCGCGGAGTGCCGAAAGTAATGTTCTGGGCGCCGACGTGAACAATTTAGTTTGGTGCCTTAGATGCAATTCGCTAAGATGGGGGCTCAGGTTTTACACCGCGGAACGATGAAGTTTAAAAGCGAGTAGGAAGATAGATGAGTGAAGGACAAATTCCAACGAATGAAAATAACCCCTATGAACAGCCGGCAACGGCTCACGTACAGGTTCCAGCGACGACGGTAGATTATTCGTCACCGGTCTATCATCAGAATCAATATGTAATTAGACGCAAAGTATTGAAGATTTTTGGAGCGGCTTTCCATATCTATGACATGGCAGGGAATCTCGCGTTTTACTCCAAGCAAAAAGCATTCAAGCTTAAGGAAGATATCCGTATTTACGGAGATCAGGCCATGACAAGTGAATTGCTCTGCATCAGAGCTCGAGGGGTCATCGATTTTGGGATGACCTATGATGTAATTGATTCCACAACACAACAGGTGGTTGGTGCGCTCAAACGCAAGGGGCTTAAGTCCTTTTTTTTCCGGGACAGTTGGGTCATTCTGGATGTCAACGATCAGGAAATTGGAATGATGCAGGAAGAGAGTGGTGCGCTTGCCATTCTGCGAAAAGTCATTGGCGGGGCCTTGGTGCAGATTATCGCTCCGCAGCAGTTTAATGGATATATTGGGGACGTTCCTGTATTTCAATTTAACCAAAATCGCAATCCATTTGTTCAGAAGATCACTCTCGATTACGGCCCGGATGTCAACGGTTTACTGGATAGGCGTTTAGGTATTGCAGCCGCCTCATTGTTATGTGCAATCGAAGGTCGTCAAAGCTAGACAATGGAAATGCTCTCTATCACATGCAAACAGTGTCAGACGGTTTGGGAGGTTCCTAAATCGAAAAAAGGAGGGCAAGTCAATTGTCCCTCTTGTGGACTCGCAAATGAAGTTGCCGGAGCCTCAGATGCTGGATGGTTTTATGGTCTTGCGTTTGGTGGCTACGCCTTGGTTGGACTTCCATTGGGCGTTATGACTGTTATCGGCATGCTCAACGGCGAGGCTGGAACAGCCATTGGTTTCGGTTCTGCTTTTGCAGTCGTTACGATAGTCTTGCTTTTTATCTTGTTAGGCAGCTAGTGACTGTTGAGGTAGCCGATGGCGGATAGCGAACAACATTACACTGGAGGCTCTTCACAGCCAAAGCAAGCCAGGCCTGCGCCGGCCATTCCCGCAGTGTTCGAGAATCCATCCGTGACAGATTCTTCAAATCCATATAACGTTGGAGTCACTGCTGCTACGGATTACGCAGTCCAGCAGGATGATTTAACTCAGTATCAAACATTGCGTACAGGATTAGTCCTGATCATCAGCACCCACTTTATTCATATCTCGATGGTGCTGGTAATGATGTACCTGGTTTTCCTCTTCATGCAGGCTGGCTCCTCACTCGGTGAGGCGGTGGCAGGAAGCGAGGGTGCTGAGTTTGGAGGCGCCATTGGAGGAGGCGCAGGTGCCGTCCTTGCGGGGTGCTGTTCTTGGATATTCTTTATCGTCACGGCACCGATTAACCTTATCGGCGCGTGTTTAGGTTTTAGTACCCCCGACATCACCGGCGCAAAATCCAAGATTGTAGGCAGTGTTGTTTGTGGCGGTGCGGCAATTCTTCTGTGGTTGGGCATCTTCTTCTATGATGATCTAGCGGACGTGTCTTTAAACTCCGGCTGGGGGTTTATGGGGTATTTGGGCCTTTTGTTAATTATTGTTTGGGCTAGTCATGCATTTTTTGTCTGGGCGTTGAGCGACGTCGCTAAATACCTGAACTCGCCCGAAGTCTGTTCTGCGGGGTTCCCAACCGTAGGGCTCTGTGGCCTGAGTTTTTTGTTGGTCATTTCAGGTTTGGGATTATTAATGCGACTTGATGGTTGGCGCGAAGTGGACATGCCAGGCTCTTCGGCTGGGATGTGGTTGTTAGCCGGACTGATTGCTCTTGTGTGGATCGGAATGTACCTGCGTTTGTTGTTTAAGGCACTGGGTGCTCTAAAACTGAACCGTCCTGAAAGCTCTGGCCCCGGGATATCGCCTAGAGGTTATCCTGTTCAGCCCCAAGTGGGAGGTCAGGTCGGGTCGTCAGGGGTGCCGGTCGCCCAAACGCCGATCCGTAAGGGATGGTGAACGATGCTAGTATTAGGAACCTCCAACGAGCACAAGGTTGCTGAATTTACCCGAGTGCTGAAGGGAATTAGCATCGCTTCTTTAGCCGAAGTGAATTGTGATCTGGACGTGGCGGAAACGGGTACTACGTACCGAGACAACGCAATTCTTAAGGCACGCGCATTTGCCAAGGCAACTGGTGCGTGGGTACTGAGCGATGATACTGGTTTGGAGGTCGTTGCATTAAATGGTGCCCCAGGTGTTTTTTCTGCAAGGTATGCCGGACAACAGGCCACAGGTTCCGAGAATGTTCAAAAATTGTTGTTGGACATGAAAGACGTAGTGGACCGGCGGGCGACATTTCATTGTGCACTTGCCTTGGCTAATCCGCAGGGGGAGGTTGTTCTAGAGTCAAGCGGAGTTTTGCCGGGTACGATTTTGGAAAGGCCAGTCGGACAAGGTGGGTTTACTTATGACTTTGTATTCTTTGAACAAAAGTCTGGATGTACGCTGGCGGAGATGCCAGCCTTTGCCGTCGATCAGCTAAGCCACCGTGCCGTCGCGGTTAAAGCGATTCTTCCGCAGATGCAAACTCTGTTGTCCTGAAACACGGAGCATTAAGTTTTAATCAGAGTATGGCGAGTGGGTCACGCTCGTACTCCAAGGTCCCTCTTGTGACGCCTACACGATTCATGGCCTGAAGCGTTTTCCAAACCTGAGTCCCGGAAGTCGTCCCCGCTAATAGTCCTTGATACTGCTGTAGGATGTTTGCAACCTGCTCGGGAGTTTCCTCACGCAATAATTCCACACGGAAATCTAGTACGCCAATATCAACCAACTCTGCTACTATTTCAGCGCCACTCTGCGCCTGCGCATTGAACAATGTGTTGCGGCAACCAACATCGGCTGTTAGTGGGTGCTCCGCTCCTACCCGGTCTCGCAGTTCCACCTGATGAAAGTCACACGGGCGGCCACAATTTGTTTTGTCCGTGCCCGGCGAGAGAACACTGCAAAACACACAATGTTCCATATGGAACATCGGCATATGTTGGTGGATGACTATCTGTAGGTCTGTGGGCGTGCAATGGTGTGCCAAGGTCATCAGTTGGTCACGATTGAGATCGTAGGATGGTGTGATCTGTCTAGAGCCCATTTTCAACAGAACGTCGACGGTAATTTGATTCGTTGCATTGAGAGAAAAATCGCTGATGATTTCGCACTTCTCTCTAAAGTATTCCAACCCACTCAGGTTACGAACAAGTACCCCCTCCGGATGGTGTTTAGCAATAGCATGAAAAAGTCCTATTTCGGATGGCTTCTGGATTCGAGGAGTCGCCAGAAACGTCTTCAATCCAGTTTTGCGCCCAATAGCGACGGCTTGCTTGTATTCGCGAATGTCTTGGAAATCACAATAAACGGAAGCTAGATCGTATTCTGTAAGATATTCGAGTTGGTGCAATGAGCGAACTAGGACGTGCAGTTTGGTGCACTTGTTTGTTTTGTCGACGTCGTCAGGGGCGGGGTGGTGTGTTGGTTGCCAGTCTTTAAGGAAATTTATTGCTTGGCTTCGGCGTGAAGGGCGTGCCATAACCTGTTTGTCCAGTTGGTCGATCAGTACTTTTCGTAGTTTCCCGAGAACACTCAACGGAACCATCGGATTACCTTGTATGGTTGTGGCACAACTATCGAGTTTGTATCGAGTATTTCCGAGTCTCCCAAATTGCTTTTTGATGACCTGTTCAGTGACGAGGTGTTTGCGAGCCTCCTCGGGGATATGGTCGGACTTGAGGGTGATTGGACGCAAGTTGGGAAGGGAGGCGGTTACGGTTATTGGGCGTCCTGTTTGGATTGTGACCGAGAGCGTGACTGGAAGTTGTCGTTTAGGGTGTTTTCCCGTGTAGGATTGCTGGAGGGATTTGTTGAGCCGTGGGTCGTCTGTTTTCCAAAACTTCAATCCGGTCGGAATCGTCGTGAAATCGATTGCGCCTTTGAGAAATGTTAATTCGTACGTTCCAGGACCAGTTTCGCCTCGAATTGCTTTGCCGCGTCGTTCAATAGCAAAGATTCGGCCTCCCTGTTCAGAGTTCGAGGCGCGATCGCCATCGAAAACGATTCCATCGCCTGCTTTGAGGGGAATGGTAGATTCGACCAGAATGCTGTCTCGAAATACTTTCTTTGCGTGCCCCGCCAGGACACCGCGTTTAGAGGAGCTTAACGCGGGCACCAGTTCTTTATGATCGATGCCGGCAAGCCAGCCATGAGAAAAGCCGCGTGAAAAGGAAAGTTCCATCTCGCGAATTTCCTGTTCGGAAAGGTTGCTATGTTGAATGGCGATTGCCTGATCAATTGCTTTGCGATAATTTCGCGTAATGTTGGCAACGTATTCCGGCGTTTTGAGGCGTCCCTCGATTTTTAACGATACGACACCCGCATTGATTAACTGGGGTATCAAATCGAATGCCGCTAGATCCTGAGGACTCAATAGATATTTTTGCTGCTCTAAATCTACCAATTCTCCGTCGCAGAGAATTTCGTAAGGTAGTCGGCATGCTTGTGCACACTGTCCGCGATTGGCACTTCGGCCTCCAAGGGATTCACTGGTTAGACACTGTCCACTGTAGGCGACGCAGAGTGCACCATGCACGAAAGCCTCCAATGGCATCTCCGTTTTGGCATGTGTGTCAGCGATCTCATCAATGGTTAATTCACGCCCGACTACGACTCGTTCTACTCCCCATTCAATAAGGGGCCTAATGGTCTGAGCACTAGTCATCGTCATTTGGGTGGAAGCGTGGATCGCTAGGTCCGGGCAAATTTCACGAACCATGGCTAGCAATCCGAGATCCTGTATTAGAACGGCGTCGACGTGGGCGTCGTTGAGAATGCGGACCAAGGCCTCAATCTCCGCCAGTTCCTCAGGAAAAACGAGCGTGTTTAAGGTGACGTATCCTTTGACTTGGGCACTGTGGAGATAGTCCATACAACGTTGCAGTTCAGCAACATTGATATTGGTAGCGCGTTTGCGTGCATTAAACCCCGTGTCGAGCCCGAAATACACCGCATCAGCACCATTTTCGACCGCTGCTCGCATACATTCATAATTGCCTGCGGGAGCAAGTAATTCAGGAACAGAGGGTGGGGAGGGATGTGGCATGACAGGATCGGTGGACGGCAAACACTAGGTCTAACCTGTTTCATCTAGATAATCGGTCGCCAATAGGGTGATTGTTCAGGTCGTAAAGCGGTGTTGATTAGCTTGCCATTTGGAGGGCAGGCGTGCAATCTCTTTAGGTCGTTAACGATATATTAAATTATCCCTTATATTATGGCGGTAGTTACATTTCTTTTTAGATAAATGCAAGCGTGAGAGATAGTCAGCAGATGAAGATTACCGGCCTTACAACTTGTCGAAAGTATATCGAGCTTAAGGATTCCCATAAGATGCGTTCGGCATTAGGGGTAAATGACGGTAATGAATTCGTGGTTTTGAAGCTGCACACGGATGTGGGGATAGATGGACTGGGCGAGGCATCGATTACTGTGCGGTGGAGTGGAGAAGTTCCGGCCGGCTGCGAGCAGGTTCTTAATGAAATTCTTCAACCGGAAATAGTTGGGCTGGAAGTGGGCGACTTTCAGACGCTCAACAAACGTATGGATACAGTCTGTAGCCGTAATTGGTTTGCCAAGAGTGCGATTGAGATGGCGTGCTGGGATGCGTTGGGTAAAGACCGGAGCGTTCCGGTATACGAGCTTTTAGGCGGGCCTGTCAGGCCACTTAAGTTTGTGAATCGTTTTTCGATGGGGGCATACACGGTTCCTCACGCCGAGCAGAGAGCGGCGGAATTGGTGGCCTGGGGTTTTGACACCATCAAGGTCAAAGTCGGAACGGATCCGGCAGAGGATGTGGCGCGAGTTCGCGCAGTCCGGGATGTGATCGGTTTTGAACGTGATCTTGTTATTGATGCAAACTGTGGTTGGGATGTAGATACGGCGATCGAATGTGTGAAGCAGCTAGAGGCGTGTCGCTTGGATCTGGTAGAGCAACCCACTCCTGATGGTGACTATCGCGGACTCGCGCGGTTGAGGCGTGAAACAGGCGTTAAGGTATTGGCGGACGATATCTGTTTTGACTTGATTCATGCCAAAGAGTTGATCGAGCACCAGGCGTGTGACGCAATTAGCGTGTATCCGGGAAAGAATGGTGGGATCTCACGAAGTATTGAGATACTGGACTACGCGCAGCAACACGGGATTGCCTGTTCGATCGGCTCTAATCTCGAATGGGATATTGCGATCAGCGCGATGGCCCATTTGGTCGTAGCTCATCCCAACATGAAGGTGGAAGAGTTTCCCGGTGACGTGCTGGGGCCTAGTTACTATAGCGAAAGGGTAGTGAGTCAGCAGGTCAGGATCGAAGGGCCGATGACGCACACGCCTGAGGGACCGGGGTTGGGGGTAGGTGAGTTGTTGTTGGCTTAGTTGTATTGTAAGTTAACACGCAATAGACACGAGTCAGAATGTCGTATTCTCTGACAGGGTATCAAAAAAATGTTCGAGCTTATCAACTAAGAGAGTTAATGATGACTAACACAACGTCTCAATTAGAAATGAAAAACAATCAACTGTTTATCAATGGGCAGTGGGTGGAGGGCTCGACCGCCAATACCTATGACGTTATTAACCCGGCTACCGAAGATAAGTTGGCATCGATTGCTTATGGGACGCGTGAGGATGCTCGATCGGCATTGGAGGCGGCTCAGGCAGCGATGCCGGCCTGGCAAAGCCTTACAGTGTATGACCGAGCTGCAAAATTGAAGCAGCTTGCCGAATTAATGCGGGAACGTTGTGACTATCTGGCCATCGCCTTGACACTTGAACAGGGGAAGCCCTTGGGGGAATCTCGTGGAGAGATTATGGCATCGGCGGCGACATTCGAATGGTTTGCTGAAGAAGCCAAACGGGCATATGGGCGTACCATACCACCGAGCGCTCCGAATAAAAGAATCTTTACCGTAAGGCATCCGGTAGGCGTTGTGGCTGCAGTGTCCCCTTGGAACTTTCCAATTGTCCTGCAGGCTCGCAAATTGGGGCCTGCATTAGCCGTTGGATGTACGACAGTTTCACGCCCTGCAAGTCAGACTCCGCTAAGTCTTGTGCGATTGTTTGAATTGATGGAGGAGTGTGCGTTTCCACCCGGCGTAGTGAATCTTCTCATGGGCCCCCCGGCCGAGCTAATGGACGAATTTATGGAGAATCGGATTTGTCGCAAGATCTCATTTACTGGCTCTACAGAGGTAGGGAAAGAACTGATTCGACGATCGGCAGATCAAGTGAAACGCCTCAGTCTTGAATTAGGGGGGCATGCACCGGTCATCATTTTCCCAGATGTTGATATCGAGGCCGTGGCAAAGGCTAGTGTGATCGGCAAGTTTCGAAACAACGGTCAGGTTTGTATTTGCCCAACACGATTTTATGCTCAGAAGAGTGTTCAATCAGACTTTATCGAAGCAGTTGTTGAAGAAACAAAGAAGCTTGTCATGGGCAATGGAATGGAAGAGGGAGTCCAGATAGGGCCGATGTTTGAGAGGCGAGGGGTCGAGAAGACCGATCGCATTGTTAAGGATGCGACCAATAGGGGCGCCAAATGTCTGCTTGGTGGAAAACGGCCGTCCCAGTTCGAACGAGGGTTTTTCTATGAACCTACTGTTCTGACCGACGTTACATCTGATATGGCGATCATGACTGAGGAACCATTCGGTCCGATTATGCCGATCCTGGACTTTGATAATATCGATGAGGTCATCGCGAAGGCCAATGATACGGAATACGGCTTGGCCGCTTACGTGTTAACCAATGATCTAACCGCAGCGTTCAAAATGGCAGATGGTTTGGAATTCGGTACGATTGGCATTAACGATCCTGTACCAGCAGTGCCTCAGGCGCCGTTTGGCGGACTGAAGGAGTCTGGGATGGGCAGAGAAAATGGAATTGAAGGAATGGATGCCTACCTAGAGACTAAAAATGTCTCCGTTATTTTGCAGTAGCCGTCGTTAGCTTCGAGTGGTTTGGATTTCATTTTCGTTGGCGAGAGTCTGGTAGATAACACAATACCGCTCCGTCAGCGAAATGAGTTTGGCTTCAGTTTCATCGTCAGCATCGGTGTCGAGGTTAAAAAGTAGACGTATTTGCTTAAAGCCAACTGGCGTCTCGCGATCGATGCCAAGTGTCCCTTTGAAGTCCAAATCTCCTTCGGCTGTGATTGTGCCTTGATGGACTTTTATTCCCATCGAGAGCGAAACAGCGCCTAAGGTCACCCCGGCACAGCCGACGAGAGCTTCGAGTAACATGTCGCCAGAGCAGGCCATCGTGCCGTCACCCCCAGCAGCAAGATGTAAACCTGCCCGGGCTACCCCGGTATGGGTTGGGACGTTGATGGCAAGATTGGCTTGATCAAGGCTCCCGGTGGCAGTCATGGTGTGAATTCCGGTTTCTGGCGATTCACGATATTGTTGCTTTAGTGGCTCCTGGCGAGTCCGTAATGTTTCTAGGTCCATTCTGCTCTCAACACCCGTTCTATATGTAAGAATATTAATAACAGCTTAGATTAGTACCTGACAGGAAGTGTCCATGCAATCCCCAACAATTAGTTATCTTACAAAAGTTCAGTTCGGCGCCGGTGCCTTGGTTGATCTTCCGGAAGTTATGCAGACGGTTGGTATTTCTCGACCGTTAATTGTTACTGATCAACCGTTGGTTGAATTGGGGTTTGTCGAAAAGCTTGGTCTGCAGGATCCTGTGGTATTCGCCGATGTGCAATCAAACCCAACTGAGGCGTCCGTGTTGGCTGGTTTGGTTCGCTATCGTGAGTTTGATTGCGATGGATTTATCGGGCTTGGTGGCGGGTCGCCCATTGATGCTGCCAAGGCGATGGGAATTCTGCTGACTCATGACATGAAACTCGAAGATGCGGCATTTATTCGCGGCGGGCTAGACCGGATTACATCGAACATGCCTCCGCTGATAGCAATTCCGACGACAGCAGGGACAGGTACGGAAGTGGGGCGTGGGTCTTTAGTCACGATGGCTAGCGGGCAAAAACTCGCGATTATTAGTCCACATATCATTCCCAACTGGTCCATTGTCGATCCCGAATTGACACTTGGGTTACCATCTTTTTTGACTGCTGCAACTGGGATGGACGCATTGAGTCACTGCGTCGAGACAGCGATTAGTCGCGTTTATAATCCGGTGGCAGAGGCGATTGCCCTTGATGGTCTCAAACGCGGATGGGAAAACCTGCGAATTGCATTTGAAAGTCCGTTTGACATTGCTGCCCGTACAGAAATGATGATGTCGGCGATGCAGGGGGCTCTGTCATTTCAGAAAGGGCTGGGCATGGTGCATTCGATTAGCCATCCACTTGGGGCGTTGCAGGACAGAAAGCTTCACCACGGGACACTGAATTCTGTGTTGATGCCACATGTCCTTAGATTCAATGAACCAGAGTGCAGATTAGCCGTTGAGAAGATCAATGACATGTTGGGACTATCTGGTGGTGCGGAGGGATTGGCCAGTGCCTTTAGCCAATATAGTGAGGCATTGAAGTTGCCGGCTAGCCTGTCATCCATGGGCGTTGAACGTGAAGATTTGATGGGGATTGAACCGCTTGCCGTCGCCGATCACTGTAGTCTCACTAATCCTGTTGACGTGACTGAACAAGGCGTTTCGGAGGTGTTGGCAACAGCCTTCTAGAACCCACAATAAATTGCTGTTTATATTTGGGGCGAGGCCCCTATAATTAAAACGATTACCAGAAGAGTTTTGGCTTATCATACATCTGGTATTACAGGAAAAGGCAATAAGATATGTTTCGAATTTTGACGTCAGGACTTGTGTTTCTCATCGCTCTTATGGGGGGGGAGTCCGCAATCAACGCACAGAATAAGGCCCCGAATGGGGTTGTGAAGAAAAAGGCGAAGCCGAGTGAGATTAAGTCGAAATTACCGGCGGCATTTAATAGCGTTCCCAATGTCAATCTTCCGGTGAAGCCAGTCAAGGCAGAGCAGATTGCTAAAGTGCGGGAAAGCGCGGCGACGATCGATCAATTCATCAATGCCAAACTTGCTGCGGAAGGTATCGATCCTAATCCTGAAATTGATGACGCGCGTTTTGTTCGGCGAGCATATCTGGATATTACCGGCCAAATCCCGACCGGTCGCGAAGCGTACTTATTTGTGCGGTCTAACTTGTCGAACAAACGTGAAGTACTAATCGACTATTTGCTTAATTCGGTTGGTTACTCGAGTCATATGTTTAATTACCTCGCAGACAATTGGCGAATTGTTGACAAATCGTCGAACAATACTTACATCCGCCCTTGGGCAGAATGGGTAAAGAAAAGTCTACGCCAAAACAAGCCGTACGATTTAATGGTACGGGAGATGTTAACGGCCGATGGACAAATCTTTGATAATCCGGCTGTCGGATATCGGCTTCGTGATGTGGGAATGCCGCTTGATCATTTGAATAACACAGTGCGTATATTCCTGGGTACTCGGATTGGATGTGCCCAGTGCCATGACCACCCCTTTGATAAATGGACTCAGAAGGAGTTTTATCAGTTAGCTGCATTTGAGGGAGGGTTGCGAACGCAATTGCCACGAGCCGAGTATGCTCAACCTAACCTGAAAAAGGCCACTGCTGATGTGGGAGAGCGAAGTCGGGAAGCAAATCGAATGCGTCAGATTGAGCGTTGGAATCGCTACGGTGTAGTAGAGACTGCCGCGAAACTGAAGTTTCCACACGACTATGCCTATGATGATGCGAAGCCTAATGAAATCGTGTTGCCCGAAATCCTGTTTGGAAAGCGACCGGCAGTGCCGGAGAATTCTTCTCGTCGCCAGGTGTATGCGCATTGGATGACCTCCAGGCAAAACCCTCGCTTCACTAGGGCGATTGTAAATCGCATGTGGAAACGTGCCTTTGGTGTGGGAATGTTCGAACCTGTTGATGACATGACAGATTACACGAAGGCCTCAAATCCCGAGCTAGAGACATTTCTGATTTCAGAGATGAGAAGGCTGAATTATGATCTCAAGGAATTCATGCGAATCGTCTACAATACGGATGCCTACCAACGATCAGTGACCTATGATGATATCGATCTCAGTAAACCCTATCATTTTCAGGGCCCAGTGCTCAGACGTATGTCGGCTGAACAGGTTTGGGATAGTGTTCTGGTGTTAACCGTTAATAGCACGGATAAATATCTCCGTCCTAACGATAACCCCTTTATTGCAGCCGTACAGGCAGAGCCGGGTCTGAGTGTCGAGCAGTTGAAGGCAAAGGTGGACGAATATGATAGTGCCGAAAAAAGTAAACGCGATCATAATCGCCGCCACACCTATCGTGGCTTAGTTCTGCGACGGGCATCCGAATTGCCACAACCGCTACCAGCTGGCCACTTTCTGAGGCAGTTTGGCCAAAGTGATCGTGAAATCATTGCGGATGGATCTACCGAAGGAACCGTACCTCAACTACTTGCTTTGTTTAATGGTCCAATCACTCATATTATGTTGGAAGCTGGGTCGGTAGTTCATCGCGAAGTCATGGGGGCGCAGCCCAACGATCGGTTGACGGTCGTATTCCTGAGTATCCTTGGCCGAATGCCCACGAACGAAGAACGTGTCGCCTGTTTTCGTGAGATTCAAGAAAACGAAGCCGCTGGGATGGGGAATGTCATCTGGGCGTTACTTAATACACGTGAATTTCTGTTTGTCCAATAAACCAAATTACTCCCGTAAAAAAAGAGAATTCCATAGATGTTTGATAAAAGCTCAACATTAAAAATGAACGAAGTGGATCGTCGTCGATTTATGGGCCAGGTAGCCAGTTCTTTACTCGGCGTTACCGCGGCGCCTTTGGCAGCTAATGCCTTGGATGCAGGGGATCGAGGAGCGGGCTCGAAGAAGCAGGTGATTTATCTATTCATGACTGGAGCGATGAGTCATGTAGATACGTTTGATCCCAAGCCTGGCAGTAAGGTTCAGGGAGATACCAAAGTTATCAATACCAAGACCCCGGGTATTAAATTTGGCGAGCATATGCAGAAGCTGGCCGGATTTAGTAATGATTTGGCCGTCTTGCGTGGTATGAGTCAGGAAACTGGCGCTCACGGTCCCGGGCAGTATCTGATGCGAACCAGCTATAAAGAAATCGCCACGACTTCGCACCCGGCATTAGCATCATGGATACAGCGGCTAGATGGTCGAATCAGTCGTCAGCTTCCGGCTTCCGTAACCATCGGGGGTAAAGGGGGAGGTCCAGGATACTTAGGAGCCAAATTTGCTCCTGTTCCAATTGGTGATCCAAACCAAGGGTTACAGAATGTAAAAATGCCGTCCTATCTAAAAGAGTCTCATTTCAATCGACGCTTATCCCTGTCCGCAACTTTTGATAAGAATTTTCGCTCGCAGGCTAAAAATAACCAGCACGTCAATGGATATGATGACCTTTACAACGAAGCAGTAGGGCTGATGAAAAGTGAAGGGTTAAATGCCTTCGATTTGAATCAGGAAGAAGATTCGGTGCGAGATAAATACGGTAGAAACCGACTAGGTCAGGGCTGTTTGCTGGCTCGGCGTCTGATTCAGAGTGGTGTCCGATTTGTGGAGGTTATTTCGGGCGGATGGGACATGCATCGCGGAGTATTTGACTCCATGGCGACGAAAGGCCCAGAGCTGGATAATGCGGTCGGTTCACTTTTGCAGGACTTGAAACAGAGTGGCATGCTGAAGAATACGCTCGTCGTGATCGGGACGGAGTTTGGACGTAAGCCAAATATTAATGTGAATGTAGGGCGTGATCATCACCCGGCAGCGTTTTCCACTGTCTTGGCTGGGGCAGGGGTTAAAGGAGGGCAAGTCTATGGTCAAACGGATGGCGATGCCTTTTATGTAGAGGATCAGTCAGTATCCGTGCAAGATTTTAACGCCACCATCGCTAAAGCGATTGACCTTCCGTTTGAAGAAGAAATCTTCTCTCCAACAGGTCGCCCTTTCAATATTTCCAACGGTGGTACGCCGATTAAGGAAATCGTCGGCTAGGAATTTGGTAAAATACTTACCGCAGTGAGTGAACAGCTCGCTGCGGTTTTTTACGCAATTCAACGGTCGAGAATAGGGTTGTTTTTATGCTTCGTAAACATTGGATCAATGTGACGTCATCCGCTTTAGTGCTCACATGTGTAGCCATCTTTGCGGACACCGCGGTAGCCCAAAAGAGCGTTTGGGAAAAGGGAGCCGTTCTGCAGCTGGTTAGTGAAAAAGGAGCAGGCGAAGGGCCTGCCTGGAACCCTGCGGTTGGGTTGGTTTCCAGCTTTGGTAGTGTTTATTTGCATGACGTGGAGAATCCACAGCGAAGTGAACCCCAAATCTATATTAAGGATTTGGGAACCAATGGTCTTCTATGGGACGCTCAAGGACGTTTGCTGTGCTGTCAGCCGAGCAAGCAGCGAGTCATAAGAATTGAAAAGGACGGCTCCCAAACCGTGCTGACTGACAAATACAACGATGCACCCTATAACCAACCCAATGACATTACGGTGGATAATAAAGGGCGAATCTTTTTCTCAGACCCGAAATATGGTCCTTATGAGAACCTCCCTCAAAAGGATTTTGATGGTAATCCGGTGGAGGGCGTTTACATGATTGACACCGACGGTTACGTAACTATTCAACTTATGCATGATGTAGATCGGCCCAACGGGGTTTTGGTATCGAAAGACCAAAAGCACATTTGGGTTGCAGGTAATAACAATAATAATGAGGGTGGCGAGCGTAAACTGTTTCGTTTCGAACTGATGAGCTGCTGTGGTGGTATTTTAGCTGATACCAAAGAAATGATTTTTGACTGGGAGGACGGTCGTGGACCCGATGGTATGGTTCAGGATTCAAAAGGCAATGTTTATGTCGCTGGTGGTTTGAACAAAGACGACGCTGCACATGAAACCAATCGTTTCAAAGGTGGTATTTACGTTTTTAATTCCAAAGGAAAGTACATTGATTTCATAGCTGTACCGAAGGATGAGGTTACGAACTGCACTTTTGGCGGCGAGGATATGAAAACATTGTTCGTGACGGCGGGCGGTTCCCTGTATAGTATCCGAACAAAAAACAAAGGGTGGTTACCCGTAACTCACCGTAATTAAATTCCTCGTTTTCTATATTGAGACAAATAGTCCCTGTCAGTGAATCGCCAGGTTCCAGATGCTCGGCTTCAACTGACATGTTGAATAAAAATTCACTTATAAAGGTTTAGAAATGAATAGAGTACTGGTTGTTGTCGCATTGATCTTGGCGGTAAACGCTAATGGAGTTGCTGCCGAGCAGGACGGAGATTCCTACATCCAGAAGCCCATTGTGGCTGAGTCTGTCGTTCGTGGCCTCGACGGGAAAATTAAGGTCGACATACCGGAAAAGCCGGAAAGTGCGATCGATATGAAAGCCGGGCCTAAGCCGCAGTGGATCTGGAAGTCGGAAAAGTCTTTTAATAACGATCAGATTATCGTAACGAAAACGATCAACGTAGAATCAGTGGCCGCATCCTTGTCAGCATCCTGTGATAACTCTATGGATATTGTGATCAATGGTAAAAAGGTTCACTCGGATAGCTCGTGGGAATCCGCATCGCATCTCAATATTCAGAAGTATCTAAAATCAGGTGCCAATGAGTTTAAGTTTGAGTGCAATAATGAAGGTTCTGTAGCAGGCTTAGTGGTTAAGTTGGGATTCAAGGCCAAAGATGGAAAAGTGTCTTATGCCGTGAGTGATGATAGTTGGATGATTGCTAGAAAGGACAGTCCTAAGGAATTCACCAAAGCGGTGGTTCTCGGGCCTCTTGGACGTGGTCCCTGGGGTAATGTGCTTGATGGACAAGCTGGCGGGGACGTTGCGTTGCAAAGCGTCGTGCCCAACGGTGTATTTCAAGTCCCTGACGGATTTCAAGTGGAGGAGCTCTATACGGTTCCCAAGGGGGAACAGGGGTCCTGGGTATCCATCGCGTTTGATGATAAAGGCCGGTTGATTGCATCAGACCAAGGTGGCAAAGGTCTCTATCGAGTGACGCTTCCCGCCATCGGAACGGATGAGGTTACGCGGGTTGAAAAACTTAATATTGGATTGTCGAGTGCACAGGGGATGCTTTACGCATTCGACTCATTATACGTATCAGTTAATGGTGGTCCGGGAAGTGGTTTTTATCGCCTGCAGGATACGACCGGGGACGATCAATTCGACAAGATGGAAAAGGTTGCCGAATTCAGAGGTGGCGGAGAACATGGTCCCCACTCGGTACGGCTCGGTCCTGATGGGAAATCAATCTATGTGATCGCAGGAAACCACACCGATCCTCCGACAGGCTTTAGCCGCAGTACAATCCCGACGAACTGGTCGGAAGATCATTTGTTACCACGCCAGTGGGACGCGCGTGGACACGCTGCCGGAAAGTTGGCCCCCGGTGGTTGGATCGCGAGAACCGATGAACAAGGTAAGGATTGGGAGATGTTCTCAATAGGTTACCGAAATCCCTATGACTTTGATTTCAACGCGGACGGTGAAATTTTCGCTTATGACGCTGATATGGAATGGGATATGGGAACGCCTTGGTATAGGCCTACACGAGTCGTCCATGCAACCAGCGGAAGTGAGTTTGGCTGGAGAAGTGGGACTGGGAAATGGCCAGCCTACTATGGTGATAGCCTTCCGCAGGCAGTCGATATTGGGCCCGGTTCACCTGTTGGAGCGTGCTTTGGGTATGGAGCAAAATTCCCTGCGAAATTCCAAAAGGGATTTTACTGCCTGGATTGGACGTTTGGGACGATGTACGTCGTGCATACAGAGGCCTCGGGTGCCAGCTACAAAGCAGTGAGAAAGGAATTTCTGTCACGGTCAGCATTGCCTCTGACGGATGCTGCGATTGGTCCAGATGGATCGATGATATTTAGTGTGGGAGGGCGTGGTACGCAGTCTGCACTTTATCGCGTGACTTATGTGGGAGACGAGTCGACCGATGCTGTGGATGCTCGGGACAGGAAGTTTGCCAAATTACGTGACTTGCGGCGATCGCTGGAAGCCTTTCATGGTGAATCTGCAACGGGCGCAGTTGCACTTAGCCTAGCCAACCTGGGGCATCCCGACCGTTATATTCGTTATGCCGCACGTGTTGCACTTGAATTTCAACCGATCAATGAATGGGAAAACGAAGTACTGTCTTTGGCTGACCCAACTGCTCTTATCAATGGGGTGATGGCTCTGGCTCGGCAAGGTTCAGAATCTCTGCAAGTCAAAGCGGTAAATGCTTTGCTTACGGTTGATTATGAAAAACTGGATCAACAAGGAAAGTTGGATCTACTGCGAGCCTATTCGCTTGTCTTTGTACGACTCGGAGCTCCAGGCGTAGAAGCTGCGTCCGATGTGCTTGCACAGTTGGATGACAAGTTCCCCGCGAAAGATATGTTCCTCAATCGAGAACTGGTAACGGTTTTGGTCTACTTGAATTCACCAACAGTGGCAGGGAAGACGCTGAAGCTGATGGCCGCCGATGAAGTAACCGATGGCGAAGAGATCACTGATTTGTTGACTCGTAATCGTGGTTATGGAGGCACCATTGCCAAGATGCTAAGCAATCGTCCGGAAATTCAAAAGATCCATTACGCGTATGCATTACGCAATTTGCGCTACGGTTGGACACTGGAACAGCGGAAAGAATACTTGCAGTGGTTTGTTGGAGCCAACGAACGCTCTGGTGGAGCTAGCTATACGGGATTCTTAAAGAATATCCAAAGTGAAGCGTTAGCGAATATGTCTGACGACGAACGTAAATTGCTGGCAGGCGAAGTGGTCTTCACGCCTCCGAAAGAAGAAGATCTTCCGAAGGCTGCTGGTCCCGGTAAGGCCTGGAGCTTGGAAGAAGTATTGTCTTTGGCTGGAGATGGCCTGTCGGGCCGAAACTTTGAGAACGGGCAAAAGATGTTTGCCGCCGCGAAGTGTCAATCGTGCCATCGATTCGATGGAGCTGGTGGATCTACCGGGCCGGATCTAAGTAACGTAGCAGGTCGCTTCAGCAATAAGGATCTCGCGGAAGCAATCATACATCCGAGTAAAGTGATTTCTGATCAATATCGAGCGATGAACATCGTAACAGTCAATGGGCAGGTTCTTAATGGTCGGGTGACGAGTGAGTCGGGGGATGAAATCACCGTGTTGACGGATCCTGTTGACGCAACGAAGCTAGTGACTCTAGCAAAGGATGATATCGACGAAATGTTCCCTTCGAAGCAGTCGTTGATGCCAGAGAAATTGCTCAATACTCTTAATCGAGAGGAAGTCCTGGACTTGCTGGCGTTTCTAAAGAGTCGCGGGAACCCGAATGCGATTGAATTTAAATAAGTTGTTGAATAATGATTCCTACGAAAGTGGACATAATGCGTACCAAGAACCTACTTGCTATTTGTTTCCTGTTGTTGGCTCAATACGTGACCGCGGCTGAAAAGCGAAAGCCGAACGTTCTTTTCGTGTTTGCCGATGATCAATGCTTCGAAACGTTGGCTTCATCCGGACATCCCGTTATCCAGACCCCCAATCTCGATCGACTGACTCGGCAGGGAACGACTTTTACTCATGCCTTCAATATGGGGAGTTGGAGTGGCGCGGTGTGTGTCGCCAGTCGCTGCATGCTGAATACAGGTAGATTCATCTGGCGGGCCAATGCGATTTATCGGGAGACTGCTAAGGAAATGCAGGCGGGAAGATTTTGGTCCAAGCATATGGCATCTGCTGGTTACCATACCTACATGACCGGAAAATGGCATGTCCGTGCTGATGCCGCGAAAGCATTTGAAACGACCGCCCACATCCGCGGCGGAATGCCCAATCAGGTCCCCGAAGGTTATAACCGCCCATTAAGTAGTAACGACAAAAAATGGTTGCCTTATGACCCGCAATGGGAAGGATTCTGGAAAGGGGGTAAGCACTGGAGTGAAGTGGTCGCCGATGATGCTATCGACTTTTTGAACGAAGCGAAGGATGACGATGATCCATTCTTTATGTACATCGCTTTCAATGCACCGCATGACCCCCGACAGTCTCCCAAGGAATATGTGGATAAGTATCCTCTGGAAGATGTTGATTTACCAGCGAACTTCCTAGAGGAGTATCCCTATAACGAAGCGGCTGCAACCGGACGGGAGCTTCGGGATGAGATGTTGGCTCCGTTCCCACGAACGGAATATGCGGTGAAGGTAAACCGACAAGAATACTACGCGATCATTACGCACATGGACTATCAAATCGGAAGAATTTTAGAGCACCTAAAGAAGACTAAGCAGCATCGCGACACCTATATCATTTTCACAGCAGACCATGGATTAGCGGTCGGACATCATGGCCTGATGGGTAAGCAGAATCTGTATGACCACAGCGTTCGCGTTCCGTTCATAGTAGTCGGTCCGGATGTTGCCAAAAATGCGAAGAATGAAGCAAATATCTATCTCCAGGATGTCATGCCTACTACTTTGGAGCTGGCTGGGGTCGAGAAGCCGGAGCATGTGGAGTTTAATAGCTTGCTGCCGTTACTTCGAGGAGAGCAGAAAGAATCCAATTATCCTTCAGTTTATGGAGCGTATCTTCAGAATCAGCGGAGTGTACGAGCTTTTGGGTACAAGATGATTCTCTATCCGACTATTAAGAAAGTTCGCCTGTACAACTTGGAATCGGATCCCGAAGAACAATACGATCTGGCCGGAGACAAAACAACCACCTCGATTCAAAAGAAGCTATTTGCAGAATTGCTCAAGCTTCAGGAAGAATTGGGAGATGATTTAGATCTGACTTCAACCTTTAGCTTTTAGTCGGAATTTTTTCCAATGTCTGATGCTTGGATTGGAAAATCATTTCCGGATGTTGTTTAAGGAACGCTCTAATCTCGTCTGTCGAAGATTCAACGTGGATGGCTTTAAGCTGTAGCTGCTCTTTGCCGTTGACTTCAACTGGTGTTTCAGTAATCGTGCCCAACAAGAGACCCTTTTCAACGGCGTCCTTTAGTTTTCGAGGATCGACCCACCAGAGTCGGAGTTGCCTCGCCTTTTTGTCGAATTGATACCGCGCAAGCATAAAATTTCCAGCGTCGTTGACCCTGTCTCTCTTGGTGAGAGGTAAGGAAATGAAGTGGTCTTCACCGATTCGCGTTGCCAGGAAGTTGCGGATTTCGTTTTGTAACTCGTTGTCGTTGTTTAGGTACTGACCACCTGCTCGCATCCAGCCATCTCGTTTGGGGTGTCGTCCGATCAGTAATGTCTCCGTTTCCCGTTCGGTCGTGCCGTCTTCTTTTGTCGTAAGAGCAACCCATTGTCCATAGAGGTCGGCGTCGTCAATGGAAGTCTTAGGAGATGATGCAGGGTTTTCAAAGGATGGTAATACGCATCCGCTGAGCATAAGGAGTAAGCTACCAAGGTGTAAGGCTGGTCGGATGAGCATAACTACTCTACTAACAGGTGAGGGAACTTGTTGGTGAGCTTGGCCAGCTTTGGACCGACCGAAGCGATGCAGTAGGGGTTTCCGGGGTTTTTCGCGAAGTAATTGTGATGATAATCCTCGGCAGGATAGAACTCCTCTGCCGCTACTATTTCAGTAACGATCGGGTTTGGCCACAATGAGGATTCATCAATTTGAGTGAGAACACGCTGCGCGCCTTCTTTCTGGGATTCGTTGTGGTAGTAAATTCCGGAGCGATATTGAGTGCCGATATCTGCTCCCTGACGATTAAGAGTGGTTGGGTCATGCACATGCAGCATCACTTCAACAAGGACTTCAAAGGGAATGATCGCTTCGTCAAAGTCGATTTGGATTACTTCGGCATGCCCCGTTCCACCTGTGCAGACATCTTTGTACGTAGGATCTTTCATTTGACCGTTGCTATAGCCCGGCCTTACCGCGTTAACTCCTGTCAATCGCAGGAATACTGCTTCAACGCACCAAAAACAACCAGCTCCAAATGTGGCTAACGCCATGAGTATTTACTCCCTCGAGTTACAAGACAATTATCCTATTTAGAGTTTACAATATGAGTGGGGAACCGGTTGCGTTTAACCGCGCGCGAAAATGAAAACTGTTATTGGAGTAACGAAGACGATGCGGAATTTAGTAGTCCTGGCATGCATGTGTAGCCTCTGTATGTCAGGTTCGCTTCAAGCAGAAGAGGTTGTTTCCTTTGCGAAGCATGCTGATGGCGTGGATGTACTTGTGGGCAACCGTCTGGTTGCTGAATATGTGCATACGGAAGAGCCTCTCGGTCGCCCTTTCATTAGTAATGTTAAGACCCTGGATGGGATTCAGGTGACTCGGAATTACCCGGTCACCAAGAAGGATCAGCAGGACCACCCTCATCATCAGGGAATATTTCACACATTCTCACAGGTCAACGGGATTGATTATTGGCATATGAAAGGTATTACCAAGCACCGCCAAATGACTCATGCACCCAACGCGAAGGGCAAGCCGCTAGGGTTCATTGCCGAGAGTGTCTATTTGGCTACCGATCAAAAAACGCCACTACTAAAAGAAGTGATTGCCTATCAATTCGTAGTTTCTGAACTCGGTCTGCTGATTGTCGTCGATGCTACCATTACGGCTGAAGCCAACAACGTTGTATTGGGGTCAAAGGAAGAAGGTGGACTAGCCGTGCGAATGTCTAGTGATTTGCGTGTCGAGACCGGTGCAACCATGTTAGACGATCAGGGGCGAAATGGCGGCCGCGATATCTGGGGTAAGCAGGCTCGATGGGTAGACAACTCAGGAAAGAAACAGGGCCAGTGGGTTGGTGTGACTCTGATGACCCACCCGGACAACGAAAAACTGTACCACTGGCACGCGCGGGATTACGGCTTACTTACGGCCAATCCATTGGGCCCGCTAAACACCGCTCCCAGCCAAACGCTTCAGCTTGGGGATTCCAAACGCTTTCGCTACGGTGTCATGATACACTCGCACGATTCGCCCAAAAGTTACCAGCCTGACGCTGCTCAGAAAGCATATGAAAAGATTGCCAAGTAACCGGGATTCCAGTTAGACAATTAGGGTGTTATGCCAGGATGTCTGTGATGACTTTGCCGTGGACATCTGTCAGGCGGAAATCACGGCCACTGTATCGATAGGTGAGCTTTTCATGATCGAGCCCCATGATATGCAATAGCGTGGCGTGGAGGTCATGAACGTGAACTCGGTTTTCGACCGCAGTCAGTCCAAATTCATCAGTGGCTCCATAGGAGAATCCGGGCTTAACGCCTCCGCCAGCCATCCAGACAGTGAATCCGTAATGGTCATGGTCTCGGCCCTTTTGACCTTCTGAAGTTGGAGCTCGTCCAAATTCCCCGCCCCACATGACTAATGTGTCTTCGAGCATCCCTCGTTGTTTGAGATCCTCAAGCAAAGCGGCAATGCCCTGGTCGCAGGCGTCGGCCAGACGTTTGTGGCCACCCACGATATCTCCATGGCCGGTATCCCAGGCAATGTCATATCCATCGATCGTTAATGACAGTTGGACCATACGGACCCCACGTTCCACAAGACGGCGTGCTAACAAACAGCCTTTGGCATATTGAGTTGGTCCGTAAAGGTCGAGTGTTTTCTGAGTTTCTCGAGTGACGTCAAATGCCTCAGGCACAGCGAATTGCATACGGAATGCCATTTCCATTGCCTGAATGCTCGACTCGAGAGCAGCGTCTTGCTCCTGATTTCGTAAGTCGATCTGATTGAGTTGCGCTAATAAATCTGCCTGCTCGCGTTGAGAGCCTCGGGAGAGATATTGGTTTTTCAAGTCGCTTACGATGCGATCCGGGTGCATCGAGTTAATGTTCACATAACAACCGGAAAATGCGCCTGGTAGAAAGCTGTTGCTGTAATTCGCTGTCTTTCCCCGCGCCTGTGCGTGAGGTGACATGGCAACGAAACCGGGGAGGTTATCGGTTTCAGCACCCAGACCATATACCAGCCAGGAACCGAGGCTTGGGCGTACAGCCTGAATGTGCCCCAGATTGAACATTAGAATCGCTCCGGCATGTTCTGGGATGTCCGTGTGCATCGAGTGAATAAAGCAAAGGTCATCCACCTTTTCTGCTACCTTGGGGAAGATGTCACTCACCCATTTTCCACTTTCACCATATTGTTTGAAACCGAAAGGCGATTTCATAAGGCCGTTTTTAGTATTCCGTAAGGATTTACGATCAACCAATTCGGGACGCTGTCCTGAGTATTTTTCGATGAGAGGTTTGTGATCAAACGTATCGACCTGACTTGGCCCGCCCGGCATAAATAGTTGGATAATGCGTTTGGCTTTCGGAGCGAAGTGGGGAGCTTTCGGGAACAGTGGCGAAGAGGGTGAAGGGGCATCTGCCGAGGCCGTTTGCGAAAGCATTTGCTGCAGGCCAAGTGTGCCAAACCCAGCTCCGAAACGACTCAGCATTTCCCGACGTGAAATACCAAGGATGGATGGATCTAATGTAGGGATCTTTTTGTTTCGCATGATTTCGCTCGTCACTTTGTTTGGTTGCAGGCAAAGGTAGAAAAAGCTATTAATCAGTTTACCTTATGAACATCAGTTCATTAGAACTTAGCAATGCCTGGCAGTATTGGCTCCAACGATCTAGTTTATCACCGGGTTCAGCCGGATCGGTATTGGTTGTGAAGTTTAGTCCCAATTCAAGTTCCTGTGGTGATGGCTCTCGATTGTAAAGCAACTGATAAGCGTATTGGATTCTGGCCACAGGGTCTTCTGACATTCTTGATAGGCGAGCCTGGAAAATCCGGGCTCGGTCGACCATGAACGAACTATTTAAGAGGAATAGAAATTGTTGTGGTACGGTTGTTGTGGACCGTTTTGCAATCGACGCCCGTGGGGCTGCAAAATCGAAGAGTTTCAGGAAACGGTCTGATGCAAATTGATCCCCGTTGCGACTCGTGGAAGCATAAACCGTGCGGCGATTGCTTCGTAAAATGTCACCTTGCGGCGGACCGGTGAAACGTAAGTCGAGTTCCCCGGTGGCCTGCATGATCGTGTCTCGCCAGACTTCTACGTCCATTCGTCGAGGGGAATATCGCCAAAGGTATTTGTTGTCACCATCAATCCTATAATGCTCGTCGTTGTAACGACTGCTCTGTTTGAAAGTGGATGAAAGCAATATGGCCCGATGTAGACGTTTTAGTGACCAATTGGATTGGACAAGTTCGCTGGCAAGCCAGTCAAGCAATAACGGGTGACTGGGTTCATTGCCGAGTGTCCCGAAATTACTCGGAGACGTAACGAGCGGACGACCGAAGTGATGCATCCAAAGACGGTTGACCATCACTCGAGTAGTCAGTGGATTATCTGGGTGGGCAATCGAATCGGCAAGTTGCTTGCGACCACTGCCCATGTCGTAGAGTGCGGGCGTTGGGCCTTCCACGATACGTAGGAACCGCCGTGGCGCCTCTGGCCCTCGCTTTCGGATGTCACCTCGTAGTGCCACATGCATATTGTTGCTTCCGGTATCACGTAGCGTGTGTGCTTCGTCGAATCGTGGAGGCACTCGTTTTTGAGCTTCATCACGCTGACGCTGAATGTCATCACGCTGAGACTTTTGCTGTTCCGTCACCTGATCGCCAGCCTTGTTGATGGCGTCGTTAGCTTTTTTGAGTTCTCCGTTTAGCCGGTTTACTTCGTTTTGTGCTTGATTGAAAGCATCCACAACGGGTTGGGGAGCGATAGGTGTGATTGCAGAGGTCGAATTGTTGAAGATGCCGGCCAACGAGTAGTAATCCAACGTTGGTATTGGGTCGAACTTATGGTCATGACAGCGGGCACAGGCAACTGTAAGCCCAAGGAAGCCGCGAGTAATAGTATCAACGCGGTCGTCCAGCGTTTCAGATTTCGCGGCGGCGGCACTGTCTGGGTCGCCACCGTCTGTCCGAAATGTTGGTCCTAATGCCAGAAAGCCCGTGCCGATTGACGATTCAACGTCGCCGTCGATATCTCCGGCAATTTGTTGGCGGACAAAGTCATCGTATGGCATGTCAGCATTGAGTTTGCGGATGACCCAATCTCGGTAACGCCATGCATGTGCATTAGGCCCATTGTCGGTGAAACCGCCGAAACCTTCGTTGTACCTGGCAACGTCTAACCAGTGACGTCCCCATTTTTCTCCGTACTTAGGCGAACTTAGGAGCTGATCCACAAGTTCGGCATAGGCAGTCGGGGATTCCGAAACGAGGAATTGGTCGACTTGCTCTTGAGAAGGCTGGAGTCCCAGCAAATTGGTGTACAGCCTACGGATCAGTGTTCGGCGATCGGCTTCGGGCGATGGCGCAAGTTGATTGGCTTCCAATTCGGCCAATACGAAATAGTCAATAGCTGAATTAGGCCATTGCTGCTGACCGACCGCAGGTAGGTCCGGACGCTGGACATCTCGGAAAGCCCAGTGATCTTGCTTGGCATTTTGCCAGTTAACTCCTTCTCCACCGGTATTAGCCATTGGGGCGTCCGAGGCAGGCCATGGAGCACCATTGGCAATCCATTGAGAGAGTAGCTCGACTTCTTTTTCCGTTAGTTTGCCGGTTGGCGGCATTTCGTAGCTTTGGTACTTTACCGAGGAAATGAGTAGGCTTTCATCCGGTTTGCCGGGAATAATTGAAGCCCCCGAGTCTCCCCCTTTGAGCAAAGCCTGGCGACTATCCAGTAATAGTCCGCCCTTAACGACTTTCGAGTCGCTACTGTGACATTCGTAACAGTGCCTTACCAAAAGAGGGCGAATGTTGGTTTCAAATGCCTCTAATTGTCCGGGAGTGAATACCGGTTCTTCTGGCGTGTCCTGCCCAACCAAAGTCGTGGCAAGAACAAAAGTTGAACCTAGTAGCGTGACGGCCAATAGGTATCTGAAGCTGGGGATAGATCGCTGAATAAACATAGGTTTATTCTAGCAGGATTTCGCCGATATTCCGATGCCGATTGGCAACCAGAAAAGATTCTGAAGCCGGTCGGAGCTTTGGCGTTGATAACTGCCGTGTTTGGTTGTGACTGGTTACTTCTGCATGAGCGTGGCAGGTAGCGTTGGTGTCGCGCCAGGTTTTGATGCAACATAAGCTCCGAGACGATTCGCCAATTCCACCGTTTCCTGTAAAGGTTTCGATAGTAGCAAGCCTGCAACAATTCCGGCTGTACAGGCATCACCAGCACCAACTGAGTCGGCGGGTTCGGAGTCTTGCGAATTTGTAAGCGTGTGCGGCTTGCCATAGAAAACGCCACTATGAGTTATGATTGTTGTTCCGAGTGGTCCTTGGGTGTAAACGACATACTGTATAGGGGTGTGATGGAGGATTTGCCGGCAAGACTCAATGGCTGATTCCGTGGGAGCGATGTCGAGTGCTGAGAGGACCATCTCTAGTTCCTCTTCATTGAGTTTTAGTACGTCTGCATGGCGACAGCCGTGACGTAAAATGTCACTTGAGTAATAGTGTTGCCGCAAATTAACGTCGAAGATTCGGAGAGCCTGTGATGCGTTCTCGATGAAACGCTGAATCGTAGTTCGACTCACAGGGCTTCTTTGCCCGAGTGTACCGAAGCAAACCACGGCAGCAGACTTGCTTAAATTCGCAAGGGTATCGGTCCACGTGTAATGGTCCCAGCAGACACCTTCGACAATTTCAAATCGGTGCCCCTCGTCTTCCCTGTGTACCAGGGCTCGGCCCGTCGGTAGCTTGTCATCAAATTGAATATAGTCGGTGTTTAGCCCGAAGTTACTCAATTGGTTAACTGCCTGCTTGGCAAGGGAGTCGTTTCCCAGTCGGACAGCCGGAACACCACGAAAGCCATGCGATGCAAGGACCTGATGAGCCTGGACAGCAAAGTTGACCGGAGCTCCACCAAGTATCGGCTGGTCGTCGATGATGTCAAACAGGAGTTCACCGAGTCCGACGATTAGGCGGGGCTGTGTAGATTCATTCAACGGTCTATTAACGCTTCGACGGGCGGTCTGAGGGATGTTGTTGTTTGATGTTGATCACACCCACCGATCTCGTAGTTAGTTCAAATTCGATCAGCCGATACTACCAACAGGTCGGTTTCACCATTCTTATTCTGCAATTGACGCGGCAGTATCAGGACGGATTTTGAGAAATTTGGCGGCGATAAAGGCTAGTGGCGCACCTACAAAGCTGAGTAATGCTCCCATTTTAGCTCCGTCCAATACGTCGCCTGCGGCAGGAAACGCTGCTGTCGAGACAAACAACGCGACTGTAAACCCGATCGAAGAAATAATTCCGATCAGAAGAATATGCCGCATTGTCATTCCGGCGGGTATTTCCAGCCGGAATACTGATTTTGCGAGAATCGTAAAGAGGCAAATCCCAACGGGCTTGCCAACCAGCAGCCCAAATAAGACTAAATAGGTACCCGTGCCTAGTGAATTGAAAACGACGCCAGCATTGGCGAGTCCAAAGAGCCCGAGGACAATTTCAATGGGGTTTTTCCACCATTGCATGAGTTCATTCAGCGTATCTTTGCGATTGAGTTCCTCGCGAGCAAAGATTCCCAGGTCAGTATGGGCATGAGGTAGGCATGGAATGATCGGGACAAGTCCTAAGGCGGGATGGATTCCGGCTAAGTCGAAGGAGACCCAACACAGTACTCCGGGTATGAGTAAATACGGCCAGAAATTCTGAATCTTCGCTTTACGCAATCCCCAGCACATTGCCATAGCCGTCGCTGTGAGAATAAACCATTGGGGTTCAATGGGCTTACTAGGATAGAACACGGCGAGGATAGCCAACCCAGCGGCATCATCGGCGATCGCTAGCAGTAGTAGAAATGCGATTGCGGGGTGTGATGGCCCAAATATCAGGCGAGCTACCATATAGGTAAAGGCGATGTCGGTTGCGCAGGGAATTGCCCAGCCGTCGCCATAGTCAGCTGTTTCGCCAAGTATAACTGCCAGTCCCAAATACAAGAGGGCTGGTCCGGCAATCCCTCCGACAGTTGCCAGTAGTGGCGTTGCAGCCTTTTTCGGATTTGAGAGAGAGCCCCCCGGCAATAACGCTTCCCAGACTTCCCCGGCCGCGGTGGCGAAAAACAGAGCCATGAAAATGTCATTGATGAGGAAGTGGAGGGTAATTCCATGGTTGTGTCCCGAGGCATCCGGACGTTCAATGATACGATGATAAAGTTCGGCGAAGATGCCACGATCGGCGTCAGTGTCGTCCTCGGTGTCTGCCGTTTCTGCCGCGGCATTCTCATGGTCGTGATCGTGGGTATGTTGGTTGCCGTGTTCGTGCTCGTGCTCGTGGTGATGCCCTTCGTCGTGATCCGCCGAGGTACCTACCACAGAATATTCGACGAAATTATGATAGGAGTCCTTGTCGAGATTGGCCCAAAATAGCGCAAGGATTGTCCCCGCGATTAGAAAAATCGAATTTTCAAACAGGAAGTTTATTGGTCGGGGGAGTCGGCTTGGAGCTGCGTGGGACATGGTTACCTGACGGTAATAGGTAAGTCGGCGGGATGCGCCGTTTGTTGTTTAATAGCTATATTTTGCCAAGAATATGACGTTAATGGTAGCGGGGGATTGAAAAGAACCTTTGGAACTGGCTATATTAATGATGGTTTAACTGCTTGAAGAATCGTCTCCTGAATCGACTGATCTGAGTTTTTAAGATTAAACGCATGGCGGTGCGTTTTTGATTTTGTGGCGAAAATAATGTCCCTCCTGACAGCATGTTTCGAAACAGGAATGTGCTTGTGTTGTAGAGGTGCGTCGTGATTTAAACGCGACCTTTCTATTGACAGCTCACTCAGGCCTTGCTGGCAACTCGTTTTTATTTTTTCGATCGAGAAGGAGATGGACATGAAACGTCTATTTCAATTTGGAATGTTGGCAGCCATGCTGCTGGCAATGTTTGCTGTGCCGGCGGTATGGGCACAGGAAGAAGGCGGCGAAGCGGCAGCCGAGCCGGCAACAGAACAAGTCGCAGCAGAAGGTGGTGCCACCGAAGAAGAACCGGTTGATCCAGATTTGGAGCAGGAAGAAAGTGCAAACGCTGCTGGTTACTGGGAAGCTTATGAAAAGGATGAGATTGCGTGGACGCTTAACAATCTCTGGATCATGCTGGCAGGGTGTCTGGTTTTTATAATGCACCTTGGTTTTGCAAGTCTGGAATGTGGTTTGACACGCCAAAAGAATACGATCAATATTCTGTTTAAGAATACGATGATCATTTCTATCGGATTGTTGACCTACGCTTTGGTTGGTTTCAATCTGATGTACCCTGGATTCGACGCGGATGCGGGTGAAGGCTTCTTGAAATTGTCTGCCATCCCAAGCTTTATCACGACTACGGATGTGGCAAGTTTGTCCCCGGAATATAACGCAGGTTATACGTGGTACACGGACTTTTTCTTTCAGGCGATGTTCGCTGCCACTTGTGCAACGATTGTTTCTGGAGCCGTAGCTGGTCGTATTAAACTGAGTTCCTTTCTGGTCTTCAGCACCTTGCTTTTAGTATTCTGCTATCCAGTAACTGGTGCCTGGAAATGGGGAGGTGGCTGGCTTCATCAAGATGGTTTCTACGACTTTGCTGGGTCTACACTAGTTCATTCAGTTGGTGGTTGGGCGGCTTTGGTGATGGCTCTAATACTTGGCCCCCGTATTGGAAAATACAACGCGGATGGTACTTCCAACGCGATCCCAGGTAGTAATATGCCGCTGGTTGCAGTGGGTGTCTTCCTGTTGTGGTTTGGGTGGTTTGGCTTTAATGGTGGCTCGGTTCTTTCAGCAAATGCTGTAAGCGTTTCACTTGTGCTTGTAACCACTTCGATGGCGGCCGCTGCGGGTGGGTTAGCCGCAGGGCTCACCTCATGGTTAATGGATAAGAAGCCTGATGTATCGATGGCATTGAATGGTATCCTGGCAGGCCTGGTTGGTATTACTGCAGGTGCCGACCAAATGGCGATCTGGGAATCCGTTGTCATCGGAGCCGTTTCCGGCGTGCTTGTTTATTTTAGTGTTGTAACGGTTGACAAGAAGATAGACGATCCAGTGGGGGCGATTAGCGTTCACTTGGTATGCGGTATATGGGGAACTCTTGCCTGCGGTATTTTTGGTGAGTTGGCCAGTGGTGAGCAGTTTATAACTCAGCTTAAGGGCGTTCTTGCCGTTGGGGTTTATGTTGTAATCTTCACTGCCGTCGTTGGGCTTGCCCTCAAGAATACCGTTGGTATTCGCGTCGATCCCGAAGAAGAAGAAGTTGGACTTGATGTGTCGGAACACGGTATGAAGGCTTATAACTAAGACTTCATAGATACTGTTGTTTTAGACAACCGAAAGAGGCGGTCAGCAGGTCTGGCCGCCTCTTTTTCGTTTGGATTCCATGCATGTTTGAAAATATCCGCCTTATCGACCTCAGCGTACCGCTGAGCCATCAATCTAAAAGCGAACCCTTTCCGGCGGAAATTGAATACTTGGACCACGAGCAAGGCGGAAAACAGATGACTTCGCTCTTCGGAATCGATAAAGAGCAACTCGAGTTTTCGGACGGAGGTGGCTGGGCAATCGAGAAGATTAACGCGATCACCCACACTGGTACCCATGTCGATGCACCCTATCATTATGGCCCTGATTCCGATGGCAAGCCGGCACGAAAGATAGATGACGTACCGTTAGAGTGGTGCTTTGCTCCCGGCGTTTGTCTGGATGTGACTCATTTAAACGACGGAGATGAAATCACGGTCGAAGTTCTGCAAGAGGCGTTAGTGGCCATTGGACATCAGCTAGCACCTGGGGAAATTGTGTTATTGCGGACCGATGCAGATAAGCGTCTTGAAACCGAGGAGTATTTGCAGCAACCAGGGTTGGGGCGTGCCGGTACATTGTGGTTAGTCGAACAGGGGATAAGAGTTATCGGGATCGACGCTTATACGATCGATCGCCCCTTTCACAGTATGAAACAGGATTTTCAAGAATCCGGAGATGGAAGAGTGATTTGGCCGGCGCATTTTGCTGGAATTACCAAGGAGTATTGCCAGATTGAGAAGTTGGCTAATCTCGACCAGCTCCCATTCCCTACGGGCTTCTATGTCAGTTGTCTGCCCGTCAAGATTGCCGAGGCCAGTGCCGGGTGGTGTCGAGCTGTGGCAATGGTACCAAAGACTAAATAACGCCTGCGGCAAGTCAGTCTCCAGGCAGGCAATTAACTTGGCCAATCGTCCCGCTGATTACCCCGAGGGGAGGATGGTGACCCTACCGTTCAAGCAACGGTTCAATTCGTTCCGGTGGACGGCCAATTACCGCCTGTTTGTCGGAAACGACGATAGGACGCTCAATGAGTTTTGGGTTTTCGCATAGTGTTTCAATCCATTGCTGTTCAGACAGTGTCTGTTCCGATAGCCCCAATTCCTGACATAGTGCTTCCTTTTTACGCACGATTGACTCCGCAGGAACTCCAAGCAGGGAAATCACTTCGGTTAACTCAGCAACGGTGGGGGGAGTTTTAAGGTATTCAATGACCTCGACATCGATCCCTGCCTCTTGAATGAGTGCAAGGGATTGGCGGCTTTTGCTACATCGGGGATTATGGTAGATCTTCATGTCGGGACTATATTAATTGTGTTTAGGGGACGGACGCAAAGGTCAAAGCAAACCAAAGGCTCTCGCTATAGAAAATAGCAATTTGGTGTTGAATGCGTTAATCTTAATCGATAGATGCCACATTCAGTGATGTTACCGGCTCTGTGGTAACAAGCTTTGTTGTCAATTTATAGTTCGCAAGAGAATCAGGCTACCCATGGTGAACGCTGAAAAGTTGTTTAGTGAAACTGAATTAATTGATATCGAGACAAGTATCGTCAGTGCTGAAGAGAATACTTCGGCGGAAATTGTTGTTGCTGTAGCTACGGAATCCGGTCGTTATGACCGTGGAGAATGTCATTTCGGAGTTGTCGTCGCCGTCTTGGTATTAGTGCTAGCTAATTTGGGATGGGCTGCGTTCGGCAATGCTGAGGATGGATCATTTCTAGATGGCATACCGATTTACTGGCAATTGGCAATTGTCGTCGCGGGTTATTGTTGCGGGATGATCGCCGCGTCCTACGATAGTCGCCTGCGGATGCTGCTAGGCACCGATGATGAGGTGGTGGAAGAAGTTTCCAAAGGGGCTCGGCTCGTATTCCTTGAACAAGTCTTATCGTCAGAGCGTCAGGGGGGCGCTGTTTTGATTTATGTGTCGCTGGCAGAGTGTCGAGTCGCTGTCATGGTTGACGATCGAATTAAGGCTGCTTGCGGGGATAAATGCTCGACGATGATTAACGATGTGCAATCTCGTGTGGGACGATTAATGGGCGAGGGGAGTGTTTCCCAGGCGATCGTGGAAGGCGTTGAGCTTGCAGCATCTCGACTCAAGCAAAAGGTGCCCTATCGCGAAGACGATATTAATGAACTGCCAAATCACGTTGTATTGATTCATCCTCGGCCGTAGGCAATGGCAGGAAATATATAGTTCAGCATCATGTTGAAGGTGTAAGGAAATGAAAAATAGAGTCAGTTGTGCCTTGTTAGGTCTGGTGAGTGTAATCCTATTAGATCTGGTTTTGGCAAGTCGCCTGCAGGCTGCCGAACCGATCGGTTTGACTGAACGTGTGGAATGGACAAAGTCGCAGGTTAAGGGCTCGCCGGAACCTCCTAGTCCATATGTCGTTCGTGTCGCTTATCCGGACGTTCAATTCGAAAATCCTGTTGATGGAAAAACGATACCCGGGTTAGGGACACTTGTTGTAGCAGAAGTAACGGGCAAGATCTGGATGTTAGACGAAGATCGGAAAGCTAGTGACAAGAAGTTGGTAATTGATGTGGGAACTAAAGTTTATGGTGTCGCCGTCCATCCGGAGTTTCGGCAAAACGGCTACCTGTTTGTGATGTCGATAAGTCAGGACCGAGAAACCGATGTCGGATCACGCGTGTCACGCTATGAGGTGAAAGAGGGAGTAGCCTCTGCTGAGTCTGAATTGGTAATTATTGAATGGCCAACAGGCGGTCACAATGGAGGTTGCTTGGGGTTTGGAGAGGATGGTTTCCTCTACATCTCAGCGGGAGATGGAAGTGGAATCGCTGATGAATTGCATACCGGGCAGGACGTAACGGATTTGCTTGGCTGTATCATGCGAGTGGATGTTGATGCAAAGAGTGATGGTAAGAATTATGCGATTCCGGCTGACAACCCGTTTGCTGATAGTCAGGATGCCAGACCGGAGATTTATAGCTTCGGCCATCGTCAGATTTGGAAGTTTTCCCATGATCGCCGGACCGGTTTGATGTGGGGAGGCGAGGTAGGCCAGGATTTGTGGGAAATGGTTTACACCATCAAAAAAGGCGGGAACTACGGTTGGTCTGTGATGGAAGGAAGTCATCCATTTCGGCCGGAACGAGAACGACACGCCACACTGATTGAGAAGCCAATTGTGGAACATAACCACAACGATTTCCGGTCCATAACCGGAGGCTATGTTTATTACGGAGATCGGCTGAAGGAGTTGGAAGAACACTATATTTACGGCGACTTCGATACCGGGAAGATTTGGTCATTTAAGTATGACAGCGGCAAAGTACACTCGTGGTCGGAATTAGCGGACACTTCGATTCGGCTTGTGTCCTTTTTAGAACAATCGGATGGGGAAATTCTGCTAGTTGACTACGCCAGTGGGCTGTTGCATGAACTTGTCAAAGCCCCACCTGTGACTGAAGTAAATGATTTTCCTACGTTATTAAGTGAAACAGGACTTTTTAGGGACACTGCGAAATTGCTACCCGAAGACGGTGTACTAAGTTACTCTGTCAATTCTCCTCTTTGGTCGGATCATGCCACGAAGTTTCGGCACTTAGCAATTCCTGGGAAAGGCACGATCGATTTTGACGACGTACTGTATCCGGAAACGCCACCGGCAGCACCACCTGGGTGGCGATTCCCGGACGGTACTGTGGCTGTGAAAACGTTCGCCGTGGAACTTGAAAAGGGTAATCCGGACAGTTTGAAGCGACTAGAGACGCGAATTCTTCATCACAAGAAAATGGACGGTGATGATAACGGCTATGGAGCTCAGGTCTGGCGAGGGTATACCTACGTTTGGAATGCCGAACAGACCGATGCTGTGTTGCTTGGCAAGGAGGGTGGCGATGTAGAGTTTGTCGTCAAAGATAAATCCGCTCCAGGAGGCCAATATACTCAGCGGTGGCATTTCCCGAGTCGCTCTGAATGCACGCTTTGTCACACCATGGCATCTCGATACGTGCTGGGGATCAATACATTGCAAATGAATAAAGAGCACGATTACGGTGGTGTGCTGGCGAACCAGATAGATACATTCAATCGCATCGGCTTGTTTACAGAGCCGCTGGAGAAGCCAGCCAATGAGCTTCCGAAACTCGTCGACCATCGAGATGATACGCAACCGGATCATTTGCGAGCGAGAAGTTATCTAATGAGTAATTGTTCCCATTGTCACCGGCGGTGGGGCGGAGGGAACGCGGAATTCTCTTTGCTGGCGAATAAAACGCTGGAGGATGCTGCGGTGATTGGTGTACCACCTGGGCAGGGTGCATTTAATCTCAAGAGTCCCGCGTTGATAGTTCCTGGGGAGCCGGAGCGATCGCTAATCTACCATCGCATGACCTTGAAGGGTTTGGGGAAAATGCCGCATATCGCGTCGAGTATCCATGATCAACCGTCCATTGAATTGATTCGTAGGTGGATCGAGGGGTTACCGGAGAAGGACTATCTCAAAGAAACTGGCGTTGTCAGCGGTGGCGGCAACTAATAAATTAGACGGTTGCGGCGAAGTTCTTGCCGGAACAGGACTTAATCATTAAATATATCGAACTCAGGTAAGTGATCTATGGCGGACGACATTTCCTATCAAGAAGTAGATACAGAATTGACAGATAATGGCGCCGACTTCCAGGCACCATATCCCGGCGATAAGTCTATGCCTCAATGGGATACTGGGGGACTGATTGACGCACCCAAATTTACATTTAAGAAGTGGATCGGGATGTTGGGGCCTGGGCTGATTCTTGGCGGTGCAGCAATTGGCGGTGGTGAATGGCTAGTGGGCCCCGAGGTGACCGCCAAATATGGCGGTGCGTTGCTCTGGCTTGCTACGCTTAGCATTATTGGTCAGGTCATTTATAACCTTGAGATTAGCCGCTACACACTGTATTCCGGCGAGCCAATTTTTACTGGCAAGTTTCGTACGAAACCCGGTAAGAAATTTTGGACGATCTGTTACCTGTTCCTTGATGCGGGTTCTATTTTTCCTTATCTCGCGATGTCAGCTGCAGTGCCGTTGTTTGCAGCTTTCTTTGCCGAAGTGCCCCGTGCGGACGATGGTGAGGCATTGATAGAAATTCTTGGAATAACAATGACACACGGTGTGGTCGTTCGAACCTTTGGTTTGATGATTTTCGCACTCGCTCTAGTACCTTTAATTTTCGGCGGCAAAATTCATGTTGCCTTGAAGTGGGTGATGGGTTTTAAGATCGTTACTGTAATGGGTTTTTTGTTGGTGCTCGCTGTTTGGAAGAGCAGTCCTGCAACCTGGGCAGAGATTTTTAGTGGTTTCGTTAAATTCGGTACGGTACCCATTGAACGGCCTGATGAGGTTGATTCGCAGGGTAACCTGATTGCTGCTAGTGACTGGGATGGTGATAATCATGCCGACGTCGTAGAACCAGAATTAGTCGGAGACGAACAGAACGAAAATGTTTACTCATTAACCGTTGACACTAACGGCGATGGCGTCGATGTCGTAACCCATTCGGAAATAGAGATTGTCGATGAAGATTCCGATGGGATGGTCATGATTAATCTTGATGGTGGGGGCGGATTGGAAGAGGGGCAGTACCTCGTGAGGCTGAACTCTAATGGCGGTTTTGTAGATGTAGATAGAGATGGTGAACGCGACGGTTTTGCCGTCACTAATATTTTCACGTCTCTGTTAAGTGGCAAAGGTTTTCCCAAAATTGATTGGAGTTTAATCGCGGCACTTTCGGCGCTGGTTGCCATTTCTGGCTCCGGCGGTCTTTCCAATACACCTATTAGTAATTACACGCGAGACGAAGGCTGGGGTATGGGACACCATGTTGGGGCGATCCCGTCAGTTGTCGGCGGCCTCGAGATTTCACTTTCTCATCAGGGTATGGTATTCAATCCGGATGCGCCCGGTGCGATGCCGCGTTGGCGACGGTGGTTTAGGCATGTCATGCGGGACCAGTTGGTTGTTTGGATGCCGGCGTGTTTTATTGGTATCGCTTTACCTAGCATGTTAAGTGTTGAATTTCTCGATCGTGGCACCGTGGTGCCGGATAAATGGGTAGCCGCTACGATGACTGCTGATGGGGTCGCTGAAGCTGTAGCCGGCTTAGAGATTCAAGATAACCTGTCGCAATTAAACGCAGACGAAATAGCGTCGTTAGAACAGGATCGATTGGAAGCCCGTTCGTCAGGTGTTGGGCGGATGTTTTGGTTTTTTACGATCTTCTGTGGGTTTCTCGTGCTCGCGCCTAGTATGTCGACCTCTGCCGATGGCATCATACGGCGATGGGTAGATGTGTTTTGGACAACAAGTGACCGGTTGCGGTCCATGCCGCCTGGGGCAATTAAGATTGTCTATTTTCGCGTGCTGGCGTGCTACGCTGCCTTTGGGTTCGTTGCTCTGTGTCTAAATAAGCCGGACGAGTTGCTGAAGTATGCTACGACGATTTACAACTATGCCCTTGGAATAAGTTGTATCCATACTGTTATAGTAAACCGGGCCTTGTTGCCTCAAAAGTTACAGGCAAAGGGGGTAATACAAGTAGCACTTTGTATGTTTGGGTTGTTCTTCCTTTTCATCGCAGTAATGTCGACCTTGCGGACGTTCTCGGTAATTTAGTTGACACGTTGATGGAATGGCAATTGTTCGTCTACAGCTCCTTCATCCCGTTGTAGAGTATCTTTTTTACATCCATCGTGTCAGGTAACCCTGCGATGATTAGCGGGTTCCACACTTGATACGTGTTATTACGCATATCCTCAATCGCTTCCTGCATCTTACTGAGTTGAGAGGCAGCGACGTCAGCAATGGCGGCAAATACTTTCATTACGTGCCGATGGGCTTGGCTACCCCGGAGAGGTAAGTAGTGGCGACGTTTGATGTAGCCGATTAACATGTGCGCGTTGTCAATGTTATCTGGGATGTCATGGCAGTGTTCCGAAGGTTCCTCTTTGTTGACATATTGAGTACCTTTGCGTGCTCCTGGATGCAGATCCTGTTGCATGATCTGCTCTAGTTGGTCAATTGGCACCATGCGTTCGAAGACCTTATAGGCAGCCCACATCATTTGCATTCGAGAGCGAGTCATGTCGTCGCCATTCTGTATGTATGCAGCATTCCGAGCCATGGACATTAGGCGTTTCGCTTTGGTGGCAGTACGTCCCTCCATTTGATGGAGACGACGAAGAGCTCCTTGTAATTCCTGAGCGATATGTGCTTTCATGCGAGCGACTGCGAGTTGGTTAGATGCAACAGCAGCGACGAGATCACTTTTGGCCGCATTAAGTTTGTAGGTTCCGAGCTCTCGGAGGAAGTCCACCTGTAAAGCAAATACGTCACGCCAGATTTCAAATTTTTCTTTTAACTCCATGGTCATCTCTCCTTGCGATTTGGATCGGTTACATTTGGGTAGATAAGTAACCGTCGAATTCGAGACTAATTAACAATCAGTTGCGTTTCGGGGAGGCGGCGATCGGCCTTCTTTTGCTATGCTTTCGCAGTGGAAAACGATTCAACGGAATTGGAATGATGGGTAAATGACTGAAGTAACCCGCAATAAGAATCAATACAAAGCTATCTGGAGTCCGGTAATCGACTGCCTTGGCCTTGGAGGGCTTTCTGTCATTGTGGCCGTTGGGGCCTTAGTGTTTTTGCCGCCGAGTCATCAGTGGTGGGAGCAATTCTCGCGTGCACTGGCCGTTGAAAGCGGATTGCAAGGGCCACCTGGCGGGCGATTCGATTCGCTCACACTGTTCTGGCTGTTGACGATCATCATTAATCACCCGCACTTTATGGCATCGTACCGATTGCTATACCGGTCGCGGGAACAGATCCAGACCTATAAGTGGTCGTCCATGAGAGTTCCTATTATTCTGGCCTTGTTGAGTATCGTGGTCATGCTATCCACGAGTACAGGAAGTACGCCGGACGGCACCGCTGGTTGGTCGCTGGGCAGCGTGTTGTATTTAGTTATGTCGATTGGCTTAATTCTCTATCTCGGGTGGCATTACAACCTACAGGCTTGGGGGATCATTGCCACTTATTTGTTTCTTGGTGGCATCCGGTTGGATCGTCAGGAGAAATGGATGATCAAGGGCGGGGCGTTGGTGTTGGTCGGCGTACATGGCTTGCTTTATCTGGCTTCCTCTCCGCTGATGGAATATAGCCCCGGGTTTGTTTCATTCTGTGTCAGTGTAACTCCTTACGTTCCGGTAATCGTCTTTCCGTTTTTTATTATGGGCGGACTCGGTTTTTATCGAACAGCTCAGAGGACGGGTAAGCAAATCCCGGTGAATGCTGTTGTGCCCTTTGTGGCAATTTACATGTGGTATTTCGCGATACTGAGTTATCACGATGTCGTCGGAGTGATGGTGTTTGTACAGCTAGCGCATGCTTTGCAGTATCTGGTTGTGACGACTCGAGTGGAGGCCAATGTGGCTACTGCGAAACGTGGAACATCCGGCGTCTTATTTTCGTTGTTGGTTTACACCATCTTGCTTGCGACGGGTTACGTGGTTCTGGAATTGCCAGGAGTGGTCGGTATGAAGGTGGAAACGGCTGTTGCTTATCGCTCCTTCGTTGAGATGTTGGTAGTGTCCATCAATCTACATCACTTCTTTGTGGACGGAGCAATCTGGAAGATCAGTAATCCGGCTGTTCGGAAAGACCTTTTTGCGCACCTGGAGGTTAGTTAGATGCACGACAAAAACGTGGGTGGAGATCGTTTGATCGCAGCTTTGCAACAAGAGCTGGCATCGTTGGAAGAACGCATTAGCACGATTGAACATGAGTTACATGATGGTCCACTACAGCGTGTGATTGCAGCAAGGATGCAGATGCAGGCTTTGTTGAGCAATCCGGATTTAACGCCTGAGCTATCCGATCAATTTGAGGAATTGGATCAATCGCTTACACTTGCCGTTTCGCAAGTAAGGAGTATTTTACATTCCAACCAGCAACCAAGTATTCAGGATGCTTTGGGACTCGATACACTTTGTCAGGAGTTAACGGAACCTGTTTTCCGCGTGGGACTCGAAGGTCCTGCAAAGATCTCCGGAGTCTCAAAAGAACTGTGGGACGCCGTATTGCGGGTAGTGAGAGAATTGATTTGGAATGCACGTAAGCACAGCCAGGCAGATGGCGTGACGGTTACTTCACAAGAGAACGAACGGACGTGGGGCATCGAAGTGCGAGATCAGGGAAAAGGCTTTGATCCGGAGCAGATTCCCGAAGATTCATATGGACTTTGCACGGCGGTGGAACGTGCACGGATGATGGGATTTGATCTTGTCATCGATTCAGTACGCGGAGAAGGCACACGTATTACACTACGGGGAACCATAGCATGAAGTCGTGGATCGGTATTAATTTGATTTTGCTACTGGGAGTCGTTGCCGACCTTAGAGCTCAGCAGCCAGTGCCCGACAAATTGGTAGTCCTGACATTTGATGATTCAGTCCGAAGCCACTACACGATTGTACGCCCCATCTTGAAAGAGTTTGGGTTTGGAGCCACGTTCTTTATTACCGAAGGATTCGAGTTTCAAACCGACAAAGAGAATTACATGACCTGGGAGCAGATTGCTGAGCTCGATCATGCTGGCTTTTAGATTGGTAACCACACACGGGACCACGTGGCCATTATGGAGGCAGATTATAAAGAGCAACTTCAGGCGATAAATGATCGCTGTGAAGAATTTGGTATCCCGAAGCCTACTAGTTTCGCTTTCCCAGAAAATAAATTTTCGGCGGAGATGATTCCTTGGTTGAAAGACATGGGGATCCAGTTTGCGTGTCGTGGAGGAACTCCAGAGTTTGATTATGACGAAGGTAGAGGAGTCGCAGTGGAACCGGGGTCTGACCATCCTTTGCTACTGCCGACAGCGGCAGATGCGCGTCCGGATTGGGGAGATATTCATTGCCCCTGTTTACACAGTGACCCTCAATTTGATGACCTGGAGCCGGGTGAGAACCAGACCATTCAAGGCTGGCTTTCGTTCTATGAAGGTCGTGATGTATACGGAGAGATGGGGCGATTAAGAAAACAACAGGTGTTAACGCACGTTGGAAAGGGAGTGCCTATTGGCACTACCTATTGAACCGTGAAATCAGTGAGAAATAGAAAAGGAGCAGATTGATGCCAAAATTAAATGTAGAAGGTGTCGGTGAATTCGAAGTTGAAGAAGGCACTCGGTTAGTGTTGGCTTTGACCGATGCGGCACAGGTGGATCAGTTACATGCCTGTGGTGGTCAGGGGCGATGTACGACGTGCCGCGTGGAAATTACCGATGGTGCGCCGGCGCAAATGACAGCCGCAGAAAAGGAAACGCTAACAGCCCGAGAACTAAGTGGTGTGCGATTGAGTTGTCAGGTGTTGTGTCAGCAAGACATGACGGTGAATGTGATTAGCCGCTTGGAAGGGAGTGGTCGAGCTGATGCTGGTGGTCGCCCGGATGAGGAATTGCAACCACAACCGGTTGAGTGGGTGGGCGCATAGCCAAGTCGGGTTTTATTCAGCCGGACGTTCGCCGAGCGACACCGTGATTTGTTTTGTCACGGATTGGCCATCTTCGATTCGGTGTATTTCGAGTACCGCCTTCTGGCCGCCGGGTGTCTCGCCGATGGTTTGGATTAACTGAGTGGTTGACTCAACGGACGTGTCGTTGAATTTTGTGATGATGTCGTTCAGTTGGACACCGGCGAGATAACCCGGGGAATAACTTGGAGCAAATCCGGATACCTCGGCGCCGACGGAACTTTTCCCTTCGGGGATTTCGATTTCGTGAGCCGAAAGTGTGTCTTCGGTTGGATTGGACAATGAGAGACCGAGCCATCCGCGGGAGACTCGCCCGTCACGCTCGAGGCGCTCGACAATGGATTTGGCTACGTATCCTGGCACTGCAAAGCTGATTCCCTGATAAGCATCTCCAACGATCGCCGTATTGACTCCGACCAGTTGGCCGTTTTCATTTACTAGAGGGCCGCCGGAATTGCCCGGATTCACCGCAGCATCTGTTTGAAGGAAGTCCTGGTATAGCGTCCCAACTTTGGCAGTGCGGTGAGTGGCACTAATGATTCCGAAAGTGATGGATTGCTCTAGGCCGAAGGGACTGCCCATCGCCCAAACCATCGTTCCAACCTGAACGGCGTCCCGAGGTGCCCATTCAATGGGGATCAGGTCAGTTTGGTCAATCTTGATGAGTGCCAGGTCTGTGAGTTTGTCGACGCCAATGATCTCGGCTGTATGACGCGACTGGTCGGCTAGATGAACATAGACGAGACTGGAATCTTCGATGACGTGTCGATTGGTAAGGATGTAACCATTCTGAGAAATCACGATACCCGAGCCCTGTCCCCGCGACGGGAATAGGTTTGATTCTGGAAGGATCCGCTGATTGTTTCGTGACTGCACATCGAAGGCGGCTGTATGGATGTGCACGACGCTGGGCGTCACTATGTTGGAAACCAATTCGGAGCGATGGGAAACCGAATCATTGATTCCGGAGGAAAGCTGGACACTTGCCGCATCATACCTCGCTTTGATTTTTCCGTATTCTAGCGAGTACTGGATTTGCTGGACTAAATATGGAGTGCCAAAAACAAACAGGAGTAGTGTTACCGTGGTAATTACCAGTCGTGCAAAACGGTATTTTATGGCTGCCATGGCCATGTCGCCGGATGTGGTGCTTCGCCCCTGTCCAGAGGAGCACTCAGTCCGGGTGCCCAGCTCCAGAGAGCGAGGTGCTGGCTGATCAGGAGAATACTCGTTTTGTTCTTGATCCATGACGCGTTTATGGAATGATGGCGGCTTAGGTTAGATGCCCAAAGGGCTTTTGTTATTATAGCTTTAGCTACACGCTGCGACGAATGGAAAAAGTAGGTAGTCATTCTTTCGCCAATCTATTAGAGGTATAACCGAGTCTAGTTTCGCTATGGAATTTGAGTATTTTGAGTTTCCTAACCCTTGCACAGCCAATAGCGATGGAGTTGTCGCGGCCGGCGGACTATTGAATTGCTCATGGGTCTATTCAGCCTATCAACAAGGGATCTTCCCATGGCCTGTGGATTTCCAAGGAGAGATGATAACCGCGTGGTGTAGCCCTAACCCTCGTGCCGTTTTCAGCTGGGAACGAGTGCACGTGCCACGGCGGCTCGGCCGAAAGATTCGCAGCGGTCGATTTGCCGTGACTAGCAATCAAGCCTTTGATGCTGTGATTCAAGCCTGTGCTGGACCTCGGACCATTGAGGGGCAATCTGAAGACGGGACCTGGATCACTTCTGAGATGATGCAGGTTTACCGCGAATTGAACATGGCAGGTAAAGCGCACAGCGTCGAAGTGTGGGAAGGCGAGCTTCTAGTAGGAGGAATCTATGGAGTGTCCGTTGGAAGAGTCTTCGCTGGTGAATCGATGTTTCATCGAGTGAGCGATGCGTCCAAGGTTGGGCTGTGTACGTTACTTGGCCATCTTGAAGCACAGGGATTTGAGCTCATGGATATTCAGCAGATGACCGGACACTGTGAATCATTGGGGGCAGAATTCATAGAGCGAGAAGACTATCTTGAGGTCCTTCGGGCGGGTCTTGAGTCGCCTGTGGAATTTGGGGTGATTGCTAGCTAGGGTAAATCATGGTAATCGTTAAATTGCTGCTGGGGTTGCCTGCAGAGGGAATTGGTCGACGTGACCTTTCGGAATATGGACCCGCAGTGTGAATACAACAGGATGTTTCAGATTTCCCGTTAGCGTTGTAAAGCTGAAACGAAAGCAATATAAAGAAAACTTTTTTTTAGAGGGAGTTGGCTTGTGAACTCAACAGCCATTATTCATACCTCCGTTGGTGACATCACCGTGGAGTTGTTTACAGAAAAGATGCCGATAACGGCAGGCAATTTTATCCGACTTGCCGAAGAAGGATTCTATAATGGGTTGCACTTCCACCGGGTGATCAAGGACTTCATGATTCAGTTTGGTTGTCCGCACAGTAAGGATCCAAGTCATCCTGCTGCTGGAACGGGACAGAGTCCCCACGGTCGGATCCAGGACGAGCATCCGGAAGATGCTCAATTTTCGAATGAGCCGGGTACACTCTCGATGGCCAATACAGGTCAGCCAAACAGTGGTGGATGCCAGTTCTTTATTAATACCGTACACAATCATTATTTGGATTGGTTTTCTCCGGGCCCAAGTAAACATCCTGTGTTTGGCAAAGTGATTGAGGGCATGGATGTAGTGTCGAGCATTGGGAATTGTGCAACCGCACCGGGCGATCGTCCATTGGAGCCTATTCAGGTGACCAGTATTGAGGTAGAAGCAGCAGAGTAATCCAACGCCCCCCCCTCGCAAGTGTGGGTTTATACGGTTCCTGCCCACTTTTGACAAATTTTGGCGTTGTTCAAAATGCTAGAATTTGGCAAATAATAGGTAAAGGTGTTATAGTATTAGAAGCGAAGTGATGGACGTCGGACGACCGTGGCTTCGTTGATAAAACGTATAACAACATTTCGATGCGACGGAATTTGTTTCCCTCCTACATCTTACGCAGCGGGCTTCCCTGTTCGCTCATGATGTTTTTGTAAGGACACTACGATGAAAAAGCTTTTAACAAGCGCGTTACTATTAGTAGTAGCATTCTCAGTTCAACCTCTGCTATCGGCAGACGCGGAATTGGTAGCCCCGGGACTTGGCGATCCGGGCGATCTTGTCAAAATCAATATCGAAACTGGTCGAACAGTTGACGGTAAAGTACTCATCTCCGGACGTGATGCCGGACAGCAGTTGCTCATCAATGGAGACTACACATCGGGCCAAACTCGGGATCTCACCCGTGACGCTCAGATCACGATAACTCCCGAAGGCATCATCAGCATTGATGAAACTGGTTATGTATCACCTGTCGCAGAAGGCGATGCAACGATTCATGTAAAGACATCGACCGGTCAGGATGCCAGTGTGCAAGTGACCGTGACAAATATCGTTGTCGACCTGCCAGTTAATTTTCCTAACCAGGTAACACCAGTGTTCACCAAATTTGGCTGTAACGGAGGTGGTTGTCATGGTAAGAGTGGTGGACAGAATGGATTCCGTTTGTCCTTGTTGGGATTTGAACCTGCAGAGGATTTTGAATTCCTCGTGAAGGAAGCCAAGGGACGTCGCCTTTTCCCTGCTGCTCCTGATCGTAGCCTCTTATTACAGAAAGGTGCGGGAACTCTGCCCCATGGTGGTGGTGCTCGGTTAGATCCGGAATCCGCATCGTATCGATTACTCTATCGTTGGATCGAACAGGGTATGCCTTACGGTAACGCAGATGATCCAGTGGTAACTCACATCAAAGTCTTCCCTGAAGAACGACTGATGGGTCGTGAAGCTGATCAGCAGATCAATGTTGTCGCTTATTACTCGGACGGTTCCAGCGAAGATGTAACCCGAACAACTTCATTTGATTCCAACGATACGGAAATGGCTGAAGTGACTCCCAACGGCTTGGTGACGACAAGCAAGTTAACAGGTAGTGTCGCTGTTATGGCTCGATTCCAGGGTCACGTTGGCGTTTTCCGCGCGACCGTTCCACTTGGGGTTGAAGTAGAAAATCTACCGAAGTCGAACAACTTTGTTGATGACTTAGTGTTTGGCAAACTACAGCGTCTTGGCTTACCAGCTTCTGGTATTAGTAATGATGCTTCCTTCCTGCGTCGCGTAACAATTGACGTGGCCGGTCGCCTGCCAACTCTGGAGGAATCGGAAGCATTCCTGCAAAGTGAAGATCCGGAAAAGCGAAGCAAATGGATTGATAAGTTGCTTGCCAGTACTGATTACGCAGATTACTTCGCGAACAAGTGGAGTGCGATTCTCAGGAACAAGCGTCGAAACGATAATGATAAAATTTCGACTTACTCGTTCTATCAGTGGATTCGCAACAGTCTACACGAGAACAAACCATACGATCAGTTTGTAGGTGAAATTGTGACTGCTACTGGGAGTCCAGCTAATAACCCTGCCGTGACTTGGTTCCGCGAGGTTAAAGACCAGGCTGCTCAGGTAGAAGATACCGCACAGTTATTCCTTGGGCTTCGCATTCAGTGTGCTCGCTGTCACCATCACCCGTTTGAGAAATGGAGCCAGCAGGACTACTACGGGTTTGCCGCATTCTTCAGCCGTATCGGCCGTAAGAAAGCTGACATGCCAGGTATGGACCGAGTATTCCACAACCGTGGAAAAGCATCGGCTAACAATCCGAAGACAAATCAGGCTGTGTTGCCTACTGGTCTTGGCGGAGAACCATTTGAAATTGCAGAAGAAGATGATCCACGTCAGTATTTGGCTGACTGGCTCGGACGTCCTGACAACGAATTCTTCGCCAAAGCATTGGTGAATCGTTATTGGAAACACTTCTTTGGACGTGGTCTGGTTGATCCGGAAGATGATATGCGAGTGACCAACCCTGCCTCGAACCCAGAATTGCTGAATACGCTTGCTCAGGATTTTATTGAAAATGGATACGACCTGAAGCGTTTGGTGAAAACGATCGCAGGAAGTACGACTTACCAATTGAGTAGTGAGCCTAATGACTGGAATAAAGATGACAAGCAGAACTTCTCGCGATACTATCCAAAACGATTGAATGCAGAAGTACTTCTTGACTCGATTGACCAAGTCACTGGTACAACGACTAGTTTTGCTGGTGTGCCAGTCGGAACTCGAGCGACTCAGCTTCCTGACAACGGTTTTAACTCATACTTCCTGACGGTATTCGGTCGGCCTGAATCGAGTTCTGCATGTGAATGTGAACGAAGCTCAGAGGCTAACTTGGCTCAAAGTCTTCACCTGCTAAATTCCGGTGAGATTCAGGGTAAGTTGACCAATGGTGCCGGACGAGCCGCCAAACTATCCGCAGATAGTGGCCGCGATAATCAAGTTAAGATTCGTGAACTATACTTGCTTGCCTTTTCTCGAGTGCCAACCGCTGAAGAGATTCAGATTGCTCAGGCTCATATCGAGAAATCAGAACAAGCAAAGATTGCTTACGAAGACATTGTCTGGGCATTGATTAACACGAAAGAGTTCCTGTTTAACCACTAGTTAAACAGCTTCACAATATTTTCAATCGTCAATCGGCGTTTGAACCTTTAATAAGAGCGTTTCCCTTGTTTTTCAGGGTGAAACGCTTTTTTTGTGGTTCAACAAATGTTCGCAACGACAATCAAAAGTGAGCAGGATTTGGCACCCGCAATCAAAATAATTTGTAGTTCATCATAAAAAGTACGCCTAAGGAGGCCTTGTATCGCACCAACAATAGTAGTACCAGAATCTGTCGAATAGGAGGGCACGAATGAAGCGACGGTTGATAGTAGTGGGTATGCTCATAGCGGTCTTCATGACCATCATTGTTTTCCTCGTGGTTCTTCCGAGTGAAAGCTATAGGCGATATCAGCTAGAAAAAGTTGGCGATTTCTCTGGCCCCGAATATGTAGCGGACGGTAGCCTGTTTACTGATCTACATACGTCCTATTTTACGGGAGGTTTAGATATTGAGGAGTTACGTCTGGGCGATACGAAGATCACGGAGGTGGGATTGCGACGTATCTGTGAACTCGGCAATTTAAAAAAATTAGTTCTGAGTAACGTGGAACTCAGTGACACCGACCTTTTGTGTTTGTCTCCTTTAGATGGACTCCGGCAGATCTACCTAAGAGGTACTGATGTTACTGGTTTGGGTTTAAGCTATCTGCGATTATCGGAAAATCCTTATCTTATCGATCTTGATAACACTAAGATTTCCGATGAAGGGCTCAATCATCTTTCTCATTTAAAGTCTTGTACTTTTCTAAGTCTCGCAGAAACCGCTGTAACTTCTGCTGGAGTATCGAAATTAGTCGATATAGAAATCGAATCTTTGGATCTGTCTCGTTCACAAATAAATGACGACATCTGGGAAACGCTGATGCGTGCGGACGGCTTCTACACGGTTCGTCTGTCTGGTTGTGACCTTAATGGTAGCGAAATGCAAAGGCTGGCTAGTTGGACAAACTTAAACAGACTAGATCTGTCGGTTCCGAATGCTTTAGCACTGTGCAAAGGATTGGGAATTATTTCAGGTCAGGAATTAGATGACCGGACAAGTTCTTCAGGTAAAGCAAAAGCAGAGTTTTCAGAAGATTCGCAGTTGTTATCGTTAGCTCATCAACATTTTAGCTTATTGCGGAAACTGGGAAAGCAAGTGCGTGTTGATGGCCAAATTAATGAAGCAGCTTTAAGAGAGTTGAGGGGGCTTGCCACGTTAGCGAACAAGGATCCTGATGACCGAGAAGTTCTAGAGGGAATTCTCGGATATTTAGAGCGTAGATCGCCTTGCTTTCGCGTGCTTGATATTACCAAGACAAAAATACCAAAGCATCGAGTAGAAGCGTTAAAGTTGTCGTTGCCGAGCTGCCACATCGCTTACTAGTTGGCTTGCTAATGTTTATTGACGGTGATTGTGTACAGTACACATTTAGTGTGTTTAAAATCACCAACCTCTAGTGGTTCTTTGTTTGCAGTAACGAAGCAATGTGAGAACAAGGAAGGTTCCTGAACTCTGGCTAGTCCGCGGCTATGAAGTCCTCTTGGAAAGGAACTTTGGCAATAAGGGTTGTTCGTTGCTTAGTTCTGGAATTGCTTTGCCTAGTTTCCTGCTCCACCACAGTGTGCTGATTGAGAATACGGTGACCCAGAAAATGTCGATTTGCGAAAAAGCTCCAGCCCCAGAGAAATAACACGCGATGAGATATGTGATCAGGCAAAAATGGGGGAATAAGACAAACGGGGCTAGGTGTACAAAGCCGAGGAGAAACCAAAAGAGGCAGGCCAACCATCTTGCCCATTTAAAACAGCAAGTGCAAATGTAAAAAGTACCCAGGAAGGCAAACAGAATTCCCATCGCGATCATCGCAATCGGACTCCAAAGAATCACTCGCATCGAATCCTCGACGCCGTTGCTCATTAGGAATCCCAGAATTCCTAATACAACGCTAGCGAACGCCCAGCGGAAGCCAACGTTGAACCCTGCATGCATGATTTTCAACCACGGGACATCCAATTCTTTCGAATCTTGATCCATCGTCATCCATTTTGGTCTAGGATTTGGTTTGCAGGAGATTGCAGTTAGTATACGCCAATACCTCAAGCAAATGCTTGATTTTGGAGTTATCGATAGGAGTTTAGAGCAGCAAGATGGAGGGATGGATTGTAATATTGAGAATCCTGGCTCCGATCTTTTTGGTTTTTGGTTTGGGCCAAGAATTGTTGTTTGACCTAAGACGTAAATATCGCGAGGGAACATTGCGCTATGTGAAACTGCATAAGGCGATTGCAATTATTGCTATAGCGTCTTTTTGCTTTATGGCCTCTCCAGACGGGGGAACCAGTGGAAAAGTGCTGGCATTCGTAATACCAGGTTTGTTTTATCTGGCGTTCAAACAAAAGGGACGTTCTTAACCCCGAGTGTCGCTGTTAATGAATCTCTGGTTGTGAATTGAGATCTGTGCGTTATCAGGGGCGTTGCTTTGTGTGCATGATTGCGGAGCGACCGTTTTCGAATATCTTTGATGTGAATATAAGTTGAATCCGTACAAACTGTATCTCAAGACCGTTGTTCTGCGTTGAATGCTGCCGTAGACAGGAACTAGCACTAAGGTGCTCAATGGATGTATATTCGATTCTCTTCAAAAAAATCAGATCCCCGTTCCCGTTAATGTAAAGGCTGTGAGTGATGCCCATTCCCGCTAATGACCCGATGGTTGCTGTTCCGATGGTTACTCCATTCGATGCATCAGATCGTATTGATTTTGACGCAGCCCAGCGTAATGTAGATCGATGGTGCCAGACGGCTAATCGCGTGTTTATCATCGGCTCCCAATCCGGTGAAGAATTCATGATGAGTGAGCCGGAGCGAGTAGAGCTATTGCGTTGTGTTACCGGCGCCTTAGTAGGTGAGCGAGTGACTGCTGGTGGCATTGACGCGCCTTCCGTCGTCGAGACGCTGCGTCAGGCAGAACGTTATGCCGAGGCAGGGGCCGAGCTTGTAAGAATTAGGTTCCCAAGAATTGAGTCCGAGGTGGTGCCTTATTTTGAACAGGTGATCCCACGATGTCCTGTTCCGGTACTTCTGATGCACCAGAGTAGTCCTGCTAGTTTTGGCGTCGCTGCTAAACCTGCCGGGCCGCCCGAATTGTTGGGGGATGTCGCGTCGATGGACGGCGTGTTCGGCTATGTGACCGATCATGATATGCGATTCGAAGCTCGAGTTCGCCGGTTCGTGCCGAAAGATAAACGGTTTTGGATTTGTAACGGCAGTATGATCCTGTCCGGGACGCTTATTGGTTGTAATGGAACGACCACTGCCTTTTCCAACATCTGGCCCGATGCGTTGCAGCAATTGCTGGAACAAGGCATGGCAGGAAACTATGAAGAGGTTGAGTCTATTCAGGAGCAGATTCGGCGGATCGATGAAGTGATGCTTCCCTATTTGGCCACAGGTATTAAGACGTGTCTGAGCCTAATGGGATTCGAAGGTATGAGAGCTCGTCAGCCTAGTCAGCCGATGGCAGACCAGGACCTGCGGCGGCTGCAATTGGAAATGGAGTTGGCTGGTCTCATTTAACACCCGTTGGCAGGCAAGCGGCACTTTCATTCAGCCAGTCGTTTGGAATTCGTTGGGACGCTCTTCGCTCGGTTTATTCCGGGTAATAGTCCTCGAGGTCGTCTTTTGTTTTGGGAGCGGTCGGCGTAGAGTTATTTCGAGTCAAGCCTAGAAGTGCGAGTGCTAACACTGAAGTAACTCCAAGGCCCCATAGGCCAAATATTCCGGCAAGTATGACATTGAAGAACATACAAATGTATAGCCATGTTAGATACAGTGGAACACGGCCTTGGTTTGCCAATTCTGCCGGTAGTAAGAGCTTGCGTCTTGTTTGTCGAACGTGATATACGACGCCCGCGGTAAAACATGAGACCGCGACACAGGTCCAGAACTCATCTCTCCCAAAGTTGCGTTCCATAAAAACGACGAACATGCTCCACAGCATCGCACCTCCGGCCAATGCAGCCACAATTTGTAAAGAACATCCTCTTGCGACGGGCTGTTTGAATTTAGGCTGCTCGCCTTCGGTATGGTATACGGATACCGGTTGTTCCTGCTTGTCAGCTTGCTCAAGGTATTCTTGTTCTGCGATCGTACGATTGAGTGCTGCGCCCATCATTGAACCAAAAAAGGTGGTGATGGCGCCTCCGAAGACAATGGCACAGATAATCGCGGCTAATATGACTATGCCAATGAGGACCCCGAGGAACTGAAAGAGGCCTTCAATATCGCTTGCTATTTTACTGAGATCGATTTGAGTCTCCCCGTACTTTTTCTTTACAGTTAAAACATAACACAGGCGGACACGTTGAGACAATCAACAGAAGTGCTACGCTCCGGACAGAAGCGTACGAAAAATGCGACAATGGATCGGCGTTGGCATTGAGCGTGCTGGAAACTGGAGTTTGGATTGCATGTTCATTAGCGGAATGCATATAAATACATGTTCGGAATGATTGATTTGTACTATTCAAAGGCTTGGTAAAGGACGGCACCGGGGTGTGGATACCTACTATCTGTTTTATGGGATAATGTGTGTCGCGTTAGGCGGATTCGTTATTGTCGTGTTCTGTAAAATGGTGGAACGCCAGGAACCGTTTTCCATATTTCTCATCCCGTTGGCAGCCTATCTGATTCTCTGGCATTCCTGGGTATATCCTCGCTTTGATTTGTTGCCGGAGTCTTTTTTGGATAGTCGATTAGCGGACATCTATTGGTACGCACATGATGCCGTTTTAATGTTGCTAATGGGGTTAGCATTACTTCCCCTGCTTCTAAAACCATCCCCTAATGGTGGTACGAATCGACAAGTGATCGAAGGTTATCCAGAAAGCTTTGCATCGGAATATGAGCAAATCAGCGGCGAGGAATTTTAAGTGATTCGTAGGGGTTTCTCATGAGTTCTGGGGCCTTAGGGCTTCGCCGGTTCTGAATCATTATTTCGAGATCTGGGATGTTTGAAGAGTCTGTTTAGATTAGGTAAACTAAATGGGCAGTAATTCGTTACGCTCGATAGGCATGGATCGCCCTTAGATTTGAGCCCCCGCCTACGAATTGATGGTACGTATAAGCGTATCCGATAGACATAAGCCAAATTTGATGTACTCACCACTCGTTAAATCGATACAGGTTTAAATATGAAACGCATTGTTTTTTCATTGCTCGTTATTACTGGTTTTTTGACCACTACCAGTCTTCACGCTCAGTTGCAAATCACAGAACTTCATCGCGTAGTGCCCAACGGTGCTAAGCAGGGGGCGGAATTGGAATTAACCGTGGGCGGTGCGTTTAATGATGACCTCACCCGAATGGTGTTCAATCATCCCGGTATCACCGCAGAGCAAAAGGTTAATCCAGCCGGCGAATTTGACGTGGCACCTGTTCCGGTCAATGGCACGTTTTTAGTGAAGATTGCACCGGAAGTTCCAGCCGGTACCTATGAAGTGCGAATCGTGGGGCGCTATGGCGTATCAAATTCTCGCCCATTCCAGGTGAGTACTAGCGAGGAAATTCGGGATAATAATGCCAACCGTTCGGTGGAAACCGCTCAGGAAGTAGCTGTAGGTAGCGTCGTTTCAGGGACTACCGAGGCCAGCAATATTGACTATTACAAGGTTCACCTAACAGCAGGTCAACGAATCGTCGCAGACTGTTGGGCCAGCCGATTGGAATCCCGAGCGAATATCTCAATGGTTTTGTTGGACTCCAGCGGTGGTCAAATCGCCGTGAATCATGATCATCATGGGTTCGATCCACTGCTTGATTTCACTGCTCCCGCTGAAGGCGATTTCGTCATCGGAGTTTATGACTTTGTATATGCCGGTGGTGGTGACCATAGCTACCGCCTAAATATTAGTAGCGAGGCAGTTGTTGATTACGTTGTTCCATCGGCTGGAAAAGCTGGTAGTAACGGTTCATACACGATCGTTGGGCGAAACCTCCCGGGCGGCAAGCCACTCGAAGGTGTCACGCTCAACGGTGCTCAACTCCAGTCGATTCAAGCGAACATTGCAATTCCTGCTCAGTCTGTAGTTCAGGGTGTCGGCGTTCAAAAAATGGTAACCGCTCGGGTCGACCGAGCGGCTGCTACAGCTGCCGGTGTGCCCGTAATTATGAATGTTTCGGATCTGCCTGTGGTGATCGAATCGGGCGATAATAACAGTGCTGCAACAGCAACGAAGATTCAGGTTCCAGTAAACGTATCCGGTCAGTTCTATCCGGCACGAGATATCGACTGGTACGAATTTGAAGCCGCTCAGGGTACGGTCTTGTGGATCGATGTTGTTAGCCACCAACTTGGTTTGCCAACCGATCCGGCGATTATGGTTCAGCGAGTGACGGTCAACGACGCAGGTGAAGAAACAGTATCGGTAGTCGCAAGTGTAGACGATCCTGGGGATCGGAATGGTCGAATCGGCCAGGATTATGACGATTCAACCGATGATCCATCCTATAAATTCACCAGTCCCGCAGATGGTAAATACCGAGTACGCGTACTGGATAACTTCGGGGTAAGTCGTAGCGATCCTCGGATGCAATACGAATTGCGAATCCGTCCCGAGATGCCTGGTATTCGGTTGACCGCCGAGTTGCGTCAGTTGAAGACAGCCAATGCCAATGAGATCAAGATCTTTTCACCGGTATTGCGTAAGTCGGATGCGTTATTGGTAAATGTCCGAGTTGAGCGTTTGGAAGGGTTCGCCGGTGAAGTGACGGTGAAGGCCGAAGGAATGCCTGCGGGGGTTACCTGTAAGGCATCCGTCATTGGTCCGAATCAAACGGTTGCTAGTCTGATCTTTGAATCGGCTGCAGATGTCAAGCCTTGGGAAGGCGTAATCAAGATCAATGGTTCGTTCGAATTGGATGGTCAGGTTGTAACCATACCAGCCAAATACGGAGCCGTAAGTTGGGGGACTGCCAATAAGACTCAAGTACCCGCCTATTATCGTTCACTCAATGAGTTCAATTTGTCGGTCATTGATTCCGACGACGGGGCGGCATTTGTGACTGTCGGAGACGGAAACGTCTTGGAAACCTCTCGTGGAGGTTCACTCGATGTTCCAGTGAAAATCACTCGAGGTACAGGCATAGAAGGGGACCTGAAATTCGTCGCCACGAATGTGCCCAACGAAATTAAGCCTGCTGATGTCACAATTAAGGCGGCCGAAAACGAGCAGACCTTAGCCTTCAAATTGACTAATGCGAATGCCAAGCCTGGGCTATATACTTTCTATCTCAAAGCCGATGGTAAAGTGAAGCGAGCACCGAATCCAGCCGTAGTCACTCGTGCGGAAGCTCGAGTCGCACATGTAGCCAAACTTCAAGAGGCGGCGAATGCTGATGTAGATGCAAAGACTAAGGCTCGCGATAGCGCGGGCGAGGACGCGAAAGCCGCAGCCGAAGAAGCGTTGAAGGTAGCTCAGGATAAAAAGAAGCGTACTGATGATGCAAAATCCGCGGCTGACAAGGCACTCGCCGACGCCCAAAAGGCTCAAGCTCCGAAGGATATCAACATCGCGGTGGTGACAACTCCGATCCAGATCAACGTCGTTAACTCTCCTTTTATCGTTCAGGAAGTTTCCGGATCGGTTAAGGCTGGAGAAAAAGTGATGCTGAAGGTTGTGATTGAACGCAAATATGGCTTTGTAGACCCGGTTGATTTGACGATCAAGTTGCCCGGAGGCGTGGCCGGCGTGAGCACAGCCAAACTGCAGATCGCAAAGGATGCATCCGAAGGGATGCTGGAAGTTGCCGCGGCAGCCAATGCTACGGTCGGTGATCATGCAATTGAATTAAACGGAGCTGGGAAATTCAATAACGTTCCAGTGACCGCACAAAGTACTTTGAAATTAAACGTTGCAGCAGCCGCCGCCGCTCAGTAACGCCTGTTTGAATAGAAACCCTTTTTTAACTGAAAGCCAGTTATATGAAACTTGCGAAAACAGTTTTTGCTTTTGGAATGGCGTTAAGCCTAATGCCTTTTGGATTGAACCCTGTTGCGGGCCAAGAAGAAGGCGTCATCCCAATCGAAGAGATTAAGCGTGAAGATAAAGTTGATTTCGAGAAAGAAATTCTGCCGATCTTTCGCCGGAACTGTTTGGCCTGCCATAACTCCACCGACGCTGAGAGTGATTTGGTGATGGAGACTCCGGCCGCACTTAAGGTTGGTGGTTTTGAAGGGCCTGCAGTAGAAGCCGGTAATGGTAAGGAAAGCCTGATTATTCAGTTAGCCTCGCGAGCACGTGAATCGTTTATGCCACCGGATGACAATGATGTCGGTGCAAAGCAATTGACTCCCAAAGAACTTGGTCTTATTAAGCTTTGGATTGACCAAGGAGCTGAAGGTGAGGTCTCTGGTACAGGTGGTCCCGTTTCGTGGCAGCCGTTGCCGGCAGGTGTAAATCCGATTTACGCCGTGGACATCTCTCAAAACGGATTTTATGCTGCTGCAGGACGTGCAAATCAAGTGTTTCTCTATCACGTTCCCAGTCGAACTGAAATCGGACGTTTGTCAGATCCGTCGATTTTGGAATCAGGGATTTATGAAAACCCAGGCGTTGCCTTTTTAGATATAGTGCAATCCGTTGCGTTTAGCCCGGATGGAAGCCGAGTGGCTGCCGGTGGTTACCGTACGGTAAAGGTATGGCAGCGAAATGCAAATGCTAAAGCCGGAGATCTCCCCGCTATCGCTGACGTGCCCGTAAGTGCCGTTGCCAGTTCAGATGGGAAATTGGTTGCGATTGGACTTGCAAACGGTTCAGCTCAAATCATCGATGTCGGCACTCAAAAGGTCGTTAGTACTGTAGGCGGACATGGTGGACCGGTAAACGGACTGGCTTTTAGTACCGATGGTTCCAAATTGGCTACAGGGTCTGCGGATAAAACAGCCAAGGTGTTCAACGTCGCAGATGGTGCCGAATTGCGTCTCGTGACGACACCGGCAGCTGTCAACGACGTGGCCTTCGCGGTTGAAGGGACTCTGTTAGTTACTGCCAATGAAGACAATAAGTTAAGAACTTGGCCTGTAGCGGCTCCAGAAGTGCCTGAAGGCGAAACCGAAGCACCCGTGAAAGAATTGAATGGCCATGGTGGTCCAGTCACAAGTGTTCAGGCCTATGGCGCACGACAGGAATTATTGGCAACAGGTGCTAAGGATAGTACCGCCAGACTATGGAACGCTGAAGGAGGCAATCAAGTTCGGTCATTAAACCATGGTGGTCCTGTTACCGCTGTGGCTATTAATGCAGACGGGACCAAAGTTGTTTCGGTTAGCGATAACAAAACAGGAAAGCTTTGGAATGCTGCCGATGGTAAACAGTTAGGTGAGTTTAAGGGCGATTATCAGGCACAGGAAAACGTTGCTAGCCTACAGCGAGCTTCGGCCTTGGCAAACAAAGTGCGTGATAACGCTAAGAAAGACTTAGACGATGCCAATGCTCGAAAGAAATCAGAAGATGATAACCTAACGAAAGTGAAAGAAGCTTTAACGAAGGCGGACGAAGATCTTAAAGCGAAGACAGAGGCGGCTGTTAAGCCAAATGCGGATTTGAAAGCGGCGGACGAAGCCTTGACGGCAGCGACCGCAGCACAGGAAAAATCAGTCGCGGATCAAACGAACGCTCAAAAGGCGGTCGATGATGCAGCCGCAGCCTTGAAGGCCGCTCAGGAAGCCCTCAAGGCCGCTCAGGCGGAATTGGCAGGAGCCGGAGACGATCAGGCCAAGAAAGATGCCGCTCAAGTAAAAGTAGATGCTGCTCAAAAAGGAGTGACTGATGCTACGGCTAACCAGAAAAATGCAACTGATGGTAAAAAAGCAGCAGACACGGCTGTGAATACGGCGAATGCCGAGCAGAAGAAAGCCGATGATGCCCAGAAAGCAGCTGCGGCTGCGGCTCAGAAAGCCAATGACGAGAAGACAGCGTCGGAACGAGCTCAGGCAGCTGCGAAGCGAAGTGTTGAGCGAGCTGAAACCTCTGTGCAAAAAGCGGCAGATTCGATTGTTGGATTTGACGCGACTCATAAAGCGGAGGAAGCAGCTGCCGTGAAGGCAAAGGAAATTGCAGATAAAGCGAATGCTGAACTTGCTGCGTCCGAACAACCTTATTCTTCAGTTGCGTTTACCGCAGACGGCAACGTCGCTGTCGGCAGTGTAGACCAACGGGTCTGGACGTTTAGTGGTGAAAACGGAGCTGCGATTGATGGATTCGCTGCAACCGGTAGTCCGATCAAAGCGATTGCGGCTGTAGGAAACCAGATTGTTTCGGTCTCAGAAAATAAGGCAGTGGCGCTCTGGAACACTGGCTCCACCTGGGAGTTAATTCAAACGATTGGGAATCCAGATTCGGCTGACGTATTTGTCGATCGAGTCACCGCATTGGATTTCAGTGCAGACGGACAGTTGTTGGCCGCTGCCGGTGGTGAGCCCTCACGAAGCGGCGAAATCAAGATATTCAATGTCGAAGATGGTTCTTTGGCAATGGAACTTGACGAACCACACTCCGATACTGTATTCGCCGTCGATTTTTCACGGGACGGTCAATACATCGCATCCTGTGGGTCGGACCGCTTTATAAAAGTGTTCCAAGTCAATGATGGCTCGTTCGTACGTTCATTCGAAGGCCATACTCATCACGTGTTAGGTGTGGCCTGGAGTGCTGACGGAAGGGAACTTGCCAGTAGTGGTGCCGACATGGTTGTGAAAATTTGGGATTTCCGAACAGGAGATCAGAAACGAACGATTAGCGGATTTAGTAAAGAAGTTACTTCGATCAGTTATGTCGGGGATTCAACTAACGTCGTGAGCTCCTGTGGCGATAAAAATGTCCATATTAAGCGAGCCGATAATGGCGGTAATGTTCGCGCGTTAAGTGGAGCAACGGACTTCGTGTACAGCGTTGCAGTAAGTGCAGATGGTAAGACAGTGATAGCTGGGGGACAGGATTCGACCGTTCGGTTCTGGAAGGCAGATGACGGTCAATCCGTAGCAACATTCGAGGCCCCGCAGCCGGAAGGTGCAGTAGCAGAAGGCGAAGGCGAATAGCAATAGCTTTTCGACACTAATCAAAGAGTGACGAAACATCTTAAACA
>CEUM01137972.1_pt1 | contig 66745 bp, 58 predicted proteins | sample 356421 | NCBI WGS metagenome assembly CEUM01 (sample SAMEA2622716, study PRJEB7988) | marine metagenome | biome: marine biome (ENVO:00000447); feature: surface water layer (ENVO:00002042); material: "saline water (ENVO:00002010), including plankton (ENVO:xxxxxxxx)" | depth 5 m
TCTTTTGTTCCTTTAAAACTAGGAATAAGAAGATTACTATCCCTTCTTTCTTTTGCATTAAATGCCTTCTCGTTTGTATCCTCTCGTCGAAAGTCTGAACCGATCGCAGAAGAAGGTGTTTGAATATCACTAACAAATGAAGACTTCTCCACATCTTTCGAATCTACATATGGTTTACCATAATTTTTGTTAAGAAAACGATCTTCTGTCAATTGATCTAGTTCCTTTGAATTATTAGATTCAACAACACGAATATCCTGATTACTATTTTGGAATACCACTTCACTATTATCATGTAAAGTCTTTCCTGTTTTACGCGATGTAAGGTGCCTGTTATCAGATTCTACTATAGAGCTTTCATGAGCCGAAGCTAAGCGATTGTCTACACTGTCGAACTTCATGAGTAAACCTGCAGAAGCAAAAGCTACAACAAGTAAGAATGCACCACCTGAAACCCATTTCACCCAACCTTTGGGCGATGTCTTTTCATTTACCAGTAAATCGTCACTATATTTATACTGCAAATTCTCGTTCGGCAGTGTGCTTTGCTGCCAAGCATCAAAATCCACCTGATATTCTGGATTATTTTTAATGAACACTTCCAGCTCTTTCGATTCAGCTATTGAAAGATCTCCTTCGAAATATTCAAAAATCTTTTGTTCTATATTTTCTTTTCCAATCATATTTTTAATATGCTTAGGTCTTTAATTTGATCTTTAATTTTTTTTCTAGCCCTAAATAAATACACCTTTACTTGGGATTCATTGAGGTTCAACATTTCTCCTATTTCTTTGTAATTGTAGCCCTCCAGGTCACGCAACAGTAAAATAGACTTTTGAAGTTCTGGAAGCTTTTCCATAGCCATATCGATGATCTCTTTCAGTTCAAAACGATTTTTAGCATTTACGGAAATATCCATTCCTTCATCCATTCTTGTTTGTCTATTACTTTTTTTTATAAAATTTATAAAGGCATTATAAGCCGTAGTAAACAACCAAGATTTCGCTTTCTTTAACTCAACTTTCTTTCGGTTTGCCCACAATTTCATAAAGGCATCTTGGACTAAATCATTAGCATCTTCTTCATCCTTTGTTAACTTGAAAACAAAGCCGTACAAACGATGACTTAAATCCTTTACTGCACTATTGTAATCCTCTTTTGTCAATACCTACTTAATCCCGAGTTCAAACCTAAATTTCTCTAAGTTTTGGTTTTAAAACAATTAATTTCTTTAAAAGTTACAAGGTGTGCGTAAAATTGCTTAATTTTCAAGAAATAATTAAAGTAATAGTTTGGATTATGTCAGTGGTAAACAATTTTGAAAAGTTACTTACAGATTTTTTTAGCCTATATCACCCCAGACAAGTGAAGAAAGTGGGAAAAATGGTGGAAGAATTTAAAGGCCAAGAAGCTGTTGTGTTAAAATTATTGTGCGATAGATATAAAAAAGCATATAAAGTTGTTCCTGGATTAATTGAAGCGCTAGAAGAAGCTTCAAAAACACCAGTGGCTCCGAGTCCTATAGAAATTGATGAAGAAGTGAATAATCAGGATACCTCTGAAGAATATTCAAATGAATATCAAGGCAATGAAGAAGAGGAAGATGTTGCTAAGGAAGAAGAGGAAGAGGAAGCTGTTATAGCTGAGGAAGAAGAAGTTGCTGAGGAGGAGGAAGAAGAAAAATAAAATCTTTATATCAAGAAATAAAATTGAAGCCTCAATTCATTGAGGCTTTTTTCTTGTTTTTAATTAAACACCCTTTGAGACAAAATAATAATCCCTTGATCAAATAATTTATACGTATAAAGGCCTATTAACTTGTCACTTTTACTAGTAATCGAATAAAAGCTATCATCTCCGCTCACAAATGGCTTTAAATACCGCTTAAATTCTTCTTGGCGTCTCGTCCTTAAATTCTCTGGAACAATTCTTATATATATTCTACTTATCGAATCTCTATAATATACATTCTGATTAATAGTTTTCACCTCCAATCCTTGTGGCACAAAAATAATTTGTCGGATATTCTTTTTTATTAGAGAATCCAAGATCACCTTATAACCTAATGACCTTAATTTTGTGAAAACATTTGGTAATTTCTTAACCATTGCAGGTGAAAGAGAATCAAAACAATTTACATTTGGAACAGGATTATTAATACCATCCATATACTTACTTTCTGATTCTGGTTTTTGAATAATTCGAATTACATATCTAAATCCAACTGTACAAAAAGCAGAATCCTTATGAGCAAATGTTTTAGAGTAAATTGAATTTAAAGGAGCTCCATAATTCAGAGTTGTTTTCTCATCATACCAATTTCCACCCATAACCATTCTGTAATCATCATTCCATTTCTTTCCTTCATTAGAAGAAGTTGTATTTTGACAATCAAAATATCTTTTATATTCCTCAAAAGAGTAATCCATCCATTCAGAAACATTACTCCCTAAATGCTTAATTCCATTAGTAAGAATATGAAGTTTAGGATAATCTTCTGATACAAAATCAACAGGACCAGTGTGCATCAAACCATCAAAAACAAAATTACCTGCACTAATAGAGTACGGGTTAATATTTCTCTCTTTGTTAATCTTTTCTCTCCTATTGGAGCAAACGGAATCCTTAAGTATCAAAGAGTAAAATTTTACTTTATCTCCTGCATTTAAAAATATCGATTCATTTTCTTTTATTCTTGAATCAAACCTTTTCTTAACAAATGAAGTGCTTACTGCATATTCATATTCAATAGGGTTAGGAAGCGATAATTTAAATGTGAAATTTCTTTTTTTATATTTCTTGTTTAATTGTTTTTCTTTCCAATTTAAAAATGCTTGAACCTGTTCGTAATTCAAGCCTACAATCGGATAGTTTTCGTAAAAAGGATGCCAATTATAAACCTTAGCTATGGGTTCGTTCCATGAATAAGGAAAATGCCTAATCCAGGTCAAAGTATCAGGAAATACATTAGTCTCTCTCCTCTCTAAACACTCCGACAAATCATATAAATTGTCTGGACATTTCTTATTTACAAACCATCCCTCATATACTAACCGATCTTTTTGAAAAATATAAATAGAATCATCGTCTTTTTTATAGCTAGCGACTTTATCATAAAGTAAATCAAGTAACCAAGTCCAGTTTATATCATTTCTATAATCAGGAAGTTTCTTTTTCCAATTCAATCTCGACATATATTCTCCTTCATCTATCAAATAACGATCTGGATCTTCCTCTCCTGCATGCGACCTAATAATCGAATCTTTTACGTAATGTAAAAACTCTCTATATTCTCCAACCGAAACTTCTTGATTCTTAAAATAAAAAGGTTTGAAAAATTTGGAAGTATATTCAGAAGAATAGCCAAAACAAATAACTTCCTTGGTATTTTCAAAAGTATAAGCATTTAAATCTGGCATGTAATATCGTGCTGAAGGTAAATAAGAAAAATTCCCAATGGACTGGTGAATGCATTTATATGGGTTCATAAAATCAAACCCTTTAATAGCAGGAAGTCTTTTACTTTTTGTTAAAACATTTACTAAAGAAGAGTCAAACTGCCTCCTTTCCCATTTATACTCATCCCAATTGGGTCTAGCCAATTTATATGCAGGAATTCCCTCCCATTCTAATTTTTGAGAAACAACAACACTTGTTATAAAAAAACCTAGAAAAAGTAAGAAAAGTCTGATCATCCTATAAGATTAATAACTTAATAACCCTGAGAATATAGGAAGTCACAAAAAAAGGAACTTTTAATTATTCTTTAGAATCTTATTATACTTTTTTGTATTTCCAGGGTCAATTTTAATTAGAACAGGAACAAGTTTTTCTTTTTGTTGTGAAGAAGCATTTTTAAAAATATTTACAACCTCGTCTGATTTTGCATTGAAAAAGACTTGTAACAAATAAGAAGAGGGTTGACGTTTATGCACGGCTTCCAAGCTTAATAAGGATTTATAAATAGAATACTCTCCTTGTTTTTTATTGCTCCTCATTACATCGAATCCTTCACGGTGGTATTTATACAAACAATCTCTAAAATTCTTAAAGGCTCCATTATTAATGTTTTCAATTAACCAATACCGGTTTTGACTACCATCGGTTGATTTCCAACCAATACCTCCACCATTTGCTGATAATGTTGCGATTTCAAATGCTTTAGTGAAAAATTTCGTACCATCCTCTTTTCCAAAAGAATCGTAATCAAACCCAATAATCGTATAGGCATAATAGGCTAAAATGGATGTTAGATTAGAGGTGAATTCATTATTATTAAAATCTAAAGGTTGCTGATCCACATAGTTAAAATCAAAATCATTATCATTCACTATAAACATCGTAGACTTATAATTCGTTCCATAAACTGGGCGTCCACTTTGCACCTGAATAGATCCGGAAAAAGAATTTCCCTTTCGATCATTAATCGTTACAAAAAATGAACATTCTATGCGTTCTTCAGGCTTAAATTTATCTCCCGTCCATTTTCGATTGTTTAAGAACTCAACAAATGATTTCCGCATATTATCGTAAATGTAATCATCTGAACTTTGAACTTGTTGGTGATTAATCACGACATTAGCGAGTAATTCTTGGGATTTAAGCGAAAATGACAGTAAAATAAAAAACAGAAAAGAAAAACACTTAAACATATAATAAATCCTTAACAGAGTCAGCGATATCCTTGGCCACATCTAACTTAGATTTCAACTCAAAATGGGTTGTTTTATTGTTTGGATACACAAAAGTAACCTTATTCGTATCTCCTTTGAAGCCTGCCCCCTCTTCTCTAAGGGAATTTAACACAATAAAATCAGCGTTCTTACTTTTTACTTTCTTAGACGCATTCTCAAGTTCGTTTTGAGTTTCCATTGCAAAACCAACCAACACCTGTCCTTCTTTTTTTACCCCACCTAAGGATTTTAAAATATCTTTAGTTCTTTTTAAATCAACTTTTAAATCTCCTTCTTTCTTTTTAACCTTCTCTGAAGATATTGAAACAGGTGTGTAATCCGCAACAGCTGCAGCCATAACAGCTACATCAAGAGTGTCCTGTGAAGCAAACACGGCCTGATACATTTCTTCTGCAGAAGTGACATCAATGCGTTTCACTTTATTATTATTTGATTGAATACTTGAGGGACCGCATATTAAGGTAACTTCTGCACCCCTTTCAGCAAATTCATCCGCAATTGCCACACCCATTTTACCACTTGAATGATTTCCTATAAAACGAACAGGATCAATAGCTTCAAAAGTTGGACCAGCTGTTACAATTATTTTTTTTCCGCTGAATTCATGTTGGTTGTTAAAATACTTCTCAATGAGTTGTGCGATTACCTCTGGCTCTTCCATTCTTCCCTTTCCTATCAAACCACTTGCTAATTCACCATTTGTTGGTTCAATACATATATTACCAAAACTTTCCAACTTTTGAATATTTTCCTTTGTAGTTGGATGTTTATACATGTCAAGATCCATCGCAGGAGCAAACCAAACAGGACATTTAGCACTTAAGTAGGTCGCGATTAATAAATTATCACAATGCCCATTGGCCATTTTTGATAATGTACTTGCGCTTGCTGGAGCAACAACCATTAAATCTGCCCAAAGACCTAGTTCAACATGGTTCGTCCATGCTCCCGTTTTCTTATCGGAAAACTGTGAATAAACAGGATTTTCGGATAGCGTTGAAAGCGTAAGTGGGCCTATAAACTCAGAAGCGGAGTCAGTCATCACAACTTTAACCTCCGCTTTCATTTTTTTAAGAGCTCTCACTAAATATGCTGACTTATAAGCAGCAATACTTCCTGAAATACCCAGTATTATTTTTTTCCCTTCAAGCATGATAGAAAGATTAGGCCTCTTCCTCCGACTCGTTGCTTGGATTTCTGAAATAGATCTGATCGTTTTTCCATTCTTCCTGAGCAATCAAACCTGGTTTAGGAAGTTTTTCATAGAATTTTGAAATTTCAATCTGCTCTCTATTCTCAAATATTTCTTCTAAATTATCTGTAGTTGATGCAAACTCCTCCAGTTTTGCATTCAACTCTTGCTTGAGCTCAGTTCCAATTTGATCCGCTCTTTTCGCTAAAACATTTAAAACCTCATAAATATTTTCACCTTGTGAAAATTCAGTTACGTCTCTTGTAATAGTTGAACCTGGTGCAGTTGTTTTTTTGTAATCCATTACTCCTCTTTTGTCTTATACTTAAATAATCCTTTATCAATTTTATGTTTAAGCTTGGAAATCTTTAACTTAACTTCCTTACTTTCAACTCTGTAAAAATACTTTTCCATTAACTTTTCAGCATTCGAAAAACGACTAAATCGCTCAAATCGCTTTCCTTTGTTGGCATGTTTAACAGCAGTTGCAATCAGCAAATATACAATTTCTTCTTCATCTTTCTTACTTAATTCTGTCTTAAGTAAATTTTGGGCCCTACCTAAACCTATTTTGTACTTTCCATTGCGATAAGGTTCTTCTACTAATAAAACAGGATAAAGGGCTAAATTTTCATCCACGATAACTTTCATTCGATCAATTTTAGACTGATAGCCGGATGTAAAACCATCAATTTCATTTTTTGCTGCTTTAATTGTGAACACCATAGAATCTAATTGATCCTTTTTCAATAATGCTTCTTGGGTAATGGCATATTGAAAATTTGACTTAATGTAGAAATACCAATCCTTTGGTTTGTTTTGTACAGAACTATCTGCTAATAATTTTCTGTACGCTAACATCGATGAATAATATTTACCCTCTTTATACAATTTGTAAGCAGCATCCGTTTTATAGAGCTCATATCCTAATTTGGCAGATTCAACCTCTCTGCGATTTTTTGTCTCAATATAGGTTCTATTTGGCTCACTTAATTCATTGAAGTATTTCATTAGGTCCTCATAGGATTTTAATTTCGTTTGTGTGGATGCTTTCTGACATTTTGAATGATGAACACTAAATAATTTAAGTGCAAACTCTTGTTGTGTTTCTAACGTTTTTGCCCTTCTCAACAAGGTTTCATAAAGACTTATCGACTTCTCAAAATCACCACTTTTATGATAAAAATCGGGCAGTTCTACTTTTAATCGTTTAATTTCACGTTTACTTTCTGTGATAATATTATCGAGTCTTCCCTGATAGATACTTTCTTTAAACTTTTTATTAAAGCTTCCCGAGGCATTAACTGCCTTATTAAAACGCTCGATTTGTTTGGATTCAATACTTTTTTGTGCAAGTTTAAAATTTGACTCGGCAATTAGGTAATATACCTCTTCAGCATGCTTAGAATCTGGAAATTCTGAAACCACTTTTTCAAGAGCGACATTTGCAGATTTGTACTCTTCCATGTGATAAAAAAGCTTTGCCTGACGATACATTTTGAACTCTAATTTATTTGTAAGCTCATCCACTTTGTTGTTTACGTCCTCTCTTTTTGTGCTTTTAGGATATTTATCTAAAAACAATTGAAAAGACTCAATGGCCCTGTAGGTATAATCTTGATCCAAGAAATAAGGAGGTGATTTTTTGTAATTGGACATCGCAATGAAATATTGAGATTCCTCATTGTATTTTCCTCTAGGAAATTTTTGAATCAGTCTTTCGAATTCGTAAGCAGCCAAACCATAATCCTCTAAATGATAATCGCACATTGCATAAAAAAAGAACATTTTCTCTATGTCTTCCCCGCTTTTTTTGTCTTGTATTAATGATTTGAATAATTCTCCTGCTTTGAAGTAATCTTTTTCCTCATAAAGCTTGAATGCAAGAGTTTCCTTTTGATCAACATCTCGACCTGTAAGTGTATCCTCATAGGTAGACTTACACCCCATCAAAAACAAAATAACTATTAACACTAATAAATTTCGCATTCTGCAAAAATAATTCGATTCTTTGAAAGTTACAACCGTAACGTCCAGCCCGTCGAATTATTACATTTACCCTAGTCCATAAGAAAATGAGATGTTTTTTGAACAGCTTGTAGGGTAGAATCCGGCAAAAACTGTTGCTCCCAAGGATGTTTTCCACCAAATACATGATTTGCATTCTCAATCAAGGTTAGTTCTGCGTGAGGATTCCATTTTTTTATGGACAATGCCTCTGTGTGAGAAACAGCAAGATCAGAATCCCCGTGTACAAGAAGATGAGGTTTTTCCATATTTTGGGATGCAGTCATGATTGATAATTTTTCCTTATTTCGCATTAGAGATTCAACAAATTGATAATACATTGGCATTCGTTGACTGGTTCTCCCATTTATAATATATCGTACACCTGAAATTCGCCACTCCTCTAATTCTTGGTTTTTAGGAAGTCTCGAAATACAATCACTGATTCCCGCCCAACTCACCACTTTTTTAACCAATGGATTTTGAGCGCCTACAAGCGTTACTATTCCTCCGCCTCTGCTGTGACCGAGTAAGTAAACATCTCCGTTCCAATTTTCCAACGGAATTTTACCCTGAGCACAAAGTCGAATCATAAAATTTAGATCTTCAACTTCCTTCATATAATTATTGGCTCCAAATGCTTCCAAATCTGGAAAGTCAATAGGGTCATTCACTGTTCCACCGTTAAAGGTGAAATTAAACTTTAATACAATTAATCCTTTTCTCGCAAATGAATCAGCTATAAGATTAAAGTGTCCCCAATCCTTAAACCCTTTGAAACCATGACAAAAAATAAGTAATGGCTTTTCAATATCATCCCCTAAGCTCCTTATATCATATACCGATTTTCTGCCGTGACAAGACTGAAACGGAACATCTCCTGTTTTATTCATCTACTACTACTTTTTGAGGAGCATACCCCTCTATTTGCAACATATAAACACCACTATTTAAATTGCTAAAATCAAATTTACTACTGACTCCTGCTTGAACAATTTGTCCAAGATTATTTAATATCCTGTAATTTTTAACTCCACACTTACTTTTCCAAATACCATTTTGTCCTACAAAACAGGTGTTCACATCTTCTTTACCCGAAATAAATTGAACTTCAAAATCATCTATTGCAGCATCAACCAAATGCCAAGGATTTAAATCATCTGAAATTTCGACAATAAATCGAAAAGTACCACTTGAAATAGCTGCATCTGACAAATTAAATCCTCTAGAAATCCATTCGCGTTGAGGATCTGTTTCAGAAACAAATTCAACAAACACGGTATCGTTTTCAGAAATCACACCAAATTTCAAGGTATCTTCACTGTTTTCCTGGAATGCAGACCAATACTTAAACGACAGATAAGCATCTGTATAAATAGATGGAACAGATACTTCTGGAGAAATAATATAATTTGTATAATTTACTGTAGAGCTTTCAGCAGATTTATATCCATCAATACCTGTACAAAAAGCTTTACCATTGCACCCCTCAAGTGTTCCGTCCTCAGAAGGATCATATTGTAATCCTTGATTATTATCAAATGAGGCAACCGGAGTGACTCTTTCCCAAATTGCATCACCCGTAACAGAAGAACTTATCCAACCTTGATTGGCTGAAAAATCATCAAAATAATCAGAAACTAATTGTAATTCGTGACGATTCTCGCCTTCATTAACCGAAATTGTAAGACATCCATTACGATACCCCCATTTTCCAACATTTACCTCATACTGACCTATTGGTAAATCATCCAACAACAATTCACCTCGTTCATCTGTACTGAACTCTTGGGAGAATTCACTTTGACTTAAGGTTAAAGAAACACGATCAAGTTGTTTACCATCATCGCCTGTTATACTAAAATTCATTTCTCCAGTATTTTTCTTTTGAAGATAAAGAGATTCAAAATGTACTGAATCTTCAATTAAATTAACACGAATTGTATCCGTTTGATATCCATATGCGCTAAAAACAACTTCTATCTCCCCCCCTCCTTTTTGCCCTAAGCTATAGGATCCTGTAAAAGGTGTGTAATCCCACTCTGAAGATCCGATTATTTGATACTTCACATTGTTTAATGGAAAACCAGTCATAGCATCCATTACATTACCTTCTAAATATCCAATATTCGTTGGGTTAAATTTCAATACATATAATCCGTTGTTAATATCAGAAACTAAAATATGACCACTTTTCAAAAAGGGATAAACACCCCAAGCCCCTGAAAAACCAGGACCTTTACTACTTTTATCGGTGTCAAAAACCGCTAATTCAACCAAGTTGTAGGGATATGTGCAATCCACTAATACCAAACCTGTTTTATAATAGGCTATAAATAGCAGAGAATCATTAACCAATACATTATGAGCAATTTCATCTCCAAACTGTCTTACCTTGTATGTCTCCACTCGTTCAGGGTCGAATTTATCGCTGACGTCAAAAACTTCAACAGGCGCGCCATTAATTTCATCAGTGGTAAACAAATAATTACCATCATTTGAGAGCCATGAATTATGCGTTTGGCGATATTCTGTATTGTGGAATGATAAAAGTTGAATATTCGCTTTTTCAGTAACATCAAGAATTTGAATCTCCCCCTCAACAATTGCTGATGCAAATGCTGTGTCTTTGCGGACATAAATATCATGAATGTAATTTGCTCCAAAAAAGCCCACTTCATTTGGAGACCAAGGATTTGCATTTAAATCAAACACAATCATTTCGTCACTTCTATCTGTCCCCACAACATAGGCATATCCACTTGAGTCGATATATAGATTATGGGCTGTATTAAAAATTTGATCACCTTCACCCATGAAATTTTTAAACTCTACAGTAGAAACATCTGGTAATCCATCAATACGATATATTCTTAAACCACTATCCGACTCATTAGTCACATAAGCAAATCCATTATATACTTTTATATCTCTCCATAAAGAATTTGGGCCCTTACTTCTGAAAACTTCTCGAATTGAATCCGGTTGCGTGACATCAACAATACTTATCCCATCAACAAGACCTACTAGCGCATATTCATTACCTAAATCATCTTGGTAACCCCAAATATCGTTTAATCTAACATCATATTGTAAATGTGCTAAACTATCCAATTGAGCTTTCAACTGAAGTGTTATAAATACGAGTAGGAAAATCCATATTTTTCTCACCGCTTCAATTTCCTAAAAATTCCGCTTTATTCAAAGTCTGGCAATTACTTATAATAACTAATTTTGTTTTATGTCTACATTTTCTTATTTCGATCTTCAAAAAGAAAACCTGGCACAATCTCCAGAGTTTAATATTGATGATAACGGTAACTTATCATTTCATAAAATTGATTTGAATGCAATTATTAACAAGTATGGGTCACCATTAAAAATTACCCTACTACCGATTATTAGCCAGCAAATTCAAAAGGCAAAAAACATGTTTTCAGAGGTGATGAAAAACCTCGAATATAGAGGAAACTATACTTACTGCTATTGTACTAAAAGTTCACATTTCTCCTACGTGTTAAACGAAGTCCTCAAAAATGATGTTCACCTAGAAACCTCCTCTGCCTTTGATTTACCGATTATTGAACAGCTCTTCAAACAAAAAAAATTATCAATAAATCAATTTATAGTTTGTAATGGGTTTAAAAGGCCAGAATATACGTCCAACATTGTAAAACTCTTAAATGATGGGTTTCATAATCTCATTCCTGTTCTTGATAATTTAGAGGAATTTGACAATTATGATCAAACGGTTCATCAAAACTTTAAGATCGGAATTCGTATTGCTACAGAAGAAATTCCAAATTTTAAATTTTACACGAGTAGACTCGGAATCAGTTCAAAAAAAATATTAAAATATTACAATGAAAAAATTGCGCATCATCCGCGAGCAAAACTCACCATGTTGCATTTTTTCATTAATACGGGTATAAAAGATCACGTTTATTACTGGAATGAACTAGCAAAATGCTTAAAGATATATGCAGAATTAAAAAAAGTGTGTCCATCATTGAATACACTTAATATCGGTGGGGGATTACCGTTTAAATCACAACTAGACTTTAAATATGATTATAAAAGTTTTATTCAATCGGTATTGAAAGAAGTCAAAGCAACTTGTTTGGAATACGGAATTGACGAACCCCATATTTTCACCGAATTTGGCACCTATACGGTTGCTGAAGCAAGTGCAAATATTTACTCTGTACTAAATGAAAAAAAACAAAATGACCGCGAGTCATGGTATATGATTAATAATTCTTTCATGAATACCTTACCAGACACATGGGGCATTGATCAACGCTTTATTATTTTACCCATTAATCATTGGTACAAAAATTATAAACATGCATTTCTTGGCGGATTAACTTGTGACAGTATGGATTTTTACAATGCAGAAATACATAATAACAAAATGTTTATGCCTGAATTTTCCTCTGAAGAGCCTCTACACATTGGAGTGTTTAATACGGGTGCCTATCAAGATGCACTGTCTGGATATGGAGGAATTAAACACTGCTTAATTCCTTCGCCAAAACACGTAATCCTTAAATACGACGATATGGGCGTTCTAAAATCTGAAATCTTCAGTGAAGAACAAACTGCAGATGAAATGTTACGAATCTTAGGCTATTAATGTGTTATACCATGCGACCTTAAGGTGTCGAGTACCGATTCTGGACATTTAATGGGTCGAAAATTATCATTAATAAATACTAGTGTTACTTTTGCATCACAAACTACTTGTCCATTTTCACCTAAAGCTTGATTATAAAAAGTGATTTTTGAGGTTGGAAGACGTTCAATCCAGGTTTCAATAGTTAACTCCTCATCATAAGCAGCAGGTTTTCGATAATTAATATTAATGTTAACCACAGGCATCCCTATACCTTCTTTTTCCAAATTCGCATAAATCACTCCAAGAGCTCTCATATATTCCACTCTTCCTACCTCGAAATATTGAATGTAATTCCCGTGGTAAACAACACCCATTTTATCTGTTTCAGAATACCGAACTCTTAATTTGGTTTTTTGCTTATACATTGTCTAAATTTTAACGTAAAAATAAGGTCAATTTTCTTCTTAAAATCACCTTGACGTATTTTAATAAACATGTTAAGAACTGCAACTTTATTAACGCACCTTGTTGATCTTTTAATAATAAGTTGTTACTAACCTTTTTATATTTTTTTAACTTACTGATAATCAATTCATAAAAATTAATTATTTTAACTTTATATTACAAGGGTGACACGTAAAATGTTAATTAAAAAACAATTCCAAAAAGACACCCAAATTTGGGTTCTTTTTTAGTCCAAAAAAAAATAAAAAACAATACAAAAAACGTTTTTTTATAAACTTTTTTCGTCCAATCTTTGTTGAAGCAAAATCAGGGGAGGAAATTAATATTTCCCTTACAAATTTTTCAAGAAACTAACGTTGAAGTTTGGAAACAAACTCAACATATTATTGATATTATTTTAATTAGAATTAATCGAATGGAAAAAGCACAAAAACTATGGAACGACTGTTTGTCGGTAATTAAAGACAACGTAAGCCCCAGAAGTTTTCAAACGTGGTTCGAACCCATTAAACCGGTTAAGCTAAAAAGTAAGATCCTTACATTACAAGTCCCTAGTCAATTCTTTTATGAATGGGTGGAGGAGCACTATGTTGAATTATTAAAAAAGACAATTCAAAAAGAGCTCGGTCCTCAAGGTAAATTGGAATACAGTGTTGTAGTTGACAATCATCACAGTAACCAAAAACCATTCACGGTAAAGCTTCCTACTACCGATAAGAAATCGATTAAGAACTCTGCTGTAGCGATGCCTATCGACTTAAATCAGCAAACGCCTATTAGAAACCCTTTCATCATCCCTGGGTTGAAAAAGGTAAATGTGGATTCTCAGCTTAACCCGAACTACGCCATTGAAAACTTTGTAGAGGGAGACTGCAACCGTTTAGCTCGCTCTGCGGGATATGCTGTTGCAAACAAACCAGGAGGTACCGCCTTTAATCCGTTATTAATTTACGGAGGAGTTGGTCTTGGTAAAACACACTTGGCAAATGCAATTGGTATTGAAATTAAAAAGAACCATCCAAACAAAACGGTTCTTTATGTTTCCTCAGAAAAATTTACACATCAGTTTATTGATTCTGTAAAAAACAACACACAAAATGATTTCATCCATTTTTATCAAATGATTGATGTTTTAATCATTGATGATGTTCAGTTTTTTGCTGGTAAAGAAAAAACACAAGATGTTTTCTTTCATATTTTTAATCACCTACACCAAAACGGTTCTCAATTAGTGTTAACATCAGACAAACCACCTGTTGAACTTCAAGGTATGGAGCAAAGGCTTCTATCAAGATTTAAATGGGGACTATCTGCTGATTTACAAGCACCCGATTTAGAAACAAGAATTGCTGTACTGAATAAAAAAATGTATCAAGATGGTATTGATTTACCAAAAGATGTAGTAGAATACCTGGCTTACTCAATTACCACAAATATTCGTGAACTTGAAGGTGCACTTATCTCATTAATTGCTCAATCTAGTCTTAACAAAAAATCAATCACATTGGATTTAGCAAAACAAATGATTGACAAATTTGTTAAAAATACTGCTAGAGAAGTTTCAATTGATTACATACAAAAAGTAGTTTGTGACTATTTTAACCTTCCATTAGAATTAATGAAGAGTAAAACACGAAAGAGAGAGGTTGTTCAAGCAAGACAAATCGCGATGTATTTCTCAAAGCAATTAACAAAATCTTCATTAGCTACTATTGGAGCTCATTGTGGAGGAAAAGATCATGCCACCGTTCTTCATGCCTGCAGAACCGTAAATAATCTTATTGATACGGATAAACGTTTTAGAATTTACATTAGTGATATAGAAAAGAAAATTAACTTAAGTTAATTTTCAAGGAGAACAAAAAAGCAGCTCAAAATGAGCTGCTTTTTTTATTTATATCACTTAAAATAAGGGATTAGGATAATTCAATTATCATCCGATCAATCACATCCGATTTTACCTCTTTACTGATTTCTCCCATTATTTGATGAATTTCAGTCCTTCTTCCCGATTGTTTATCGGATAACATACTGTTCATATTCTCTGCTGTACTTTGTGCAGTTTTTATCACATCATTCAAATACTCTTTCTCGGTGCTGTAAATTCCCCTTTTTTCAAAAAAAGGAAAACAAATAGAAACTATTTTTTTAACTTGATTAAATGGCTCTCCTTTGATTGCGTTACCGTTTTTCACTTCAAAAAGAGCAGTTACTGGATTTAACACTGCATTGATAGCAAGTTTTTTCAAAACAACATCTTCTATATTTTGAACTTGAATAACAGGAAAATTATTAAAAATAATATGTGACTCTACAAAAACATCTCCATCACCTGTATTTTCAACCAATCCAGGAGAAATTAATTTTGCCCCTTGGGAAGTTACTCCTCTTAGTAATGCTTGATTCTTATTTAGTTTAGATTTAAATAATTCTCGCTGTCCAATTCCATTTTGAAGAATTAAAATCGGGCAAGACCAATTGAGACAATTATATTTATCAAGTAACACTTCATTCTTGTATGCTTTTGTTAACCATACTACAATGTCAGGTTCTTTTGCTTCGTGCCAATTTGTGTAAGCAGGAATCTTTAATTCTGTATTAAAGGAAAGAATAGATTCCTGCCAAGTTCCAAGTACCGAAACCTCACAATACGCTCTCCATTTCAGGGCATAAAACGTAGCTAACGCACCAGATCCTACTATAGATAAACGCCTAATCAATTGATAATCAAACTTTTTTAACACTATTCACTTCAGCTAAACTTTCACACATTTTAACCTTTAATTAACCCATTTTAGCAAATCTAACTATACTAAATGAAATGAAATAAATATTTTTGAATGGTTAGAATGATCTTCTTACAAACTGATATAAACAAATTGATTTAAAAGCCTCGAGAAATCGGGGCTTTAGTGTTTTTAATAATCGTTGATAGTTAATACGTCAAGATATTTTAAAATCATTTTAATCCTCTCTCAATTTTACACCATCATTACCAATTAAAATAGGATTATCTTCTAATATTCTCTTCTCCTCAGGGCCATTTTCTAATTTTAACACTCCTCTCGGACAAACAGCAGCACATATACCACAGCCAACGCAACTTGACCGAACTATATTTTGCCCTTTTTGAGCGTAGGCTCTTACGTCTATTCCTTGTTCACAATACGTAGAACAATTTCCACATGAAATGCATTGTCCCCCATTGGTCGTAATTCGAAATCTTGATTTAAATCTCTGTACGATTCCCATATATGCAGCAAGTGGACATCCAAATCTACACCAAACGCGGTTACCAAAAATTGGGTAAAAACCGGTTCCAATAACTCCAGAAAAAATAGATCCAATGGCAAATCCATACCAAAATCTGATGTTCTCAGTTTCAATACCAAAAAACTCCTTACTCTCAGAAAAGTAACTATACAAAGTCGCACCCGTCATTAAAACAGCAAATACTAAAACTCCGTGAATCAAATAACGCTCAAGCTTCCATGCTTTCATTGATTTATCTGAGTGCTGACGATAGGGATCACCTAAGGTTTCTGCCAATCCTCCACAACCACAAACCCATGAGCAATACCATCTTTTCCCATAAAAATAAACCATAACAGGAACGATAACAGCTGCTAAAAAAACACCCCAAACAAGCATAAATAACCCTATATTTCCACTATTTAATAGTTGGTTAATGTTCCAATCAAAAAAGAACGTATAATTTAATGGCCATGAGTTTTTAAAATCATACCATGGCAAATTAAACTTCACCAATAATTCTGGAATTAAAAATGCAAATCCAATTTGAAAAAACAACACCGAAATTGTTCGAACGATCTGATATTTATTGTGACGATACTTTATAAACATCCTTATACCCATCACAATCATAAAAACACAGTACATAAAACCGTACAAAAACCACTGACTTGCAGACCCTCCATTTAGTATTTCACTTATCGGATCAACAATATATATCATATTAACAAGGTAATCAGGGAAAAAATATAAGAGGAGATAAAACCAAATTAAATACCCAAATACGCTCCAAGCTATCCAACCTTTGTTGGTAGCTTGATTCTGAAAAATACCATTATTTTTAATTCCTGCAGGGCCATCCAAAGCAAATGAAGTAAGGACAAACATCAATCCTCCAATAATACCAATTCCAAAAGTGAGAAAAAACAAAAGGACTTTGTGATCTACAATGAAACCATATCCAGAAGCCTTCACAAGAGGATAACTGAAATCACCGTGTTTCTTAATTGCTTTTAGCCAGATAACTTTTCCCCATTCTGTGTTAATTATAGATTGATCAACACCTTTGGCCTCCAAGTCATTGATTTTTGCTCGATGATACTGATGTGAACGTTCCGCAAAAGATAATATTTTAGCACTCAAGTCCTTTGGGGAGTCAAAGGATTGATTAATTAATGTTTGAGCGTCTTTAATAAATACCTCACTTTTTATACGCTTTGATTCAATAAATTGGGACAACCCCTTATCAGAAACTTTAAATTCTCCCAAAAAAAACAAGACGTTGAATAATCCAAATGCTCCCAACAATAAAATTAATCCTAAGATTTTAATCGATTTCATTTAATTCACAAACTTTAAAATTCGTTTCCAGCTTTTCTTTCTAATTTGAATACTTGTACCATTCTCATTATTAAACTTCTCAACAATTTCTTCCTCGTATTGCCTGTAAAACTCTGGATCAAAGTTCGCATCCTTAAGATGCTCTAATACAAAATCAATAGATACAGACTCTTTCAACCATCCATCCAGAACATGGTGTCTTAATCGTATTCCAAATGTATTTACACCCAGAAACGTTCTTGTTGAACGATCATAAATAAAGTGCATACATAAATTATCTTTTGCACGCTCCCAATAAAATTCGCACTCCGTTGAACTCAAATTAGGAGGAACCAAACCATAGGTTTGGTATTCAATATCAAAGAATTTTGCAGAATTAAACCAATGTCCTGGTGTATAATCGCATTTATTTCCGGTAATTGTTTGAGCGACAGTCTCCCCCATCATTCTACCTGTATACCAAACCTGTTCGATTGACCTTCTCCCTTTTAAAGGAACCCTAAATTCTGCACAATCTCCGATGGCATAAACATCTGGAATGTTCGTTCTTAAATTTCGCTCTACCAAAACCCCCTTTCCAGTTTCCAACTTCGTATTTTTAAGAAAGGAGATATTTGGAGAAACACCTGCTGTTAATCCAACCCAACCACAGGAAATTTCCTCTCCACCCATTGTTTTTATTGCCTTCGCTCTGCCATTTCCATCGTCAATAATTTCAGCAAGTTCAGTGTTTAGACGTAAATCGACATGGTGTTCCTTCATATGGCGCATAATCAAATTCGCCTCTTGCTTAGGAAGAACATTCCCCCAAAACCTATCCTCTCTAACCAAAAAAGTAACTGGAATACCTCTACTTAATAACATTTCCGCCATTTCAACGCCAATTAAACCTCCTCCCACAATAACACCACGATGAATACCTTTAGTAAACTGTTCCATACGATCTAGGTCCTGCTTACTAAACAAACCGCCTACACCGTCCAAATTCTCTCCTTTCCATCCGAATTTATTGGGTTTGGATCCTGTTGCAAGAATTAAAACATCATACCGTAAAATATCACCGTTTTTGAAATTTAATTTTTTCTCGTCAAAATCAATGGAATGAACATACCCTTTCTTTAAATCAATTCGATTTTTCTTCCAAAACCACGGTTCATAAGGTTGAGTATGTTCAAATTTCATATGCCCCATGTATACATACATTAATGCTGTCCTACTGAAGAAGTAGTCTGTTTCAGCAGATATAATTGTAATATCAAAATCAGAGTTTTTTCTAATATGTCTAGCGGCAGTTACCCCTGAAATTCCATTTCCTATAATTGCTACATGCGTCATGAAAACATTTTATTTCGTAAAGATGAACAATTGAATTTAACTAATGTGTCCATACATGGACAAATCTCACCCACTTTTTTATGCATCTTTACAGGGTAAACATACAACTACGGTTGAAAAATTCTTTAGTTCGTGAAAGTTCTCCTCTGTTTTATTCTTCCACTTTTTATTTTTAAAACGAGTTTTGGCATTCATCTCAATTCTTTTTTGAACGAAGTAGTTTCTGAAGGTAGTGTCAACTATTCCCTCATTAAAAACAATAAATCGGAAGACCTTCGACTGCTTATTGACTCGTTAAACAATGACATGAGTGAAAGCCCCTCAAAGTCAACGCTCATTAACCTTTACAATTTATTAGTGATTCAACAAATCGTTAATCACTACCCTATTTTGTCACCAATGGATGTTTCTGGATTTTTTGACATGATTAAAGTCCCTGTAGGGAATCAACAAATTACTTTAAACCAGCTTGAAAATGATTTAATCCGAAAAAGATTTAATGATCCGAGGGTACATTTTGCGCTAGTTTGCGGCGCAAAAGGCTGCCCTCCAATTCAGTCTTATGCATACAATGAGGAAACAATTGAGAATCAATTGGAAGAAGTGACATCCACTGCATTGAATAAAACCAGTTTTATTCAATATGATAAAGATGGATCTGCAAAAATTTCAGAAATATTTAAATGGTATAGTGCTGATTTTGGTAGTAATCAATCGTCTATTATTAACTTTATTAATCAATATCGAATACACAACAAAATTGTTTCTATCAGCTATTATTCTTACGACTGGAGCCTAAATGACCTAATTAAGCAATCAAATTCAAGCTCCAATGTAACTACCTACACCCCCTCTGTCCTATTAAGAAAAGGTCAAAAAGAAATTCAGCTTTTTAATAATTTGTATACTCAGGATGCTTGGTTTGATGAAAAAGGTGATAAAACATCCTTATCTACGAGAGGCAGTTGGAATACAATGATCATGACATTTAACTATGGAATATCAAACTCTAGTCGTTTTAATGTAGGTGCAGACTTTAATCTTCGATCAACGAGACATTCTTCTCCCGATGAATACGCATGGCAGATTTTTAAGTTGGAACAGAATAGCAGTAACCGAACAACACTTACTTCCTTAGGACCTAAAATTAAATGGAGCCCTTTTAAAAAAATACCTAAACTCTCTATTCAATCAGCCTTCTGGATCCCTGTTGCAAAAAACCTAGAAGGAACACCATGGCTAGATTGGCAGCGATACACTTCTTGGACACAATTATTTTTTGACAGACCCATTGGAGATTCTTATCAGTTATTTTCTGAAATTGATTTACTTTTTCGAATTCCAGAAATTGGATCAGGTCTCAAAATAAAAGAAACCCAATTCTCAACACCTACCAGTCTATTTTTTAGCTATTTTCCAAACTATAAAAGCACACTATATGCTCAGTTTCAATTTGTACCAATACTCACAGCTTTCCCTTCCTATTTTGCGCAAACAGGTTTTGGAGGGAAATATCAATTATTTCCTCAATTACAAATCGAAGCATCATATACAAACTTTTTCGCGGGAAATAGTCAAGGGGCTGGAGCTACATTTAATTTGGGACTACGTTTTATTTCTCTTTAGCATCTATAAATAATCTTTAATTAACTGTTCAAAAATTTGATCCTAGATAACGTTGAGCGGTTGGTTAAATAGTCGTATTTTTGCCTCACATTTTAAATCACATTTATTACTAGTATCATGCAGAGAGATTCTCAAATTTTTGATTACATCAAGCAAGAAAACAAAAGACAACTTGATGGTATTGAATTAATCGCTTCAGAAAACTTTGTTTCAGAACAAGTTATGGAGGCAATGGGTAGTATTTTAACAAACAAATACGCTGAAGGTCTTCCTGGCAAAAGGTACTATGGAGGATGCGAAGTTGTTGATGAAATTGAGTCGCTAGCAATTAGCAGACTGAACGAACTATTTGGGGCTAATTGGTCTAATGTTCAGCCGCACTCTGGAGCACAAGCCAATATGGCTGTCTTTTCAGCTTTTCTCAAACCTGGAGATAAAATTCTAGGATTCGACTTATCACATGGTGGCCATTTATCGCACGGATCACCTGTAAATGTATCTGGAAAATGGTTTGATGCGAATTTTTATGGGGTTGAAAAAGAAACGGGTAAAATAGACTTCAATAAGGTCGCCAATCAAATTATAGATTTAAAACCAAAATTAGTTATTGCTGGAGCCTCTGCGTACTCAAGAGATTGGGATTACAGTACAATGAGAAAGGCTTGTGATCAAGTAGGAGCAATGTTACTAGCGGATATTTCTCATCCATCAGGATTAATCGCAAAAGGGTTATTAAACGATCCAATGAAAGATTGTCACATCGTAACTACTACAACGCACAAAACCCTTAGAGGGCCTAGAGGTGGTGTAATTATGATGGGAGAAGATTTTGAAAATCCTTTCGGTTTTAAAACACTTAAGGGTGCTACTAAAATGATGAGCCAAGTTCTAGACGGAGCTGTTTTCCCTGGTACTCAAGGAGGACCATTAGAGCACGTTATCGCCGCGAAAGCAGTAGCTTTTGGGGAGGCTCTGTCTGATGATTACTTAAAATATGCTAAGCAAGTTAAACGTAATGCTTCAGTAATGGCTGACGAAATGGTTAAGAGAGGATACCAAATTATCTCAGGAGGAACAGATAATCACTCTATGCTAATCGATTTAAGATCAAAAGACTTAACCGGAAAAGTTGCGGAAGCGGTTTTAGGACAAGCTCATATTACTACAAATAAAAATATGGTTCCTTTTGACGATAAGTCACCCTTTGTGACTTCAGGAATAAGATTTGGAACAAACGCGATTACTACAAGAGGTATTGACGAGAACGGAATCGTAGAAATTGTTAATTTAGTGGACGAAGCTTTAATGGCAGCAGGGAACGATTCTAAACTAGCTTCAATTGGAGAAAAAGTAAAAACAATGATGTCTGGCAAACCCTTATTTGCTCATTGAATCCCTAGTAGTAAACAGATATAAATAGAATTAAAATCCCTCTCTAACATAGTGAAGGGATTTTTTTTCGAAAACAACAAATGCTTTTCAGATAAAATTCTTTTGCAAAGTATGAATCGTTAATTTAGCACCATGGATAACGCTTTTGCACAACAATTATTTAATGAACATTTAGCAACTCCTAAATGCCCATCACCACAGAAAGTTGGAGAATGGTTCGAGAAACTTTTAGCAATTCTTTTTCCTGGTACATGTGAAATCGAATTCCAATCGCCAAAAGATGTTGAAGTATTTCTAGCTAAACTAGAAACTGATTTATCAACTATTCTAGTTTGCGACACATTAGAAGAAGGAGTTCAAAAAAAAGATATTATTACTGCTTTTTTCGATAAACTACCTACAATAAAAAACTTATTAGACAAAGATGTAGAAAGTATATTTCAGGGAGATCCAGCGGCCAAAAGTTACGCCGAGGTAACTCGATCTTATCCTGGTTTTTTTGCCATTGCCTCACATCGAATTGCTCATGAACTTCATAAGTTAAACATCTCTCTTATTCCAAGAATGATTAGCGAATTATCAAAATCTCGAACAGGTATTGATATACACCCTGGAGCAAAAATTGGAGAATATTTTTGTATTGATCATGGCACAGGAGTGGTAATAGGAGAAACATCTATTATTGGAAATAATGTTAAACTTTACCAAGGTGTTACATTAGGGGCTTTAAGTGTAGCTAAACAAGATGCTAAAAAGAAGCGACACCCAACCATAGAAGATAGTGTTGTCATTTATGCTGGTGCCACAATCCTTGGAGGAAAAACAACTGTTGGGAAAAACAGTATGATTGGGGGGAATGTTTGGATAACAAAAAGCGTCCCTCCAAATTCAAAATTATATTACAAAGCGGAGAATCACAGTTATTAGCATGTTTGTAGAAAATTTAATAGGAAATACACCAATTGTTGAAATACGTAGAATCAACACGAATCCTAATGTAAAAGTGTATTGTAAACTTGAAGGTCAAAACCCTGGTGGATCGGTAAAAGACCGAGCTGCATTCGGAATGATTAGTGAAGCATTAAAGCGAGGTGATATTCGAAAAGGAGATAAATTAGTTGAAGCGACATCCGGAAATACTGGAATTGCTTTAGCTATGATTTCAAAACTATTAGGTGTTGAAATGCATTTATTAATGCCTGATAGTGCAACCATAGAGCGAGTAAAAGCAATGGAAGCCTATGGAGCAAAAGTCATTTTAACACCTGCTGAAAAAACAATCGAACACTCTAGAAAGGTTGCAGAGGAAATGGCGGCATCTGGTGAATATTTTATGTTAAACCAATTTTCAAATCCAGATAATTATGGAATGCATTATAAAACAACGGGGCCTGAAATTTGGAAAGATACAAAAGAGAAAATCACACATTTTGTGTCTGCAATGGGAACAACGGGTACCATTATGGGCGTTTCAAAATATTTGAAAGAACAAAATCCCAATATTGAAATTGTTGGCACCCAACCAACTGATGGCTCTAAAATACCTGGGATAAGAAGATGGTCTCCTGAAATGGTTCCTGCTATATATGACGCTTCAAGAGTTGATCGAATACTGGATGTATCCCAAGAGGAAGCGACAAACATGGCAAGAAGAATGGCAACAGAAGAAGGCATTATGGCTGGTATGAGTTCTGGAGGTGCATTAACTGCAGCAATACAGGTTGCCAATAACTTAGAAAGTGGTATAATTGTTTGTATTACTTGTGACCGCGGTGACCGATATCTTAGTACTGACTTATTCCAATAACTGGCCAATCTAAATTAGCCCTCAATTTCAAGGTGTTCATTCAACTTGTTATGAAATAACCTTTTACCTAACATTTCAAATAAAAAGCCCCTAACAGAAGACATCCGCCAGGGGCTTGAATTATAAATTGTGCCTCAATTTATTTTCTTGGTTTAGCAAATTCAGCTCGAAGAGATCTACCATCATGATTTGATCCCTGTAAAGCTTTAAGAATTTTATCAGACGATCGCTCCTCTACCTCAATAAAACTAAACTTTTCATTCATTCTGATTTGACCAATCACTCTACCTTTTACATCTGAATTCGTGCAAACAAAGTCAATCAATCCTCCTTTATTTAATCCATCGGAACTACCTACATTAACAAATATCGTTTTAAAACCAGCCTCTGCACCTCTTCTACCACCACGATCTCTACTACTGCTTCGATCTCTTCCACGATCGCGATCTCCTCGCCTTCGATCGCGATCCCTACCGCGGTCTCTTCGATCATTACCACGATCTCTTCCTGATGCGTTAATATCATCAGAATCTTTGTAATATTCGATAAACCGATTAAAATCTTTAGAAATAAAATGTTCAATCAATTCTTCACGAGAAAATTCTTGTAATTCATCAAACACTCTTTCTCTATATTTTTCAAACTCTTGTTCAATAATTTGAGCAGACTTTACTTCAGCAATTAATTTAAAGAGTTGAGACTCGCAAACAACATCTCCACTTGGAACCTTTGCCTGAGTAAATTTTTTCTGAATAATTTTTTCTATTCGTTTAATCTTATATTTATCTCTGTCTGTTATAATCGCTAAAGATTCACCTTTTTTACCAGCACGAGCAGTTCTACCTGATCGATGTGTATAAGATTCAATATCCTCAGGAAGCTCATAGTTGATCACATGAGTAATGTCGTTCACATCAATTCCTCGAGCAGCAACATCGGTTGCACATAGTAATTGTATTTTTCGCTCACGAAACTTATCCATTACTCGATCACGCTGATGCTGTGATAAATCTCCATGCAATGCATCAACATTATATCCCTCCGCTATTAATCGATCCGAAATCTCTTGAGTATCTCTCTTTGTTCTACAAAAGATCAAACCAAAAATATCTGGATTAACGTCCACTATTCGTTTTAGTGCTGCAAACCTATGGCGATTCTGTACTAGATAAAATTTGTGGTCAATATTTTTACCTCCTTCGTTTTGCCTTCCAACGGTAATTTTAAAAGGGTCTGCCATATAGTTTCGAGCAATTCTCTCCACCTCTTTGGCCATTGTTGCTGAGAACAACCATGTTGTTTTGGTTGGAGGAGTTTGATCTAAAATAAAATCTAAATCATCCTTAAAACCCATATTCAACATCTCATCCGCCTCATCTAAAACCACTCGATCAATCTCCTCAAGTTTTGCAACTCCTCTTTTAATGAGGTCAACAAGTCGACCTGGAGTAGCTACTATAATATTACATCCCTTTTTTAGTTCTTTAATTTGCGTGCTAATATTTGCACCTCCGTACACAGAAACAATTTTAATCCCCTTCATACTCTTGGAGAAGTTTCTTAAGTCGTCAGCAATTTGATTCCCTAATTCTCGTGTAGGAGACAGTACAATTGACTGTGGCTTCATGTACCCCGGCTCGGTATTTTGCAACATGGGTAATCCAAAACCAGCAGTTTTCCCAGTTCCTGTTTGGGCCAAGGCAACTAAGTCGCGCTCGCCTTCTAGCAATACAGGAATTGCTTCTTGTTGAATAGGAGTTGGAGTTTCAAATCCAAGAGCTTCTAATCCCATCAATAACTCCTCATTCAATCCTAATTCTGAAAATGTCATTCAAAAAATTTAAGTTTATAAAAAACGCTAACATCCTATAAGCCAGGTTCTGTCGAGCCTTGTCATTTATCTAAACGCTTTACCCACTGGAATTGAGCGAGCAACTCTTCGTTTTAAAAACACTCCAGCCTATTTAAGCTTTCATCCCATAAGGTTTATTCAGCTGCAAAAATTACTTCTTACACTGGTGAGCTCTTACCTCACCTTTTCACCCTTACCCTCAAAAGTTAAACTTATTCAGGCGGTTATTTTCTGTAACACTAGCTGTCGGTTTTACAACCGCCCTTCCTTTCAAAAGGTATGGTGCTCTGCGATGCCCGGACTTTCCTCCCCAATACAATTGGAGCGACAAGACGGATTTTAGCGCGCTCAAAGATAGGTGATTAAAACAAGGAAAGCCACTTATTAACAGCTTTTCAACAATTTAAATGCAAGATCTCCAAAAAATAATGACAATTAAAGAAAGACCTTTGTCAAGTTTTATGCTTTTTATGTGCTTTAACTCCTATTTAATTAAAATAAAATTTACGCATTCGCTTTGTTATATTTAAACTTATGGAAAAGAAAGATTTAGGTTTTGGTGAGCAAGGTTCCGCTCAGAGTAATCGATTTATTAATAAAAATGGTGGAATTAATGTCATTCGAAAAGGATTACCTTTTTTTAGGCCATATGACTTATATCATTCTTTAATATCCATGAATTGGACAAAATTCATTACTCTTATTACTGCTTCATTCTTTTCAATTAACATTCTTTTTGCGCTGATTTATGCTTGTCTCGAAAAAACTGCACTCAGCAATTTGTATAATAAAAGTAGCGAAATACAACAATTTTGGGACAGTTTCTTTTTTTCTGTACAAACAATAACAACTGTAGGCTATGGAGCAATGAGTCCGGAATCTAATTGGGCTAAAATTATTTCATCAGCAGAAAGCTTTATTGGTTTATTAGGGTTTGCTCTTGTAACAGGTTTATTATATGGACGATTCTCAAAACCTATTATGAAAATAAAATATAGTAAAAACATTCTTGTCGCACCATTTAAAGAAGGAAAAGCACTCATGTTTAAGATGGCGAATCAAAGAAGTTCAAAACTTATTGAAGCAGAGGTTAAAGTCATTCTTATTGGGTCCAAAAATGGGAAGAGAGTTTATCATGACTTACCACTAGAATTAAAAAAAATTAATTTTTTTGCGCTTTCCTGGACAGTAGTGCATCCTATAAATGATAAAAGCTTCCTATTTCAACAAACTCCCAAAAACTTAAAAGAACTCAATGCCGAGATCGTCATTCTGGTAAAAGCATTTGATGATTCTTTTTCCCAAGTTGTTTATTCAAGAATGTCCTATAAATACAACGAATTTATTTGGAACGCAAAATTTGAAAGTTCCATTTTTGAGGAGGAAGGAAAATTATCAATCGATTTACAACAAATGGATAATTACATCCAAACACAGGAATCGTAAATACTTTTACCGATCACTGAACACAGTGAAAAAGCCATTTATTACGGTGCTACTATTGGGTAAGTTAAACGTGTAAAAATAAGTACCAGAGGGAACATAGCTTCCAGTTTCTTCTCTACAATCCCAATAAGGTCTTCCTGGTAAGTCTTTACTTGATTGATATACGGACAACCCCCATCGGTTATATATTTTAAGTCGAGCACCAGTCCAATCCCAATCATCTAAATCCTCAGCTCCAAGAATAAGTTCAAAAATATCATTTATACCATCCGCATTCGGTGTTACAACATTGGGGAATTTATAAGCTCCATTACAAATACTTTCGTCTTGTAGATTAACAAATACCGTATCTGTGTAATAACAAAATGGGTTATTGGTGTCTTTCAATTCAACAAAATAATACGTTGTTTTGATATTCTTTACCAAAGCATAGGTATTTTGACTGAAAGAAAAAGAAGGCGCATTTTCATCAAACCACTCGTATTCATCCTCGGGATAATCACTATTAAGTTCTAAACGATCACCTACACAAACAGCCACCGAACCACCTTCTGGAGCCGATTCTCCTGAAGGCAATAAAATAGTAGCCTCAGGAAATAATTTAATTGTATTTGAAGGGTTTACGTAATACAGTTCATCATCTATTTGTTCGGGGAACGTAGCAGAAGCACTCACCGCATTTCCCGCACTATGTATTTTAATAGACACTTGACCACAAAGCGCTTCTTTCCCTCCAAATTCAAGTTCATTCGTAGGAATAAAAAAGTCATACACTACATGAGGAGTGCTGCTTGTTGCTGTAGACCTTATTTTCACAATCGCTCTCGAACCAGAGGGTGAACAAGGACTTAAATCTTGGGGGGTTGAGATATATCCAGCACAAATACCATTAGTTTTTGAGGAATCATAGGTGAAAAATAAATCTGTTGAACTTCCTAAATCAATTGCATCGTTAGAATTTCGATCAATCATTATATATACAAAATTATCATTGCTTTCCAAATTTCCATTTGAATCAAGATCCAAAATAAAATCATTAAGCACTTCTATTTGTATTTGAATAGTATCCTCTACTACCTCATAGGTGATCACATGATTATCATCACTATCTAGCTCTAAATCTAATTGAGCAAACACATGAGTGCTCACAAAAGAAAGAAACAGGATAACAATTTTTAGTAAATCACACATACAATTAACTCTTAGTGTTTAAAGGTAAAAAAATAACTCAAATTTTAAGTCTTCCCCACCTATGCTCATCATAAAAAAGCACCTCTAAAACATCATGGGTTCCCTTTATTTCATCAACTACCTTTTTCGCCCATTCTAGATATTCAAATTTTCGTTCATAAGACCAATCTGGAGCATCTTTCCCTGAAATATCTTGAACATTACAAATTTTATCTGCTATTCGAATTAATTTGGCTTCGTAACTCAACCCTTTAGCGTTTTGTATTTGAAGCGCTTTTCGTTCTTTTTTTGACTTCTCTTTGTCATCGGTAACTTCAAGAACGAAATCAGCCACTCGCTGATTAAAAACATTTCTGATATCAGAATAAGTAGTGTTTGTATCCTCAACAACATCATGAAGTAAGGCCGCAACTAAAACCTCTACATCTTTAACACCAACATTTTCGAGTAAATTAGCTACCTTGATTGGGTGATTGATATATGGGGTATTTAAATTTCCTTTTCGAAACTGACCTCGATGTTTAGTGGCCGCAAATTCGGCAGCTTTTAAAATCATAATCGGCTATACGCAAAAAAGACATTTCGGTTTCTATGCGTAGGTTAAATTCAACAATGTGAATTCTTTTTTTTAAAAAAAAAGTGATTTTAAACGTTAAATCGGAAATGCATAACATCACCATTTTCTACAACATAGTCTTTTCCTTCAACGGATAATTTACCCGCTTCTTTACATGCTGACTCAGAACCGTATTCTACATAATCATCGTACTTAATAACCTCTGCTCTGATAAATCCTTTTTCAAAATCCGAATGAATAACACCAGCTGCTTGAGGAGCAGTCATTCCAACTTTAATGGTCCAAGCTCTAACCTCCTTTTCTCCAGCTGTGAAATAAGTCGACAAGTTTAATAGGCTGTATGCCTCTCGGATTAGTTTGTTCACTCCGGGCTCCTTTAAACCAGCATCTTCCAAAAATAGTTGACGCTCTTCGTAATCATCAAGCTCAGCAATATCAGCTTCCAGTTGGGCACTCACCATAATCACTCCAGCTTTTTCTTCTTTCGCAATTGCTTTAATTTGATTGACGTACTCATTACCGTTTTTTAAAGCATCCTCATCTACATTGCACACATACATCACAGGTTTAGAGGTAATTAAATTTAATTCATTAACAAGAAGCTGCTCATCCTCTGAAAACTCAATTGTTCTAACCGATTTCCCTTGCTCAAGAGTGGCTACTACTTTTTCAAAAAGCTCCACTTGCTTTTTAGCTTCCTTATCACCAGACTTCGCTATCTTCTTAGACTTTTCAACTCTTTTTTGTACCGTTTCCAAGTCTTTTAATTGTAGCTCAATATCTATTGTCTCTTTGTCTCTTACAGGGTCAACAGAACCATCAACATGAACAATATTTCCATCATCAAAACATCGAACTACGTGCAGAATCGCATCGGTTTCTCGAATATTTCCTAAGAACTGATTCCCCAAACCTTCCCCTTCACTAGCTCCCTTCACTAATCCAGCAATATCCACAATTTCCATAGTATTTGGAACGACCTTTTGAGGATTAACTAGCTCCTCTAATTTTTCAAGTCTTGTATCCGGTACGTTAATCGTACCCACGTTCGGTTCAATAGTACAAAATGGGAAGTTTGCTGACTGAGCTTTTGCGCTGGACAAACAATTAAACAAGGTTGATTTCCCAACATTTGGCAACCCAACAATACCACACTTTAAGGCCATAATTCAAAGATATTTGTGACAAAGATAACAAAAAGAGAAAGACTCAATAACGTGTTCAAACCTTTTCAAGCTACCATGTTTTAAGGTGGTCTTTTGTATAATCAAACTCCCAAGTTTTCCACCCTTTCTTCTCTAAATCGGAAACCTTGAACCAAACTCCTTCCCCTCGGGTGAGTTGCTTTTTGACGATATGTATATTTTGTGCGGGCATGTAGCTTTGGATTAATAAAACAGCTTTTTCTTTTGAAGCATTTTCAGCTACAGCTGCAACCATTACTACATGTCCAGGAAAACCACCAATAATTAATACATCTCCTTCTTTTATGTTTTTTGTTGATTGTTTTTTTAATTCCTTGTTTAAACTGTAGGTCCCCGCATAATTGTATACATTCCATAAGTATTTTCGAAAACCTTGATAGGTTTTGTCTGAACTTAATGGTTTTTTATAATAGTAGGCCTTATTTCCTCTAACACCTATTTTGTATCCCTGCCTCCATTTTGAATATTCAGCTTTAAATCCTGATGTATAATTAAAGTGAATATTGTTAAACTCGCTCTTAGAATATAAATATTCTGCCCTCAATCGCATCACAGCGTCAGCGCATTGTTGCAAATCGGTTTCACCTACATCAATAGCTACTACACCAGCATTTAATTGCTGAACTATTTTTTTCTTGCCATTGTATAATTTTATTGGTGTTCCTTTTTTAGCTAAAGGCAAGGCCCGAAGCCACTCACCAAAACTCCCTTGTTCGATTGCTGTAAGGGCAAACCCTTTTGGTATAGGATGTCTATTTACCAGTAATCCATATGTCTCTTTAGGATTCCAGGGATATTTCACCCAAGAGGGCTTAATCATATTTGCATAATTAGGGGGTTCCGATCCGCTATTTAGTTGTTTTAACTGATTCAAATTCACTTGAGCAGATGTCCAAGAAAAATGAATTCCAAAAGTTAAAATGATTAAAATGCCAAACAGTATAGTAATTCCTCTCATATCTACTTTTTTCTTTTAATTCACTTTTTAAATAACGTTACATTATTTTCTGAATATTTAGTAATCTCACTATTTAAAATATCAGATTCCTTGTACCCCACCTCCTCAATTATTAGTAATTTTGAACCTTATTTAAAGCATTAATCAATTGCAAGAAGTTAAGTCACAAGGTTATTCAGTTGTTATTGGAGATGATTCACTATCTCACCTTAATGACTTTTTAACGAAAAAATCATATTCCAAGTATTTCATTCTTGTTGATGAAAACACATTTGAGCATTGTTTGCCAGCTCTTTTAACCAATATCGATTGTTTATCTGAAGCCGAAATTATTCAAACCGAATCTGGAGAGGAAAATAAAACGATAGAAGTAGTAACACAAGTTTGGTTTACTATGAGTGAAGCTCATGCAGATAGAAAAGCTTTGGTTATAAATCTTGGTGGAGGAGTAATTAGCGACATGGGAGGTTTTATTGCCTCTACCTACAAAAGGGGGATTGATTTCTTAAATATTGCCACTACCCTTTTATCGCAGGTTGATGCAAGTGTAGGTGGTAAATTAGGGATTGACTTAGGCGGGTTAAAAAATCAAATTGGTGTGTTTAACTTCCCTCAAATGGTTGTGATTTTCCCACCATTCTTACAAACCTTAGAATTCCGACAATTAAAAAGTGGTTTTTCAGAGGTTATAAAACATGCACTTATTCAAGATGCGAACTATTGGGAAGAGGTTAAAAAAATTGACGTTTCCGGAGATTATGATTGGGGAAAAATTATTGAACACTCAGTACAAATAAAGAATAAAGTTGTTTTAGAAGACCCGCTTGAAAAAGGGTTAAGAAAAATATTGAACTACGGACATACTATCGGTCATGCAATCGAAACATGGCACCTAGAAAATGACCCTAATTTTTTTCTTCATGGAGAAGCTATCGCAATGGGAATGATAGCAGAAGGTTATCTTTCAAAGGAAAAAACTGGATTAAGTGATGATTCACTTAATGAAATTGTTCAAGTTTTAAAGTCTGTTTACAATTTAAATCCTCTTCCGAGAGAAAATTTTGAATTGTATTGTGAATTAATGATCCATGATAAAAAGAATTCTGGGGGGAAAATTTCATGCTCTTTGCTCTCAAAAATTGGAGAATGTAAATGGGATGTTTTTGTGACCAAAAAAGATTTACTTCTCGCTTTAGAATATTACAATAAAACGTTTGCTTAATGGAGAAATTAACGATCAAAGCTGAAACAAAAACAATTAATGGAGAAGTTAATTTAACAGCTAGTAAAAGCGAAAGTAATCGTGTGCTTATTATACGAGCCTTATGCGAGGACTATTTCCCAATTCATAATTTAGCCGCTGCTAAGGACACGGAAACTATGGTTAATCTTTTAGCAGACAAAGGAACGATTAAAGATGTTGGCCCTGCGGGAACGACCATGCGTTTTTTAACAGCATATTATGCAAATACACCAGGATCTTGGATTCTAACGGGAAGTGAGCGAATGAAAAACAGGCCAATTGCTGTTTTGGTGGATGCATTAAAGGAATTAGGTGCAAAAATTGAATACCTAGAAAAAGAAGGGTGTCCTCCTATGAAAATAGAAGGTGGAAACTTAAAAGGAGGTAAAATTTGTATCGACGGTTCCATCAGTTCACAATACTTATCAGCATTAATCATGATCGCCCCAACCTTACCAGGTGGTTTAGAGATGGAATTAACAGGTAAAATAGCCTCTATTCCCTATTTAAAAATGACACTCGCTCTTATTGCTGAATTTGGGGCAAAATACACGTTTGAAAAAAATATCATTCAAATTGAAGAGGGGAAATATAAAGGGAAAGAATTTACTGTAGAAGCAGATTGGAGCGCGGCATCTTACTGGTATCAAATTGCCGCTTTAGCTGAAGAAGCAAGAATCACCTTAAAAGGGTTAAAAGAGATCAGCTTACAAGGAGATTCTGCAATCGTTGAAATGTATCACTCTTTTGGAGTTGAGTCCGTGTTTAATGGTAATCAAGTCACATTGAAAAAACTCAACCAACCATCGGTTAAACACTTTAATTATGATTTCTCTGACTGTCCTGATGTTGCGCAAACACTTGCCGCAACTCTTTCTGGACTTAATATCAAAGGACATTTTAAAGGGCTAGAAAGCTTGAGAATAAAGGAAACAGATCGAATTGCAGCAATAAAAAAAGAATTGGAAAAACTCGGAGCATCAATAGATATTCTACCTAACGATGAAATACAAGTCAATCAAGGAAGACTAAAAGCCTTCGACGGTTCGATTGAAACCTATGATGACCATAGAGTAGCAATGAGTATTGCTCCGCTTTGCCTAAAGATTGACGAAATTGAAATAGAGGAACCTAATGTGGTTGCCAAATCCTATCCCGATTTCTGGAGAGATCTTGCAGAAAAGGGGTTAACCTCCAGCAAATAAGTCGTCTTTTACACTATACAATTCATTAAATGCATCTTTATGAAATGTAACCTATTAAATGGTTATCTTTTATACTTGTATATCGTTAACACGTAACAAGAGAATATACATAATAATAACTTGTTTAAAATGATCATCATATATTTAGAACAGTGAGAATATTCCTTTTAATCATAACTATTTTCATGTATTCTCATTTGAATGCTCAAACAAATGATGAAGCGTTACTCGGTAAAGACATTACTCTTTCAATAGGGGCTGGTAAAAATAAGTTTTTTGAAAATTACCAATTTGAACTTGCAGCTCCTTTAGAAGTACCTATTAATCTAAACATTGGAATAAATAAACAAATTGAAATTGGACTTGAATGGTCACCTCTATTATTTAATGATAAGTCACCTTATAGTTTTGAGGGATATGATTCTACCAGAAATCAATTTGCTGGAAACTTACAAAATTCTAATCTGAATTTTCAATACAGCTTAAATAATTATTATAGAATGAATGGTTATTTTCAAGTGAATGGAGGATATAGTTACTTGCATAAAAAACAATGGATTGCAGGAGATTTAAACGAAGTAATTGGAGAGGGCTATAATTGGTCTTTTGGTGGAGGAATTCGATATCAACTTGGGAATGAATACGATGATGTCTTCCCTTGGTTTTTTGATATTTCTTTGGTGTATACTCGTTACAATATTAATACAACAGCTTACAAAATCAATACTATTTCACAACCAAAAGGTGAAGGGTATTGGAACGATTTAAAATTTGGTAGTTTAGACGTTATAATGCGATTTGGTTACCGATTGCGATTTAAAAAGTAACATGATTTTTCAAACCTTAATCACAAAACTTTCTGAATTCACCCCAAGTAAGTTAGATGGTCAAAAAGCTCATATAGAGGTTGCCCCTTACAGAGCCATTGACAAAAAATACATTCCAAAATCACCTCATCCTGCGGCCGTCCTTTTATTATTTTATCCTTACCAAAATAACGCATATTTCATATTGATTCAACGACCAAAATATAAAGGAAATCATAGTGGTCAAATCGCATTACCTGGGGGAAAACGGGAACAAAATGATAGGAGCATTAGAAAAACGGCGTTAAGAGAGGCGGAAGAAGAAACCAATATCAATCAAAATAAGGTAGATATAGTGGGAGAACTTACGCCATTATATATTCCTCCAAGTAATTTCATGGTAACGCCTATCGTTGGCATAAGTCAAACCCGTCCTGATTTTAATCCAGATGATCGAGAAGTAGATGAAATCATAGAGGTTTCAGTTGATGATTTACTCCTGGACAATAATCTAAAAAAGAAAGAAATTAATTTGGATAATGGAGGTGTACTAAATACACCTTATTTTGATTTAAACTCAAAGGTAGTTTGGGGAGCAACCGCGATGATTCTTAATGAAATAAAGCATTATATTTCAGGAGAACATTAAGCCTCAATTTTTGCACTTATCCCACGATTTAAAAAAGCCTCTGCCATAGGTTTTAACTTTTCTACACCACCACGTTTAACCGCACATTTTCCATTATGATGAATAATCCATGTACACTGCTCTGCTTGAATGGAGTTATGTTTACATATTTCAATGAGCGATTCAATAACAAACTCAAAAGTATTTACATCATCATTATAGATGATTAAATCATATGGCTCAACAACCTTTTCTTGAGTTAAAACAATTTCTTGAGTTTCTGTTAATTCTTCGTACTGAATCATACTGCAAAATTATCAATTATTCTTTTGAAAATCCACTCTTCAAGCACAACGATGAAATAAACATTAATTATAAGAAAATCTTTTTAAGCGTATATCTCTTTTTTCGCAGCTGCCAATGTATTTTTCATTAATGAGGCCACTGTCATCAATCCAACTCCACCCGGTACAGGCGTAATGTAAGACGCTTTTTCTGCACAAGATTCAAAGTCGGCATCTCCTTGAATTCTAAATCCACTTTTCTTACTTTCGTCTGGAACCCTAGTAATCCCAACATCAACAACTGTTGCACCTTCTTTAATCATTTCACCAGTTAAAAATCCTGGTTTTCCTAAAGCCACAATCACAATATCTGCTGATTTCGTATATTCTTGTAAGTTTTTTGTTCTAGAGTGTGTTAAGGTTACCGTGCAATTTGCATATTTAGAATTTTTTGCCATTAAAATACTCATGGGTGAACCAACAATATTTGAACGACCAATAACTACACAGTGTTTTCCTGTTGTATCAATGTCATATTTTTCTAACATTTGAATAATTCCATAGGGCGTAGCTGAAATATAAGCTGGCTGTCCCAAGGCCATTCTACCTACATTAACAGGATGAAAGCCATCTACATCTTTTTCTGGAAGAATAGCGGTAGTTACCTTTTGCTCATTGATATGACTTGGCAATGGTAATTGAACAATAAATCCATCAATATCTTTATTTTTATTGAATTCATCAATCTTAGCTAAAAGCTCCTCTTCAGTTGTTTCTTTTCCCATTCGCTCCAACGTGGAATCAAATCCAACCTCATTACATGAACGAACTTTGGATGCAACATATGTTTCACTTGCACCATCATTCCCTACTAAAATAGCCGCCAAATGAGGAGTTTTTCCTCCTTTCGCCTTAAAAGCTTCTACTTCTTGTTTGATATCTGCTTTAACCTCTGCAGAGGTCTTTTTACCATCAATTAAAATCATTTGTACGTATATTTCAATAAAACAATTGCATTTAAAGAATCAATAAGCAACTCTTTATGCCTAAAAAACCTTTTTTGATTTACATTTTACCACCTAAACCGGGGAAGTTTTTCATCATTTTAGCCATATTGCTCTTATTACTCATCATTTTCATCACTTTTGAAGTCTCTTCAAACTGTTTGATAAGTTTATTTACTTCCGTTACCTCATTTCCAGAACCTCTCGCAATTCTTCTTCTTCTGGAACCACTAATTGATTTTGGATTTTTACGTTCATATGGAGTCATTGAATGAATAATTGCCTCAATACCTTTAAACGCGTTATCATCAATATCTACATCTTTCATCATTTTACCAATTCCTGGAATCATTCCAACCAAATCTTTCAGATTCCCCATTTTTTTGATTTGCTGAATTTGCTCATAAAAATCATTGAAATCAAACTGATTCTTGGCAATTTTCTTTTGTAATTTCTTCGCTTGCTCCTCATCAAACTGAGCCTCTGCTCTTTCCACAAGTGAAACGACATCTCCCATGCCTAAAATTCTATCGGCCATTCTTGAAGGATAGAACACATCCAATGCATCCATTTTTTCACCTGTACCAACAAACTTTATAGGTTTGGTAACAACCTCGCGTATTGACAAAGCTGCACCACCTCTAGTATCACCATCTAATTTTGTTAAAACAACACCGTTAAAGTCTAATTTATCATTAAACGCTTTAGCTGTATTTACAGCATCCTGACCCGTCATTGAGTCAACTACGAATAAAATTTCCTGAGGCTTTACAGCATCCTTTACCCTACCAATTTCATCCATCATCTCTTGGTCAACAGCTAATCGACCCGCTGTATCAACAATGACAACATTAAAACCATTTTGACGAGCATATTTAATGGCATTTTCTGCAATTTCAACCGGATTTTTATTTTCTCGTTCAAGATATACATCAGCATCAACCTGACCACCTAACACCTCCAACTGATCCATAGCTGCTGGACGATAAACATCCCCTCCAACCAACAATGGTTTCTTACCTTTTTTCGTTTTTAAATAATTCGCTAACTTACCGGTAAACGTTGTTTTTCCTGAACCCTGAAGTCCAGCAATTAAAATAACAGCAGGATTTCCAGAAATAGAGAGATCACTTTCCTCTCCTCCCATTAATTCCACTAATTCATCATGAACAATTTTAGTAAGGACCTGTCCCGGCTGAAGCGTTGTTAAAACATTTTGACCTATCGCCTTCTCTTTTACTCTGTTAGTAAATTCTTTAGCAACCTTAAAACTAACATCCGCATCAAGTAATGCGCGTCTAATTTCCTTCGTTGTTTCGGCAACGTTTATTTCAGAAATTTGACCATGTCCTTTGAGCACTTTAAACGCCCGATCTAACTTATCCTGAAGACTTCCAAACATATACTTAAAATTGAAGGACAAAAGTAATAATTTCCTATTAGATTATTCACTCCAAACTAACCTGATTGGCATCAATTTCAAGGAATTATACCCGATATTGCTTATCTTATTAAAATGAAGCTCATTTTTTTATGGTACATTATAGAAGTAATTTGCGCATTTATATGCACTTATTTTGTCTTTACATTTATCGTGAGTAACATAACGATAAATCCTGAATTTGAACAAACGCCTAATGGAATAAGCATTTATATCGTTTCAAATGGTGCACATTTAGACATTGTTGTTCCTGTAAAAAATAAACAAGAAGATTGGACAACTTTTATTAATCCTTCCGATATACACACCCCTAAAACACAAAAAAAATGGATTTCATTCGGATGGGGAGATAAAGGGTTTTATTTGGAGACACCCGCATGGAAAGACTTAAAACTATCTGTGGCGTTAAAGGCTATATCTGGACTAAACAAAACAGCCATGCATGTTAGTTTTCTTGAAAACATTGTAGAAGGAAAACGATGCAAGAAAATCATGATTTCCGAAGCACAATATAAACTTCTTTCTTATGAAATTAAAAACCAATTTAGTGAGAAGAAACCCATAAAAATACCCCACGCATTTTATGGAGAAAACGATTCTTTCTATAATGCGAAAGGAAAATATTCTCTATTTAACACATGTAATACTTGGGCAAATTCTGTTTTGAAAAAAAGTAAAATAAAAGCATGCCTATGGACACCTTTTGCTTTCACCATATTAAGTAAGCATTGATATCATCCATGAACAGTCACCTTTTTCCCATATTCTTTCATGATTTCAGCCTCTTTGGCTAAAAACTCTTTCCACCTTTTTTCAACATCTACTCCTTTTCCATACTTTCGGGCCAATTTTAAAAAAAGGGTGTAATGTTTTGCCTCACTAGCCATTAAATCTCGATAAAAAGAGGCAAGTTCCTTGTCGTTTATATTTTCAGATAACACCCTAAAACGCTCACAACTTCGTGCTTCAATCATTGCTGCAATTAGCAATCGATCTACTAAAACCATCGCATCATTTCCTCCGCGCTTTATAAACTTCATCAGATCATGCACATAGGGATCTTTTGATTCTCTTCCTAAACAAAGACCTCTTTTTATGATAATGGCATGAACCATTTGAAAATGCTCTAATTCCTCTTGCGCAAGAGCTGTCATTTGTTCTACAATTTCAGGGATATCAGGATATTTTGTAATGAGGGAAATCGCATAGGATGCAGCTTTTTGCTCGCAATAAGCATGATCTGTTAAAATATCACTGATATTCTTTTCAACAATATTTACCCAACGAGGATCAGTGGGAAGTTTTAAACCAAGCATATTCAAGATTTTACACAAAATTACAAAGAATTAACATCCAATGCTTAATCCATTTTATTCGCTTTTAATTTATTGCCTAAAAAGTTGACTTTCAAAGAAATCATATGTAATTATTGAAAATTATAATTTAGTTGGCATAACATTTCCAGACACTATGAAAATTAATTCTATACTTGGCAATTTATAAGGAAAACCTTTTTCATTAACATTCACTTGTATTCCAATTTTATCTACTCCCGAAGTATTTATCCATCTTCTATTCGAACCAGGTAAAGACCGACTAACTAATCTTTTTGCTAATTGTCTGTAAGTTAATTTAGGAACTAATATTGGCTTAATATTCGTATCTCTTAAAGACTTTTTTGTCCCCCAACAAAAGCCATTTAGTTCAGAATTAAAATAAATAGATTTCCCACTAACCAATAATGTTGAACTTTCAGAATACATAATCTTAAACCAAGAATTTGTATATCCTAAATCCCAAGCTTTCGAATAAAAATTTTGTCTTACCTTTTTTCTTTTTTTATATAAATCCTTGTTTTTATATTTAGTATTAAATTGACCAATAATACTATCTAAATATAAATTCGATTGAATTTGGTTTTTTCTTGTTTTTTGTCTTCTGAAATTGACATATTCAATAACCGCTTCTTTCAATAACTTTGTATCAATATTTACAGGGTCTGCTAACTGACTTTTAAATTCCCACCTCATTTTTTTTGAGGGAGAACTTGTAAATGAAAATGCAAGAATTATTGGTAATAAAAACTGAAATTTTCTCATTAAATTGCTATCATTTTAGCCAATTCATCCCTATCTATTTCTTTAGGATTAACTACACGGAATTTAAACTTTTTAGTCTCCTTTTCACTTGAAAGAGCTTTCATAAAATCAGATTTTGAGATAAACGCAAGATTTCCACTTTTCGTCTTTGCTATTGCTAGAGCTTGGGCACTTTTATTTATCATCACTTTATTACCCACATATTTCATTGCCGATTGATAAGCAGATGATAAAATTGAAATATGATCAAGTTCAATAGAATCCCCTTCATCATTATAGGACTCAAACCTATATTCTTTTCCATTTGCTATTAAATCGGACATAATCCTATCAATGTTACAAATTCCCATTCCGGTTATTTCAAATTCTCCGCTGTTTACAACATCTTGAAATAGGCTACTTTTTAAGTCTTTATATTCTTGTTTTGCCTTTTGCTGTTCAGCAAATCCAATAGGATCATTAGCCATAAATATAGAGTCTTCATATTGTCGTGCTTGAACTGCTTGAAAACTATTCATATCATCTTCATATGCCTGTCTTACATTACTATTATGAATTTCATTTTTTCTCAAAACTTTTTCATATTTTTTCCAAGAGGATTGTAATCTTCGTTTACTTGACTTAGGACCCATTCTAGAGAAATCCTGAATAATTTCAAACTGCACAGTGGAAGAAGCAGTAATAACGGTAAGTAAGAAATTATCTTTTTCATACTGTGGTTCAAGTTTTACTTCTTGAATCTCTTGAAACAAAATCTTTGGATTATCAGAAGAAAAAGGAGTAAAAACATCTTTTCTTAAAAATGTTTTGTTTGATTTTAACAACTTGATTTTTTCTTCCGCATCTTTATCAACAATAATCCATTTGTCATTTGAAAAAACGGCTAATTCATTTATTGATATTTCATCATATCCTATTGATTTATATTTTATTTTTTTAAATCCAGTTCCTAAAAACTGAAGTTGGAAACTATTTATGTCTTTAGATTTCCAAAACACAAGCCCAAAATCTGCATGTTTAAGTTCTGGCTTTTCCAAAACTCCTAAATTAAAGGACTTATTTAAAGCATATTGGTTATAAGGAATCACCTCTAAAATTGGTTGGTAATTAGGTGTTGTTCCATTATTAACCCAATTACCATTTTGAAGCGAATAAGATTGAAAACCAGCATTATCATCAGGTAAATCTGTATTAATAACAATAGACCTATCCTTTGCTAATTGCAATTTCTCTCCTTCTTTTGTAGTTGCTTCAATTTGAAACATTCCTACAGATTCAAAACCATACACAGCTGCGGAATCATAAATCATTGGCAAACCCGATAAATAAATATCAAGGGAATTTTTATATTCCTTAATTTTTAAATTAATATCACCTCTGAATACTTTTCCATCAGAGGTTACTAATGAGTTAGGGTTGATTTTAATTACTGTCCCCGACTCTAATATCACCTCTGCTCGATTTCCTCCCGAAAAGCTGAAAACCTCAAATGCTTTTAGTAATGAATTAAATGGCACATGATAACTTATATCTTTTAGATAGTCAGGAAACTTAAATGGCACCCCTTGTTTTTGACGATTATAAACAATTTCAGCATGAGGAAAATGACTTACTAATTTTTCCACTTCTGCATTATTAATTCCGGTTTCTTTTATGTTTAAATATTCCAAGTTTTTAAGTCTAGACACACTACTGAAAATTGTATTTAAGTCTCCACTTTCAACCAAAATACTACGAAGGTTTTTATGATTATTTAAAGATGGAACATAATTAATCTTAGCATCTTGAATAACTAGCTCCTCTAAAGCTTTCATCCTTCTAATACCTAAAGGAATATTTTCCATTTTTCCATCCGCAATTTCAAGCTTTTTAACACCGCTTTTCTGTAGAGTTTTACAAGCTAGGTTATAATCTAATTTTTTACAGTTCTTCGCAATTACATAATCTACTTTAAAAGAATCTGTTGTAAGCTGATTTAAATCCTTAAAAGTCGTATTAGATAAATCTAATTTCTTTAGTTTTCCATCTCGCAAATTTAATGTAGCAGGGAAATTTCTAACTCCTCGCAGCTTAATCTCTTCCAAGGCAGGAAAATCAAGCCCTGAAGAAATTAAATGATCAATTACAATTTTTGTATTAAAGGAGAAATCAATAGTCTTTAACCTTGGTAAGGTATTAAGTCCAAAACTAACTGAATCAATTTGATTCATTGCTATATCCAATTCAAGTAAATTAACTAGTTTACCGAAATTATCAGGAAATTCATAAATTAAATTATTAGACACGTTTAAATATTTTAAACTCTGTATTTCTGAAACTTGATATGGAATAAAAGGCAACTGACACCCCTCTAAAGAAAGCCAATTAATGTCCATTCCTCTTAAAACACTGCAAACCTGATTAATGTCAATATTTGGATTATAACTTAAATCAACTCGCTTTAAATTCTTACATTTTATTAGAGAATTAGGAAGTGTAATTAAATTTGTGCCAGACAAGTTTAACTCTTCAAGATTCTCTAAATATGATATTTCATTTGGTATTACAACATCCAATAAGCCCATCAAATTCAGAACCTTAATCGACTCTTTATTCAAATCAGATTTCTCAATAAAATTCAAGTAATCAATTTGCGAAAAAACACTAAGTGATAAAAAAATAAAAAACTGGATTATTAAAAATCTAAACCGTATCATAAACAAACTTTCAACTATAATTCATTTTCACAAAAAAGTAACACCATTTTAAAAAATCGCACAAAAAAAGGGACTTGAAACAAGTCCCTTTTTTTGTGCAATTTTATTTTAACTACTTTGATTTTATTTTAAGAAATTCCATTCCGTTATAGGAATCAATTTTATCCAGTATTTCTTCAAGCTCTCCTCTCTTTTCTTCGTTTACAGTAGGAACATTCATTATTTGAACAAGCTCTTGAATGGTTTGATTGTACTCTTCGGTGGTCATTACAGTTTCCATAATTTGGTAAGTTAATTTTTCGGGTTTTAAATAATTTCACATTTATTCGTGCGCATAAAAGTCGTATTAAAAAACGCACAGTTGCCTCCTTAAAAAATAATATTTCAAAAAAGCACTTATCACTCAAAAAGTTATATTTTAAAATTTGTTCACGCCTATTTAAGCTCAACAATTCGCTTACAAAAACACAAATCGAGCCAATTTTCAACAATTTGAGGTTTTAATACAAAAATAGATATTGACGTTTTAAAAATGACAAGAAATCTTTCTTAAAAAAGTTTCTATTCCGCTAAACCTTAATTTTGACCTCAATCTTAAAAAAAACTGGAAAAAATAATTTGTTAACAAATTTTAACGCCTTTAGAAAATCTTAAATATGAAAGAGCTTTATTAAATTTGAGGTTCATTTTATTCAAATATGGAACAAATAACTTCTTCTGAATACAATATTGCTGAACTTAACGAAAAAATTGAAAAAGAGAGTGCATTCATTGAACTCATTAAGGTTGAAATGTCCAAAGTAATTGTTGGACAACCTCAAATGACCGATGCACTTTTAATTGGTTTGCTATCCGACGGTCACATTCTGTTGGAAGGTCTACCAGGATTAGCAAAAACTCTTGCGATCAATACACTGGGCGAAATTATAAATGCAAAATTTAATCGTGTTCAATTTACACCTGATTTATTACCTGCAGATGTCATTGGTACACTTATTTACAATCAACGGAAAGAAGAATTTGTAGTAAAGAAGGGACCTATATTTGCAAATTTTGTGTTAGCCGATGAAATTAATCGATCTCCAGCAAAAGTTCAAAGTGCTCTACTTGAGGCTATGCAAGAAAAACAAGTAACAATAGGTGGAGAGACCTATCCACTTCCTAAACCGTTTTTAGTACTAGCTACACAAAACCCTATTGAGCAAGAGGGGACATATCCACTTCCTGAAGCCCAAGTTGATCGTTTTATGTTAAAAGTCAAACTTGATTATCCCAATAAGCGTGATGAACAAAAAATTATGAGAGCAAACCTGTTAAAGGAATTCCCTGTTGCAAATACAATTTTAACCACAGAGAAAATTTTAGAAGCACGGAATTTAGTAAAAGAGGTGTATGTGGACGAAAAAATTGAGCAATATATTGTTGATTTAGTGTTCGCTACTCGTGAACCTTTTCCTGAACATAAAAATTTAATCACCTTTGGAGGTTCTCCTAGAGCAACAATTGCATTAGCAAAGGCAGGAAAAGCAATTGCGTTCATGAATCGAAGAGGATATGTTATTCCTGAAGATATTCGCTCTGTTGCAGCAGATGTTTTACGACATCGCATCGGATTAACTTATGAGGCAGAAGCACAAGAAATTAATTCGGATCAAATAATAAAAGAAATAATCGACAAAGTTCAAGTACCCTAAATCAGTAATTTTTTAAGCTTTGGATTCCAGCGAATTACTAAGTAAAATACGCAAAATAGAAATCAAAGCGAGAGGAATGTCTAAACAACTTTTCTCTGGCCACTACTCTAGTGCGTTTAAAGGTCGAGGAATGACTTTTTCAGAGGTGCGAGAATATAATTTTGGAGACGAAACTAGGACGATTGATTGGAACGTTACTGCTCGTTTTAATGAGCCCTTTGTAAAAACATTCGAAGAAGAACGAGAACAAACCGTCATGCTTGTTATTGATGTTTCGGCTTCAGAATCATTTGGAACAACTCATCAAACAAAACGAGAATACATTACAGAAGTAGCTGCTGTACTAGCGTTTTCTGCCATCACAAACAATGATAAAGTTGGTGTAATCTTTTGTTCCGATCAAGTGGAAAAATTTATACCACCACGAAAGGGAAAAAACCATATCCTTCGAATCATTCGTGATTTATTAGAATTTAAACCATTAAGCAAAGGAACAGATTTAAACGTTGGATTAGTGCAATTAACCCATGCGGTTAAAAAAAGAAGCACAACATTCCTAATCAGTGATTTTATAACTACTGGATATTTTAATTCATTAAAAATGGCAAAATCAAAACACGACTTAATCGCTATAAAATGTTTTGATCCCTTAGAAATTGAACTTCCTAAAATAGGTTTAGCTAAACTATTTAATCCCGAAACAGGACAAAGAAGCTGGGTGAATACAAATTCGAAAAATACGCGAAAAAGTTATGCCAATTGGTGGAAAAAAATGACTTCGGAATTTGATGACTGTTGTAAAAAAACGGGAATAGATCAAGTCATTCTAAATACAAATGAAAGTTACACTATCCCATTAATGAGAGTGTTTAAACGAAGAGAAGGTAAATGATTAAGTTGAAAATTGCAGTCATATTATTCCTTTTGGTTCATATAGCTCATGCTGAAACGTTTGACTTTAAAACTGATTCCACATCATACCTTATTGGTCAACAGGCAAAATTTAAACTTTCATATGAAGGGAAAGAGGATTTTAGCTGGCCAATGATTAAGGACACTTTAAGCAAAGATTTAGAGATTATAGAATGCTCGAACATAGATACAATTGCTCCAGGAAAATATGAACAATCAATATACATTACAGCCTGGGACTCCGGTTATTTTGTTATTCCTCCAATTATTTCAGGGAATACTCAAACAGCGCCCTCTTTAATTCGCTTTAATTCCGTTCCTGTTAATCCTCAAGAAGACATTAAGCCAATCAAAAAGCAAATGAATACCCCTTGGATATTTGCAGAAAGTAAAAAACTAATTTTCACCGTTTTAATTATCCTAATTGTAATTGGAGGAGCCTCAGCAATCACTTTTTATCAACTTAAAAAAAGAAATCGTAAAACCGAAGCAATTATTCCCGCACGTCCTTTAATGGAAGTTCTTTGGGAAAGATATCATGCTCTTGCGGAAAGTAAGATATGGGAAACCGGTCAAGAAAAAGAATTTCAAAGTGAACTATCACTAATCCTTAGAAGCTTTCTTGAATTCAAGCATAAAATAAAAGCACTTGAAGAAACTACGGGAAATATTACAACTCAATTGAACTCATTGGGACTCGATAGAAAATTTAGAGATGAAGTTAGTCATATTTTAAACTTCTCCGATATGGTGAAATTTGCCAAACAAAAGGGCGTTTTTTCTCAACATGAACGCGCAATAAATGCTTTAAAAGAAATTTTAGAATCACACCAAGAAGAAATTGGATAAAGGAAACTTCATAGAATTCTCTAAAGCGGCTTTCAGCAAACTATTTTCTATGGAAAGCTTTGCTAATCCTGAATGGTTCTGGGCATTTTTACTCATACCTATCCTTATTGTATTATATTACTTCAAGGAAGTATATGATAATGTAGATTTTAAATTCAGTTCATCTGAAGGTTTTGGAAAGACATCTTCCCTTGTGTATTTAAAACACATACCTTTCCTGTGTTTACAAATTGGATTAATCGCCTTTATTGTAGCTTTAGCTCGCCCTCAAGATTCGAAAAGCTGGGAGGAAACTAAAACCCAGGGGATCGATATGATCATTTCTATGGATATTTCATCCTCCATGAAGATGCCTGATTTTAAACCAAGCAGATTTGATGCATCAAAAAAAATCGCTACAGAATTCATTCAATCTAGACCTAATGATCGATTTGGTCTGGTAGTTTTTGCTGCCGAAAGTTTTACTCAATGTCCTTTAACCATTGACCACAATAGGATCACCGAACTTTTTCAAGACATTCGGATGGGAATATTAGAGGATGGTACAGCAATTGGATCTGGATTAGCAACAGCCGTTCAAAGACTAAAAGATAGTGAGGCCAAAAGTAAAGTAATTGTTTTACTGACCGATGGTGAGAATAATGCAGGGGAAATATCCCCTAAAACAGCAGCGGAATTAGCCAACACGTATGATATAAAAGTTTACACAATTGGGATAGGAAAAAAGAAATTTACCATACAACAAAAAGATTTCTTTGGACGAACATATAACCAACAAATCGAATCAAAAATTGATACTGAGTCACTTGAAGCAATAGCAAAAATAACAGGAGGAAGATACTACAGAGCTGAATCTCCGAATGCGCTTAAAAATATTTATGAGGAAATCGACCAATTAGAAAAAACTGAGTTAGCGAGCTTAAAATACTACAAAAAAACAGAGCTATTCCTACCCTATGTATTGGTGGGTCTAATCCTTTTAGGGTTGGGGAAATCTTTGGAACTCACCGTATTTAAAACGATCGATTAAATGAACTGGATGAAAGCCATATCTTCGTACCTATTTACTGATCGTGACTTTGCGCGTTGGCAAAACAACTGGGTGCTTTGGTTCTTTCTTTTATCTGCAGCGATAATAGCGCTTTACTGCATTAATCGTTGGTTACAAAAAAAACAACTGAATCAATTTAAATCAGAAACTACGCTGAATAATTTATTTCCCAATCTATCAAAAAATAGATCGATTCTCCGATTTATGGCATGGACAACAGGCTTTGCATGTATTATTCTTTCAGGAGCAAATTTACAATTTGGAGATAAAAAAGAAGAGGTTCAACGAGCTGGAATAGATTTAATGCTCTGCTTAGATGTATCAAAAAGTATGTTGGCAGAAGATTTAAAACCAAATCGACTAACAAGAGCAAAGCTTTCCATTAACAAAATTATAAATAGTTTAGGATCTGATCGAATTGGTGTTATTGTGTTTGCTGGAGATGCCTTTCTTCAGTTACCTCTAACCAACGATCACTCTGCAGCTGAACTTTTTATTCAGGGAATTCATACCGGAATTATTCCAGTACCTGGAACAAATATTGCACGAGCGCTTGAGTTAGCGAACAAATCGCTTCCTTCATCTTCTCCAACCAATAAGGCAATTGTTGTTATTACAGACGGAGAAGAGCATGATGGACGAGCAATAGAAATCGCAGAACAACTTCAGGAAAAAGACATCAAAGTTTTTACCATTGGACTTGGAAGTTCTAAAGGTTCCACAATACCAGATTTTAATAAAAATGGACGAAGAATAGGCGTTAAGAAAGACAGAAATGCGAGTACAATAATTACCAGACTTAATGAACCATCGCTTGTCGCTTTAGCAGAGGCAGGAGGAGGAACATACGTTCGTGGCTCAAACCAAAACCTAGGTCTTCAATCTATGCTTACTAAAATTGGTGAAATTGAAAAAACGGAATATGAAGCAAAGCAATACACCTCGTACAGTAGCCGTTTTCAATGGTTTTTAGCAATAGGAATAATGTTCATTGTAATGGATTTATTGATTTTAAAAAGAAAAGGAACGTGGTTCAAAAACAACTAATATTCATAGTGCTTTTGATGTATATTTCTTTAGGAGTAAAGGCTCAAGAGGAACGATCGTTTATTCGTGAAGGAAACGCAAACTTTAATGAAGCGGATTATTTAATGGCTGATTCAATGTTTCTTAAGGCACTAGCTATTAATCCGGAATCCATCGAAGCACAATACAACCTCGCGAATTCAAAATATAATCAACAGGATTATGTAGGTGCGATTACTGATTATGAAAATTTAATACCCCAATTAAAGGCAAAACATCAAAAAGCAAAAGCATATCACAATTTGGGAAATGCTTACCTAAAAAATCAACGCGCTGAAGAAGCCATTGAAGCTTTCAAAAATGCGCTTAGAAACAATCCAGCAGATGAAGATTCTCGATATAATTTGGCGTATGCAAAACGCATGATGAACAAAAACAAGCAAAACAAATCTGATCAAAAAAACGATCAGAAAAATGATAAAAACCAACAAAACAAAGACAATAAAAACAGTCAAAACTCAAAGGATAATAAAAATCCAAACGAGGATCAAAAAAAAGAAAAGAACGACAAAAAAGGAGATAATTCGAACAATAACGGAGACAAAAACGAACAAGAAGAGGGAAAGAAAGAGGAAAACGGGCAAACTAAAGACGCTAAGGAGGATCAGCAAGATGGAAAACCTGAAGAAAAAGAAGGCCGAGATCAAAAGGAAAGATCTGAAAAAAAGGGACAAGAAAAAGGTGATCAGCAAGTACAAGAACCAAAAAAAATAAAGGCGATTTCAAAAGCTCAGGCCCAACAGTTACTTAAAGAATTAGAAAATAATGAGAGTGCGGTTAGAGAGAAAATGATACGATCTCAAATGGAAAAGAAACCGCGAAAAAAAATAGAAAAAGACTGGTAATGAATTATCGTTTACACAGAATTAAACTAACGTGGAACTTTATAATTTTAATAGTTCTTCTTACATCTTTCAATACTGTTTTTGCGGGAGAAGGTATACAAGGAATTACGCAAGTTGAAGGAACTGAATTTGAAGTTGGAGAACAATTTACGGTACAATACATATTGAAATCAGTAGGTCAACGCCTCCAAGGAAATTATCAAATTTCCGGAAATAATTTTGGAGAGTTAGAGGTTTTGGGACAAAATAGTGGTAATTCTACCTCAATTATAAATGGCTCCATATCCCAAGAAGTGACAATAACCTACTATCTAAAATCAAAGAAAATAGGGGTGTTTAAAATTCCTGGAATCCAATTCATTCTTAATGGAAAGGAATATCCTTGTCAGGATAAAACGGTACAAATAATTAAACAAAAAAAGGATTCTGGCATAAATGGAGACTTAATTTTAAAATTAAAATCAACTAAAAGTTCAGTTTATATAGGTGAGCCGTTTAGAATTGATCTTCATTGGTATTCTGCCTTTCAAACAAAAGGGTTTCGAATGAAAGAATTGCCAAAATTTGACGGCTTTATTGTAAAAACTATTCCATCTGAAACAAAAAATAAAATTCGCACAATAAACGGAAAAAAATACCTCACCAACAAAGACTTTTCTTTTATTCTCACCCCCATTAAAACGGGAAAAACGACACTACCAGCGGTGAAAGGAGATATGTATTTGACAACAGGCAGAGGCTTTTTTACACAAACAGAAACCCAGGAAATCACATCAAATAGGCTTACTGTTGATGTGAAGCCATTGCCTATTGCGGAGTCTGGTATCACCCAACCTGTTATTGTGGGTAATTTTAAGGCCAAATCAACATGTGACAAGAAAGAGTTAAATGTAAATGATGCCGTTACGATACGAATTACTATTTCCGGCTCAGGAAATCTCAATACACTTAATGATCTTACGATAAACTTCCCGAGTGCTTTCGAAACTCTACCGGCAACCGTGAAGGATAATATTAAAACAAATTTAAACGGGATTAACGGTAGTAAAACCTTTGAATTTGTAGCAATCCCAAGACAACCAGGAGAATTCAAAATACCGCCAATTACGCTTTGGGCTTTTAATCCAAAAAAGAAAAAATATTATGATATCAAAACAACTCCAATTAACATTAAAGTCACCGGTGCTGGGAAAGGAGATATCCAACCCTATATTTCCTCCGGAGGAGGAAAAAAAGTAGAATTGCAAGGAAGTGATATTCGATACCTTAATAAAATTGAAAATTTATCCAATGATCAAAGATCTTCATTCACAGGTTCATTCGCTCATTTAATGCTCATCATTTTTAGTGTGCTTGGCTTTGGAGTTGGTGTCTTTGGATTTCGAAAAAGAATACTGTCTAAAGATCAAATAAAATCCAATAATAAATCTAAAGCCAAAAAAGTAGCGAAAAAGTACTTAAAGAATGCAGAAAAGGAGATCGCAGGAGATAAGAGTAAATTTTATGCGCTTGTTGATGAAGCTATTAACTCCTATTTGTTGGGTAAACTAATGATCGATCGATCTCAATTAAAAAAAGAGACAATAATTACGCATCTTAAAAATCAAATGGTAGAGGAGCATTTAATTAATCAAACCATTAAAGTCTCTAATGATTGTAAGATGGCCCGATTCTCTCCTATCGTTCTATCTCCCAAGGAGATGTATGCAGAAGCAGAACGTATTATTCACGAACTCGAAACGCAATTGAAAAGATGAAATTATCATTAAACATACTAACATATTTTTTCATGATTACCACATTTGCTTTTGCAAACGAGCCTCTTTTAGATTCCGCAAAAGTAAACTATGACAACAATGAATTCTCAAAAGCAATAGCGCAATATGAAATAGTGATTTCAAAAGGTTTAAGCTCTCCTGATTTAAATTATAATCTTGGAAATGCCTACTTCAGAAATGGACAAATTGGATTAAGCATTTTAAACTTTGAAAAAGCAATAAAGTCAAATTCAAGCCATGAAAATGCGAAATTTAATTTAAAACTAGCTCAAGCAAAAATTACCGATCAATTTGAGCCTGTTCCTGAAGTTTCTCTATCAAAAATTTTAAGAAGTATAAATAATGGCATAAGTCATAATATAGTGTCAATCATTGCCTCAATATGTATACTATTAGGTGCGGCTCTTTTTATATTTGGAAAAAAGACAACAATTAAAAAGCATATCAAATACGCGCGACTACTCGCTTTAACAGGTGTTATATTCACGCTTATAGCGTGGCAACAAAAATTAGCAGTTGAGGCTTACAGAGCAGGGATTACATTAAGTACCTCTGCGAATATCTTTAGTGAACCAAACCCTTCATCTACATTACTTTTTGAAATCCACGAAGGAACCAAATTAGACATTTTATCAGAATCGGGTGAATGGTTTAATATTAAAGCTCCCAATAATGAAGTGGGTTGGGTTGAAGCATCTAGTTTAGGAGAAATTTAAACAACCCCTTTCAATAAACTCAATACTGCTGACCTTTTACGCGTAGATATTGGAACTGAGGCGCCATCTTGCATTTTAAGGTACCCTCCATCAATTTTAATATACTCTTTAAGATGATCAATATTCACTAAATGACTTTGGTGCACACGGTAAAAACCAAATTCAGAGAGCATTTTATCAAATTCTTTCAATGTTTTAGTAACCAGCATTTTGGACCCATTTGTAAAAAAGAATTGAGTATAATTAACGTTCGATTCACAACGAATAATATTTCCAATTTCTACAATTTCAATTTTATCCTGAGAATGAAGAGCCAATCTTTTGTGTGACTTATTCTCCTCATTGATATTTGATTTAAGCAATTCATAATCATCTTTTAAATCAATATTTACTTTATTAACCGCTGTTTTTAATTCATCGATATCAATCGGTTTAAGCAAATAATCAACTGCAGACAATTTAAATGCTTTGATTGCATATTCATCAGAGGCCGTTGTAAAAATAATTTTAAAATCAACTTTACCTAAAATCTCTAATAAATCAAATGCAGTTCCTTGATTAATTTGAATATCTAAAAAAACAACATCAGGCTTTTTACTTTTTATTTCTTTTGCAGCAGAAACAACACCATCAGCAGTCCCTACGATCTCTACCTCAGGACAATAATCATTTAAATCTTGTATTAAATTATCTCTAAATTTAGCAATATCATCTACTACAACCGCCTTCATTTTTTATCTTGTTTTTTTTATTTTTAATCTCAACTATTGAATAAACAACAATTGTAGAAATTCAAAAGTAATAATTAAACAACCAATATTAAAACAAAATAATTTAGCATGTAAATTAAATAATCATGTTCAAATTATTTTGTTTAATCTTTTTGACTTTTTTGCTCTCAGAAAAATCAATCGCACGTATTATTGAGAGTAAGAAAAGTGGTAATTGGACTGCATTCAGTACATGGAAAAACAATCAATCGCCACTTGAAATTGACACTGTTAAAATTAACGTAGGAGATACTATTTTTATCAATTCATCTAATGCCGTATGTTCCGTATTGATAAACGAAGGTGTATTATTTTTTAACTCTTCTTCAAACAATTTGAATGTATCACGCGCACACTTTAAAAACGGATTAATCTCGGGGAGATCACTTGGTACAATGAGTATTGACACCATCACTATTCAAGGAAATTCCATAATAGACAAATGTCATCTGAGCGCGAAACAAATAATTATTGAGGATACTCTAAAGTTTACGAATAAAAGTGGATTGAAAACCTTTGGTCAATTCATTAATTTGGGTTCCGTATTCAATCCGTCTAGTGAACACATTGAACTCAAAGGTCCTTTAGTGAACAGAGGAACATTCTTGTTTTTTAATGGTAAAATCAGCTTTCGTAAAAAGACAGAAATTAGGGGACGACTAAATGTATATGCAATGGAAATCAAGGATGAACTACTCAACCACGATACATTAACAATTTCTGCGTCAATAACGGGTAATGGCATATTAAAAAACCATGGACTACTTACTCTTAGGATGACCAATAGTAAATTTGGAATCGACTCCTTGGATGTAACCTATCCTAAAAATACACTCATATTAAATAGAACAGGAAATCAATCGATTCCTCCGTTAGTAAAGCACAAAGCTTATGATATTCAATTGTATGGAAATGGAAACTATACTATTCATGAACCCATCACTATTCATTCCCTTAAAGGTTATGGCACTTCACAACTTACCATTCAAAAAACGATTTTAGTTAACGATGTTTATTTTGAAGACTCAACAACGTGTATAGTTAATACGAACCTATCTCTAAATAATCATCCGCAATTTGGACATTTTTTTATTGGATCTGGCTATCATATTTCCATGCTTCAACATGATTCTTTATTTGTGTCAGGACATTTTAGTGGTGATTTGAGAGGAAACCCTACAGTGGTGTACAACGGAGCCATTCAACAATCCATAAATCCAATCAATTATAATCACTTGGTTTACTTAAATTCAGGAAAAGACGCGTCAAAGTTTCATACTCATCATATGATTAACCATCTCGATGTCATTTCAGGCCAATTGAAATTAGGGGATGCTGTTGTTAATCAATGTACTATTGGTTTAAGTGGAGAAATTCAAATTGGTGGACACTCCCCATTATTCAAGGACACAGTGCATATTAATGGAAAACTTATAATCCGATCTCATTTAGCAGATCCAACATTTAACCAACTAACCATTTATGAATCTGGTTCATTCATTAACCAATCAACTGCAGATATTTCAATCAATGCTGGAATCCAAAACAATGGTATTTTTAAAGGATGTATGGGAACTGCTTGTGATTTTTACTTTTCCAATGACTCATTTACACTCGACGGAAAAGACACAATTTATATCCCACGAGTTAAGGGGAAAAACCTTAAAAACAAGGGGATATTATCCATTTCAAAAGAACTGCGCGTTGACACACTCACGAATGATAAAAATGGAATACTATTGATTCAGGCAGACACACAAAACATCAATGGCTATTGGGATTTAAGCGCTAAAAACAACACAGTCATCTTCAACAAAAAGGGAAATCAAAACATCCCTTTTTGTGTTCAAGAAGCAGAGAATCTTGTATTTCAAAACTCGGGAAAGAAAATATTAACACGGAATATACAAGTAAATGAAAACCTCCACATTTATCCTTCTGCACATCTACAGTGTGATTCCTTTCAAATTATAGGAAGTCCAGCTGGAACTTTTACAATTGACTCTCTTTCTCGTTTAACCTTAGGACACAATTACAGCGAAAAAAACATCATCTTCCCCTCTTTTTTTTCAACACTTATTTTACATGATTCCTCAACGGTAATTTATGCATCGAAAAAAAATCAAACCATCTCATCTTCTCCTCATTATGGAAATCTCATTCTTGATGATGGCGCAGTTGACTCGTGTAGAAAAGAAATTTCTGGCGATTCTCTGATTATTAATGGAAGATTAAACTTAGCAGAATCCTCATTACAATTAATAATAGACGATAAAACAGTAGATGTGAATGGTGATTGGGATGGTCCGGGTCAACTAGTATTAACAAGCGGACATTTTTTGTTGGCTGGTGATGGGAATTCAACCGGAAAAGTACGTGAAGGGACCTCACTTTTTGTTTACGACGGAACGAGGAAACAACGAATTAAAATAATGAAGTATTTTAATTTAGTCATTGATAAAAATGGCATTGCACATACAAAAGCCAATATAGGAGAGTTGATTGTTACCAATGAAGCAAAAGTAAAAAAAGGAACCCTTGAATTTTCCAGTGAGCAATCACGAATAAACCACCTAATTATTGAAGATTCAGTAACATTTAAGTCAAAATATCAAGATAAATATTTTTGCCATATAACGATTGCCCCTACTGGAACGTTCCTTTTAAATTACGACGAAGAAATTTACATAGAGGGAAATATTAGATGCAATGGAAATTTAATCGCAAAAAAGGGCCTCATTCACTTTACGGATACTTTAAACGCCCAATCCATTCATGGTGAGGGTATCATCCAGTTTCATAAAACAACTATTCAAAAGAATGAAGATACATTAAGGATTAATTGCAAATCAGTACTAAATGATACGCTTTTTTTATTAAGTGGAACATTGGAGGTAAATAACATCATTGAACTAAAACATGTAGGATACATCAGTAATGAAACTGCATTATCACCACTCATTGGAACTGGAAAAATACGTCTATTTAAAACAATAATTGGCGGAAGTTATTCAAATATCGGTGGCCTAGGCTTATCTATTCAAAGTAAAACTCCAATGGGAAACACACGCATAGAACGAGAGTTTAAGGCATATAATTTAATGGGTAAAGAAGGTATTAATAGAGTATACAATATTGAGCCTGAAATAAATTATGATTTAGACGTTACGCTTGAATTTCATTTTTGGAAAAGTGAATTAAATGAAAATAATTTAAGTGAATTAATCATGTATAAATCAACGGACAAGGGAGAAAACTGGTTTTCTGTGGGGGGATCACTAAATGACAATAATCAATCTTTTCAATGTTCTGGAATAAGGCAGTTTTCAAAATGGACTTTAGGAAGTAATCAAATTACTCCACTGGCGGTAGAACTTGTTGCATTTAAAGGAAAGCGATTGGATGATAATATTCAATTGGATTGGGAAATTTACACTGAAATACAAACAAAAGCTTACCAAATTAATTATTCAACAGATGGGATTCTATTTGATTCACTCACAACTGTGGAGGCAGAGGGTAAAGATCATTATAGTTTTTTGTGGCCTTCAGCTCCGAATAAACTAATGTATTTCGAGCTCATTGAAATTGAACATCCATCAATTCGTCATCACCTGGATACAATTTTAGTCATGGATGTTTATAGGGAGCCGAAAGCTTGGTTTGCTGGAGATCAAATTAGAGTCACCGATTTTCCAGTAGGAACATTAAATGTGTACGATCTTAACGGGCAACTTGTTCTCCATAATAATACCAATGCTGCTCATCTAAAGCGAGGAATATATTTCATCGAATTATTGAATGAAATTGGTGAGTGGGTGTATGAGGAATATAAAAGGTAATGAATAACTTACATTAATTTTAGGCCTCAAAAACTACAATGACTAAAATCCAAAAATTCTCTTGATTTCATGTTTAGCTAATACACCTGAGACATTTTTGATTAGCTGTCCATTTTTATAAAAAAACAAACTCGGCACTCCCCTTACTCCCATTTGAGTGGCAAGTTGCTGATTTTTATCTACATCAACTTTTACAATTCTTAATTTTCCCCCTTCATCCGATTTTAATTCCTCTAAAATTGGAGCTAAGGTCTGACATGGTCCACACCAAGTTGCATAAAAATCAACTAATACATATTCACAACTCGCAATAACATCTTTAAAATTCGCCATATTTAAATTTAAGTATTATTCCTTTCTTAATTATCGTTTAGCATCATTTCTATTAATACTCATTTTAACGCTTGATCAAGTCTTCAAGGTTGAGTAATAATTTCACGAAACGTAAGGTTTAATCGGGGTTCGTGGACTTTTTTTGATTTAGGCAAAGTATGTTTCCAGTAATGTTGAATTTCACCTGACATGAGAAGTAAACTACCATTTTTTAACTTTAAATCTAACTTTTCCTTTGATTCAATATGTTTAAAACTAAACTTACGTTCAGCACCTAGACTTATGGATGCAATAACAGGATTCTTGCCTAACTCCCTCTCGTCATCCGCATGCCATCCCATTCCGTCCTCACCACTAGGGTAATAGTTTAATAGGCAAGAATTGAATTTACTTTTCGTCCTTGCTTCCACAAGAGACTTTAAAAACAGGATTGATTCACTCCAAGGTTGAGCCTTCCGTTTTATTTGAGAATAACCATAAATAAAAGGCCTATCTCCAACCCAAGCAGTTAATCGATTCATCACACGATGTTTACCAAAAACCACTGTTTCATCGTTTTTAAAATCAAGTTCCTCTATCAGTTTATGGATATACTCTGACGATTCAAATTGAGTTAGGAAGTTTTGAAAATAAAAAAGCTCCCCATCTCTAGGAAGCAAGTTTCTATTTTCATCAATTGGAAATAGCATTATCGAACTAAATCCCCGTATAAGTCAAACGCATCAGCCTCTGTGATTTTAACATTGGCAAAATCTCCTATTCGAGTGTAACCATCAGCCTTTTTAACGAGCACTTCATTATCTACCTCAGGAGAATCGTACTCTGTTCTACCAATCAAATAATCACCTTCAATTCGATCAAAAAGCACCTTGTAGGTGTTTCCAACTTTAGCCTCATTAGATTGCATTGAAATACCTGCTTGAAGATCCATTAGTGCTTGAACTCTTTGAAGTTTAATTTCTTCAGGTACATCATCCTCTAAACTAAAGGCATGTGTATTTTCTTCGTGAGAATATGTGAAAGCTCCCATTCTTTCGAATTTTGTCTCCTCAACCCAATCGTATAATTGCTGAAAGTCTTTATCTGTCTCCCCAGGGTAACCAACAATCAATGTAGTCCTTAATGCGATATCTGGAACTTTACTTCTTATTTGATCAATTAGCGCATTGGTTTTGGCCATTGTTGTACCTCTACGCATACTTTTCAATACATTATCTGATATATGCTGAAGTGGCATATCCAAATAATTACAAATGTTATCGCGCTCATTCATTACATCTAACACATTCATTGGAAAACCAGTTGGAAATGCATAATGTAACTTCATCCAGTCAATCCCTTCAACATCCGACAATTGGCGCAATAAGTCTGCTAATTTTCTCTCTTTATATAAATCAAGACCATAATAAGTAAGATCCTGAGCAATCATCAACAATTCCTTTGTCCCTTTTGCAGCTAGGCTTTTTGCACTTTTTACCAACTCCTCTATTGGTGTACTTTTATGCTTTCCTCGCATCAAAGGAATGGCGCAAAACGAACATGGTCGATCACATCCTTCAGCAATTTTAAAGTACGCTGAGTGGTTTGGAGTTGTTAACAATCTTTCGCCAACTAACTCATGTTTGTAATCAGCTTTTAATGTTTTTAATAATTGACCTAAGTCTCTTGTTCCAAAGTATTGATCAACATCAGAAATCTCTTTCTCTAAATCATCTTTATAACGCTCACTTAAACAACCAGTGACGTATACTTTTTCAATCAAACCTTGCTCTTTTGCATCAACTGCACTTAAAATTGTATCGATCGATTCTTGTTTCGCATTTTCAATGAACCCACACGTATTAATAATTACAGTTTGTGCCTCCAATGAATCAGAATCGTGTTCTACGTCAATATTATTCGCTTTTAATTGCCCCATTAACACCTCCGAATCAAAAATGTTTTTAGAGCATCCTAGTGTAATCACATTGACTTTATTTTTCTTGATTGTTTTTGTTTTCATACATTCAGATGCTAATCAATTAAATAAAGAATCAACAAACTCTCTACGATCAAAAACTTGTAAGTCTTCCATTCCTTCACCCACACCGATGAAACGCACTGGGATTTTAAATTGTTCGGATATACCAATAACAACACCTCCTTTTGCCGAACCATCCAATTTAGTTAATGCCATGGACGTTATTTCGGTTGCCTTGGTAAACTGTTTAGCCTGCTCAAATGCATTTTGACCTGTAGAGCCATCCAGTACGAGAAGTACTTCATGAGGAGCACCGGGAACAACTTTGTCCATAACACGCTTTATTTTGGAAAGTTCATCCATCAAATGGGCTTTATTGTGTAACCTTCCTGCTGTATCAATTAATACAATATCGGCTTCCTTCGATTTCGCCGATTGTAATGTATCATATGCTACCGATGCTGGATCGGCATTCATTCCTTGCTCAACAATAGGGACATCAACCCTTTTTGCCCAGATTTTCAACTGATCAACAGCTGCTGCTCTAAATGTATCTGAAGCTCCTAGTACAACCTCTTTACCAGCCGATTTAAACTGATGGGCTAACTTTCCAATTGTAGTTGTTTTTCCTACACCATTCACCCCTACGATCATCATAACATAAGGCTTCTTGTCATTAGGTAATGCATATCCAACATTATCGGCTGAATTATTCTCCTCCAGTAATGCGGCAATCTCATCTCTTAAAATCGTATTTAGCTGATCTGTCCCAAGATATTTGTCTTTTGCTACCCTATCCTCTATTCGTTCAATAATTTTTAAGGTGGTTTCTACCCCAACATCGGAAGTAATTAATACTTCTTCCAAATTATCTAACACCTCATCATCTACCTTACTTTTTCCAACAACGGTCTTCGCTAATTTTGAAAATATACTGTCCTTGGTTTTAGAAAGACCACTATCGAGTTTTTCTTTTTTCTCTTTTGAAAATAAACCGAATAATCCCATAACTATATAAAAGTATATATACACAAAAAGCTTTCACTATTTGTGAAAGCTTTAGATATGTTTTATTATTAATTCCTTATTTACTAAGGAAATCTTTAACTTGCTCGTTAGGTACCATTTCTTCTTTAAAGATATATGCACCTGTCTTCTCTGACTTAACCGTTTTAATCACTTTAGTATAAGTCTTACCACCTTTTTGTAAAGTTGCTACCGTTTTCTTAGCCATGTCTTAATTTATTTAATTTCTTTATGAACTGTCATTTTCTTCAAGATTGGGTTGAATTTTTTCAACTCTAATCTCTCCGGAGTATTCTTTCTGTTCTTTGTCGTAATGTATCTTGAAGTACCTGGTTGACCAGATTCTTTGTGCTCTGTGCACTCCATAATCACCTGTACTCTATCTCCTTTTTTAGCCATTTTATTTTCAACTTAAAAATTGCGGAAGGCAAAATTACATCTTTTTTTCTTTATCAACAACCCTTATTTAGAATATTCTAAAAGAAATCGATAACCCAATGAAATTTTAAAAGGGGTTGTAATACTCTGAGCCCATTGAGGAACACTTACAATTCCTGTTTTCGCATCCAAATAAAAAGCATAATTAGCATTTATAGGCTTTAGCTCTAAACCTAAATTACCAATAAGACCTCCATCATTATAATCATCCACTCCCGGGCCAAAATGGTCTTTATTATTAAAGATTCGCCCGATCACAACACCAACACCTGCATATCCTTTTAGCTCCATCGTAGAGTCCTTCATCAAACTGAAAGGCTTCACAAACAGCAATTGTAACTCCCCATTATTTCTTGAGGAAGATGAAGTAATATCCAAGCCCAAATCTATAAATCCGTCTTTAAATGGAAGCCATGCTCCTATTCCTAATCCAACTCCTCCAGACTGTAGCGCGTCATCATATATACCGCCTAAACCATACACTCCTTCCACATTCACAATTAATGGGTCTTTTTTTTGTTCTTGCGCTACGCTAATAAGTGAAACTATCAATAACAGAAGGGTATATATTTTTTTCATCGTTAGTTGGTTAATTGGTTAATTGGACGCAAAGATAAACGATATCATTTATTCGTCCCAAGCTCTTCAATATCATACAAAGCATAAGTCCAATCGAGTTGCTTCCTTAATTGTTTAAAGTTTTTTACTCTTATTTTTTCCCATGTATTGGAAGGAGTTACCTTTTTTTCATTGATCTGGATCGGGAGAAAAAAATCACTAGATTCTGATTTCCATTTGATTAACAAACTTTTCTTCCACAAAAACCGCTTTTTTTGAAAGTGCAAAATAGGTATATCTGCTTTGTATAGGTAACGAATAAATAATTCTTTCACCTCTTCTCCTAAATTATCTCCAAACCAACTTAACACTTCATCGGTTGATGTATTTTTTCGTTCAAAATCGGTATAAAATGTTCTTATTGTTTTAAACCAGATGGAATCATTATTGACAAAATTTCGGATTGTATGTAACATCCATGATCCCTTGTGATACATATCGGTACTCCCTTCTTGATTAATCTCATATTCCCCAATGATCGGTTGATCATTTTTAAATCGACGTTGTGATCTAAGATAATCAATCATAGCAGGCTCACCGTACATTTTTTCAGCATACAGCACTTCTGTATATGTACAGAACCCTTCATGAATCCACATATCTGCTAAATCATTCATACTCACACTATTCCCCCAATATTCATGACCTGTTTCATGGATAATAATGTAATCAAAATCCATTCCTTTTGGATGGTAGCCTAAATACCCTTTTTTATATTTATTCCCATATGCAATAGCGGACTGATGCTCCATTCCAAGGTAGGGTGCCTCTACTAACTTGAAACCATCATTCCAAAAAGGAAATTTACCAAAAAGACGTTCATATATCTCAAGCATTGGATGTACCTGTTCAAAATGTTTTTTTGCTTTATCATAGTTATAGTCTAAGGCATAAAATTCTGTGGACAAAGAATCGCCATTTGACACGTACCAATCAAATACTTTTTTAAACTTTCCCAAATAAAAAGTGACATTATACGTATTAATCGGGTAAGTTACTTTCCATTCAAACACCTCGGAAGTTTTATAATTACCGCCTATTTCTGTTTTTGTATAATGTTTTTGTAACTGACCATTAGCAATACAGTCATAACCGCTAGGCACTGTATATGTCATCATCATCGAATCGGGCTCATCAGACAAATGATCCTTACAAGGCCACCAACTGCTCGCTCCCCATCCTTCGCAAGCCACACCACAAAAGTGTCGATTTAACGAATCTTTTTGCCACACAAAACCACCATCCCAAGGCGCTTTTTTTGCCACATTCGGTTTTCCAAAATAAGATATTCGTAATTTATACTGTTTCCCCGGGTAAATAGCCTCACTGAATGTTATAAATAAGGCGTCTTCAACCTTACGATAGGATGCCGATATCAATTCTTCAATTCCTGTACTATCAATAGGAGCGAATAATTGAATGGTGGCAACTTGATACTGTCTAAACAAATCAATTTGAATAGTTTTTGCTTCTGATAATGCGGTAAAATAAATGTCATTTTTTCCACTAATTCGCTTTTGATCGGGATCAATATTGACAGATAAATCATAAAACGTTACATCAAAGCAATTTCTTTCGGGTCGTAATGCACCTCTAATAGAATCTTTACTTGTTGTTAGGCTTCCTCCATAAACACAAAAGTGAAGTACAAAACCGATCAACAACAAAAATTTTTTCATTCTGCAATGATAGAAAATCAAACCTTATTTAAAGCCTTATTGGAATATTTTCATCGTTAAGATATTTTTTCAAATCAGGAATCGAAATTTCTTTAAAGTGAAAAATACTCGCCGCTAACGCCGCATCAGATTTACCTTGTTGAAAAACATCTTTAAAGTGTACCATATTTCCAGCACCTCCCGATGCAATAATTGGAATAGTTAACATTGAAGACAAGTGAGCAAGTTCTTTATTGGCAAAACCAGACTTGGTTCCGTCATGATCCATAGAGGTAAACAATATTTCACCAGCACCTCGGTCTTGACACTCCTTAGCCCAGTCAAACAAATCAATTTCCGTTCGATCTCTACCTCCCCTTAGATAAACTTTCCATCCCTGTTCAGTATATTTTGCATCAATAGCAACCACAACAAACTGAGCGCCAAATGCTGTACTAAGTTCGTTAATCAATTCAGGACGTTTCACTGCGGCAGAATTGATACTAATTTTATCTGCTCCTGCCTTAAGTAGGGCACGAGCATCTGACAATTCTGATATTCCTCCCCCAACTGTAAAAGGGATATTAATTCGCTCTGCAACCCTTGCTACTAAATCTAAAAGTGTCTTACGTTTTTCATGCGTAGCTGTAATATCCAAAAAAACTAGTTCATCCGCACCTTCTTTAGAATAGATTTCAGCTAAATCAACAGGGTCACCTGCGTCCCTTAATCCAACAAAATTTACACCTTTTACAGTCCTTCCATCTTTTATGTCAAGACATGGAATAATTCTTTTTGATAACATAAGCTATACCTTATGATACTTCATTAATGTTTCTAATTCTAACTTCCCCTCGTATATCGCTTTTCCAACAATTGCTCCATATAAATCAATATCTTCCAGAGCTTTTAAATCATCTTCTGTAGTTACTCCTCCAGAAGCAATTAATTTTAGCTGAGGAAATTCCTTCATAATCTCGGCGTATAATTCGTTTGAGCTACCAGCAAGTAAACCGTCCTTCGCAATATCAGTACAAATAACGTATTTAGCTCCTTTGGAATGATAATCTTCTAAGAAAGAAAACAATTCTAAATTAGAGGTTTCTAGCCAACCATTAACAGCAATCATCTTGTCCTTCACATCCGCACCCAAAATAATCTTATCTCCATACTTTTCAAGCCAGCCCTCAAATAAGGATCTATTTTTTACAGCTATACTTCCTCCTGTAACTTGGGAAGCACCGCATTCAAATGCCAATTTAATGTCTTCATTTGTTTTTACTCCCCCTCCGAAATCAACAACTAATGACGTATTAGAAGTAATTTCCCGAAGCACTTCGTGATTTATAATATGCCCACTTTTTGCACCATCTAAATCTACCAAGTGTAAATGGGTAAACCCAGCAGATTCAAACTCTTTCGCAGCATCAAGTGGATGCTCGTGATACACTTTTTTTTGATTGTAATCGCCTTTAGTTAATCTAACGGCTTTCCCTTCAATAAGGTCAATAGCTGGAACAATTATCATAACTCTAAAAACTGCTTTAAAATTTGCTCTCCAGCATCACCACTTTTTTCAGTGTGAAACTGAACAGCATAAAAATTATCTTTTTGAATGGCTGCACTAAATCGAATTCCATAATTCGTTAAAGCCACAGAATATTTATTTTCAGGAACATAGAAACTATGAACAAAATAAAATTGTTCACCCTCCAATAAACCATCAAAAATTTTAGACTTAAAATCTGAAATATTATTCCAACCCATGTGGGGTATTTTAAGTCCCTCTCTAAATTTTTTCACCTCAGCATCAATAATTCCTAAACATTCAACATCGCCCTCTTCAGAATAGTTACACATCAGCTGCATACCTACACAAATACCTAAAACAGGTTGTTTAAGTGAAGGAATTAATTTATCCAATCCAGAATCTATTAATTGTTCCATGGCCGATTTAGCAGCTCCAACGCCAGGAAATATGACTTTATCCGCATCGCGAATCACATCATGATCTTTGGTAAGAATAGGTTCAAACCCCAACCTCTTTATAGCATATTTAACAGACTGAACGTTGCCTGCACCATAATCAATAAGCGCTATTCTCATTAAAAAAAATTAAGACCTAAAGTTCGTTAAAAAAAAGGAGAATTCAGTGCAATTATCATCTTGTTCGCATAGGAAAAAGTGGAAAAGGAAAGCCATCCTCTGGGTAGAGAATGACTTTCAACTTGACTTATATACAGAAAGAACGAAATTTAATTTAATCGAACAAACCCATTATTTTGGAAGGATCTGTCATGAATATCTCCATATTCAACAATCCAAAAATAGGTCCCATGAGGTGACTTTGCACCCTTAGTATTAAATCCATCCCACCGTGGAACTACCCCCGATGAAAAAAACACCATTTTACCCCACCTATTATATACTCTAAATTTGATATAAGTTAGATTTGCCATCATATAATCCAAATCCTCCCATTCCAATTCAAAAGGAATAAAATCATCATTAATTCCATCTCCATCTGGGGTGAAAATATTTGGTAATGTTAAATCTACCAATCTACAATACTCATGAATCGTAATTGTGTCTTCGGCTGAACAACCAAAACTATCAACTACTTTTGCTTGAAACAGACCTGATTCTTCGGTTACATAAGATTCTCCAATAGAACCATCATCCCACTCTACGTAAGAACCTGAATGCATAGCACTAATGTTAACTGTTTCTTTTGCCTCTTCCATACTACACATCCATAAACTATCCGCTACAAGTTCTATTGAGGGTGGAAATTGCTCACGAATAGTTATGGTATCTATTCCCCAACACCCTTTTTCATCAATGATTAAAACTGAATATTCACCACCGACTCCAACAAGTATTTCATCACTATAATCACCTGTACTCCAATCATACGTGAGTATTCCTGTCTCATTAGCAACACTTGTTATAGTAACTGTTGTTTCATCGCCTATACAAATCACTGAGTCTGCAGACATTACCACATCTAAATCTAGTCCTTCACTTAATTGAATCGTATCGGAATTGAAACAATTATTGGTGTCAATGACACTAATGTAATATTCCCCTGGAATATTAGTTTGAATTGAATCGGTGATTTCTCCTGTATTCCATATATAGGAAAGTGCATTTTTTTCCACAACTCCTAAGCTGATTGGCAAATAGTCACAAACAGATTGATCTATGCCTAAATGAACATTTGGCAATGGATTAACTTGGAGTACGATAGAATCAGAATTGGAACAATTAAATGAATTTGTTACCGACACCCAATAAAGTGAAGCTTGGCTTACTGAAATAGATGAACTCGTCTCTCCTGTGGACCATATGTAATTCGCTCCACTATTGTTCGCAATTAATTCAAGCGATTCATTATTACAAATAGAGGTATCCACACCTAAATTCACTTCAGGAACAGTATCAACAACCACGACTATTGTATCAGACCGGCTACAATTTTCACTATTGTATACTTGAACATAGTATTCTCCAGACTCAACCACATTAATTTGCGCAACAGAATCTCCAGTATTCCAAATATAGATTTCTCCATCATTTCCAGCATTAATGACTCTTTCCTCCCCTTCGCAAAATTGCCTATCCAATCCTAAATCAACATCTGGTAGAGCATGAACTGTAACTAGAGCCGTATCATACCCCACACAATTATTGCTATCTGTTACCGCAATAACATAAGATCCTGATACGAATACAATGATTGAATCAACCGAAGAATAATTTGGGAGCCAAGAGACATCAACATCACTCAACGTATTCCTAAAAATGATGGAATCACCTTGACATAAATTCATATCAACACCAAGATCTGGCAGCGGTAAATTGTTAATAGAAAGATTTAATTCACCATACCCAACACATCCCTTAGTGGTTGTAACCGCAACGCGATAATTGCCACTAGAATCTACTATAATAGAGGATGAATTCTGCCCTGTATTCCAAAGATAACTCGCTGCTAAAGGTTGATTAGCATTGATTGATAATGTTGAGTCCGCACAAATCGACGTATCATTACCTAGAAAAACAATAGGAAGAGAATCTTGTTCAACTAAAAGTGTATCATAATTTATACATCCATTTGTATCAGTTACAGCAACACTATATACGTTAGGATTCTGAACCAATAAAACACCACCAGTATCAAGTGTATTCCAAACTATTTCCGAACCAACATTTCCTGCATAAATAATTAATGAACTATCCGCACAAATACTTGTATCATTTCCCAAATCAACTAGGGGCAATTCATTAACAGTTAAATCGAGTTCATCTTGACCTTTACATCCATTACTATCTGTCACAATCACACGATAATTATTAGCACTAGTTACAGTTAAGTCTCGTGTTACTGCACCTGTATTCCATATCCAACTCACCCCTTTTTGAGCAACGATAAATAGTGAATCTCCAAAACAAATACTTGTATCAGGACCAAGATCGATAACTGGTAATGTATCTAGATCCAATTTAAGCGTATCATATCCCACACATCCATTAGCATCCGTTATTGTCACTGAATATTCACCCGGTATTGATGCTAAGATCAGTGCTCCTGTATCCAATGTATTCCATTGCATAGTTCCCTCAATACCTGGAACACCCAACATAATAGTTTCAAACTGGCAAATACTTGTATCGTTTCCTAAATCAATGACAGGAATTGTATCAAGCGCTACTGAAATATCATCTGTATTAACACAACCATTACTATCTGTTATCGAAACAGTATAACTTCCCGCTTCCTTGATAGTTACATACTGACTAGT